>Ga0194113_10007792_pt1 | contig 13275 bp, 14 predicted proteins | sample TA2MahC200mmetaG_FD_146193 | JGI IMG/M metagenome (GOLD analysis project Ga0194113, IMG submission 146193) | Freshwater microbial communities from Lake Tanganyika, Tanzania - TA2015017 Mahale Deep Cast 200m | ecosystem: Environmental > Aquatic > Freshwater > Lake | place: Tanzania: Lake...
GTCACGATGTGAGTGTCCAGGTCCATTCTGAATGCATGCAATCCTTTAGGGTCTTGCACTCCGACCTGGGTATCCAGTGTGTATTGTGTGGGGATTACATGCAGCAGCTTTCTCTCTTCGGGGATGATGATTTCACGTGCCACGGTCATCGCTCTTTCTACATCGCCGCGGCGTACGGTTCTTGCATTTCTGCCCACACTTACGCTGGCTCTATTCCCCTGAGAGTCGATATTGCTCGTGCTGATTCCCAGATACACTGAAGTTATGCCTTCTCCGCTGGTCTGCTCGGCTTTTTTCACAGATTGCCTTATCGCCTCGGCAGCCTGGTCTATGTCAGTCACCATACCCTTGGTAATTCCGGCAGAGGGAGTGATACCTATACCTACTATCTGAGTTGCACCTTCGGCATCGACATTTGCCAAGAGGCTGCAGATCTTTGATGAACCCACATCCACTGCTGCCACCATTCTTTGTTTCATTTCGTGGTTGTCCTCCTTCCTTTTCTTAACTCCATTTTTGCTATCTTTTTGCGCATTATTTTCTCGTGGTGACTTTGTCCTTTATTTCTGCGAAACCTGAACACTTATTTTTTTCTTTGCGTCAAATCTTGCCCGTCCGGATAAAAAACTCGGTCACGCGTTAAGGGCATATTGAACGCCTTTATCGCCCCCTTTCCAGATTCTAAAATTGCCTGTAGACATAGTTTGTGCCTTTGGTTTATTAATGAGGAATGGCAATATCCTATTTAGGCTAAAAGGAAGAGTCAAAAATTTTTCCAAAAGGCGAATAAATGGCAAAAGCGGATAATGCGACACATGTTTTTGGAAACCACCCCGATTTTGGAAAATGCGGCTGGATAAGTGCTAAGGGGTAGTTCTGCAGGCTGGGGAAATCAAAAATAGGAAAACGCAAATGGGTATCTGGCTTGGCAAGTGGTTAGGAGACTACAAAGACATTCAGGTCGGAATTATCTTTTTGGCAAGAGGCAAAATTGGTTGTCCAGCTATTGCTTTTTTTATCCGGACATGATATGCTTCGGGCAAAATTGCTTCTGCAGTAGGGGGATATATGCAGGGCAAAGAGCAAAGGCTAACCGAGGAACGGTTGCCTCCGTATCTTTCATTTAAGGCGTGGCAAAAGCTGCTTGGCGAGCTATCTGCGAATAATCCCCCCTCCCGCTTTGATTCCAGCTATTTTGACACCTTGAAGATAACTAAAAGCCATCGCTCCATGGTTCGCGGTGCTCTCCTTTTTCTGGGTTTGATGCTGTCTGACGGCCGACCTACCCCGAAATTGCATCAATTGGTCAGAGTTGAAGGTGAAGCAAGGAAAGCTGCGCTGACCGATATAGTGCGAAGCGCCTACGCTCCTTTGTTTACAGATAAGAATATGGATGTATCGCGTGCCACCAGGGCGCAGATAAAGGAGTATTTCGATTCCCAGGGTGCAAGCGGCGACATAGGGAGAAAGTGCCTGACTTTTTTCTGTGCCGTAGCTAATGATGCTAACATCCCTATATCTCCTCATCTGAAAAGGACGACAGCCAGAGGCAGGAAGAAGAAAAACTCAGTCGATGAGGTCCCCAGGCAGAGGGTTAGCAAATCTGTACAATCGAACGGTGATATGGCCTGGGAGAAGTTGCTCGAAAAGTTCCCCAGTTTTAATCCGGAATGGCAGGACGATGTTAAAATAAAGTGGTTCGATGCATTCAAATTCCTTAAGAAAATGCTGGAGACATCTCCTCCTCGTCGGAGAACATCCGCAAAACGCCGCTGAGCCATACTCCTTTCTTAAATACTGTACCGAAGTTTCCGGCAGTCGCAAAAATCGGATTGAAACCTAATTGACATCCCATTATTGCTGATTTACAATCTCGTGCAAATAGTGAAGAAATGGTAATATAATATATATAAGGAGGGGAAAATGCCTTATGAAAAGTTGCCCAGGGTAGTTTGTTACGATTGTGTCAACAGACATCATCTGGTGGCTGCGTGTCCCAGGTGTGCGACCGGCGTGGTAGTAACTACCTGTCCGGAAGATTTCAACGGTATCGCAGAAACCGAGTGCAATGACTGTGGTGCAACTGTCGGTTTCTACGTTGTGATGTCTGAGCGCAAGGCATGGCTCTTGGCTGAGCCGGTGGAAATGGTAGAGACGAAGAAAAAGGCGGCCCGAAGAAAATCGGCGGAAGATTAGGCTACACTACACTTGTATTCACTGATAAGGCTTGTAGTTAAGGATTTCCAGGCGTGCTTCATAAATGAACATGAGGAGGTAGATAGATAATGGCTGGCGAGAAGTTGCCCAAAGTAGTTTGTTACGAGTGTGTAAACAGGTATCATCTAATGGCGAGATGCCCTGCCTGTGCCAGCGGCACCATAATGACAACATGCAAGTCTGACTTCAATGGCGTCACCGAGACCACTTGCACTGAGTGCAGCGAATCTGTCGCTCTTTACGTTCTTATGAAGGAGCGCAGGGCGTGGATTCTGGCACAGCCTATAGAGATGGTTAGCAAACGCGTTACCTAGAAGCCATTTTGCAGCGAGTTTTAAACTCGGGAAGCTTGCAGGAGTGGTAGAGGTGGATAGATTCTCTTCCGCTCCTGCGCAATCATAATCACAGGCATATAGGATTTCAACGAGCGCTCCGGGCGGAATCTGTGTAATCATCCTCCCTGCTTAATCCGAGAATCATCACCCTTGCCTTAGAAGTGGGCTGTCAAGCGCGGTTCGATGGTTTTTCCTGATAGAAATTTGAATTTACATAGTATGATACCTGTGTTATAATTACTAATCTATATTTTGATTCAAATTATGGAGTGTTAATACGATGGACAAAGAAAAGAAAAACGCTACCGTTAGCCGGTTCAAAATTCACGAAAAGGATAGTGGTTCAACCGAGGTTCAGGTAGCGTTGCTCACCGCTCAGATAAATCAGATGACTGAACATCTGAAGAAGCATGAGCACGACCATCATTCGCGGAGAGGTTTGCTCCAGATGGTGGGACAGAGACGCCGTCTGCTTACTTATTTGAGCAAGACGGATGTGAAGCGTTACCGTCAGTTGATAACAAAGCTCGGCCTCAGGAAATAACAGTTAATTCCTGCTCGGGCTAATTATGGAGGTCAGGTTTGATGATACATCGCTTTGAAGAGGAGATCGGCGGGAGGATGATGGCTATCGAGAGCGGGAGGCTGGCTGAGCAATCTAACGGCGCAGTCACAGTTAATTATGGCGATACGGTTGTCCTGGTTACCGCATGTTTCAGCAACGAAACCAGGGAGGGTACGGATTTTGTCCCTCTCACCGTAGATTATGAGGAAAGGCTTTACGCCGCCGGGAAAATACCCGGCAGTTTTTTCAGAAGAGAAGGCCGCCCCGGCCAGGAGGCGGTTCTGACCAGCAGGCTGACCGATCGCCCTCTGCGTCCCCTTTTTGCAAAATACCTGCGTAACGATGTTCAGGTTGTGGTAACAGTTCTTTCCGCAGACCAGGAGAACTCTCCCGATGTCCTGGCTATTATCGGGGGCTCTGCAGCACTGGGCATCTCCGATATACCTTTCTCGGGTCCGGTGAGTGCTGTCCGGGTCGGCTATATAGATGGCGAATATATACTCAATCCTACTTTTACGCAGCTTACTCAAAGCAAACTCGACCTGGTTTTAGCAGGTACAAGGGACGGCGTGATAATGGTGGAGGCGGGAGCCAGGGAGCTTACCGAGGATGTGGTTCTTGAAGGTATAAAGTTCGGGCAGAAGGCGAATTTGAAGATAATTGAACTCCAAGAAAAAATTATCCAAGCCTGTAGCAAGCCGAAGATGGAAATCACGGCAAAGGAGTTCAGCCCGGAACTATTTGAGACCGTGTCCGCAATTATCAAAGATAACGTCGGAGAAGGCCCTCTTTGGACTTGCCGGATAGATCGAGAGGCTCTTATAGCAAGGTTAAAAGAGGTGATAGCTGCTAAGCTGAGTAGCAACTACTCCGCCCAGGAACTGAGCGCTGCCTTCGACTCGGAGTTTAAAAAAGTAGTGAGAGCTCGCGTTCTTGAGAGGGGTGTTCGTGCCGATGGAAGAGGATTGACCGAAATCAGGCCGATTAAATGTGAAGTCGGAACCCTGCCGCGCACGCATGGCTCGGGGTTGTTTGCCAGAGGACAGACGCAAGTTTTGACTATTGCAACTCTGGGTTCCCCGGGGGAAGAGCAGCAAATCGACGGCATAGGTCAGGAAGAAAGCAAACGCTATATGCACCATTACAACATGCCGCCATTCAGCACCGGTGAGGTAAAACGCGTTGGTTCGCCCGGGCGTCGTGAGATAGGGCACGGTGCTCTGGCTGAACGTGCCTTGATACCAGTATTACCTAGTGAAGCAGATTTCCCCTATACTATTCGCCTTGTTTCCGAGGTGATGAGTTCCAACGGCAGTACTTCTATGGCAAGTGTGTGCGGCAGCACATTGTCTCTGATGGACGCCGGCGTTCCCATTAAGGCGCCGGTATCGGGAATAGCCATGGGGTTGGTGACGGGAGCCGATGGTAAATTCGCAGTGCTTGCCGACATAGAGGGCATTGAAGATGCTCTGGGGGACATGGACTTCAAGGTGGCTGGAACTGCCGATGGTATAACCGCTCTCCAGCTAGACCTTAAAATCAAAACACTGAGTTACGATATTATGGAGCAGGCTCTAGGTCAAGCCAGGGACGCTCGCATCTTCATTCTAGAGCGCATGAAGGAAACCATTAGCGCCAGCCGACCCGAGTTGAGCAAGTATGCCCCGCGTCTTATAAAATTGACTATCGACCCTGAGAAAATCCGCAATGTCATTGGCCCGGGCGGCAGGACAATCAGGTCGATAATCGAAGAAGCCAAGGTTACTATCGATATAGAGAACGATGGCACCGTATTGATCGGGTCGCCCAACGAGGAAGCAACTCAAAAAGCGATAGGTATTATTAAGGATTTAACGCGCGATGTCGAGGTAGGTGGCATATATAACGGTCGTGTTACCCGCGTGGCCAGCTTCGGTGCGTTCGTGGAAATCCTGCCCGGCAAGGAAGGATTAGTTCATCTCAGCGAGCTGGCTGATTACCCGGCGCCCAGCGTGGAGGATGTGGTCAAGATTGGCGACGAAGTAATGGTTGTAGTCACTGAAATCGACCGTCTGGGCAGAATAAATCTATCCCGACGTGCAGTTTATCAAAAGTTGTCACAGGTACCTGGAGCTCATGTTGATACTGCTTCTCAGGAACCCACAACCCCACAATTTAAGAAGCCTTCACAGTACCGCCCCCCGCAGCGTAGCCGGGATGAAGGTGAGCGTGGGGGGAGAAGGCCGCCGAGAGAGCACCCACGAGATACCACTCATAGAAGGCCGCCGCCTAGATGACAAAACTCTGACTGCAATAAATGAGTTCAAAGGTTAGCTGAGGAAGAAGATGAAGCGGACAAAGGTTCTGGTACACGGGGTGCTCGGTAGGATGGGGCAGGAGGTGCTCAGAGCGGTATGCCGCGACCCTGAACTGGAAGCTGTAGCCGGCGTTGATATAAAAGGGGCGATGAAAGACCTGTCATTACCCGATGGCTCAGGCTCCATACCGTTTTCTTCGAATCTCGAATCAATGATTAAGCAAAGCCGTCCCGATGTTATGGTGGACTTCACTAATGCCGAAGCTACGATACTGGCTGCACGTACCGCAATCAAACACGGCGTGGCTCTGGTTATCGGGACTACGGGCATATCTAACGCAGACTTGAAGGAAATCGAGGACCTGTGCCGTAAGAGGAAGGTCGGCGCTGTGGTGGCTCCTAACTTCGCCATAGCGGGGGTTCTGATGATGCACTTGGCTAAAATATCAGCCAGGTTTTTCGATTACGCTGAGATTATCGAGTTGCACCACGAGCAGAAACTCGATGCGCCATCGGGAACCGCAATAGCTACAGCCCGGGATATGCGGGAAGCCAGAGGTAAAGATTTCATTCACACCGCCGCTAAAAAAGAAAATGTTACCGGCAGCCGCGGAGGTGAATTAGGGGGAATAGCGTTACATGCTGTCCGGATGCCGGGTCTGCTTGCTCATCAGGAGGTAATACTCGGCGCACCGGGACAGACGCTGAGGATACGACTCGATCAGATAAATCGCGAGGCCTTTATGCCGGGTGTCACCCTGGCTATTAAGAAGGCGGTTGAGCTTAAGGAGGCGGTTTTTGGTCTTGATAAGCTTCTGGGAATCTAGGGGGAACATTGCTACTAAGGAAATATCACATTGCTATCGTCGGGGCTACCGGTTTGGTGGGACAGGAGTTTATCAAGATTCTGGAAAAGCGGGACTTCCCCATAGCCTCCGTCCATCTCTTTGCCTCTAATAAGTCCACAGGTAAGAAGCTGTTTGTTAGTCACAATCACGTTGAACTAAAAGAACTGACAAGAAATTCATTCGACCCGGTTGACATAGCATTTTTTGCCGCGGGAAGCGAGATTAGCCAGCATTTCATCCCGCGGGCTGTTAAGCGCGCTGCGACCGCTATTGATTGCAGCGGCGTCTTTGGAATGGATGAGGGTGTTCCTCTGGTCGTACCCGAGGTGAATCCCCAGGACCTGGAAAATCATCATGGTTTGATTGCCAGCCCGAACAGCACTACTATTCAGCTTGTAGTGGCCTTGCATCCGCTCCATAGGGTCAATCCTATCAAGCGTATCGTGGTGGACACGTATCAGGCTGTATCGGAAACAGGCTCTAGCGCTGTCGACGAACTTAATGCTCAAATCAAGCTGGTTCTCGAAGGCAAGATCGGTGTGCCGCATATTTTCCCTCATCAAATCGCTTTCAATGTGCTCCCCGAGGTCGATGTGTTCTGGGACGATGGCTATACGAAGGAAGAGTGGAGACTGTCCGAGGAGACCAGAAAAATACTTCATAACGACACTATAGCTATTTCGGCGACCTGCGTTCGCGTTCCGGTAATAGTGGGAAACGGTGAAGCCGTGCACGTTGAATTCAGCAAGCCGATAAAACCTGAAGAGGCACGTACGATACTTGCCAGTGCCCCCGGCGTCAAATTGCTGGATGACCCGTCTGTGAGTCTTTATCCTTATCCCTGGTCTGCCGTGGGCACGGACGATGTTTTAGTGGGTAGAATACGACGCGATGCTTCACATGCCAACGGTTTGGTTATGTGGGTAGTTGCTGATAACCTGCGCAAGGGAGTGGCTCTCAATGCGGTTCAAATAGCGGAGCAACTTATTTCCAAAGGTCTGGTATAATCGGTTTTATATAATCGATTTCAAGGAGGTGTCAGGTGGCAAGGAAGTTGGGTCGTCTCATCACAGCTATGGTTACTCCTTTCAATGGTAAAGGGGATGTAGATTACAAGCAGGCGAAGAAGCTTGCTCTGGCGTTGCTCGCCTCCGGGAGCGATGGATTGGTGGTTGCAGGCACCACCGGCGAATCGCCTACCCTCAGTCGGGAGGAGAAAGTACGGCTCTTCACTGAGATAAAGGATGCTGTAGGCAAGAAGGGGACTGTGATAGCAGGCACCGGCAGCTATAATACTAGAGAGAGCATTGAATTGACCGGGGAAGCCGAGAAAATCGGTGTCGATGCTGCTTTACTGGTAGTGCCTTATTACAACAAGCCTACCCAGCAAGGGCTAAAAGAGCACTTTCAGGCAATAGCGAAGAGCACATCTCTTCCCTGTATACTATACAATGTCCCCACGCGCACCATTACCAATCTTTTACCGGAGACGGTAATCGAGTTGAGCAAGGTGGACAACATAGTGGGTTTGAAGGAAGCAAGTGGAGACCTCGGACAGGTAACGAAGGTGCTCGATGGTGTGAAGAAGGACTTTCTGCTTTACAGCGGAAACGACAGCGATACCTTCCTGATGCTCGCTTTAGGTGCTTATGGCGTTATCAGCGTTGCTTCTCATCTGGTGGGGGTTCAGATTAGCGCTATGATAGACAAAGCTGTGAAGGGAAAGACCGCTGAGGCGGCTGCCATACATCGTGATTTGCTGCCGCTGGTCAATGCGTTGTTCATCGTCTCCAATCCGGTTCCGGTCAAGCATGCTCTGAACTGCGTGGGATTTAATGTGGGCAAGCCGCGTCTGCCTCTGATTCCGCCTGATGAAAAATCTGCGGCAGCGATAGAGGCTATGCTGAAGAAGTATGAGATTGATTTGCCGGTAAAATAGATGTTCCTGGCGTCAGGCTTTGACCAGCCCCTGCAGCGACCAGGGGCTGGTCTTTTTAATTTCGATATTCACTAGTTGGCCGAGGCAATCTCCATAACCTTCAAAGAAGACTAGCTTGTCGGTTCGGGTGCGCCCGAACCATTTGCCCTTCTTTTTACCCTCGACAAGAACCTCGACGGTCTGTCCCAGCAGTCTGGTGTTGATTTCGGATGCCACAAAGCTCTGCAGTTCCTCCACTTTTTGCAGACGCCTTTTCTTCTCTGAGGAAGGGACATCGTCCTTGAATTTTGTTGCTGCCGAAGTGCCCGTTCGCGGTGAATAGGCGGCGACATGGACGGTGTCGAATTTTAGGTCCGCAAGCAGGTCGAACGTTCTCTGAAACTGATCGGCAGTCTCGCCGGGAAAGCCTACGATAGCATCGGTGGCAAGTGCGACGCTGGTGATAGCACGGCGAATCCGCTGCACAAGCTCTCTGAAGTATTCCACCGAGTAGCCTCGCCCCATCGCTCGTAGGATTTCATCGTCGCCTGCCTGAATGGGAAGGCTGATATGCTCGCAGACTTTATCCAGAGAGGCTACAGCCTCGATGAGCTTCCGGCTCATGTCCTTGGGGTGAGAGGTCAGGAAGCGGATACGCGCCAGACCTTTGATAGAGTTCAACTCTTTGAGTAAATCGGCAAGGTCAGGCTTTTCCGGCAGGTCATGACCGTAGGAATCGACATTCTGTCCCAGCAGGGTGACCTCTTTCACTCCCTGCTCAACGAGTGTTTCAACCTGCTGACGTATCTCGGCAACAGGGTGGCTTCTCTCCCTGCCGCGGCGGTAGGGCACGATGCAATAGGAGCAGAAGTTGTCGCAGCCTTCGATGATGGCGACAAATGCGGTTGGGGAGGTGTGAATTCGGCTGGTCTTTCTCGCAGCTTTTGGCGCTCTCGTTTTTGCCAGTTCCACAAGCTCGGTAAATTCCCCCGGCTTGAGGAAAACATCTACATGGGGGAAGCGGCGCTTTAATCCGGTTGTGTACGAGTCAACCATGCAGCCGGCAAGGGCTAATACGATATCAGGGCTGGACTTCTTCAGTGCTTTCATCAAGTCCAGTCTGGCGACCACGCGGTTCTCCGCGCTCTGCCTCACCACGCAACTGTTAAGCACGATGAGGTCAGCCCTGTCTATGTCTGGAGTAGCCTTATACCCCAGCTTGTCGAGACTGGTCGCCAGCCTTTCCGAATCAGCCTTGTTCATCTGGCACCCGATGGTCCAGATGTGGTAGTAAGACATTCGATTCCTCTCGCTGTTGAAAACGTAGCGCTGTTTAAATTATATCAGAACGCGGGGACTGAGACGATGAAAGTGTAATATAAGAAGCTAGAGGGTAAATCTGGATGACTTGTCTCCATCTCTGCAACTTTAGGTAAACTGAAGAAGAGGAGGATAGCTCTGCCACGTATTATATTCTACCGGTTTGGTCTATCTACATCAATTGCCGATCTCTCTGAAGCTATTTACAACCGAATCTAATAGCGGCTTATTCTTATCATATTTTGAGGGCAATGTCCAAGCTATAATTTGATGAAAGCCCTCTTCACCATCAACTGTGGTGTGAAGATAGACAACGTTTATTCCCTCTACCCGACCACTTATCTCATATTGTAATGCTCTCCGTCCGTTGATCTGCAACTCTACTGGTTCGTCAGATATGATAACGTTCTCCAAGCTATCTAGAAGAATTTGGCGCGTAATATCTGAATGCACCTCGACTGTTATGTCATCGCTAAAGTCCATTTTGAATTCTGATAAGACTATAACGTAGGCTTCTTTCTTTGTGTTCGCTACCTGGATATCGGCTTCGTCATTCAGGTCAGAATGCACACTCTAATCGTTTGGAACCTCAAGCTGGCAGAAACCATTTTCCGAAGTTATCACTTTGAAACCTTCTGATGATTCATCAGCACAGCCATACGCAACTACTACTAAAATTATGGCTATAGTATAAAGAAGCAACTTGGTTAGGTTTGTCATGCTTTGCTCCTATAGAAAGTTATATCCAAAGTAGATGTTACGTTACGTATGTCACCAGGTTTCTGCCTTTAGACAATATCTGATTGGGTATCTTTATATGAGTTCGGAACAGCTTTTAGGCATGTGAAGAAAACAACGCAAGGCAGAACCGACCTTAGTTTTGCGGGCATTATAGCACGCGAAACTCTCAATATGCAATTTAACGGTTGACAGAATTCTACTCGAATACAAGGGAAATTACTTTGCATCTTTTCAGAAGATGAGAAAGGGCGTTCAGCCGAACGCCCCAACAAGCCCGCTGGTATTCTAGAAAGAGTGGCGGAGGGAATGGGATTCGAACCCATGAGGGAGGTTTCCCCCCCTAACCGCTTAGCAGGCGGCCGCACTAGACCACTATGCGATCCCTCCTGAGCAGGTCTATTTAAACATAAAACTCCTTGTTTTTCAAATACCGAGAATTTGAAATTATATACCGGAAGAAACGTGACTATGTAACTGAAAAAGAAGGGGATTTCTTCGCAGCAGAAAAGAGTTTCAGCATCTCCAATCACGATGGAGGAGACGCTGAAATCGTTGCAGACTGTATAGGATTGTCTGTGAGCGCTTGTGAAAGATTCGGCTATATATAATTCAGCCGAAGGCGTTGTGCTACTGTGAAGGATGTGCCTGGTCAGGCTGTGCCTTCTTTCTGCTAAATAGGGAGACTAACCACATGATGGCTTTTGTCTCGATCGTTAAAATCTTGACTACTATAGGGATGCTTATGATTTTGAGGATCACCTTGTTGGTCATCAGCTTCATCATCAGTTTATCTTTCGTACTCATTCTGCTCACTTCCTTCTATTTATTTTTCCACGTGCCCGGTCAGCTTCGGCCGAAAGTTTGTCTTTCATTCCCTGCCATTTGGCTTTCAAATCGGTGTCCTTTTTCACGTCATGTTTTATCTTCATCCTGATGATTTGAAGGTTCGCAGTCGCGTAGATACTTACAAGCCAACTCTTCCATTTGGCGAAGAGCCATTTGATAATTCGGACTAACCAGACTATCAAACCAAGGTCTACTGGTATGAATAACAGTAACGGAGGGAAGATGAGCAGGAGGATCAGTACTGAGCGGAGAAGCATAAACATAATAATAACCAAGATGATCAAAACCACGGCGAGGATGAGAAATGAAAAAAGATTCTCTGGTTTGGCGCATAGTTTCGCTAATCTCTTCAGCCAGGGGTAGACGTGGCTCACAACATATGTCAGTAAAGCTAAGAAGACGAGACCAAAGAATATCGCTATTGGTATTATCGCAAGGAATGCGCCGAGTATTAGTAGGGTAAATATATCCATGTTTTCACCTAATAGTAGACACGTGAAAAGTCCAGTGCTATTTGAGCCAGTTGTTCTTCAGCATGGCGTTTCCCTCGCACGTCGCTAAGAGCAGCTTCTATTAGACTATCAGTTCCTTTCCGAATCAGTTTTAATAAGATGGTGTCTGGCTATCGTGATGCAGGATATAATATCGTCTCTCAAATTGGCGCCGACACAGGTGATATCGATGTCAGCATCGGTGGTGACTAATAGAGGAGCCTGCGTTGTAGTAATACTTGCAGTAGACAGTTTAGGAAGCAATAGGAATACTGATAATATTAGTATCCGGCGCCAATCTTTCATCTTATAGGCTCTAAGCTTCCTCTTTGTTGGGCTATGATAATGATAACATAATACCCCAATTTGTCAAACCTAGCGCTATGAATATCATTATCTTAACGGAACCTCCAAAAATTGGCGAAATTGGACGGAGCTAATCAAGTTACTGTAATATTCAAATTACGGTAAGAGAAAGCGGGTCGCTTTAAAAATGGTTAAAAAATGGGACGAATGGGTCTTGCAAATATTCAGTAAAAGGTGTTAAAATCCCCGAGGTCAAAAAAAGAAGTAACGACTAAGTTGAGGTAGTGATGGTATATTATCAAATCAGTGAAAAGACCAAGCTGAGACGGCATCGTACAAACGAGGCCATTGCTTTGGCTATGCAAAATCGCTGGGAAGAAGCTGTCGCCGTTAACAAAGGCATAATCGAAATGTTTCCTGACGATGCTGATGCCTATAACAGGTTAGGCAAAGCACTGACTCAGTTGGGAAGGTATGCCGGAGCAAGGGAAGCATACAAGCGCTCTCTTGAAATCAAACCGGGGAATACTATCGCCAGAAAGAATCTGGACCGGTTGTCTCACCTCGCCAACGTGAAATCAACCCAAAAGACGGGCAAGCAGGTCGGTTCCCACCTCTTTATCGAAGAAACAGGTAAGACTGAGGTAACCAATCTTTTGCATCTTGCCTCTCGGGGAGTTCTGGCGAAGCTATCTGCCGGCGACCCTGTGAATCTTAAACCCAAAGGACAAAGACTGATAGTGGAGAGCATGGAAGGCGAATATATCGGAGAGATTGAACCGAAGTTAGGGTTGCGTTTGGTTAAATTGATGAATGGTGGCAACAAGTACTCCGCTGCAATCGCCCGCATTTCAGATGACAAAGGCAAGGTGATGATAAAAGAGATCTATCAACACCCGAGCCAGGCAGGACGTCCTTCTTTTCCGGCCAGAGCAACCGACGACTTCAGACCATACGTTAGAGGCAGTCTGCTGAAGTACGAACTAGAAGAGGATGAAGAAGGTCTGGAAGACGAATATTCCGGCGAATGGGAAGGCGAGGAAACCGTGAAAGAAAGCGGCGCTTCTCTCGGAGAAGCCGGCGCTTTCCCTGATGAAGATGGTGGTGAGGGCGGCTTTGCGATAGATGATAAGTAGAACAGGTTCGGCTCAGGCATATAAAGCCGAGATTAATTTCTCGGCTTTATTATTCCCGATTGGTTGAAGGGTGGGCTTCTTCATGTGCTCAGATTGTCCGAAGTGTAGTTCGGTGGCTTGTCAAAAGCCACAGCTTGATATATACTGTGAATGTCACTATTAGGCGGGAGGTGGCTCTGTGGAGAACATCGTTTTCCCCAAATGCCAGAAATGCAATACTGGCGATTTGGTGCCTCTATCTGATTTCGGAAGTCAG
>Ga0194113_10007793_pt1 | contig 13274 bp, 13 predicted proteins | sample TA2MahC200mmetaG_FD_146193 | JGI IMG/M metagenome (GOLD analysis project Ga0194113, IMG submission 146193) | Freshwater microbial communities from Lake Tanganyika, Tanzania - TA2015017 Mahale Deep Cast 200m | ecosystem: Environmental > Aquatic > Freshwater > Lake | place: Tanzania: Lake...
CGGAAGGTCTTCGCCAGGTCACGCACAAGCGCCCGGAAGTCGACGCGTCCGTCGGCGGTGAAATAGAAGGTGACCCTGTTGCCGTCGAACTGGTGCTCCGCGTCGGTGACCCGCATCGTGAGACCGGAGGACTCCACCCTCTGCCTGCATATCCGCAGCGCCTCCTCGTCCTCTCTCCGCACGCGGGCGAGATGGCAGATCTCCTCGCCGGTCGCCTCCCGCAGGATCCGTTTGATCTCCTTGCGACCGCTCGGGATGAGGCGCCCCGCGTCGCAGCGAAGGAGGATTCCCGCGTCGATCCCGCGCTCCGCCTCGACGATCACGTGGCGCCCGATGGGAATGACAAGCTCCTCGGCGAGCATGAACAGCTCGATCCGGTGCCCCTTGAACCGGACCTGCACGAGCCGGTCGCCCGTCAGCGCGCCCGGAGCGCCTCCGCGGAGGGCGTCAGGATCTCCCATCATCGCCTGCCATGCCCCTGCGCCTGGGCCGACGCGCACCGGACCAGCATCTCGTGAAGCGCCAGAGACGGATTGACGTTGCGGTCGATGCTCTCGAGCATCTCCTCCAGAGCGTCGATCCAGGCCCTGATCCTCCCCACATCGGTGCTACGGGCCTCGTCTCCGAGCTCCTTCCTGCGGTCCATGTTGCAGAGCGTCTCCTCGGGCAGCCCGTACTTCACGGCCAGGAGGTCGTGGCACCACATGAGCAGCAGCTCGACGTTCCGCCGCGCGGAGTTCGGATTGATGGCCTTCGACCACTGCCGGACCTTCTCCTGGATGTGGGCCGTGTCGGGCGGCACCTGCAGCAGCGTGATCGCATCGTCCCTGCTCTTGGCGATCGAGGTCTCCTCGCGCAGGCCGAGCGCGCGTCCCAGGCTCCCCTCCGAGAGCGCTGCGATCAGCCGCGCGGAGGCGGCATCGATCTTGGCCTCGCCCTTCAGCACACCTTCGATCGTCGACCTCCGCAGCGGCCGGAAGCGCACCTGCTGGCAACGCGAGACGATCGTCGGGAGCAGGGCCCCCGGCTCTTCCGCCACGAGGATCAGGTGGGTCCCCGGCGGAGGCTCCTCGATCAGCTTCAGGGCGGATTGGCCGGCGTCCTCGCCCAATCTGGCGGCGTCGCTGATGATGAAAACGCGCCTCCGGCCTTCTGCCAGCGACATCGCGGCCTCGATCTTCAGCTCGCGAATCCTCTCGATCCCGATCGAGGCGTTCCTCGCGTAGTCAAGCAGATGGTATCGATCGGCGCCGTAGTCCTCAAGCTTCTTGGCGATCTCCTCGGGTCGCGCGTCTTCGTCCCGGGTCGCGGGAAAGAGGAGGCGCACGTCAGGATGGATCAGGCTCGCGACCTTTCGGCAGGGGAGACATCGTCCGCAGGGGATCGAGTCGCCGGCGCAGTTGAGCGCCTGGGCGAATCCGAGGGCGGTGCGCGTCTTGCCGACTCCGCGCGGACCGTGGAAGAGGTATGCCTGCGCTATCCGATCCTCGGCGATCGCCGCCCGCAGGCGGAGGACCACGTCATCCTGATCGCGGATCCACGAGAGGACGGCCTCCGGGCAGAGAGGAGGCATCGTCCTCACTTGAGCCACTCCTCGGGGTCCATCGCGTCCTGGCCGAGGCGAATCTCGAAATGCAGGCAGGTTCCCTTCACCGAATCGGTGTCGCCGACCTCGGCGATCCTCCTGCCCGCATCGACCTTGTCCCCCGCCGCGACGAGGACCTTGGAGCAATGCGCGTAGAGGGTGTAGTACCCCCCGCCGTGGTTCAGAATCACGCACCTTCCGTACCCCGGGAGCCAGTCGACGAACTCGGCGGTGCCGGCCGCGACCGCCTTGACGGGAGCCCCCGATGGAGCGGCGATGTCGATCCCGTTGCTCGGCACCTTCGTCTTGAAGCGCGGGTGCATCTCCACGCCGAAGTTGCCGACCACGCTCCCCTCCGTAGGCCAGGGAAGGCTGCCCCGCAAGGGCGCGAGACCGGGGCCCGTCGTTCGCGGAGCCTTCGCGTCCTTCGCTTTCTTGCGGCGATCCTCCTCCAACCGGGCAAGCAGCGTTCGGATCTTCTGCTCCGCCTGGACCAGGTCGTTCTGCCGCTTCTCGAAGGCGTCCTTCGTCTCCCGCACATCCTCGATCTCCGCGCGGGTTTTGCGGGACTTGCTCTCGATGCGGCTCTTCTCCCTCTCCTTCTCGCTCTGCAGGAGGTCGAGCCCGCGCCGCCGCGACTCGAGGAGGGATGTGGCCACCGCGAGATCGTCGCGCTGCTGCCGCAGCCAGAGCAGATCGCCGCGATCGCGCTGGATGGCGCGCGCCAGGAGGGCGCCGCGCGCAAGAAGCTGCGCGAAGCTCCGGGATGAGACGAGAAGCTCGGCCGTCTGCGGACTGCGCGATCGCTGGTAGTTCCGCAGGCGGCGGCGCAGCAGCGCCGACATCTTCTCGTGCTCGCCCGTCATTCTTCCCAGCTCGCTCTGCCTCCCCGTGAGATCGGTCAGCAGCGCCCGCTCCTGCTCCTCGAGGCGGACGAGGTAGCGCTCGGTCAGCTGCTTGTCGCGTTGCAGCCGCTGATCCAGCGCTCCGAGCTTCTTCTCCTTGCGCTGCAGCTCTTCGATCTTCTTGCGGTTGGCCTCCATCTCCTTCTTGAGATCGCGCAGCTCTCTCTGGCGGACGCTGATCGGATCCTCGCTCGCCTGGGCCAGGAGCGCGCAGGGAACGGACAAGGAGATGGCCAAGACGAGGAGGACTCTCGCGGTGATTGAGCGGGCCCGGCAGGCGCCCTGGCGCTGCCCCGCCCCGCGATGAAAGGGGCGGGGGGCGATCCGCGGGAGGCGCCTCTGCGCCCGGGCGGGGGCCGAGAGGGCCTGCCTAGCGGGTGACCGGCTCATGGCGACGTTCGAGGTCCCGCAGAGCCGGCTCCACCGAGGCGACGCTGCTCACGATTCCCAGCAGGATCGCTCCGCCGACGAAGAAGGCGATCCAGGCGGATGGTATGTAGGTGAGACCCGGCATCATCTGCAGGAAGGCGAACCGGACCAGGGCGAGCAGGAGCAGCGCCAGGATCGACGCGACCGTCGCGTGCATCGCGCCGAGCAGAACATAAGGAGACCGGATGAAGCCGGGCGTGGCGCCCACGATCTTCAGGATCCTGACCGCTTCGCGGCGGCCCAGGAAGGCGAGCTTCAGCGTGTTCCAGAGGACGAGCAGGACCGCGAGCGCGGCCAGCGTCCCCGCTCCCGCCGTCGCCCAGTATATGTTGCGAATCCCGCGTTCGAGCAGATCGATCCAGGGGCCGCCATATAGAACCTCATCGACACCCTCGTATCCCTCGATCTCCCCGGCGATCTGGCGAACCGCTCCCCGCCGGGACGCGGCTTCCGGGGTGAGGCGGATCTCGAAGGAGGCGGAGAGCGGGTTCTCCCCGAGCGCGCCCACGATGTCGACGTCGCCCAGGTCCCTCTCGACCTCCTCGAGGGCCTCCTGCTCCGAGACGAAGATGACCTCGGCGACCTCGCCGAAGCTCCTAAACGTCCGCTCCATCTCGGAGATCCTCTCAGGCGGCAGGTCCTCGGCGAGGAAGACCTGCAGCCCCTTTCGCGACTCCAGGCTCCTCGCGACACCACGGATGTTGTGTCCCGCCAGGAGAATCACCGCGAGGAGGAAGAGGACCGCGGTGAGGGCCGTGAGGCTCGCGAGGCCCTGGGCTCGGTCCCGCGACTGGATCTCCCATGCCTCCGAGACGAAGAAGCGGAAGCGGATCACAGCGCCCTCGCCCTCGCGGGACGCGCGTCTCGAACGGCCCTCCCGCCCTCGAGCGTCACCATCCGGGACGCGAAGCGCGCCGCGAGCGACTCGTCGTGGGTGGCGATCACGACGGTCGCTCCCCCCATGTTGACGCGGCGGAACAGATCGAGCACCTCGGTCGCGCTGGCCGTGTCGAGATTCCCGGTCGGCTCATCGGCCAGGAGGATCCGGGGGCCGTGAACCAGCGCGCGGGCGACCGATGCGCGCTGCTGCTCTCCGCCCGAGAGCTGGTCGGGATAGCTGTTTCGCTTGTGGTAGAGGCTCACCTGCGTCAGCAGGCGCAGGATGATCCTCTGGAGGGTGGATGGCTCCAGCACCCCCGTCATCCTGAGCACGTAGGCGATGTTCTCGAAGATCGTCTTGTCGCGCAGCAGACGGAAGTCCTGGTACACGACGCCGACCTTCCTCCGCAACTGGGGGACCTCGCGCCGGCGGATGCGCGCCGAGTCGTATTCGAGGATCCGCGCCCGGCCGCGAGAGGGGAGTTCCTCCATCGTCACCAACCGCAGGAGGCTCGTCTTGCCTGCGCCACTCGGCCCCAGGATGAAGACCATCTCGCCTGTGCCGATCTCGAGATTGACGTCCTCGAGGGCGTATTCCTCCCTCGGGCCCGGATAGCGGAGCCAGACATGCTCGAAGGCGATCATTCGCTCACCCAGGGATCATCGAGCGTTCTCTTGGCGATCGGCCGAATCATGTCGCGGGACGCGGCCCGCGAGACCTGCCGGGTCGGGATCTCCAGAATCTGCACTTCCTCCTCCATCCGCCCCAAGGAGTCGCGCCAGCGGATTCTGTCCCCCACGCTGACGGTCCGGGAGGAGCGCGCCTGCTGATCGTTGAGCCAGACCCGCCCTTCGGCGCAGGCCTTCGACGCCTGGCTCCTGGTCTTGAACAGGCACAGGGCGTGGAGCAGTAGGTCAATCCTCACGCGGTCCCCTCCCGGCCCGCCGCCGACCAGCGCGCGCCACATGGTTCCGCAAGGAGCACTATGGTCTAGAGGGACCTGATCTCGACGAAGACCTTCTTCCTGAGCCCCGCGAGATACTCATCCAGCTTCTTCTGGCGCTCCTGGTTCTCGACCATGACACGCAGCTCGTCGCGGATCTCCTCGAACGAGTAGTCCGTCTCCGCCTGCTCCCCGACGAGCTTGAAGATGTGGAAGCCGCCCTCTACCCTCGCCACGCGGCTCACATCCCCGACCCGAAGAGAGTCGACAGCGGCCCTTGTCTCCCCCAGGAAGTTGTCGATCGGCAACCAGCCGACATCGCCGCCGCTCTCGCGGCTGACCGGGTCATCCGAGTAGCGGCGCACGGCTTCCGCGAAGTCGAGCCCCCCCGCGACGATTCTCTCGCGGACCGACTCGGTCCGCCGCCGGGTGCTCACCTCGTCGCTCCTCGACGGCGTCACCTGGAGCAGGACATGCCTTATCTGCGCCCAGGCCCCCTGCGGATCGCGATCGACGACCTGGATCAGGTGATACCCGAGGTTCGTCCGGATCGCCTCGCTGACCTCCCCAGGGGGCGCGGTGAAGGCGATCCGCTCGAAGGCCCTGTCGCCCAGGTCTCCGGGGGCGAACCGACCGAGGAGACCTCCGGCGTCGCGGCTCCTATCGTCGTCCGAATAGAGCTTCGCGGCCTGCTCGAAGGCCATTCCCGCGGCGATCTCGCGGCGGATCTCATCGATCCGCTTCCGATAGGAGACCTCGATCGCGCTGTCGGCGCTCACGCGCACGAACAGATCGAGCACGCGCAGGGCGCGGGGGCGTTTGCCGATGCTCGCCCGATTCTCTTTGAAGTGATTCTCGACCTGGAGATCCGTGACGACCACCTTCGAAAGGACGTCCCTCTGCACAAGCTGCCTTCTTAGGAAATCGTCGCGGAGATCGGCCGCGTACTGAGTTCGCAGATCGGCCTCCGTGATCCCCTCCTTGGCCAGCTCCGCGGCGAACTCGGCCGCCCCCAAACGCTCCTGATCTCCTTTGATCGCCGCTTCCACCGCATCGCCGATCTGCTGCTCGTCGATCTTGAGCCCCTGCGACTCCGCCTCGAGCAGGAGAAGCTGCTCGTTGACCAGGTTGTCGAGGATCTCCCTGCGGAGTTGGTTCGCGCGCGAGGTGTCCGAGACGTCGATCTCGAACTGAGGCGAGAAGACCTCGAAACGCTCTTCCACCTGCGAACGGAGGATCGGCTTGTCCCCCACCACGGCCGCGACGCCCTCCAGGGTCTTCACGGCCACGCGGGGCCCTGGAGCCTCGGCGGTCCCCTGGCAGCGGGCCATCCGGGGAAGCCCGACCAACAGCGGGACGAACATCAGGAGCACGAACCAGAGCGTTCGCATCATCTTGGATCTCCTATCCACGGGCCGCCAATCTGACTGGAGGGGCCGCCAGGTCTGCCGCCTGAAGCGACCCGTGAGGGTACGATAGCCCCGCGCCGGCCCACGGGCAATCCCATCCTCCCTCCGCGCGCGCCCCATCGCGCGCCTCGTCTCCCTAACACCACCGTCTTCAGGTGTCTCCTTGCAGGCTGCACGGCCGCTCCGCGGAAAGCGTGCATGGCGCAGTCGGGCATCGCATCGACGCCGAGCCATGGCGAGCGGCTGTCGGCGCCGGGGGTTTCTTCCAGGGCCCCGGAAAGCGCGCTCCAGTGCCGGGGGCCGCGGAAGATCGACCTCCGCCGATAGGCCCGGGCTCGGGCGCGCGGCATAGGGAGAGTCTCGGAATCCCCCATCGGCGGCCCCAGTGTGGCAGCCATCTTGCTCTCATGGCTTCGGACCCCGCGTATCCCCTGGAGGGAGGGTGTGAGCATGCTGCCCGTTCAAACGCTGATCGTCGGCGAGCCTCAGAGTCTTCTTCACTGGATCGCGGCCGGGCTCGAGGCCGAAGGATACCTGGCGTGCGTCGCCGGCGGGAACCTCCCCCCAGCGGTCGCCCTCGAACGATCCTGCCCGGACCTGCTGCTCCTGGTCGTCCCCCAGACCCCGTTCCAGCTCGAGAACTGGAGAAGAGCCGTCCATGCCCACCAGAGACGGCGATCGATGTCGGTTCTCGCCCTAGTTCATCGCGCCCCGAGCGAGAAGGAGCGAAGGATCATCGAGGGCTTCGCCGATCTGGGTATGGTCGGGAGACCATGGAGAAAGTCGGAGATCCTGGAGCGCCTCGAGGAATGGTACGCCTCCGAGATGCCAACGCTGCGCGCCGTCTGAGGAGGCCCTGAGTGCCCCGGACGAGAAGCGGGAGCCTATCTCTGCTTCCCGAAGGGGTTCTTGCGCTCCTGGAAAGCTCCTCCGAGCTGCTCGGGATCTGGATCGACATCCGCTTGACGTCGGATCCTCGAGCTCCCTCCGCCAAGCCGGCTCCGTCCTGCGTCGCCTGCGGCGAGACCGATCCCGCGATCTTCGCGGCGTGCGCAGGCAATCCCGCGCGGATGGGACGCCCCGACGGCTCTCGTGACGCGGAGACCTGGGTCTGCGGGCGGGGGCTGGATGTCTTCTCGTTTCCGATCGACGAGACGGGCCTGACTCCCCTCCGCCTCGTGGCCGTGCGCCCCTGCGCAAGTCCGCAGGGTTCCCCATGGAGTCGAGATCGGACGGCCCGCTTTCTCGGACGGCTCACCCGGCTGGCGGCCGATCACATGCACCTTTCTCGCGATCTGCGCAAGGCCCAGGGCCGGCTGGCCCACGCTCACGAGGAGCTGAGCCTTCTCTGCAAGGTCACCGGACAGCTCGGAGAGAACGAAAACCTGCGGTCGATCGCCAGGCAGATCCTCGCTCAGGCGTGCGGCGTCGCGAGGGCTGACGCGGCGATCGTCTATGTCGCGGAGCGCCGCTTCCTCGAGATCGCCACCCGGAACTCCGCATCGAGCCGCATCGCCCCCGCCGCGGCGAGGCGATGGCGGATCCTGGGCGAGCTGCTGGCGGGCAGCCTCCAGGCGTCCGGGAGGAACTTCTTCGTCGGAGGAGACGCCGAGCTGCGCCCGGAGGATCCGCCCATGGGCGGCGCGGCGCGCATCCTGGCCGTCCGGCTGCCGGTCGACGGCGAGCCTCGGGGAGTTCTCTGCCTCGTCCATGGGAAGTCCGGCCCCCTCAACAAGGAGAGCGAGATCCGCGTGCTCGAGACCGTCGCCGAGCGGATCGGGATGGCCATCACGAACCACGATCTGGTGGAGAACCTGAAGGAGTTCCAGATGGCGACGGTGAAGAGCCTCGTCTCGGCCATCGAGGCGAAGGACGCCTACACCTCCGGACACTCCGAGCGGGTTCACATCCTCTCGATGCTCCTCGGCAAGACGCTCGAGCTGTCCGCGGCTGAGCTCGACGTGCTCAAGTGGGCCTCGATCCTGCACGACATCGGGAAGATCGGGATGCCGGGGCGGATCCTCAACAAGCCCGGGCGGCTCACGCCCGAGGAGTACGAGATCATGAAGGAGCACCCCGAGAGGGGCTACAAGGTCCTCGCGCCGATCCACCAGCTCGCGGCGGCGAGCCTCGGCGTCCGCAGCCATCACGAGATGATCGACGGCCGCGGCTACCCGATGGGCCTCAGGGGGGAGGAGATCCCGCACGCGGCGCGGATCATCAGCGTGGCCGACACCTACGACGCGCTGACCAGCACGAGGGCCTACCGGCAGCGGCGCTCGCCCGACAGCGCCTTCGCCGTCATCGACGCGGTTCGGGGGACGCAGCTGGACTCCGAGATTGTCGACGCCCTGGACTGCCTCCTGCCCTTCATCCGCGAGCACGAGGTGATGATCCAGACCGGCGCGCTCGAGCAGGCCACGGTCAGGGGCGAGGAGGGGAAGGAGGAGGCGGCGTAGGAGCCGGCCGGGACGGCTGATTGCCGAGCCCTCGGGATGCCCCGGGGGCTCGCTCTTCTGGTAGGATCCCTCCCGTGAGGGGAGGATCGCCTTGAAGATTCGCTTTCTCCTGTGGGGACCGCTGCGGGTCGCGGCGGGGACCGCGGAGGCGATCGTCGACTTGCCGGAGGGAATCGGAGTCGGCGACGCCCTCGATGTCTTCTACGCCTCGAGGCCCGACCTCCTCCCGCACCGCCGCGGAACTCGCGTGGCCGTGGGGAACGAGTACGCGGCCGAGGGACAGGCGTTGCGCGAGAGCGATGTCGTCTCGCTCATCCCTCCCGTGCAGGGCGGATGACGGATGATCAGGATCGAGATCGTCAGGACTCCCCTCGCCTTCGATCGCCCCATGGGTCTCTCGGCCCTTGACCGCGGCGCCGTCGTGGAGTTCCAGGGAATCGTGCGCGGCATCGAGGACGGCGAGCCGATCGGCGCGATCGATTACGAGTGCCACGAGGAGATGGCGCGCGCGCAGCTCGAGAAGATCGCCTGGGAGGTCGCGGCGGCCCAGGAACTGAGCGACATCACGATCCTCCATCGGATCGGCCCGGTTGCCGCCGGCGAGACGAGCCTCTACATCCGGACCGTCGCAACGCACAGGCGGGAAGCGTTCGACGCGGCGATGACGACAATCGAGCGCATCAAGCAGGATGTTCCGATCTGGAAGCATCCGCTTCGGAGGGCTTGACGGGATGGGGAGGCTGGGCCTTGTCGGGCGCGTCGAAGCGCGCGCGTAGGGAACCCGGATCGGCCGGCGGCGCGGGCCCTCCCCTGCTCGGCCGGCTCGAAGGCCGCGCCGGCGCCTTCCTCGCTGCCCTCTCCGCAAGCCCGCGCAACCTCGCGATCTTCTGCGCCGCCCTGATCGGCCTCGCCGGGATCGTCTTCGCCCGCACCGCGTGGATGTCGGACGACGCCTACATCACGCTGCGGACGCTCGACAACTTCGTCCACGGCCACGGGCTCCGCTGGAACGTCGCCGAGCGGGTCCAATCGTTCACGCACCCCTTGTGGCTCTTCGTCATGCTCATCCCCTATGCCATCACCCGCGAGGCGTTCCACACGGTCGCGATCCTCTCGCTCCTGATCTCCACGCTGACGGTCGCCCTGCTGGTCTGGCGCTACAGGAAGAGGCCCGGGGCTGTCCTGGCCGGGATGGCTGCGCTCTTGTTCTCCAGGGCATTCACCGACTACTCCACATCCGGGCTCGAGAACCCGCTGACCCATCTGCTCCTCGCCCTCTTCGTCATCCGCTTTCCGGAGGACCGTCCTTCCGGAAAGGACCTGCTCGTCCTGGCGGGAATCGCGGGCCTGGCCGCCCTCAACCGTCTCGACACGATCCTCCTCTTCGGCCCCGGAGTGGCAATCGCGTGGGCGAGGCATGGATTCGGTCGCGGGATCCGTCTCGTTGTCGCTGGGTTTCTCCCGCTTCTTCTCTGGAGCGCCTTCGCCGCCCTCTACTACGGCAGTCCATTTCCCAACACCGCCCTGGCGAAGCTGAGCACGGGGATCGGGCAGGCGGCCCTGATACGGCACGGCTTCTACTATCTGGCGAACTCCTTGCGCGAGGACCCGCTCACTCTCGCATGGATCATCCTCGCGCTTGCCGCGATCGCCCTCCGCAGAACCGCGGTCGCGATCTCGATCGGCGCCGGTGTCCTCCTCTATCTGATCTACATCCTGAGGATCGGGGGGGACTTCATGAGCGGGCGGTTCCTGGCCGCTCCCCTGCTCGCATCGGTCGTCCTCCTCGTCCGCGCCGACTTCTTTAACATTCGCGTAGCGAAACCGGCGGCGGTTCTTGCCGCGCTCTTCCTGGGGCTCCTTTCTCCTCACCCGCCGGTCCTGAGCGGCTCCGGCTTCGGCATCGACCAGAGCGGGCTCCTCGACGCGCGGGGGATCTCGGACGAGAGACGCTACTACTTCTGGTCGTCGGGGTGGCTGAACGGAAGCGGCGGCGGGAAGCCCCGCGCGACGCAATACATCGAGACCGGTCGGAAGGCGCGGCAGATGTCGACGCCCATCATCGTCGAGGGGGCGATCGGCTATGTCGGATACTACGCGGGACCGAAGGTCCATCTCCTCGATTACCACGGATTGGCCGATCCCCTGCTCGCCCGCCTTCCGATCGTGGAACGCGACCCGCTCTACGACGACTTCATGCAGCTGTATGCCGGGCGGACGGACCCGGAAGGCTGGAGGATCGGCCACTTCCTGAGGCGCGTTCCCCGCGGCTACATCCGGACCCTCCTCACGGGCGAGAACGCGATCGAGGATCCGAAGCTCGCCCGACTCCACGATCGGCTCGCCCTGATCACGCGGGCCCCGCTTCTGGCGCCCGGGCGCCTCGGCGCGATCGTCGCCCTCAATCTGGGCAGGTACGATCGCTTGATCGACGCCGGGATCCACCCGCCCTTCGAGACTCCCGACTGGAGCGAGGCGATCGCCGTCCATCCCGACGAGCCGTACTTCCTCACGATGCGGGCCCAGTCCCTGCTCGCCGCCGGCGACGCGGACGGGGCCCTGGAGCATCTGGCCCGCGCCGCGCGAGGCGCGCCGGACTACGGGCTTCCGCTCTGCATGATGGGCGACATCCTGTTCGATCAGAAGCGCGCTCCGGAAGGCGCGGTCGCCCACTGGACCGACGCGGTCGCGCGGGATCCGAAGGATGTGCGGCCACAAATGAGGCTGAGCGATTGGTATCTCGCCAGCCGGCAGTTCGAGCGCGCGATCGACGTCTCCCAGAGGGCGCTCGAGATCGACCCCCGGCTCGAGTGGGCCCATCTCAACATCGCCCGCGCCTACGCCGAGATGGGCCAACTCGAACTCGCGATCGACTGGACCAAGAGAGCGATCCGCGTCAACTCCCGATCGGTCGATGCCCTGGACCTCCTCGGCCTCGCGCGCCTGAGCCGCGGCGAGCCGGGGGAGGCGGCGAAGATCTTCGAGAAGGCGATCCGGATCCGCCCGACGGACGCGGTTCTCACGCACGCCGGGATCGCCCACGCGCACATGAAGAACGCCGAGCGGGCGATCGCGCTGCTCGAGCGCGCTCTCGAGATGAACCCGAGGAATCCGGAAGCGAACTACCAGATCGGGCTGCTCCTCGAAGGGAGGGGCGACCGCGGCCGCGGAGTCGAGCATCTCCGCCGGGCCGCCCGCCTCGGCTTCCCCCCCGCGGAGCAGGCGCTGCGCGCGCGGGGGGCCGCATGGTGACCGAAACCAGACCCGCTGGGGGAATCGTCTTCCACAAGACGATGGACCGCCCGGCGATGGTTGAGTTCTACAGGGGCCGCGTCGGGATGCGCGTCTGGCTCGAGCAGGCCGACTGCACGATCCTGAGCCACGGGAACCTCCTCCTCGGCCTCTGCCAGCGCGAGGAACGGACGACGGAAGGGATCCTCTGCGAGGATCGCTACGTGGCGACCGTCACCCCCGTCGGCTTTCCGGCGAGCTGGCCGCAGGCCTCGCCGCGCCGGCCTCTCGACTTGAGGGAGGCGTGACCGCCGGCGGCGCTCACTCCACCTGGAACCAGAGCGAGGCTCCCCAGTAGAGATCGTCCGTCCCCACCGCCGGGCCGAAGACGGCCTGCATCTCGCTCGTGTGCTCCCGCGACAGGAAGTGCGTGGCCATGACGACCCGGTATCTCCGCGAGTGGGCCAGGAGCGCGTGAAGGACGTACTGCTCCGTGTAGAGCCTCTTCTGGTACAGGAACGGATAGTCGTACGGGATGAAGACATCGTGGACGTGGACGAGCGTCCCCGCGGGGACCGAAGGGAGGATCTTGTTGTAGATCTGCGGGATGTCGCCCCGGGCGCGCGCGATATGACTCGAGTCGATGAAGAGCAGCGCGCCCCCGTCGAGGGGGAGATGATCCGCGCCGATCTCCTCCACGCGGCGATTGATGATCACGTCGGCATGCCCCCTCACATCGGCCCTCGGCTCGGGATCGATCACCGTGATCCGCGATTGGAGGCCATGCTCCGAGGAGACCTTCCTCGCGATCATCGTGCTATACCCCGCCCCGATCTCGACGATGCTCGGCGGACGATGGTCGAGGATCATCGCCGCGTAGATCTCCGCGTCGGGCGTCGGATAGGTGCCGTTGTGGATTCGATCCTGGCCCGGACACCTCGTGTTGATGCGCGGGTCCTCGCGGAGCGACCGGAAGAGATCGGCGCGCGAGGTCTTCCACCTGGCGAGGAGGGCCAGCTGCTCGTCCGGGCGCAGGTCGATCCCCCCGTGGCCGATCCGATCCCGAGGCCGGAAGCTCGACAGGTCGGACTCCGGGAGATCGGGGGGCAACACCCACTGCCGGACATACCGATCGAACTCCCTCCGGGATCCGAAACCCGGAGCGAGCCGCCGGATGATCCCGCCCGCCCATCGCCTCGGTTTGCCGCCCGCCGGTTGCAGAGACATGCGGCCTATATCCTACCGCGGATCAGTAGCGGCAGGAACCGCCGCGTCTGGCGTGGTAGTCCTGGTGGTAGTCCTCCGCGGGATAGAAAGGGCCGGCCGGCTCGATCTTCGTCACGATAGGACGCCCGAGCTGCTTCGCCGACCCCTGCAGGGAAGCGACATGCGCTCTTGCCTTCGACGCCTGCTCGTCCGTGGCCGCGAAGATC
>Ga0194113_10007802_pt1 | contig 13266 bp, 12 predicted proteins | sample TA2MahC200mmetaG_FD_146193 | JGI IMG/M metagenome (GOLD analysis project Ga0194113, IMG submission 146193) | Freshwater microbial communities from Lake Tanganyika, Tanzania - TA2015017 Mahale Deep Cast 200m | ecosystem: Environmental > Aquatic > Freshwater > Lake | place: Tanzania: Lake...
CGGATCGCGTATCACCGCCGGCGAGGACTCGTCGCGCGCGAAGCGCTTGCGCTCGCCCTCGTACAGCCTTTCGCGGACGCCAAGACTGAACGCGAGGTTCTGGAGTTCGCAGTTGCCGTCGCGATCGCATGTCTGACAGTCCTGCGGGTGGTTGTCCAGCAGCAGCTCCACTATGTCGCGCCGGAGTTTGCGCAGCAGCGGCGATGAAGTCTTCACCTTCATGCCGTCGGCAACCGGGAACGTGCAGGCCGCCACCGGGTTCCGCTGCCCCTGCACCTCGACCACGCATATCCGGCACGCGCCGAGTATGCTGAGCTGAGGGTGATAGCACAGCCTGGGGATTCTCACGCCGACCGAGTCGGCTGCCTGCATTATCGTGTCGCCCTCTTTCGCGGCGACCTCGATGTCGTCAATAACCAGCTTCAATTGCTTGGCGCTCATTGGATCAATTCCTCTTCACCGCATCAAACCGGCAGACCTCGAAACATTTCCCGCACCTGACACACCTGTCCTGCTCTATCACGTGCGGCTTCTTCGCCTGGCCAGAGATGCACTGGACAGGGCAGTTCCGCTTGCACGCGCCACAGCCGACGCATTTTGCCTCGATGATTTCGTAGCGGATCAACTTCCGGCACGCCCCGCTCGGACAGCGACGCTCGCGTATGTGCGCGTCGTATTCCGCCCTGAAATGCGTGATCGTGCTTATGACCGGGTTCGGCGCAGCCTGACCCAGGCCGCAGAGCGATGTCAGCTTGACCGTTTCGGCAAGACGCAGGAGCTTCTCGACATCGCCTTCCTTGCCGTCCCCCCCGGTAATGCGCGTGAGGATCTCCAGCATCCGCTTCGTGCCTTCGCGGCATGGCGTGCACTTCCCGCACGACTCGTCCTGCGTGAACTCCAGGAAGAAGCGAGCCACGTCCACCATGCAGGAGCGTTCGTCCATCACTATCATGCCGCCGCTGCCCATGATGCTGCCGGCACGGGCAAGAGTTTCGTAGTCAATCGGCGTGTCCAGCGCGGACGCCGGCAGACATCCGCCGGCGGGGCCACCCGTCTGCACCGCCTTGAACTGCCGCCCGTCCTTGATGCCGCCGCCAACTCCGTAGACGACCTGCCGCAGCGTTGTTCCCATCGGTACTTCTATCAGGCCGGTGTTCTGGACGTCGCCGGCAAGGGCAAACACCTTCGTCCCCTTGCTCGTCTGCGTCCCAACACTGGCAAACCAGTCCGGCCCATCCAGTATCACCACCGGCACGTTGGCGAACGTCTCGACGTTGTTGATGACCGTCGGCTTTCCCCAGAGCCCGCAAACGGAGGGATAGGGCGGACGCGGACGCGGCATCCCCCTCTTGCCCTCGATTGAGTGGATCAGGGCAGTCTCCTCGCCGCACACGAACGCGCCGGCGCCAAGCCGCACTTCGATGTCGAAGTCGAACCCGGAGCCGAATACCCCCTTGCCGAGGAACCCGGCCCGGCGCGCGTCGGCTATCGCCTTCTCGATTCTCCTGATCGCGAGCGGATACTCGGCCCGTATGTATACATAACCGTGGTTCGCCCCGGTCGCATAGCCGCCGATGATCATGCCTTCGACTATCGTGTGCGGGTCGCCTTCTATCGTGCTCCGGTCCATGAACGCGCCCGGGTCCCCCTCGTCGGCGTTGCAGATGATGTACTTGACGTCTGACTTCTGCTGCGCGGCGAAGCCCCACTTGGTCGCCGTCGGGAAACCGCCGCCGCCGCGCCCGCGCAGGCCGGACTTCTTCATCGCTTCAACAACATGCTCCGGCGCGCAGCTCTGCAGAACCCTTGCCGCCGCCTCATAGCCGTCAACCGCCAGATATTCGTCCAGGCTCTCGGGGTCTATTACCCCGCAGTTCCTCAATGTCACGCGCAGTTGCTCGCCAAAGAACGCTATGTCGCCGAACACCGGCTGGAACCGGTTCATTATCTGCTCGCTGTGGCGCGCCAGTTCAGCCACCGGGTTGCCGCCGATGAAGTGCTCGCGCACGATGCGGTCGGCCGATTCCTCGGTCAACCGCTCGTATGCCACTCCGTCCGGGTACACGTAGGCAACGGGCCCGTCTTCACAGACCCCGCGGCATGCCGACTGCAGAAGCGCCACCCTGCCGCCAAAACCATGCTTCTCCAGCGCGGCCTTGAAGGCATCCTCCACGGCGCCCGCGGCCCTGCGCGGGCAAGTCTTGCCGCCGCACATGCTGATTACCCGCTCGGCCGGCCCCGCGCCGGTCAGCCGCCTCATGGAGAACTCGTAAACCTGTTCTCCGCCGAGCACGTGCTGCGCGAAAACCTTCTCCATCTTTTCCGGGTTCATCAGCGCGTACTTGACCGGTATTTCGCCCCTTCCGATGCAGGTTACGACCGGCTCCATGTCGCACTTGCCCGCGCAGCCGACGCGGCCGATGGAGACATCCTTTACCCCGTGTGCAGCCATGAGATCGGCCAGCTTCGCGTACACGGCATCGGCGCCGGCGGCGTTCTCACAGGTGGCCGATCCGACCGTGATTCGCATCCTTGCCCTGAACTTGCTCTCGAAAAGGCGGAACACTGCCTGTTTGCGCATGTCCGCAAGAACATCCAGCGGTTTCTTCATTTCTTCTCCTCCGGACAAGCCGGCAGCGTGAACTCGAATTCGGCCCATTCTCCCTGTTTTGACGCCGCGCGTATGGCTCCGCCGTGCGCCTCGATAATGTTCTTCGTTATGAAAAGCCCCAGCCCGGTGCCCTTCTGGCCGCGAACTGCGCTCGAACCTTCCAGGCGGGTGAACTTCTGGAAAATAGCATCCAGCTTGTCGGCCGGAATCCCTTCGCCTTCGTTGCGGATGCGAAAACGCATCATCCCGCCTTCCGGCTCAACGGAAACGGAAACCTCGCCGCCCGCTCTTCCGTACTTCACCGCGTTGCCAAGCAGATTCTCGAACACCTCGCGCGACATGTTCGCGTCCGCGGAAAGAAATGTTCCCTGCGGCACGTGCACCGTCAAACGCATCTGCCTTGCGGCCATGTCCGCCCCCAGGTCGTCGGACAGCGGCTGCAGGACTTCCGAAAGAACGTCGAACCGTGTGGGAACCGGATGGACCTCCTTGTTCTCAATGCGCGACAGATTCAGATAATGACGCACCATCTCGACCAGGCGCTTGCTGCCGGACTCGATGCTCCTGATCGCCTTCTCCTGCGCCTCGGTCAGAGGCCCCAGCCTCTTCTGATTCAGCAGGTATGCGTAGTTCATGATCGTGGCAACGGGACTCTTCAGCTCGTGGCTGACAAACCCGAGCGTTTCCATGTAGTTCCTGTTCAGCGCTAGCAACCGCTCTTCGCGCTCAGCCAGCGTGGTGGACATCTGGTTGAAAGCCTCAATCAGGTCCGACGTCTCCCGGCACGCGCTCTGCGATGGGACCGGGCCGGGCCTCATGCCTCCGCTCATTCTGTTCGATGCCTCCACGAGGCGGTGTATCGGCTGCGCTATCCTGCTGGCAACCACATAGGCAATGACCAGCGCCAGCAGCAGAAAGAGCATCGAGAGGCCGAGATAGCGCAGAATGAAGCTGCGGCCATGGTCCAGGAACGGCTGCTTCAGTATCCCTACGTAGAGCATTCCTATCACGGCCCCGTCGCCGTTGCGGATGGGGTCGTATGCGGTTATGTACCAGTCCTTCACCACGAATGCCTCGCCGACCCACGGCTCACCGTTGTCGAGAACGCGGTCCGCCACTTCCTTCGACACACGTGAGCCTATCGCCCTGTTCCCGTTCTTCTGCCGCACCGTCGTGGCCACCCGGCAATCGTCAAGGAACACCGTCGCCGTTCCCATGGCCGCGCCTTTGTATTCCTCGCCCCCGTAGGCCATCACGCATATCTCGTCAACGAGCTCGAAGTTGCGGTTCAGCAGCCGTCCGCCATAGACAACTCCCAGCAGACGCCCGCCCTCCATGATCGGCGCGGCGCTGACAACGGTCATCCCGCGCGTTTCGGAGGACCTCATGGACTTGCGCGCGCGGGGCGTATCCTCCAGTTCCAGGAACGCTCTCTCGGCAAGCCCATCGGCCTCGCGCTCGAGCTCGTCGCGCGTGAGAACTCCGATGTAGACGCTTGCCTCGCCCTTCAGCGCCGCCCTCACTGCCGCGTCGCTCAGACGCGAATCACCCTTTGCATACGGCGGGGTGGAACGGAGCACCACTTCCCCGTCGGGCGACAGAATGTCGAGAAAATCCAGCCTGGCTGCTATCCGGATCTGTTCGATTCGGCGCTGTATTTCGGGGTCATCCCACTTCCCGCCCTGCGCCGCGTGTACGACTGCCGGCTTGGCCGCAGCGAAGCTGAGCGAAAGCTCGACCATGTCCATCTTGTGCCGGACCTGCGACCAGGCGCCGTTAAGGTCCATTCTAACCCGCTTCTGCGCCTCATCGAGTACGCGGCGATGAATGGTCCTCGCCCCCAGCAGCCCCGACAGCACGGCAAACAGAAACACCGTGCCTGCAAACGCCTTGAACAGTTTGGTCCTGAGCATGCGGTCCACCGTACGCCCGCACCCGGCAGAGCGTCAAGAGGAATTGTGAATTTTTTAACGCGAAAGTCGGCAATCCGCTCCGTCGGCGGTCAGTGCGAGTACTTGACCAGATGCGTGAGCTCCATCAGGCTGACTATGATCCTGGAGTCCATCACGGCGACGCTGCGGGGCACTATGACGTGGGTTAGCGCCATGTTCAGGAGACCCTTCACCCCGGAAGCGATGAGCATGTCAGCCACCTCCTGCGCGGCCGAAGCCGGCACGGCTATCACCCCTATGTCCGTCTTGTGCGCCCCAACGAACGGCGGCACCTCGCGCAACGGCAGAACGGTCAGATTCCCCACCTTCCTGCCTATCTTGGCGGGACTGTTGTCGAATATGCCTTCTATCGCGAAGCCGCGTCTCGCAAATTCCTCGTGCCTGGCAAGGGCCGCGCCCAGATTGCCGGCCCCGACAACCACGCACTTCCATGTCACGTCAGCCCCGAGCGTGGCCATCAGAACTCGCTCAAGACCGGGCACCGCATAGCCGCGCTTGGATATCCCCGAAAAGTCCACGTGCGACATGTCCTGCCGGACAGTCGAGCTCGTAAGCCCCAGCGAGTCGGCAATCTCCTGCGACGAAACCCACTCAACCCCCCTTGCACGGAGTTCCTGCAGGAAGGTCAGGTACCGCGCAAGTCTGCGCCGGGCTGAGGAAGGAATGGGAGTCTGTGTGTTCCTCATGGGCGGAATGCTGGACAATATTCGTTTATCTGTCAAATCTTTGACGCTATTTTCCTTCTCAAGGAACCTTGGCAACCACGGCGCGAAGTGGTATCCTTTGCTCGCGAGGGGTGCTTCGCCGGGTACGAAGGAGAACTCATGGACCCAAGGGACCGCAGGCGCGAACCGAGAATACCGGTCAAGGACCGCATCAGCGTCACGCTGGTTTCGGCACCGGGCATTCCGCACATCGAGCAGCACGTTATGCACTGCACCATGCACGACGTTTCCATGGACGGCCTCAACTTTCAGACCTACACACACATGCCTGTCGGGACCACCGTGGATGTGATCGTCAAGACCGAGGATACAGGCACGGAGATACGGCGAAGAGGCGAGGTCGTGTGGGAGCGCTCTTCTCAGGAAGACATCGTCCTCTCGCAGCGCATCGGTGTTCGCCTGCTTCGCGCCGCGGGCCAGTTGGAAGATGCCTGGCGGCGTCTGCTTGACACGAAGATGGCCCTTCAGCCGGCCTGAACCCCGCCGACGATGTGATTCCTGATGGAAGCTTCCGCAATCTCAAGCGATCCTGACTACGCAGCGCCAATAGGCCGGGCTTGGGGCCGGATGCTGTCCATCCTTTTCCGCCCGTTCGACGCGGCCAGATGGTTCACTATCGGATTCTCCGCATGGCTTTCAAAGCTGGCAGAGAGCGGCGGAGGCGGCGGCGGTGGATTCAACTGGAACGACCCGGCCGGACGCGAATCCATCCAGAACACGCTGAAGGGCTCGGCCGAGACCGCGCGTGAGTGGATTCGCGCGTACGGCCCGGTTCTGATCGCGGCGGCAGCCGTCGTCGTCGTCATGCTCGTCGTGTTCGGTCTGACCGTGGCATGGTTGTCGGCGCGCGGCAAGTTCATGTTTCTCGATAATGTTCTGACCGGAAAGGCGCGAATCACCCATCCGTGGCGGCACCGCTCACGGCAGGGCAATTCTCTCTTCCTCTGGAACATCGCCTTCGGAGCAACGCTTCTGCTGGCGCTGCTGTTCATCATCTGCGCCGGCGCGGCATCGATCCTCCCCTACGCGATGCGGCACACGATGCCGGCGCTTGCCGTGTGCGGCGGATCCGCCGCCGCGCTGCTCCTGCTCGTCCTGCTGATCGCGGCCGGCTATACCGCGCTGTTCTGCAGCGATTTCGTGGTGCCGATCATGTACCGCGACAACGTCACCATCCTTGCCGGATGGAGGACATTCATTTCACTCCTGCGCGCGCGTCCAGCCTTTTTCACCGTCTACGGCATCGCCCGCGCAATGGCCGGCATCGCCATCGGCGGAATGCTGCTCGGGGCGCTGTTCCTTGGCATGTGCTGCTGCTGCGTGTCCCTTCTGGCCCTCATTCCGTACCTCGGCACGGTGCTGCTTCTGCCGGTCCACGTCTTTGATCGGGCGCTTGGCCCGGAATATCTCGCCGAAATTGATGGAAATCCGATTCCGGTTGCTGAACCGCCTGCGGTGCCGACTCAGCCGTGTCCCGCGCCGCCGCCTCCGGCGGGATGGCGATCGGGCGGCAACTCAAGGGGTGTGCCGCCGCTTCCGTGTCAACCGTACGATGACGGCGATTGAGCCTTTCAGCGATCAGTGCCTGAAGTCGTAGAAGTATTTGTCAGCCAGATCCCGCCGCGTGCCCCTGATCGCGTGAAACAGCAGCCAGGGCCTCTTCAGAACGAACCAGTCGCCGAATGCGTCGAACTTGCGGCAGGAAGTGGTGATCGGCGCGCGCCAGAGAGTCCCGAACCGCCGCCCTGTCTTCCTTCCGTGCGCCTTGAGCCGGCGCGCGAAGTCTATGTCCTCGGCCACAAGCCTTCGCTCGTCGAAGCCGCCTATGGCGTCAAAGTCGCGCCGCAGGAACCAGAACATCCCGGCCGACACACCGAAGGGCAGCCCGAGCGTCAGCGCCATCAGCACACCGGTCATGAGTATGCCGGCCGACATGCGCTCGGGCCTGATCGGCACTCCGCCCCCGACCCAGATGCCGGAATCGAGCGCAGCCGCGACCTCACTCAGAGCGTCGGGATGCATAAGGCTGTCCGCATCGAGGGTAACGACCACCGCTCCCTTCGAAGCCCTGACGCCCGCGTTGCGCACGGCGGATATGCTGCGAGCATCCTCCGCGACAATGCGCGCCCCGGCCGCCAACGCCGCTGCGCCGGTGCCGTCGGCACAGCGGTTCAGGACAACAATCGTCTCGACTCCGCGGGAAGCATGATCCGCAGCGCGGTGTATGGACTCAACGCAGCGCGCTATTACGCGCTCCTCGTCGCGCGCGGGAACAACCACGGATATCCCCGTAGAATCAACCCTGCGTGCGGTGTCCAAACGGCCACCAGCCTTCCTTGCGCCGTTCCCGCCGCTTCTTCTTTCGCAGCATTTTGTCGTAAAGCGGACGGTTGAATCCCTGCTGCCACCAGCCGTCGCCGAGCGGATCGTGCAGCGGCCTGTCGGTGCGGCGGAAGAAAGCGGTGTGCTTCACGACCTCCACCAGTTCAAACATGGCGTCGGCCTTCAGTATCCCGAACATCCGTGCGATGGTGGGGATATCGATGTCATCAAGGATAAGAAGCGCGCCTTCCGCAAGGCGGGGATAGATGCAGTAGTACTCGAGGTCGGGGAACGGGTATGCGTGCGGACCGTCTATCAGCGCCGCCTGCAGCTTGAAGTCGAACTTGTATGCCGGCAACGTGATCTGCGTCGGCCCTTCCACGAACTCAACCGACTCGGCGCGGAGGAGTCCGGACTCCCGCGCGCGCGAAAGGCTCTCTCCCTTGTCGAGCGAGAACACCAGGTGATGACGGGACATGTTCGAGAAGAGCAGCGTTGATTTGCCGGAGCCTGTCTCGAGCGTGTGTTCCATCGGAGACACGGTCCTGCAGTTGCGTTCCATCGCCTCGAGCACGCGCCGGTGCAGACTCCCCGCCCGGTGCCAGTCGCGCGGAAGGGCCGCTATGCGCCCGACTATGTCCGAAGGTCCGCCCGCATCGCGCCCTGTTCTCTCCGCCATCACGGATACTCCTCCCCCTCCGGCGCCCGACATCCCGGCCATGCCGCCGCTGCACGCGCGCATATCCTACCTGCCATCGGCCAGATCGGCAAAGAAAGCGTCGCAGAATGACAGGAAATCGTTTCTATCCACCGTTCCGTCCAGGTTCACGTCCGCCTCCGCGTCCCGATCGAGGAACGCGCCTGCGTAGCGTTGGAGGTCGTCGCCGTCAACCGTGCCGTCACCCGCGAAGTCCGATTGCCGGCGGCCCGCGTCAAGCAGGCGCGGAATCGCGTCGGCAACGCGCGCCGCCACCGCCCTGCGGCCGCCCCACGCATCGAACCCGTGCTCCGCCCCGCTCTTCAGAGTGACCGCCGCGTATGTCCCGCGCAGCCTCATGGCATCGGCCATCCTTGTCGAATGCCCGCTCGGCACGGTTGCGTCCGATCTGCCGTGGAAGAACACGCCCGGCGGGTCATAGATGTCCACATGGTTGATCGGAGAGGCAAATGCATAGAGCCCCGCGTTGGCCCCGTTCATCGGCTCGCCGAGGTAGGTGATCACCGCCTGGTCCTGGCCGAATGTCTGAACGTGCCACACGAGATCGCTGCCTCCCCACAGGCTGACGAATGCGTCGACGCGGTAGGCGCCAGGCCTGGCGGGAATGCCCTGGAAAAACGGCACGCCGGAAGTAACGGCGACCATCATGGCGAGGTACCCGCCGGCACTGCTGCCCGCCACGATCACACGGCGCGGCAGCCCGTAGTCCTCCCCGCCTTGCCCTTTTGCCCAGATAACGACGTTCTTCGCATCCAGCACGGTCTGCGGGTAGGAAGGTTGCCTGTCGGTTGCCAGCGTGTAGTCGGGGGCAACCGCCGCGTACCCGCGCATGGCCAGTTCATGGCAGAACTCGAACGCGGACGACTTGTCGCCGGAAGACAATGCGCCGCCGTGGTAGAAAACCACGGTGGCGGAAGCCGGCGCGAACCTGTCGGGGATGTACACGTCAAGCCGGCTGTTTCTTCCGCCCGGCGAGTAGTACGCAACGTCCTGGATCACCTCCACGGCGCCGGAAGTCAAAACGGAGAGCGCGAAAACCACGGCACCCGCGAACGCCCCGCGAAGAATGGTGCGGCACTGCGGCGCGGGCATCCGTCACCCCCGCGACTTGCCGCCGGACAGATTCACCGTCGTCCCGTGCATGTACGAAGCCCTGTCGGAAGCGATAAAACACACCGCGTCCGCGACTTCCTTGAGCGTCCCGCTGCGCCCGAGCGGTATGGACACCTTCTTGTAGGACTCGCGCAGTTTTTCGACGGTTATGCCGCGCGTGTAGGCAAGCGCCCGTTCGTATTCCTCCGACCGCAACGCAGTGGCCTCGAGTATGCCCGGCGCAAGACCAACCACGCGGATGCCGTTCTTCCCCAGCTCCTTGGCCCAGGAACGCGTGAGTGAGTAGAGAGCGCTCTTGGTGGCCGCGTAGACGCTCTGCCCCTCGGACCCTTCCAGCCCGGATTCGGAGGACATGTTGATGATCACTCCGCTTCCCTTGCGCCTGAGAATGTCCCGGGCAACCGCCTGGGCACAGAAGAAAGCGCCCTTCTGGTTGATATCAACGACCTTGTCCCACACTTCCTCGGTCAGCTCCTCCCTGCCCTGCGGATCAACCAGCAGGCGCGGGATCAGGATGCCCGCGTTGTTGACGAGGATGTCCACAGTCCCGAACGCATCGAGCACTGCCGCCACCATGGAGTCCACGCTGGCTTTCTTCGAAACGTCGACCTTCACGAAAACAGCATCGCCGCCAGTGGTCTTCGCGATTTCCCCGGCCGCTGTCCGGCCCGCCTGCTCGTTGACATCCGCAAGTGCGACCCTCACGCCGGCGGCGCAGAGCGCCTCGCCGCATGCGCGTCCTATTCCCAGCGCCCCGCCCGTGACTATCGCAACCCTGCCCTCAAGTCCAAGCCAGCTCACTTCGACACCCCCGCAATTCCTTTTGTCGCCCGGTCATGCAGCATGCTGAAGGCGCCTTCCTTGCCCGCATCGCGCAGCCTGGCTTCCGCCGCCTCGTCAAGCGGCGGCAGTCGGCCCACCGCCTCGAAGAACCTGTTCCTCGCCCCGGTCTCAGGAAACTCTTCCAGAGCTCTATCGCCGAGATATGAAAATCCCGCATACCTCGCCAGCAGGGTTTGGCCAACCATGATCAACGCGCCGCGGCGGAATATCTCCGCGTACTCCTTCAACTCGGGACCGCCCAGGTCATCGGCAAACGGAAGCCCCTGCTTGTTCATCTCAACGCCGATGTTGATCGGCATGTTTATTTCCTCGCACAACGCGACGATCTCCCGCAGCTTCGCCGTCTTGACCTTGCGCTGTGCCGGGTCGCGGATATTCCAGTTGCGGTCCGGGATTATGTTCAGCGTCGCCGCGCCGACAGACCGCATCACGTCCATGAGTCGCCGTGCATCGCTCTCCCCCGGACTCGTTCCGTCAAGCCAGGTGACCATCGGGATCGCCCCACAAGCCCGGACCCAACTGGTGAACTCCTCGGCCGGAGGGAATGTGCTGCTCGTCGGCGCCTCGTACCCGAGCCCGCCTTTCTTCGCCAACCGCGCGCGCACCTTCTCTTCCATCGCAGGCACATCCGCCATCAGCACCGCCGCCTCGTCCAGGTGAATCTTCAGGACTCCCGACCAGAACGAGGCCGTCCTGTCCGCGTGCCGGAAGTGAACAGCGGCCTTCTCCAGGTACGCACGTACGATGTGCCGCTCGGTTGCATTTCCGCCGGGGGTGAGAGGAACGACGTCCTTTTCATAGTCGAGCGCGATTTCAGGCAGGCACGCGTTGATGCGCGCCACGAGGTCAACGTTCCGCTTCCGCGCGGCGGCGCCCATCGCGGCCAGGCCCCTGCCGGCGTCGGTGCTCGGGTCCGGCACGGATGGGAATCCGGCGCCCATGATGTAAGTCACACCGGGCTCGCCCGGCGACGTTATGTCAACATCGGCGAAGTCACGGAGGAATGCTCGCGTTTCGACGTGACACGCCCCGCGCAGCCGCAGAAGCCGGCACGCGCCAAGGAATTCTTCCAGTCCGTCCAGCACATCGAAATCGCAAATCGCGGCGGCGTGGAGACCAGCCTTGCGCGCCTCCCACGCCAGCCGAGAGGGCGAATAGCCGGATGAGTTGTAAGAGTGGAAGGTATGGAAATGCATGCCGACATCAAGCCGCTCGACATGCCGGTCATGCCCGCCGCGCGCCGCAAGGGCGCGCAGGGCGCGCTCTCTCTTCCCGGCGTCGAAGGAGTCAAGCTCGTCAACAAGCTGTGATTCGCTGTTCATGGAGGAATCGGAGCAGGTCACGCAGGCACTCCCTCTACTTGCGGCCGAACACATACACGAGCGCGGCCTTGAACGTGGTGTCGTCTTTTTCCTTGCCGGGCGCAGGCTCGCTGTCGTGGGCGTTCGCCAGCGTCATGCGCATGCTGAGCCCGCCGTTTACGGCTGCTTCCAGCCCGACTTCCGCGTTCAGCAGGTAGATGTCAAAATCGTCCGCCTGCGGAAGGTACTCAACCGACTCAAAGACTTTCGCCCCCGCGCCAATTTTCATGTCAAACTTCTGCGCAACACGCAAGGCGATTTCCTCTGAGTTCTCGGTGTCCGCCCCGCCGCCCGCCAGGTCCGTCTCAGTCTCTTCCGCGATAAGCGACGCGCCTGCCTCGGCGCTGAGGTTCATACGGTCTGACTTGACGAAGTAATAGCCTGCGCCAGGGCCTACGATCGCGCGGTAATTGATGTTGGCAGGGTCGTCAAACCCGACCTCGCCGCTCCCGTAGGCGTACGCCCGTTCGCCGAGCAGCCTGTTGTACTGGGCCGTGCCCTTGGCGTTTCTCTCCGATATGACGTCGTCCTTTTCGCCGTAATTATACAAGGCACGCAGCTTAATCTCGTTCTTGCCGTAGGCGCCGGAGGCGCGGATCTCGGGGTTGACGCTCATGGTGTCGGTGTTGCCGCTGGTCATGCTGACACCCACCGACGCGCTGACGTCCCACGGTTTCGCGTCCTCGGCCAGGACGCCGGACACACAGAACGTAGCCAACGCCGCCGCAATACCTCTTTTCATGGACACACTCCCCTTTCCCATGCGTCAACCAGGCTCGCCATGCACAGTGCCAAGGCTTAAATCGCCGTGTATCTTATATGATGCCCCATCTCTGTCCACCGACAACTTCCGCCCGGGGAACGCAACCGGCAGCTTCTCGCGCAGCCTCCCGGCAACGAAGTCCTCTATCTCCCGTCGTACGTCGGAGGGGACGGCATCCGGCGTTGCAAAGCGCACCTCCACTACATAGCCCCTGCCGTGTCGCGATCCGAAACCAGCGGAAAACGCGGCTCCGACACCGAACAGCCCGTCATGCTCCCTGTTGGAGGTGCTGCCGCTCCGGGCCCTGGATGGATGCAGACTGTACCCCGTGTACCGGCCCTCGATCTCGTGGTCTATCTCGTCAAACACCTTCTTAAGGCGTTTCTCCCAGGCCACGGCCGAATGATGCCTCATGTCTCCGCCTCCGCAGCGCAGGGCCTGGCGCGGCCAGCCAGCCGCAGCAGCACCCGCCGCGCTCCGAGATTCCTGAGTCCCATCGCAATGAGAAGCCTGTCGAGCAGACAGCCATGAATGCAAACGGTGTCCAGAACGCAGAGCCCCTCCCTCTCGCACAGCAGCAGAACGTCCGTCAGCGTGGCAAGATGGATGTTCGGTGTCTCGTACCACTCGTAGGGAAGAACCTGCGATTTCGGCATGCGCCCGCGCAAGGCAAGCCCGAACCTGTTCTTCCAGTGCGCGAAGTTGGGAAAGACGACTATCCCCTCGCGCGCAACCCGAAGCATCTCGAGAATCACCATCCTCGGCCTTCGCACCTGCTGCAGGGTGCCGCTCAAGACCGCACAGTCGTAAGACCCGGCAGGCAGCATCGAAAGTCCGCGGTCGAGATCCGCCTGGAAC
>Ga0194113_10007806_pt1 | contig 13260 bp, 7 predicted proteins | sample TA2MahC200mmetaG_FD_146193 | JGI IMG/M metagenome (GOLD analysis project Ga0194113, IMG submission 146193) | Freshwater microbial communities from Lake Tanganyika, Tanzania - TA2015017 Mahale Deep Cast 200m | ecosystem: Environmental > Aquatic > Freshwater > Lake | place: Tanzania: Lake...
AGCAGGCAGTGGCCCCATGCCCCGTGGTTCGCATGACGGTGTTGACCTTCGCGCCGCTCTGTAGCAGCAACTGAACCATTTCCTTGTGACCGAGCCATGCGGCCTGGTGCAGGGGCGTCTGGCCGATATTATCCCTGGCGTCCAAGTTGACGCCATAGCCTTTGAGCGCCTGCCATAAGTTCTGAATATTTCCTTCACGCAGTTCATCGTAGGAGTGCGGCTTCGAGTCTTTGTTTCGGCACAACTCCAACTCAAATATGACAACCTCCCCGTAGTGTAGGGCGAGGAAGCCCTCGGTGGAGATCAGGGACTCGAAATGGCGGATGGCATCTTCGTGCTCTCCCTTCAGACGCAGGATCTCCCCGATCAGAAGCTGGGCCCTATGCCATGCAGGCCCTCCTGCCCAGTTGCCATCCGCGTCCGCCTTCTTCTCCTCGGCAGCCTCGGTTAAGGATCTCCGCAGGTGGAACAGACATTTGTCCAGATTCTCGCGATAGGGTTTTGCCCTGCCCTCCTCCTGCCAGGATGCTCTCAGGAATGCCATCCCAGTATCGTAGCCGTTCTTTCCCAGGTGTTCGTACAGGCGCCCCAGCCGATAGTAGGAGGGACGAGCTCTGATCCGGCGAAACTCCTCGGATTTCGCGAGGATCGCGCATCCCGATATCTCGTTCGGATCTATGTCGTCCCGATAGAAGACGAATCCACACTGCGTGCACTCGGGGATCTTCCAGACGTCCGCGACGTCGTTCGGCTTCAGATCGAGCCGGGGCGGCGGGAGGAAGCCCGACCAAACGGACCTCCAGGTGAACTTGTGTGCGCAGATGGGACAGGTCAGATTCTTGACGATGGGCCAGTGCCCCAGAGCGGTTGCGGCCGAGACCAGGATAACGAGTGATACAATCAGCGTTCTCTTCATTGTTGCTCCCTCAGTTGGTTCGATCGAGAACTTCCTCTACCGCATAGGCCCGGGCCGCTTCGTGGATCGCGAGTCGTCGACTCATTCTCGGCGCGCCCGTGCGCGATCGAGAGCCTCATCCGCCTCCCGATCGTGCTCGTGGTCTTCTCTTGGCTCTGACCCTTCGAGCCAAGAACCATTATACCGGCCACAGAAAGCAGGTCAAAGGCCGCCAAGCAGGCTGGCCAGGAGAATGGCACATCCGATGGGGCCCCGCCCACCTCTACTACCTGCGGCTGCCCCGATACGGTAGCGGATAGACACGGCAAAGACAAGCCCGTCGCGGCCTGCAAGTGTTCGCCTCTGGGATCGCATGGCTATGCCCTTGCGGGCACACTACGAATCAGGGCGGTCCCATCGGGCCGGAAGAAGTGGAGCCTCTCTGGACGAACATAGACGCGCACTGGTTGATCGATGTCGAGTTGGACGTGCGGCGGCGCGGACATGATGCATTTCTCGCCGGAAGGGAACACGACGTGGACATCGGTCCGCGAGCCGAAAGGCTCCCGCAGGCGCACACGGCCCGCGAACGAGCCGCCATCCTGCTGCCCTACAGGCTCCAGAGACAGATCATGCGGGCGGACCCCGACCACGACGGGCTCCTCCCGGCCGTCTCCCAGGAGCGAGGACACAGATGCCGGCAGCGACACCTGCCCGCCGGCCACCTCCAGTTGCAGGGCCCCCGTCCGCAGGGTTCGCTCCGCCGATTCGGCAACCGAGAGCGGCTGAGCGTTCCCAAACGCGATCGATCGCGTTTGGGAGCCCTGACCTACAACCCGGATGGTGCCGGCCAGGAAGTTCATCGGCGGGGCGCCGAAGAACTCGGCAACGAAGCGATTCGCCGGCCGCTCGTACACGTCGCTCGGCCGGCCCACCTGCTGGATCTGCCCCTCCCGCAGCACGCACACACGCTCGCCCAGGGCCATCGCCTCGGACTGCTCGTGCGTGACGTACAGCATCGTTGGGCGCAGACGCCGATGCAGGGTCTTGATCTCTTCACGCAATTCCAGGCGCAGGGCCGCGTCCAGACTGCTCAACGGCTCATCGAACAAAAAGGCCGCCGGCTCCCGCACCACCGCTCGCCCCAAGGCGACGCGCTGCCGCTGACCACCCGACAGGCTCGCCGGCTTGCGATCCGCCAACGCGGCGAGGCCCAGCGTCTCCAGCACTCCGGCCACCCGGCGTCGCACTTGCTCCTTCCGGATTCCGCGCATGCGCAGCGGGAAGGCCAGATTGTCATAGACGCTCAGGTGAGGATAGAGAACGCCGTCCTGAAAGACCATGGCAACATCGCGGTCCCGGGGCGACACACCTGTGACGGTTCTGCCCGCGATACGAATATCGCCGGCCGTCGGGCTCTCCAAACCCGCGATCAGGCGCAGCAGCGTCGTCTTGCCGCAGCCGCTCGGCCCCACGAGGACGAGGAACTCCCCGTCGGCGATGTCCAGAGTGACATTGGCCACTGCCGTCGTGCGGCGATCAAAGATTTTGGTAACGTTCTGTAAGGAGATCGATGCCATGAACCTTCTCGAAATCCCAAATCCCAGGCACCAAATCCCAAACAAATCCAAAATCCCAAGCACCAAGGCTCAAAACGCTGGCGCCACATGGGAGGACCGGCCCGGGTGGGCGGCCGGGGCTCGGCGCGAGAGGTTTTGGGTTTTCTTCCCGTTTGGTCATTTGGACTTGTTTGGAATTTGGTGCTTGGAATTTCGAAGTTCCGCGCCGCGCGGCTACGGATTTCGCCTCAACCGCGCCGCCGTGTGTGCCAGAACGATCAGTCCCACCGACACATACACGGTGAAAGTCAGAACGATCCAGCCGGTCGCACTGGGCAGGCTCTTCATCCCGCTTTGCATCCAGTCGTAGGCGCCAAGCCCGCCCTTGCGGGCCGTCGCCAGCATGATCACAACCGCCTGGACGAAGGGGTTCATGTCCATGTACGTCTCGATGAGGTCGCTGCGCGTCTTGGCCATCGCCAACAGGATGGCCAGAAACAGCGGCACGGGCGCCCAGACGGCCGCGGCCAGCCCCATATTGGCAATCACCGCCGTCGTCGTGTGTTTGCACCGCAGGCTGAAGTACAGGCCCGTGCTCACGAGAAAAAGGAGGACCCAGGCCACCAGGACCCCCAGTTGCACGAGGGCCATCGGATGGATGGTTCCGGCCAGGGCAAACACGACGACATGGCCGAACAAGAACAGCCACGCCGGCAGGCAGCGGCGCACGGCGCCCGCGAGCTTGCCCCAGAGAATCTCCCAGTCGCCGACAGGCGTGGCCAGCAGCAGCGTCCAGGTCTGCGACTCCCGCTCCGTCGTGATGCACGTGGCCGGCAGCACCATGGTAAAGAGCAGGCCGAGGCTGAAGAACACGATGGTGTACATCATGTGAACCTCGGGCACGTCGAGCGCGCGCTCCCTTTCACAGAGGCCATACGTCAGCAGCAACAGCCCCAGGCCCACCAGCGCCGCCATGATCTTCGCCCCTTTGCGCTGCTTGCCGAGCAGCGGGATTCTTCGTTCCTTCCACAATACCGGCGGCCCCTGCACCCGGCGGATGCTCACGGGGGCGGGCCCCCGTGCCGGCCCCGGCGTCTCGGGGTCGCCCCGGGGGGTGGCCCCCACGGCCTGACGCAACGCGGCTTTGCGAACGAAGACCATCGCCAACAACAGCAGCAAGGCCGAGAAGCCAAGCATGATGGCACAGTGCAGGGGCCAGAGAACCCGGACCGTCGGCCGCGCCGAAAGCAGGGACTCCATGGCCGCCGCCATGGTGACAAACGGATTGACGTACGAAAGGACACTCATGAACGTGGTTTCCGAAACGGTCCGATGCAGCAGAGCGGCCAGAATCCCCGGAACAAATCCGAAGAGAAAGCCCATGGCCAGGATCGTCTGGAGGATCGCCGCGTAGGCCCGGCGGGTGAAGATCGAGAACAACAGGCTCAAGGAGCTTACGAAGATGACGGCCGTCAGCGTGACGCACAGGCCGGACAGCAGAAAGCCCCAGGGAACCCCGCCGAACACCCGCACGATGGCCAGCAACGGCAGGGAGATCGCCAGCAGCAGCACGATCTGCAGCAGCTTGCTCGCCAGCTTCCCGATGACGATCTGGAAGCTGCCGATGGGAGTCGTCATCAGCGTGCCGAGCGTGCGCTTGTAGATCTCGTCGCTGATCGAGGTGCTGAGCATGACCACGGCGATGATCTGGGCCGTGAGGAACTGAAACCATATGACGCTGGCGACGAGGGCGATGCCGACGGACGACATGCGGGAGGCCTGGTAGACCGCGGTGTAGCCCGAGGACATGGTGTGCGCGACACGATCGATCCAGAGGACCGCCACCACAAAGGTGAACAGACCGATGTAGACGAAGCGCAACACGTAGTTCCGCCGGCGCCGGCTGGAGACCCGCATCTCCTTATCGAAGATCGGCCCCGTCAGCCATCCCAATGTCACGCCTGAAAGATCCATAGTTGTCATGTCCTTTGCCTCTGCAATATACGAGACAGAAGCACCAAATTCCAAATCAATTCCAAGATCCGTCCGATCTGTCTGATCCGACTGATCCGGCAGCTTTGGTGCTTGGCATTTGCTGCTTCCCGGCTCGGGCGTCCCGGATCATCCGAAGATCCTCCGGCGCAGGCAGCGTTGGGCGCCCCGCAAGAAAAGGAGTCCGGCCAGGATGTAGGCGGTCGCAATACCCGCCAGGGCGCCCGTCACCGAGACCACACTCATAGCCTGCCCGCCCGACGGAGACAACACCCGTGTCCCATACGTGAGCGACCGCCAGGGCATTCCGGCATTCGGCGTGCCCGTCGCTCCGGCCAGGATCAGTTGAACTTGGGTCATGGGATGGATCCACCTGTACAAGGCCAACACGTTGGTCTTGCCGCCCGTGACGCCGATCAGACCCGCCAGAGTCGGCCCAACGATCCACAGTCCGACCACCAGAGCGAAACTGGCCACGACCGCGGACGTGGTCCGAGTGAAGCGTGAGCTGAAGTAGAGGCCCGCCCCGATGACAAAGCAGGTCAGCCAGGCGACCAGCAGCAACAGATGAAGGAGAGCCGCCGGCTGGTTCACGCCGCCGATGACAATCCAACACGCGACGGCGAACGGCAGTCCGGCGAACAGGATCAGATAAACGAGCGCCCCGGCCGAAACCGCGGCGAAGGGATGGCGGTAATACGTGGACAGCAGCAGGCTCAACACCCCCATGAACCCGGCCGCCGTCAGCGTGATGCAGAAGCCAGCCAGCACGGAGTCCCAGGTGACGCCTCCGAAGATGCGCAGGACCGCCAGCACCGGCAGACTGATCGCCAGCAACAGGACCGCCTGCACCAAGCCGCCCATGAGCTTGCCGAGGACAATGTGGGTACTGGTAATCGGGGTCGTCATCAGCACGCTGAAGGTCCCCCGCCGCAGCTCGTCCCCGAACGAGGAACTGAGCATCACCGCGGCGATGAACTGCGCCGCCGCGAATTGAAACATCAAGACCTGGCTCGCCACATGCTGGCTCACGACAGAAGCCCGGGAGACACCAAATGCCGCCAAGGTGCTGTCCGGCAGGCCGACAATCCGATACCAGGCCGACAGCATGAGAATACAAAGGAGCAGGATGTAGCCGCTGCGCAGGGCATAGCTGCGGAGCCTGCGGCTGGCGATGCGCAGCTCGCGGTCGGACAGCGGCCCCAGCAGCCGCAACGGGCTGAGGACCTGCCAGGGGAAAATTCCAAGCTCCAAATTCCAAATCCCAAACAAATTCAAAATCCCAAATCCCAATGCCCTAAACGCCGGCGCCGCTCGTAGCTCCCGTTTTGAATTCTCTTCCCTCTTGGTCCGTCAGTGTACGATCCCTTTCGTCAGTTGCAGGAAGGCGTCATCGAGCTTGAGCTGTTCCGGCTGGAGGGAGACCAGGTCCACGCCGCCCTGGACGAGCGTGCGGGCAATGAGACCGTCGGCGCTCATATTCTCCTTGAACGTCACGAGCAACGTCGTTCCGCAGGACAGAGAACGGCCGTCGTCTGTCTTCGGTCCTCCGTCCTCTGCCTTCGGTCCTCCGTTGTCCATCTTCTGCCCTCTGTCTTCTGCCGTCTGGATCACCTCGACGCTTTGGATCTGGGGCAGGGCCGTCAGCAGCTCCCTCGCCCGGTCCTCGCCGCCGAGCACGCGGACGCGGACCTTGCTCTGGAGGCCCAGTCTCGGCCGGATTTCCTCGATGGTGCCGCTGAAGACGAGTTGGCCGTGCTCGATGATCCCGATCCGGTCGCAGATCTCCTCCAGCTCGCTGAGGATGTGGCTGGAGATCATGATCGTCTTGCCCATGCGTTTGAGCTCGCGGAGCAGCTCGCGCATCTCGATGCGGGCCCGCGGGTCGAGGCCGCTGGCCGGCTCGTCCAGGATCAGGACCTTGGGGTCGTGGATGAGGACGCGGGCCAGGCCGAGCCGCTGCTGCATGCCCCGGGACAGGCTGTCCACCAGGGCGTCCTGCTTGGAGACCAGATCGGTCAGCTCCAGGACGCCGTCGACGATGCTCTTGCGCTTGGCGTACTCGATGCCGAAGGCCGCGGCGAAGAACTCCAGGTACTCGAAGACCTTCAGATCGTCGTAGACGCCCATGAAGTCCGGCATGTACCCCACGCGACGGCGGACCTCCTTGCCCTTCTTGGTCACGTCCAGGCCGTCGATGAACGCCTGGCCGAAGGTGGGCTCCATGAGCGTCACGAGGATGCGCATGGTGGTCGTCTTGCCCGCCCCGTTGGGGCCGATGAACCCGAAGATGTCGCCCGCCTCGATCCGCAGGTCGAGCTTGTTCACCGCGACGAGACTGCCGAACGTCTTGGTCAGTTGCTTGATCTCAATCATTCGCTTTGTCCTCATGAACTGGTAGTCGGTAGTCGGTTGTCGGTAATCGGTCCGGGAGGATCGCACCGAGGCGCAAGCCGACTACAGACTACGGACTACCGACTACCTTCTTGGGCAGCACCAGTTGCCTGGCGATCTGCACGTGGTTCGTCTCGTAGACGCGATCTTTCACCTCGACCTGCATCGGGGCGTTCTCGAACACGACGCAGACGAGGGCAGCGCCGAAATCGAGACAGGTGTGCATGGCCAGCGTCCGGCTCAGGCAGCCCTGGGCCAGCACGGCCTGCTCGCCGGGGCCGCCGAGCGGACCCGGGTACCGCGGGGTGTCCATCCCCGCAATCATGCCGGGCATCTGTCCCCGCGCCACGGGCGCCGGACGCGGACCGCTCAACTGCCAGGACCGGAACGGGCGCGTCCGCACGTCGAACCGCTTCGTCGCGTGGGCCGGGACGCGGCCCAGGTCCGCGCACGTATCCGCCCACAGAACGTATCCGCGCTGAATGGCGCTGTCCGAGGTGTTGCGGATCTCGACCGTCACCCCTGTCTCCCGGCGTTCCACGGTCGCCGCGAACGGCAGCCGGTCGAGGGTCCCTTCGCTCAGCAGGGGCTGCACCGTCCACATGTTGATGGGCAGCGACACCGGGAGATTGCCGCCATCGACCTGGGCGCAGTAGATCTGCTGCATGCCCGAGTCACGCTGGTAGAGATACAGCTCCTGGCGCATCGGCGAGATCCCCGACCACCACTGGTTCGACGTCAGGCCGCCCAGCCGGTAGTCGCCGCTGCGCGGGGCGAACACGCTGGTGTAGCTGGTCGCCCAGACGCAGTTGCTGTCGGCGATCCCGTCCAGGACCGAGACCCCGCGGACCGCCATGGCGCCGCCGCGGAACCACTGCACGCCGAAATAGGCGCCGACGGTGAAGATCACGATCCAGCCGGTGCTGGTCAGCCAGGTATACGGCAGCTTGTCCCAGCGTTTGAGCATCAGGTAATCCACCGGACCGAGCAGAACCGCCAGCGCCAGCAGCGTCAGAACGACCCACCAGATGCTCAGGGGCCGCATTTGCTCCAACTGGTACAGGTACTCCATCACCTGGTTGCTGGCATTCTGGGCGACGCTGATCCGGTAATGGTGCGCGTTCGGATTGAAGCCTGGGGGTGTGTTCCCGCCCGTCCGAGCGGCCTGCGCCGCCAGAACGAGGCGGCGGCCGCCGGCCGTCTGCGGATCGGAGGCGGCTGTCCGGGGCCGGCAACAGGCGGTCAGCAGCCGGGTCCAGAATTCCGCACTGCGTCCGGCCTGCTTCTCGCCCAACTGCGCGGGATTGAACGCCAGGACGCCGACACGTCCGTACCCGGCATAGCCTGTGCCGTAGAGGAAGCCCGCCTCCGCCGTGCGGGTCGCCTGGTCGACCACGGCGTCGGGCTTCGCCGACAGCGCCCAGGCGGTCACGGTCTGGGTCTCCTCCGTGTCCAGGCCCCACTCGACGAGATCCCGTGGCGGGATCTCCACCTGTCGGGGCCCGCCGATCTGGAAAGGAAGGAACTCGCTCAGCGGATTGTCCTGTGGCAGCGGATGCTCGCCGAGAACCAATAGGGCCGTGCCGCCGTTGGAGATCCACTGCCGGATCGCCTTGACCTGCTCGGGCCGCAGCAGGGTCCAGTCCACGTTGCAGATCACGAGCACATCCAGGCTCACGTATCCCGTCCAGTCCCACGGCGCGACGCGGAGCACCTTGGACCCGAGGTAGACCTTCCCCGTGCCCTGGCTGGTCGTGCATACGGTGCTCTCCGGCAGCCGCAGCAGGCCGAACTGCGCGTGGCCGATCAGACCGATAAGCAGGTCCTGCTCCTGGACAACCCGCAGCATGCGATTCTGTTGCGAGAAGTCCAGCAGATTGATCGACTGGCGCCAACGGGTGCGTCCTTTCTCGTCCCGGATGGCCAGCAGGCAACGGTCCGCGGGGAAAGCGAATTTCGTCGCCAGGGGCACCGACAACGGACGATCGGGCATCAGCACAAAATCGTGAATGACGTTCATCGTGTTCAGGCCGTCCTGGCGGGCCGTGATGGTGAAGGACCCGGCAAAGGCTTCCTTCAGGTCGGCGGTGATGCCGATCTCCACCGGCGTCCACTCCATGGGCCGGTAGTACTCCCCCCAGCCGCAGAAGAGATCCACGTTGAACTCGATGTCCCGGGCCCCCTGGAGGGACGAGGTCCACGCCAGGAGAAGCCACGCCGCGATCAGGATTCTCGACATTGGAAACACTCCGCACAGTACCGAGGGCGTCCCGCCCTTGCTCTTCCGTGGCGAGGGCATCTTGCCCTTGTCCTCTCGTCGCCGGCAAGATGCCGGCGACACAAGGGCGGGACGGGTTCCCCAACGCGATTAACCGCGTTGGGGAGCCCCACGCCCTCGCCACGCAAGGCCGGGACGGACTCGCCACGTCGCACTCAAATCCGCACCTTCAGATTGTATGCCAGCCATTCGAGGCAGACAAGCACCAGCGCCGCCAAAACCAGCCGCGGCCAGAGCGGCACGTTGGCCCGCTGGACCATCTCGTCCTGCGCCTGGACGGCTACACTCGAGAACTTGATCTCCTGCTGCGGCGCGATCCGGCTTTCCTCGGCGTCCAGCAGGTTGACCGCATAGAAACGCCGCGGCTGGCCGGGCGCCTCCAGCGTATAGACGCCAACACGATGTGTCCCCGGGAAGCGGACCGTGCCGCCCGGATCGGGCTTCAATTCCACCTTCGTGGCATCCGGACGCGTCAGCGTCAGGACCGTCTCGGCGGGCACGTTCTCGAGGGTGATCGGCTCGCCCACCGCCAGCTCATGACGCCCCGTGCTGCCGATCTGGGCCCCCAGGAAGCTCAAGGCGTTGTAGCAGAACAGGATGAACCCCGGCTCGAACGGCCAGTTGCTTTGGAGGACATCGAAGCCCACCAGCAGGCACGCCGTGCCCTGCCGCCGCACGAAGGCCAGGGCCGGCGATTCATTGAACTCCGCCAGCACCTCCGCGTCGCGCGGCAGGTCCAGCCGCCGGCACTTGAGAGCGAAGAGGTTGGCCAGATTCACGTATTGCAGCACCGGATGCTGAGAGCGCCAATCGACGATCACCTGGTTGTCCAGCTCCCGCGGGCTGTTCACGTCGATCCCGTTCGGCGGCGGCCCGAAGACGAGATAGCGGCCCTGCGGCAGGTGGGCCGGCACATGATGATCCAGCACGACGACATCGTACTGGCGGCGGACGGCGAAGGCCGCCGGGTCCAGGGCGTCGAAGCCGGCCGGCGTGCACGGATCGAGCCCCGCCAGCGGACAGGCCTGCAGCGCCGACTCCAGCACGGGATTGCCCTTGGTAACCAGCAGGACGGAGAGCCGCTTGGGGGGCGGCAGGATGCTCCAGGCCGCATCGTCGCCGGGCAACGCATCCGCCGCCAACTGCCGGACTTCGAGCACCCCCGCGTCGCCGTGCGTCAGAGAGAAATTGACGGCCGTCAGCCCAGGTTTGAACGCGGAGGACGGCGGGGTCAACTCTTGACTCTTGACACCTTTGTCAAGAGTCAAGAGTTGACCCCCTGGGCTCTGGGACTGGCCTGCGGGAATGGTGACGGACCGGACCGCGCGGACGTTGCCGTCCAGAGCAAGCTGGACGTCCTGCGTCACCGGCTCGGCGCCGTAGTTCGCCAGAGACGCAAAGACCTCCACCAACTCCGGCTGCTCGTACGAGCGGCGGGCGTTCATGGCCGTGATGCCGACGTTGTCCTGCGTTTCCCCGAGACAATGGAAGACGAGCTCGTCGGAGGCCACCACCACCGTGTCCAGATCCTGAATGCGGCCGTCGCTGAACAGGACCAACCGGGCCGCCTCCTCGGCGCTGCGAATATTGCCCTCCACGCCGGGCGACTGGGCAAAGGCGCGGGCGACCGTCACGGCCTCGCCGAGGCGGGACGGACCGTCACTCGGCTCGATGGCGTCGAGGGCCGCCAGGAGCTGGCGCTTGTCCGACGTGAGATTGCACATCACCTTGGCGTGCTGGTCGAACGCGATCACCATCGCGTGATCGGAGCCGTCGCGCAGAGAAATCACCGAACCGCTGCGCAGGGACTCGATGAAGGTTTTCGCCTGTCTCTTGGCCGCCTCCAGCCGGTTGGGCTTGACGTCCGTGGCGCTCATACTGGCGGAACGGTCGATCAGAAGGACAAACCGTTGCCCCGGCCCCCGTCGCCAGGCCAGGACCGGACCGGCCAGCGCCGCCAGAATCGTGGCCAGCGCCAGCAATTGCAGCAGAAGCAGGAGGTTGCGCCGGAGCCGCTGGAAGGGCGCGTTGACCTGCAAGTCCTGCACGGCCCGCCTCCACAGCAGCGTGCTCGAGACCATCACCTCCTGCCGCTTGAGCTTGAGGAAGTAGAGCAGCAATAGCAGCGGCACCGCGGCCGCCGCCGCATAGAGCCCGACCAAAGGTGAAAGCCATTCCATATCGCGTCTGTCCTACCATGATCCGCTCGAACGCCCAAGAGCCCGCCGGGCGGCAGCATCAGGGCCGGAAGGTCTGGTTTGTAGTGGCGTCGTCAGACGCTATCTTTATGCTCTTACGAGCACACTACAAACGGAAACCGGCCATCCGCAGGTCCGGAGGACCCGAAGCTGCCACCCGATTGCATCACAACCAATCTTGGCCTTCGAGCGGATCGTCATTATTCCATGGGGCCTATCGTCCCATGTCTTGCTGGTCCTCTATCACGTTCTCAACGCAGCAACTGCACGCGCCGCAGGTAATTCAGAACCAGGGACTCGATCGAGTCGGCAGAGTTCGCCCGCACGTAGACAGCGCCCCGCTGCGTGCAGAACTCGCTCAGCTCGTTGCAGTACGCGGCCAGGTTGCGCTTGTAGTACTTGAGGAGAGCGGAACTGACGGTGATCTCCGCCAAGTCCCCATCCTCGATATCGAGCAGCTTCAGATCGCCGCTGAGCTCGGGCGCGATCTCCTGCGGCGACAGGACCTGCAGCGCGTAGAGATCGTACCGCGCGCCGAGGAGCCGCCGCAGGGCGTTCTCATAGCCTTGTTTGAACAGGAAATCGGAAATCACGATCGTCACGCCGGAGCCGATCCGGCCGGCGACGGCGTCGCGGCAGGCCTTCTCGAAATCCGAGAAGCCGTCGCACTCGGTCGTCAGGAGCAACTCGGCCATCTGCGACAGGTAGCCGCGCCCCCGCGCGTTGGGCAACTGGACCCGCACACCGTCGGCGAACAAGCTGACCGTCAGCCGGTTGTTGTTCACCAGGCTGATGTAGCCGAGGGCGGCGGTGAGTCTCCGGGCGAACAGGTCCTTCGACGGCTCGCCCACGCTCATGGACGCACTGGTATCGACCAGAATGTGTACCGTCAGATCCTGTTCCTCCAGGAACAGTTTCAGGAAGAGCTGGTCGAGCCGGCCGTAGATGTTCCAGTCGACGAAGCGGAGGTCGTCACCGGCCACGTAGGCCCGGTGGTCGGCGAATTCGACGCTCTGGCCCCGCCGTTTGGAGCGCCGCTCGCCCTGGAGCTTGCCCTGCAGTATCTTGCGGCTGAGGACGTCGAGCGCGTCCAGCCGGGCCATGAACCGCGGGTCCAGCAGTTCCGTCAGCTTTCGGGTTGTCGGTCTTGTCGCGGCCATGCTATGGACTCGGTGGACGTATAGGACGAATAGGACCCATGAACTTCATGCGCTCAGCTTCTGGGTTTGGGTTCTGGGGACGTTCTGGAGCATGTCGTTCAGGACATCGTCGGGCCGGATGCCTTCGGCCTGGCCCTCGAAATTCAGCAGGAGCCGGTGCCGCAGGGCCGGCAGGGCCGATTGCGCGATGTCGTCGAAGCTCACATGATAGCGCTCATCGAGCAGGGCGCGGACCTTGCCCGCCAGGACCAGGGCCTGCACGCCGCGGGGCGAGGCGCCGAAGCGGACGAAGCGGTTCGTCATCTCCGTCGCGAATTCCCCCTGCGGGTGCGTCGCCAGGACCAGCCGGATCGCGTAGTCCTGCACGTGCTCGGCGATGACGACCCGCCGGACCAGCTTCTGGGCCCAGAGGATCTTCTGCGCGTCGGCCACGCAGTCGGCACAAGGCTCCTGGGCGGTGGTCGTGCGGTCGAGGATCGCCTTGAGCTGCTCGCGGTTGCTGTAACTGACCAGCACCTTGAAGAAGAAACGGTCCAACTGGGCCTCGGGCAAGGGATACGTCCCCTCCTGCTCGATGGGGTTCTGGGTCGCCAGCACGAGGAACGGCTCGGCCAGCTTGCGGACCTGGCCGCCGCTGGTCACCGAGTGCTCCTGCATCGCTTCGAGCATCGCCGACTGGGTCTTGGGCGTGGCCCGATTGATCTCGTCGGCCAGGATGATCTGCCCGAAGATCGGCCCGTGCTGGAACTGGAATTCCCGCCGGCCGGTGGCGTGGTCCTCGACG
>Ga0194113_10007808_pt1 | contig 13256 bp, 15 predicted proteins | sample TA2MahC200mmetaG_FD_146193 | JGI IMG/M metagenome (GOLD analysis project Ga0194113, IMG submission 146193) | Freshwater microbial communities from Lake Tanganyika, Tanzania - TA2015017 Mahale Deep Cast 200m | ecosystem: Environmental > Aquatic > Freshwater > Lake | place: Tanzania: Lake...
GTCCACTGCTCTACCACCTGAGCTACCTCGGCGCGGCGCTTATTGTATCTGTGTGGCTGCATTGGTGTCAACCAAATGACGATTGATAAGCCGGCTTACGAAGTCGGCAATTATCTCAGCAGGGTTGGGATTTATTGAAGGGGATGAGTTTGCTATCAGGGGGGAAGCGCTGAAGCTTTCAGCAGAGACTCAGGCTGCCTAGGGCTTTGCGTGTTGGCGAAGGTTTAATAGTTTGTCTCTCAGGTTGTTTTTTTCGATGAAGTCTATAGCGTCTGTTGTGCTACCCACACGCTTGACGTCGTGCGCATCGGAGGCTACTGAAATTTTGATGCTTGTCAAAACCAGCTTCTTCCAAACAAGACTAGCCCACTTGCTATGGTACCTGTCAGGGTAATGTGTGTTCAGCTCGATGAAAATCTTTTCTTTTTCCAATATGGTGGCTGTATTCTCCAAGAAGATGATTTGTGGGTGTGCTATGCCCACAGGGACTTTCAGATTTGGCTTGGTGTGGCTTAGGAAGTAACCCAGCCGAGGGTCCATCTCTATGTCTTCGATAAGGGCAAAGTCCAGTCCATTCAGGAGGTCAAAGGGCAGGCCATCTAGTTCCGCTATCTCCAGGCCAATCCATAGTCGTATCCTGGATTGGAAGAGCTCTTTGAGCCTGGTCATCTCGGCGATATATTCCTCGAGGTGGGATGTGGATATGATGGAATAAGATTCGAGGCCTCCGTAATGGTCGGCTATGCCGAGGTCGGTTAAGCCCAGCTCAATAGCCTTTTCCACCATGGCCTTGGGTTTACTGCGGCCGTCGGAGTGTGTAGTGTGGACGTGGATGTCTATTTTGCGATGCATTTTGTTTAGCTGCCGGGCCTGACCAGGGGGATGCCAGCAGTGCACAACGGACATTCTGATGGTTTGTAGGCTTGAGTGGCGGCCCGGAGGCAACTGAAGAACGGGGCGCCGAAATCTTTTTGCTGCTCGGTCCGGTCCAGCAGCACGCCAATTCCTACTGTGTTACCCTTGAGGGCGTTTACAGCCGCTATGATTTCCACTATTGAGCCACCGGTGGTCAGCACATCGTCAACTATGAGGACGCGTTCACCAGTGGCGATAGTGAAGCCTCGTCGAAATGCCCTCTTATCGCCTTCTTTCTCGGCAAATATACCTCTGACGCCGAGTTGCCTGGCAACTTCGTAGGCAAGGATAATGCCGCCAGTTGTTGGGCCTGCTACTACCTGCACACCGTCTTTCTTAAAGCGTTCTGCGATGAGGCCGCAGAGCTTGACAGTGTGTTGCGGATACTGCAAGACGCGAAATTTCTCCCAATAAACCGCTGAGTGGAGTCCGGAGGTGAGCAGGAAATGGCCTTCCAGCACAGCGCCGGCGTCTTTGAAGATTTGCATTACTTCGTCGGACATTGCGCGATTACAGCGATGAATTCCTTTATCTTGCTAGCTGCCTGTTTACTTGCGGTCAGAGAGTAATGCTTTACGGTTTTCCATTCTCGTGGTGGCCAGTAGGTAATCCAAGCTTTACCTACGATGTATTGGTGGGGTACGGTCCAACCACCGTGGGAGTCGCTGCTGTTGTTCCGGTTATCACCAAGGACAAAAAAATTATCGTCGATTATTTCCTGACTGTATACATCGTACTTTGGAGGCTCTGAGATATAGGGTTCATTTATCGCTAAGTCGTTGATGAAGACTGTGCCACTTTTTATCTCTATAGTGTCACCGGGTACAGCGATCACGCGTTTGATCAAGTCGGTTTTAGGATCGCGTGGTGAGTGGAAGACAATGACTTCTCCGCGCTGTGGTTGTTTAACAAAGTAGGAGGCTTTGCTCACAATGATGTATTCCCCTGGTGCGATACTTGGGTACATGGAGGAACCATAGACTTTGAAGCTGGCGACCGTAGCATGAAAAATGGCAGTTATGGCTACAGCCACAAGCAGAGGTGCCAGGATTTCACGGAGAGTTTTCAATTCTCTTACCTCAATGGTACTATTGGACTAGGCATTTGATATTATATTGTATATGCTTTTTTTGTGCCACAGTATAAACTAATTAGAGGATTCGCCGTTAAGTAATTGTGGGGGCTGGATTGAAGGGGGCACTGTTGTAATGAGGGTAAAACTGGCAATTTGAAGTAAGCGATATTAAGGAGGTACAGATGAAAAAAATGTTTTTGTGGTTCTCTGGCTTGGTTCTGGTTGCGGTGCTGATGTTGGCTGCGGGTTGTGTGTGTTGGAGCTCAAGCAAGGAAACTCTACCTTCTGGCTGGTCGGCCACGGCCGAGATAGGTGTTCCGTCGGGATTCATTTGCAGCCAGCAGGATGTGGGCATATCTGTCAGCGGCGAAGGTAGGGTCAAGGCAGCACCGGATGTGGCTATATTGAGTCTTGGAATCGAAGCACAAGAAACTACGGTGGCTGCGGCGCAACGGGAAGCTGCCATCGCTATGGATAAAGTGATGAAAGCCTTGAGGGCTGATGGGGTGGCAGACAAAGATATCCAGACCACGCAATTCAGTATTTATCCGGTGAGGCGGTGGGTTGAGAAGGAAGAAAGGGAGATTATTGTGGGTTACAGGGTGACTAATATGGTGACTGCCAAGATAAGGCAGATAGACAAAGCTGGTGACATCATCGATGACGTGGCTGAAGCTGGCGGAGACCTGACCAGGATTCAGGACATCGGCTTTACCATCGACGACCCTCTTCCATATTACAGACAGGCCCGGGAGAAGGCGGTACAGGATGCTGCGGCAAAGGCAAAGCAATTGGCAGACCTGTCAGGAGTGAAGCTAGGCAGGCCTCTGTATATCTCCGAGGGTGGAGGTTACGTTCCTCCTATTGTGCGGAAGAATGTCTATACGATGATGGAGGCTGGAACTGCTCCTGCTCCCACACCTATAAGTCCAGGTGAGTTGGAGTTCCAACTGAATGTCAGCATAGTCTATGATATTCGGTAATGCGTTGTAGTGCTATAGGCCCCCTCGTCATAGAGGGGGCTTTTTCTTCTATTCTGTTTGCGTATTCAAAAAGTGCGATGCTACAATAGTCTATTGTAGAATTGGACAACTCTCTCTGCTTTGGGTTAACATCTTCTCGGATTCAAGGCGAGTCTAGTTTATACTGCAGAGTTTGTTTAAGGGAATGTAAATGTTATCTCGTCCTGTAGATTTTATGGAGTGTGCCCTGTCCTTGGCTGGTCTGGCGCTAGGTTATACCAGTCCCAACCCTGCAGTGGGAGCGGTGATAGTCAGGGATGGTATTGTTGTAGGGTTAGGGCATACGCAGCCTCCGGGATGTGAACATGCTGAGATAATGGCGTTGCAACAGGCAGGGGAGAGGGCAAAGGGAGCAACCTTGTATGTTACCCTTGAGCCTTGCTGCCATCAAGGGCGGACACCGCCGTGCACAAAGGCCATTATTGAGGCTGGGATTTCAGAAGTTTACATGGCTATGCTTGACCCCAATCCGTTGGTTTCGGGAAAAGGTCTCAAGCAACTGCAGGAAGCTGGCATAAGGACATACGTGCGCGAGGATATTGAAAAAGCTAGGGAGATAAATGAAGGCTATATTAAATATATAACCACAGGTTTGCCGTTTGTTATAGCTAAATTTGCCATGAGCCTTGACGGCAAAATTGCCACCAGGAGTGGCGAATCGCAATGGATAAGCGGTGAAGAGTCCAGGAAATACGTTCATAATCTCAGGCATATCGTTGATGCTGTTATGGTAGGGGCAAACACGGTGCTTGTTGATGATCCTCAGCTTTCGGCGAGGGGGTGCAGTGGTCGAGGTGGTAAGGCCAAGCAGCAGCCGTTGCGGGTAATTGTGGATGGCAAGGGGCGCACACCACTGGGAGCTCAGATTTTTAAAGAGCCAGGCAAGACTTTGGTGGCTGTGGCCAAGCCGTTTGATGCTGAAAAGGCTAATCAGTTTAGGGAGGCTGGTGCTGAAGTAGTTGAGTTAGCGGCTAAAGATGGTGAGATTGAGTTGGAAGAGCTGTTGAAGGGATTGGGGAAGCGCCGGGTCACCAGCATTTTGGTTGAAGGTGGGAATAAGCTTTTCGGTTCACTTTTTGACCAGTGTCTAGTTGACAAGGTAATGGCTTTTATTTCTCCGATTATCATCGGTGGTAGCGATGCCAAGAGCGCTGTTGGTGGTAATGGGGTGAAGTCTATGACTGAGGCGCGCAAGCTTAGTCGGGTGAAGATGATTGCCTTTGGGGAAGATATTCTCATCAGTGGCTATTTGAAGTGATAGATAGGATGTTTACAGGGATTATCGAGGAGATAGGAATAGTCAAGAGTTTTAATCTTGGGCGGCTGACTATTGGGGCGAAGAAGATACTAGAAGACACGAAGCTCGGCGATAGCATCGCTGTTAATGGTGCTTGTCTTACGGTAAGCGCTCTGGCCAAAGATAATTTCTCTGTGGATATCATGCCAGAGACAATAAGGCGGACTAATATCGGAAGGCTTCATTATGGGGATAAGGTAAATCTTGAGCGAGCAATGTCGGCTGCGGGGAGGTTCGGTGGCCATTTTGTGCAGGGGCATGTAGATGGCGTTGGCACGATGATGTCGTTGACTCCGGAGGAGAAAGCGGTAATGGCTAGGATATCAGTTTCTTCCGATTTGATGCGTTATGTAGTAAGCAAGGGGTTTGTGGCAGTTGACGGCTGCAGTTTGACCGTGGTTGACTGCGATGCTATTTCCCTTTCAGTTTCCTTGGTAACCTACACGTTGGAACACACGATTCTGGGTGTGAAGAAGACAGGGGACATGGTAAATGTAGAGGTGGATATCATGGCCAAGTATGTGGAGAAACTAAGCCAAGGGGGTGGTGGCGTTACTCTGGAATTTCTTGGTGAGCATGGTTTTTTGAAAGCGAGGTGAAATCTCATGGCATTTGCTACAATTCCTGAGGCTATCGCTGATATTAAAGCTGGCAAGTTCATTATTATCGTCGATGACGAAAACCGCGAGAACGAGGGAGACATAGCGATAGCCGCTGAGAAAGTTACCCCGGAAGCGATTAACTTTATGAGCAAGTATGCTCGCGGATTGATTTGTATGCCTCTAATCGGGCAACGCCTAGACGAGTTGGGGATTCCACCTATGGTGCAGGTTAACACGTCGAAGTTTTCAACTGCTTTCACCGTGTCGATTGAGGCAAAACACAGAACATCCAGCGGTATCTCGGCACCGGACAGAGCCGCAACGGTGAAGACCGTTCTTGACTCCAGTACAAAGCCTGAAGATATCGCTTATCCCGGGCATATGTTCCCCCTGCGTGCCCGCGAGGGTGGTGTGCTGGTTCGTGCCGGCCATACTGAAGCTGTAGTGGATTTGGCTAGGCTGGCTGGTCTTTATCCGGCGGGTGTAATCTGCGAAATAATGAATGATGATGGGACTATGGCCCGCTTACCTGAATTAGAATTGATGGGCGATAGGTTTGGAATTAAGATAGTGAGTATCGCTGACCTGATTGCCTACAGGCACATCAAAGAGAAGCTGGTAGAGGGGGTGGCTGAGGCCAAGTTGCCTACCAAGTACGGCGATTTTATGGCTATCGCTTATAGAAGTAAAGTGGATGCAGACGAGCATGTTGCCTTGATAAGAGGTAATATATCTGGCGAAGAACCGGTGCTGGTGCGTGTGCATAGCGAATGTTTGACTGGCGATGTATTTGGCAGCCTGCGTTGTGATTGTGGTGATCAGATAGGCTTGGCGATGGAACATATTGCTGACGATGGACGTGGCGTTTTTCTGTATATGCGACAAGAGGGCAGAGGAATAGGCTTTCATAATAAATTGCGGGCATACGCGCTCCAGGACCAGGGGCTAGATACTGTAGAGGCCAATATTGCCCTAGGCTTTGAACCGGACTTGAGAGATTATGGCATCGGTGCGCAAATTCTGGCTGACCTTGGGCTACATAAAATTAAGCTGCTTACAAATAATCCTAAAAAGGTAATCGGGCTAGAAAGCTATGGATTGGAGATAGTGGAGACGATACCAGTAAGGGTGTCGCCAACGCCTTATAATCTGGAGTATCTTAAGACCAAACAGCAGAAGCTGGGACATATGTTGGGCATGGATGAGTCCGTCGAAGGTTAACCTTAGAGAAGAGGAGGCGTTCAATGGCTAAACAATATGAAGGTGTACTACTAGGCAAAGGTCTGAAATTCGCTGTGGTTATCTCTCGGTTCAATGAAGTAATTACCACCAGGTTATTTGAAGGGGCTAAGGATGGTCTGCTGCGGCATGGCGTTGCAGAGCAGGATATTGACATGGCCTGGACACCTGGCTCTATGGAAATTCCTATTATAGCTAAGAAGCTGGCACAAACAGGGAAATACGACGCGATTATATGCCTAGGGTGTGTCATCCGTGGTGGCACACCTCATTTTGAATATGTAGCCTCTGAGGTGAATAGAGGCATTTCCAGAATCAGTCTGGACCTAGGGTTGCCGGTAATTCAGGGTATTATAACTGCCGATACGCTCGAGCAGGCTCTTGAGCGAGCTGGCGCCAAAGAGGGCAACCGTGGATTCAAGGCAGCGATGAGTGCCATCGAGATGGCGAACCTGGTAAAATCCATCGGCGGTTAGTAAATCACGGTGTGACTTTATATACGTGGTCTCCAGGTCTTACACGGTCAGTGACTTTGATGCCTATAGCGTCTCCGGCTTTGGCTTCGGTCACGTTAACATTGTGGATTTGCATGGATTCCACGGCCAGTTCTATATCAGTCGTATGACCTTTAATGTGAATTTTGTCGCCGACTTTCAAGGTGTCGGTTAAGTTTATGCCGGCTACTACAGGCTTGGCAAAGAAGTCACTCACGCGACCAATCTCTATTTCTGGCATTTGTTTTCACCTCCCGCTTTTAGTTTAGTATAGGTTGCCAGTCTTGACAAATCAAGAGTTACACTGCTTGACAAGGTGTCTTGTCGGGCATATTATAGGCGGTGATACCACCTGATTAAGGTTGGAGGTCACAAGATGGCAGAAGAGATGTGGACACCCAAGCCATACTCCTATGAGGAGTTCCTTTCTTTCGACAGGCTTAAGAGGGCTGTTATGAGCAGGGTTCTGGATAGGGCAGAAGCTATGATGGGTGAAGAGTTCCCCCTGAGCCCTGAGCGTGTAAATGCCCTGATAGCCGAAGAATGGCACCGAGCAAAGATAGCGGTGCGGTCTTCACCTGCTGCCCGTGAGGCTTTCAGAAAGTATCTTGAGGGCACTGTCAGCAATCATCTGGACAGCCTGATGAAAACGGACAAGGAGGAGCTGGGAGCAATGGGTGTCGCCGAGAAGAGCCTGTAGATTTTTCAGGCTAAATCCGGGGCATCGGTTTTTCAAAATATTGCGATTGTAGGAGCAGGATTTTGGCAGCGAGAGATGAGCAATTTAAGCAGCGTTTCGAGATGCTAGACCAACGGTTAGACAATATAGATTCCATAGTCACCAATTTGGTGGAGAGGGTGATGAGACAGCCGGTTACTATTGAGCTGGTCTGTCCCAAGTGCGATAACGTTATTCAGATAATGCTGACAAGCTCCACAAAAACTGGTGGCAAGAGGACAAACAGCGTCTAATCTATCTGTTCAAGCTCTAGAGAATCGATAGATAGTTCTTCAGTTCGTAATCGGTTATATAAGTCCGATATCTATCCCACTCAACTTCTTTATTGCGTATAAACCCGTTGAATAGGTGTTCACCCAGCGCTTTCTTCACCAGTTCGCTCTTCTTAGTGAGTTGAACTGATTCATGCAGGCTACCCGGTAGTGTTTTGATTTTCCTTTTCTCCCTTTCCTCAGCGCCCATCTCAAAGACGTTTCTTTCCATCGGTGGTGGTGGCTCGTAGCCCTTTTCGATTCCTTCTAGCCCGGCAGCAAGTAGAACGCTAAAGGCAAGGTATGGATTGCAAGCGGGGTCAGGTGACCTGAACTCAATCCTGGTCGCTGTTTCTCTTCCGGGTTGGTACTCGGGAACTCTGATGAGGTCAGACCTGTTTCTGCGTGCCCAGGTAAGGTAGCATGGCGCTTCATAGCCGGGGACAAGGCGTTTGTAAGAGTTGACCCACTGGTTGGTTATTGAGGTTATCCCGGGCGCGTGTTTCAGAAGCCCGGCCAGAAATCCCAAAGCTACCTTCGACAGGTGATATTGGGCATTCTTGTCGAAGAAGGCATTGGAACTGCCTTTGAATAATGACATATGAACATGCATTCCGCTGCCGTTAACCCCAAAAACGGGCTTGGGCATAAAAGTGGCATATACGCCATGGTCTTGGGCTACCTGTTTGACAGCCACTCGATAGGTCATGACATTGTCGGCCATTGATAAAGCATCCGTGTAATGCAGGTCTATCTCGTGTTGACTGGGTGCCACTTCGTGGTGGCTGTATTCTACCCCGATGCCCATTTCCTCTAGAATAAGAATCGTCTTTCTTCGCAGGTCACTGGCCGCCTCTGGCGGCGTCAGGTCAAAATAGCCACCCATGTCCAGGAATTCAGTAGAGCAGTCGTCCTTGAAGTAGAAGTATTCCAGTTCTGGGCCGACATAGAATGTATATCCCATGTCGGCAGCACGCTTGAGATTTCTTTTGAGTATGTAGCGGGGATCGCCTTCAAAAGGCTGGCCGCCAGGCCAGCATATATCGCAGAACATCCTGGCTATGCCATGTTCTTTAGGACGCCATGGTATTAGTTGAAAGGTGGTGGGGTCAGGAATGGCTATCATATCGCTCTCGTCGATACGGGCAAAACCCTGGATGGAGGAACCATCGAAGCCCATGCCATTTTCCAGGGCACCTTCTAGGTGATCGGCGGTGATGGAGAAGCTCTTGAGGAAACCGAGGATGTCTGTGAACCAGAACCTGATGAATTTTATGTTCTGTTCTTTTACTTTCTTGAGGACGTATGCTTTTGCTTCGTCATCTTTCTTGCCCATGTTGCCTCCTAATGGCAGCTGAATGCACAGAGAGATTTTCAGCTACTCTTTGTGGCTGCTAAGTATAGAGAAGGTTGTAGTTTAATTCAAGAAGGGTTTCTATTTCTAAGCCTTTTCTAATCCAAGAATGAGCCTGAAGAAGGGATGAGCCTCAGGCACCTCGGTGTAGATGTCGAGAAATGTATTGAAAGAGATTGGAACGAGCTTTTACCATCCTTTCTGCGAATTCATTATCGCTCATTTGATTAGCAATGTCATCAAGTTGTTGCAGTGTCACACCAGGCTGCAAGTAGCTCTCCGCTTCGGGCAGTGATTTCAGCTTATCATAGGGAGTCATCACCTCATCATAGGGATATGTTTTCTTGACCTTGCCTCTGTGGTCGACAACCGATACAGCGAAGAAACAAGGTCTGTGGAAGTTGACATAGACATTCAGGAAGTCTCTGTGGTACTGGTTAATTGTTGTGGCATATGGTTGTGGGATGTGAACATAACCCAGTTGTTTGCGCACCACTGAGCCATTCTTGGACTCCACCAGTCCATTATCATTGGTGTGACGTGGCCGGCTCTTGGTGAAACGGATCAAAAGCTTGTTCAACAGCTTAGCCACCGTATTGTTTACAAACTCAGATCCATTATCGGAATGAAAGCCCTTGATGACAAAGGGAAAGCTCGCCAGCATGCTTTCCAACACCGGCTCCAGGTAATATTCCGATATCCTTGCCACAGAGGCTAGAATCTCCCATTGAGTGACCTCGTCTACAGCATTAATATGATATACCCCTTTTTTCTCGTTCAAATCCCCCTGGTGTACCGTATCGACGCGGATATGGCCGGGGTTACCTCCTGGATACGGTCTTACCCGCTCGCCGATTTTCACCACTGCCGGTTTGGTCTTGGTATATCGTTTGGTTATATTACGATAGAGGAAACTTCGCCGCAGATTGTAGAGGTGGGCAACGGATATTCGAGAGATATTCCCGAACTCCAGATGCCCGTATACTGCCCATTCCCGCTCCATGATCTTCTTGGTGGCCGGCCCGCTCAGATAATCATGCAGTTCGTCTGTCCTGGCTAACAGGGCAATGTCTGCCAGCGTATATTTCCTGGGAAACCGATGTCTTCTCTGTTGTCTCTTACTCAATCGACCTTGCTGTCTGTAACACTTTATCAGTCTGGACACCTGTGCCCTGGAATATCCGCTCACCTTCTCTATGTACCGCCGGATTACTCCTTTTTCAACCCTGTTGAGCTGAGGATATTTAAACCTCATCAATACCGTCTCTATCCACCTGTACCGCTCCTCAATCGATACTCCTTCAAACTCAAGTGCACCGCTGCCCTCTAAAAACCGTTTGACCTGTTCTACTGTGTTGAGCTTTTCGTCGTTCATGATCAGTTGCATGTCCCAATCATAAACGAGATGCCTGCCCCTTCAGGCTCATCCTGTGCTGGAAATCGATATCCCCTCCAGGCTCATCTTGTATTGGAAGAGACTACCGCTGGAAGAAATCAATACTATAAGTGGAGATTCACAAGAGCGGTTGCCGGAGCTTTATGGGCTGAAAATCACGTAGGTTACGAAGATGGGGTTTGGCATAAATCAGAGTATATGGGCAGGGCCTGTTCTATTGAAATTCAAGTACGATAGAGACCACACCAAGACAATACGATACCGGTGTGACTTAGAAAAGCATGCGTTCCATTTCTACGCTCCCTTGTTTATGCTGCATGGCCTAAGCCCTGGTAAAATACCCGAGCGTCTCGAAGTGACCCTTGGCAGGAGCAAAAACATTAGCCCACTTCGTTCAAGCACAACAAGACAATACCTCGCAGAGTGGACAACATACTATATTCCCCAAGGTCAATAGCTCCAGCCAAATTTTTTTCTGCTCTATGTTCACACCGGTGGGCAGACCCCAGCCTCTCTTTTCCTGGCTCCCAACTTAGCGGTTAGATACGGGATCATCCGCCTGGCGGAGTCCCATCATACCTCATACGGGTTTGGCCAGGAGGGCAGGGGCACCATGTTGTGCACACGGGTTGGCTCATATGAACTCCCAAAACTGACAGCGGCGTCTCCCTGCCCACCTGATGTAATGATAACACTTCCAATATCTTAGACTGCTACCGGTATCAGTGCCGGTTTGACATCCTGGTAATAGGTCTGATTCTTAACCAGGGCAAAGCCCAAACGCAGCAGCCTGTTAAGTGCCGCCCCGACCACTTCCCTTCCACTAAGAGGATTAGCGTGAACCGGCCGTTCTCGCCTTTGCTTCGCCCAGGCACGGAAATCAGGGTTGAATCGCAGCATCGGGATAACCGATGTCCAAGCGCAGTATCTCAGTAACGGACGTCCTTGCTTACTCATCGGTGTTTTTGATCTCTTCTTGCCGGCTGACTCCGACTCAGTGGGATTACTGCCGGCCATCTTTATCATTTGCTTGGCGCTCCGGTATAACTTGAAGCAGCCGAGCTCCGCCAGTAACCCGGCTACAGCAATATAATTGAGCCCCCTTATCGAGAGCAGATATTTCCCTTCTTCTGTTTCATTCACCAGCCTGACTAACGTTGTCTCTATAGTGCGAATGTGCCGTCTAATGAGCTCGAGTTTCTCCACTAGGAATGAAATTTCGGAGGCTACTGACCGGGCGCCTGCATCTATCCCGATTGATGTCCCTGCCGAGTAATGAAGTGCTCTCAATTTCTTTCGCATCAGGCGCCGCCCTTTGTGTCGGGCTTCGATTGTAGTCACAAACTCATCCTCCGTCATCCCGGCTATTACCCTCGGGATAAGGCATGTGGAAAGTACGCTCAGAGCCGTCAGCCTACCGGGGTCTTTGAAGACCTGAGTGAACTCAGGGAAAAGCGCATCCAGAAGCCCCTTTACCAGGTTGGTTATCCTGGTCCTTTCCTTGACCAGCCGCTGATAGGCGTTGTGTGAGGTACGAAGTTCTGCATAAACACCTTGCGGGATGACACTCTCAACAAACTCCCCAGTACATAGGAGCTGCGCCGCCACCTCACTGTCTCGATAGTCATTCTTCCTGTGGTTGAGATCCTTGCCCTCACGTCTCCGCTTCAAGGTATATTGGTTGATGAAACGGAACGGAATGCCCCGCTCATCGAGGTAGTAAGCTATATTTCGCCAGTAGTGGCCTCCAGTCTCGATGGCGAACATAACACCCCGGCAACCGGATTTCAACATTTCCACTCTGGCACGGTCCAACATCATTTCCAGACCCTCCCGGGTATTATCGAACTTGAATTTGGCCTGGGTGGTGAAATCTTGAGTAATAGCGACCGCTGCATGCCTCTTCTTGTGCGGGTCGACCCCTACGACCAAGTATCCCTCCGGCACTTGCCTTCGTTTCCTGGCTACGGTATTCTCCATTGTGATGGCTCCTCCTACTTTAGATTGGTGTTAAGCTGTACACTATTCTTTCTATTGTAGCTGGAGCCATCTCCGTTAGTTATTCCATATACTAAAACTGACGAATGTTCATTTTTTTTCTAAGCAGCCCTTAGGCAACCTTGCTGAATCCTCACAACATAGAAAGCAATGCTATGTCAAGCGATGAGACGAAGAAGTTAGGTGGTGCTAAGAAGTGGAACTTGCTTACCAGTTTCAGCTTAGACATAATATAGAGTGGAGCGCTATATGTCGGTGACCGAGGTGGATGCCAGAGCCATAGTGGATAACATCGCCGCTAGGAGGCGTGAAGAACTTCGCTCTGCTTTGACACAACTTCGAGGCTCATTGGAAATAAACCTCTCAGTGTGGAGTGGTCCTGAACACATCCCTATCGAGTTGCTGCAGAATGCTGACGATGCTTTCGAAAATGGTGCAGCAAGTGAAGACCGCGGATCCATACTTTACATAGTAGGTGAGAATTTTCTCCTAGTGGCGCACGATGGCCCACCTTTCACAACAGAGGACGTAGACTATATTTCATCAATTGGGCGGCCACACAAGAAGCCGGGACGTCAATCTGGTTGGATGGACTTCGGTTTCAAGTCGGTCTTTCAACTTACTAATTGCCCAACGATTCTTTCTGGGCCATTCAGGTTTAGATTTGAGTATAACGGGGCGAGGGGCGAGCCGGAGTCAATACTGATACCACTGTGGGTTAATCAAGTTCCGGCTGAAGCGCAGGAACTCTATGAGAAAGGCTACACCATCTTCTATCTCCCGTTTAGAACAGATGTGACTGAACTCGGTGAGTTCTGCCAAGCCATCGACTTTGCTCCTCTATCTCTTGTCTTTCTGAGACATATCCGGCGAA
>Ga0194113_10007814_pt1 | contig 13249 bp, 7 predicted proteins | sample TA2MahC200mmetaG_FD_146193 | JGI IMG/M metagenome (GOLD analysis project Ga0194113, IMG submission 146193) | Freshwater microbial communities from Lake Tanganyika, Tanzania - TA2015017 Mahale Deep Cast 200m | ecosystem: Environmental > Aquatic > Freshwater > Lake | place: Tanzania: Lake...
ACCGCTCTTCCGCGGGCTCGAAGACGCGCCGGATGTCGTCGATCGCCTCCTGATATCGCCCTTGGCTCGCCAGATTGTGGACCAGGCGGAAATTCCACTGGGGTTGCCGGCGATCGATCCGCGTGAAATTGGCGGGCTGGTCCCAGGTGTCGGGCAGATCCGTGACTTCGGCATAGACCGGCACGAAGCAACTGGTGGAAGCCGGTCCATAGGCGAACCACAGGCAATTGCCAAATGCGTCCGGCAGCCCTTCCCGTAGTTGCGCGACGAAGACGTAGCCGCTCGTGGGCGTGTTGATGGCGCGCTCCGGTCGAACCTGCAGCAGGTCGAAGAGCTCCGGCGGCCCCCAGGGACGGGCCAGCGGGCTCTTTTGGCCGCCGGGATGGAAGGCGGGATGCTGCGTCACATCGAAGGGAGTCCCTTCGTAGCCGTCCCGCATGAGGCTCATCAGGGTCCGGACACTCATCGGCTTGTCCGGCTTGACCGAGAACGGGTACCGGTCCACCAGCGGATCGCCGGTGGCCGTCAGGCCCAGCGAGGGGGCCACCAGGCTCAGGGCCCGCCACTCCCGCAGGGAGTTCTCCCGGCTGCCGGAGGTGCCGTATACCTCGTTCCAGACGAAGGGCTGGCCCTCTTCCCAGAAGCCCAGCGACCGGGCCAGGGAAAAGACATTGGGCGAGGCCAGGAAATGGTCCGATTCGTTCAGGTCGATCCTGCCGATGCGGCTGCGGTTGGCGCTGCAGCCGACCGCGCCGTCGGGGATTCGCTGGGCGCACCAAACGCCGCCGGGCCGGCCGCTGGAAGCGGTCCAATCGGCGCCCGGACCGAAGATCTCCATGAGCCAGACCTCCTTGTCGTCGGCGATCGGCAGCGCGACCCCGGCGTGGGGCGCGCGGTAGTATTGAAAGCCGTAGTGCTCAACCATCGACCCGATCAGGTGGATGGCCTCGCGCGCCGTCCGGGCCCGCATCAGGCCGTTGGCGATGAGCGAGGTGGTCCAGTGATTGCTGTTGGGACCGACGACGCCCCGGGAACAGGCCAGGCCCTTGCGCATGGGGATGAACTCGATGGCGATGGCCAGCCCGAACTCGTTCAGGCCGCCGGTGGTCATGCTCTCGACATTGCCGCCCAGGAGAATGGTGCGATGGGTCTTGTCCACCGGCAGGTGGCCGACGAGGTCATATCCCTTCTGCACGTTGGCCTGGAACTCGCGGACGGTCTTGGGCCGGGGCAGGTTCCAGTACATGGGCAGCTTCGTTCCCGGCGGATATTCCCGGGCCGGCATGACATAGATCAGGCCCATGAGATCGCCGTCGCAGGAGCTCGACATCAGCACCGAGCCGTCAGCCGTGGCCTGCTTGCCCGCCATCACCGTGGTACAGGCCCAAACCGGTGAGGCCATCACCGAGAGAATGCAGCAAATCCGCAGCGGGAACGCCATGCGTTCCATTTTGGTGGCCTTGTCAGTTCGCATCATACGATCTCCCGATCAATCCGAATCAGTGGCAGATAACCTGCATCTGTGAAACAACCCGTGGCGGCAATCACACGCGGGTGTAGCGTGCGTCTTCGGGCAAAAAACGTACTTCCACCTTTTGGTGGAGCGCCGAGGCGATGCGCCGGAGCATGACAAGACTGTGGCCATCATAGTCCGCATCTTCCAGGCGGCTGATAACCGACTGGGTAGTCCCAACCTTTGCTGCCAACTGCTTCTGGCTCAATCCTGCCTGCGTTCTGAGAGTGTGGATTTGCTCGGCGATGCTGAGGTTCTCCCGCTCTATCTTCAGAGACTCAGCGCGTGTTCTGCTCCCTTGGATGTATCGTCTATGAAGAACGTCCACCGCATCACTGGTCTTATGCGATTTCTTTCTCATGGTAGTCACTCCTTATGCGTGTGGCTTTCCGGGTCTTGATGGTATCGTTCGAGATTCAAGACAGCCCGATCGATATCTTTCCGCGCGACTCTCTTCTCCTTGGTGCAGCCATGCGACAAGAGAACGATATTCGGTCCCACAAAGGCGTAGAGAACCCTATAGTGGACATTACCTCCACGTGCCCGCAATTCGTATACCCCATTGTCGAGGTAATCGCACAACGGTCTTCTCAACTCGTATCCTCTCTCGGCTAACAACTCAATAAGACCGACACACCGTATCCTGATCTTCTCTGGTATGAGGTCCAGCCAATCCAAGAGAGGCACCGACCCATCCAATTCTCGGTAAAGGATGACATCCGTTCTTGGCATCTTTACCTCCGATACGCAGTATCGCAACTTTGCGATAGCTGTTCAAGCAAATTCGCCGCGTTCCCACAAATTTCTTCTGACCAAGGAGGGAATTCGTGCCCGCGAATATTACCCCTGCCATGGGGTAATACCAGCACATGCCACATTCCCTCAGATTTCCCATCCCTTCCGGAAGAAGCCGCGGACGAGGGGCTCGGCCTTGGGGGTGTTGGTGGCCCGCAGGTTGGGGCCGTCCCAGTAGATCGTTTCGCCGGTCCGCAGGGCCACCGTGCCCAGCAGCACCAGCTCCGTCAAGTGGGCGGCGTAGTCGAAATTCGAGCTGGCCGGCGGGCCGCCTTTGCAGGCATCGATCCAGTCGCGATGATGGCCCCGGGAGCGCGGGATGCGCGGGGCGGGCTGTTTGTATTCCCGCATCTTCTGTTCGGGAATGATCCGGGGTGACTCGCTCCAGGAGCCGGACAGAATGGCCCCCTCGTCGCCCACGATCAGCAATCCGCCCAGTCGAGGCAGGTTGCGGTTGGGTTCCAGCCACGCGGGCCGCGGCGGCATGGGACCGCCGTCATACCAGAACAGATCGACCTCGGGCGACGACGGCCCGCGGGCCGGGAATTTGTAATGGTACAGAGCGGCCGCCGGAGTGGTTTCCTCGCGCAGCTCGGTGGAGCTGGCCTCGATCATCGTCGGGTGTCCCAGCTCCAGAGCCCAGGCGGCGGTGTCCAGCGTGTGACAGCCGAAGTTGCCCAGGGTCCCGGTGCCGAAATCCCACCAGTAGTGAAAGTACAACGGGGTATAGGCGGGATGGAAGGGCCGCGCGGGGGCCGGCCCCAGCCAGAGGTCCCAGTCCAGGCCCGCCGGCAGCGGCGGCGTTTCCCGGGGCCGCGCCGTCAACGTCATGCGCGGGGGCCCGCCGCGCCAGCCGTGCACCTGGCGGACCTTGCCGATCGCGCCGTCCCGAATCCACTCGACGGCCCGGCGGATGTCGTCGGACGAGTGCCCGTGGTTGCCCATCTGGGTGGCGACCTTGGCCTCCCGGGCCGCCGCGGCGACCCGGCGGGCCTCGTAGACCGTCCGCGTGAGCGGCTTCTCGCAGTACACGCCTTTGCCCGCCTCGATGGCCGCCAGGCAGGCGACCGCATGGATATGATTCGGCGCCGCGATCAGCACGGCGTCGATGTCCCGGCCCATCTTCTCCAGCATCACGCGATAGTCCAGGTAGACGGCACAGCCGTGGTCCCCGGCGGAACCCTTCTGGCGCGCGTGCTCCTCGATCACCTTCAGGGCCGGCCCGCGCCCGCCGTGATGCTTGTAGTAGAGATGGCTGTTGTCCCAGAACTCGGCGGGATCGCAGATCGCCACGATCCGGACATCGGGATGCGTGTGCAGGGCCTTGATGTTCGTGACGCCCTGCCCGCCGGTGCCGATCACGGCCACATTCAAGCACTCGCTCGGCGGGACTTGTCCGGCGGTGCCGCCCAGAACGTGGGACGGAAGGAAACTGGCGACGGTCAGTCCGGCGGTGTTGGCCAGCACCCGGCGACGACTCAAGGTATGGGTATGGGTATGGCGCATTGCGCGGCTCCGCTTGTCAGAACATCTTGGCAGTACAGGACCGACACAGGGGCGAAGGTACATCCCGCCGGCCCGGCTGTCAACCGCCGCCTTGGCCCAGGGCAATTGCATGTGCCCCACCACATCGATGACATGCGTTCGGCCTGTGTACCGGAGGGGCAAACCTTGACAGTTTCAGGACCGGCGGCGATACTGCCCGGCACAAGCCGGCGCTTCGTGCACCCGGCCCGGAAGGCTCGTTGTCCAATGGCTACAGAAGCAACGCGTGAGCAATACAGACCGCGACGGACCGTCGTGAAGATACGTCCCCGGCGCGGGCCGGGGATTTTCGGGACCCGCGCGCGCCGAATCTTCTGGGTCGCTCTTGTCCTGATGTGTCATGCCTCCGCCGGGACGGCGGGGGCGGAACCGGTGACCCTGCGCCTGGCCACGGGCAGCAGGACGGGCGTCTACTATCCGATCGGATGCGGCATCAAGAGGGTGATCGAAAGGGCCTACCCGAACGACGTTCACATCGAAGTGGTCGAAACGTCGGGTACCCTGGAGAATCTGCGGTTGCTCGACCGGGAGCAGGTGGACCTGGCCCTGGTGCAGAACGACACGGCCTACTATTTCAGCCGGGGCCAGGAGATGTTCAGCCTGCCGTCCAGCAAGGCCCTGGCCATCGCCTCCCTGTACACGGAAATCGTCCAGATGATCGCCACGCGCAAGAGCGGCATCGAGTATCTGGACCAACTGAAGGGCCGGCGCATCCGCACCGGCTCGCCGCCGGAGAACACCAGCAACAGCGCCACGGTGATTCTGGCCCTGGACGGCTGGGAGTCGGGGGATCTGACCGATGTCCGGTGCGGTTTCGCGGAGACGCGGGATCTGCTGCTGTCCAACTCCCTGGATGCCGCCTGCATCACGGCGGGGATCCCGACGCCGGTGCTGACCGAGCGGATCGACGGCATCGCGCTGCAGGACTACGTCACCTTCCTGCCCATCAACGAGGGCCTGGCCAACCGGCTGATGCGGGCCTTCCCCTACTTCGTCTATACGGAGATCCCGGCGCACACCTACCACGCCCAGGACCAGGCGGTCAAGACCGTGGGCGTGCGTGCCATTCTGGTGGCCCGCAAGCACTTCGAGGAGACGCGGACCAACGGGCGCAAGTTCCCGCCCGGTTTCGTCAAGAATCTGACCCGGCTGCTCTTCGAACAGGAGGACGTCATCCGTCTCGAGCACGGCGTGGCGAGCGCGGACCTGCGCCGGTACCGTTTCGCCCGGGAGCAGGGACTCGCCGGCATTCTCGACCATCGGGGCCGGCCCATCCTTCCGGTCCATCCGCAGTCGATGGCCTATTTCCGGGAGCAGGGCCTGCTGCACAGGACCCTGAGGGACTACCTGCCGGCGCTGTTCTGGGCCGCCGTCTGCGTCGTCGCGCTGATCTACGTCATCCGGTATCGTTCCGCGATCCGGCGCTTCACGCAACGCCATGTCCATGTCCGCCTGGTGGCCACCTTCATCTGTCTCTACGTGATCGGGACGCTCGCCATGTTCTTCTGCGAACGGTACAACAACCGGTCGTTCGAGAGCGTCCCCGAGTCCTTCTGGTCGATCACGGTCTACCTGTTCAGCGGCTTTGAGGACCGCTATCCGATCACGTGGCCGGGCCGCGCGATTTCCGTCCTCATCTTCCTTCTCAGCGTGTTCTTCTTCGGTGCCGTGGCCGGGCGCTTTGCCGCGGCCTTTTTGCGCAAACAGGAGCTCAAGATGCCCAGTGACGTCCACGATCACATCGTCATCTGCAATTGGAACGAGCGGGGAAAACGCGTCGTCAACGAGCTGCGCCATCCGGAGGGCAGACCGGACGCCGACATCGTCATCATCGACAACAAGCTCTTGGACGAGAAGGAGCTGCACCGGCTGCCCGCCTTCCACAAGGTCTATTGCATTCAGGAGGACCCCATTCGCCACGGCACGCTCAAGAGTGCCCGCGTGAGCCTGGCGGACACGGTCATCGTGCTGGGCGACGATCAGAGTCCCGATCCGGACGCCAAGAGCGCCATGATCATCCTGGCCCTGCTCAGCGAGTGCAAGAAGCGGCGGCCCCATATCATCGCGGAGGTCATGAATTCGGACAACAGCCAGCACCTGCGGGACGCCGGGGCCGATGAGACGATCTGCACGACGGAGATCGGCGTCGGCATCCTGGCGCATTGTGCGGTGAACAAGCAGCTCTCGGTGGTCTACAAGGACCTCCTGACGTACTCCTTCGAGGGCAACGAGATCTACATCGTGCCGCAGGAGTCCTATCCGGAGGCCTTCGTCGGCAAGACGTTCGCGGAGTGTGCCCAGATCCTGTACGCCAACCGGGACCGCAGGAATCCCGTCATCCTGCTCGGCATCCGCCGGGATAGCAAAGTGATCATGAATCCCCGGACGGGCACCGGGAGCCTGCAGGATGGAGAGTACCGGATCGAGCCGGGCGATGCCCTGATCGCCCTGGCGTTCTCCGCCCCCAACCTGCGGACCGGCTTCAGCGCCGCCACTTGAGCTTGAGGATCCCGCCGGTGTCCTGGGCGATGTAGAGAAAGTCCTCGCCATCCACCGTCAGGCCTTCCTGGTTATCGCCGGGAAAGGCTTGGGCGCGGATCAGGCGTTGAGCGCGCGAATACTCGAGGATCAGATTGATGGCGTCGCTGATGACGAGAATGTGGTCCGTGACCGGATCGTAATGCAGGCCGGACAGGTCGATGACCCCCGGCTGGAAATAGCCCGTGATCCGGGGCGCGCCGGTCCGCGTGCGCAGCGGCAGCTCGACCTGGAACACGGCCGAAATGTCTTCCGGATCCGAGAGCGTGAACGCCTGGTTCGCCACCCAGAATACACCTCCCTCGGGATGCCGGGAGTCGGGGATGAAGGTAATGCCCTCCAGGCCCTCGCCCCCGGCGCGCAGGAGCGTGCGGCCGCCGAACTCCCGGGGCAGAACAAACTCCCGCAGCACCGCGAAGCTCTCCGGATCGATCTCCAGGATGGATTCCGCCTCCTCGACCGCCACGTACAAGAGGCCCGTGGCGGGGTCATAGGTCACGCCCTCAAGATCCGCCGCCCGGATTCGCTTCTGCCTGATCCTCGCGCCGTCGCGGGTGATCTCATAGAGGTCGCCCTCATCGCCCACAACGAAAAGCGTCCCGCGCTGCGCGTGCCAGCAGATCCCGGAAGGCTCGCTCACTCTCTTCTGGCTGTCGATATCCCCGACCCACTCATGGGGAAAGACGATCCGGTGCAGGACCTCCTGCGGATCACAGGCACTCCTGCACCCGGCCGCCAGTAGAACGGAAAGAAGCACCATGCCTGCCCATCGACCCCTGCCTGCGCGCATCCGCATCATCTCCTTTTGTACGCCGGGCGCTGATTCCAACCGTTTCGCGGCAAGAAGCCCTACCCTGGGGCACCCGGCCCGGTTATCGGACGAGCGACCCTGGTCGCCATGGGCGGCCCCGGTGGCGCGATGGTACCGCATGAAGCCGAAGATGTAAACTCCCGACTCCGATCGGTCGGCAGGGAAATGGTACCTCCGTATGGTTGACGTAGCGTCTCCGGGGCCGTATGGTAATGTCCATATGAGGTTTTCTGCAATAGAATGATGAGGCCGGTCGTCGCTTCTAATGCTGGAATGCAAGTCGGTGGCGGAAGAAATCGTATAGGCTTCTGCCACGGATATGCGATAACAGATGTGGAGGCCCGTGGAGATGTACATGTTGCTGGCAGCCGAGAGAATCTCCCACACGCATGTGCGGAGAGGGTGTCCGGTCCATCCCGTTCCGAGCCGCGTCCGGAAAGCCCCATTTAGTCTGCGCGCGGGGGTCGGCCTGTGGTGCCTGCTCCTGCTGGCCGGTTGTACGTCCCAGGTCAAGACGGAAAAGAGCGTGACGCTCGAAAAGCCGCAGGTCAAGAACGGCGTGATCCTGGAGGAAGACGACCCGGCCAAACTGCAGGAACTGGCCGCGGCGCTGGAGGCACTCGATCTGACCGTGCCGGACGCGAAGGCCACCCTGGCGCCGGGAGCAGCCGCCCCGAGCCCCGCCGCAGCGGCCGAGGCGCTGCCCCCGAGAATCAGCGTCACCGACGCGGTGGAGATGACCGCACGGCCCGGCGTGCCGGCGGACGCGACCAAGCTCATCCCGCTGGCCAAGCTCAGCCGCACCGAGGTCAACGAGATCGTGGAACACCTCGTGCTGAGCCTCGGGTCCGAGTTGGGGTATGCCGGCGCCGCGACGGCCCTGGCCGAGGCGCTGCCCCCGGCGCCGCCCGGCGTCATCGACGGCCGCACCCTCACGCGCGCCGCGGACAACGGCACCCACGTCCTGCGCCTCGGGTATCGGTATTTCGTCTCCCAGCCGCCCCAGTTCTGGGCCTTGGGCGTGATTGTCGGCAAGGATGGGGCCCTGTCCGCCAATCCGGATCTGGCGAAAGTCGAGCCGAAGATCACCACCGTGCTCGCCTCGCTTCAGGAGATGCGCGCCGGTCTGACGGCGCGGGACATGGAGGCCCGGCTGATTCAACTGAGCTATGTGGACGCGGTGACGGCGCTCAATACGCTCAAGGGCTTCGGCGTGACCACCGTGGGCAAAGCGGCGGACGTCCCCGCCAAGATGGAGTTCGCCAATTTGCCGTGCGTGGTGTGTATCGAGGATCCGAAGAAGGAGTACACCGGGCTGGTGGGCGCCAAGACGAAGATCGACGCCTCGACCGCCGCCGTCAAGCTCTCGATGGCGCCGGGCGTCGCCGCGGAGCTGGAGGACAACACCATTGCCTCGCCGATGACGCAGCTTCTGGTCCTGTTCCACCCGGCCCACCCGGAGCAATTCAGCGAAGTCCGCCGGATTCTCGACACCGTGATCGACCGCCCGGCCCGGCAGATCTTCATCGAGGCCATGGTGCTGGAGATCAGCGCGGACGGCCTGAAGGAGCTGGGGGTGGAGTGGGAATTGGACGACCCGCCCCTGGCCATCACGGCCGGCTCCCTGCGCGCCGGCGCTTCGACGCAGACCCTGGACATCCAGGCGCGGGATATCACGCAACTGGGCGATGTCCTGCGGGGCGAGTACGGCTGGAACTGGGACGTGACGCTCCGGGCGCTGGTCCGCAGCGGCAAGGCGGAGATCCTCTCGCGTCCCAGCGTGTTGACCCTGGACAACCGCCAGTCCACCATCCGCGTCGGGGAGGACATTCCCATCGCCAGCAGCCTGGAGGGATTCACCGTCGCCACGAACCGGGTCAGCTTCAAGTTCGACTACCTGCCCACGGGCATCCTGCTGAACGTGCGGCCGCGGATCAACGAGTCCGGCGCCGAGGTCAGCATGCTCATCGACACGATCGTCTCCGCCCGGGTCCCGAACGCCGATCTCGTGATGCGGTCCGGCGACGGCACGATCCTGGCCGCGGCCCCCACGATCTCGACGCGCCGCGTGCAGACCTACGGGCGCATTCCCAACAACACGCCCCTGATCATCGGCGGCCTGGTCGCGCGGGAGGAAATGGTCCGGCAGGACAAGGTCCCGCTGTTGGGCGATTTGCCATTGATCGGCTTCGCGTTCCGGTCGGAACGGAAAGATCGGATGAAGCGTGAGGTCATCATCGTGCTCACCCCGCACGTGTTGCCGGAGAACAAAGAGGCACGCCGCTCGCTGCCCAAGGATGAAAACCTGTTCGACAGCTTCGGCAACGATCTGTTCCGGGACAGCTACCGCATCCGCAACGAGGACGTGTTCGATCTGACCTTCCTGCTCGAGAACCGGCGCATCGTGACCTACCGGGACCTGGCCCGGCAGGCGGCCCAGAAGAACTTCCGCCTGGCGGCGGTCGAGCCTTTCCGCGGCTTCGTCCGCGACAGCGTCCCGGGCGAGTCGATTCTCGTCACCCGCATGATCTATGAGGTGATCAAACGCCTGGACGTCGCCCGCGTCATCGAGACGTCGCGCATCATCTACTTCGAGGGCCAGCAGGTCGGCGGCTACAACGTCAAGTACCTGGAGCAGCTTCTCCAGGACCGGACGAAGGACGGAGTGACGGATTTCGGCGCGCAGGCCCTGGCGATCACCTATCGCTACGACCGCGCCTCGCTGGAAGAGGGACGGCTGGGCAGCGAGCCGATCCCCGAGATCAAGCTGGTCGACTGCCCCAACCGCAAGGCCTGGGGCCAGTTCCTGTGGGAGCTGAATCAGCCCACGCCGGACGGACAGCAACAGCATACCATCCTGATCCAGAACGATTCGGATATCGTCCGCCTGAGCCGGGCTCTGGTGCTCAAGCGGGTCGCCGTCCTCAACGGCGGGACCGACGAGATGCGGCTGAAGAATTTCAGCGTCGGCAAGGTGCTGCTCATGCCCGAGCTCAAGCGCGGCCAGATCCACGTGCTGGACGCCGATACGGCGATGTACTTCTTCCATACGGAACACTACTACGCCGCCACCCTCGCGGAGATCGAGAAACAGTTGAAGGAACTGGACCGCGCCCTGCGCCGGCCGGAGATCCGCCTGCTCCTGGAGACGGACTGAAGAAAGTGAAGAGGAAAAAGTAAAAAGGCAAAAAGCAAAGACCAGAGCGCCGCCGGTGGGCCGTGTGTCTTATTCCCTTTTTACTTTCTACTTTTTCCTTTCTATTTGTTGCCCATGCTGACGAAGACGTTTTACGACAACACGATTCTCGAATGGTTGCAGGCCTTCTTGATCGTGGTCGGCGCCGTGGTCCTGGGACGAGGCCTGTACTGGCTGATCGGCAAGACGATCAAGCGGATGGCGACGAAGACGCGCACGCAGCTTGACGATATTCTCGTCGATATGCTGGAGGAGCCGATCGTTTGCGGCGTCATCATCCTCGGCATCTGGTACGGCTTGCAGACGCTCACCTTGCCGCCCGTCGTGGACGGGGCCGTCCACAAGGTCATCTCGGTCCTGCTGATCCTCGATACCGCCTGGCTGGTCACGCGGGTGCTCGACTCGTTGATCCGGGAGTACCTCGTCCCCTTTGCCCGGCGGACCGAGAGCGACCTCGACGACCATCTGGTCCCGATCATCAGCAAGGGAGTGCGGGGCTCGATCTGGGCGATTGCCCTCATCACGGCCATGCACAATGCCGGGATCCAGGTCCTGTCGGTCCTGGCCGGATTGGGCATCGGCGGCCTGGCCTTTGCCCTGGCGGCCCAGGACAGTGTGGCGAACTTCTTCGGCAGCATCGCCATCTTCCTGGACAAGCCCTTCCGGGTCGGTCAGCGCATCCAGGTCCAGGGTTATGACGGCGTGGTGACCGCGGTGGGCCTGCGCAGCACGAAGATCCGCACGCGGTACGAAGGCCGCATCGTTTCGATCCCGAACCAGTCGATCGCCCGCTCGGATATCGTCAACGTCGAGACCGAGAACGGCCGCCAGATCTTCGCCGTGTACCGGCTGACGCCGGAGATGGACGAGGCGCAGATCGTGAAGGCCATGGAGGTTCTCCGCCAGATCGCCGCGGACGACCCGGACACCCAGGAAAGAGTCGTGACCGGGTTCTTCGCCATCACCGAGTACTCACGGGACATCATGCTCCTGTACTGGATCAAGCCCGACGCCTCCAATCTCCGGACGCGCACGCGGATCAACCTGGAAATCGTCCGCCAGTTCCAGGAGCACGGCCTCCACCTGGTCAAGGCCAACCCGGTGCACACCAAGTGGGATAAAGTGGACCTTGTGTAAAGCCTAGTCGGCGTTTGCTTTCTTCCGGGGGTGCCCGACGACCACATTGGGAGGCGATGGATGATGGATGATTGACTGGAGTTTTGCAAAATGGGGAGTTGGGCCTACTTGAGAAAGAAAGAAATCGGGAAGCGGCCCGGGGCCCGTTTGCGGCCGCCCGCGCCGGCGGGGCCGGCCGCGGATTCTTCTCGGACACCGCTGGCGCGGTGTCCGAGAAGAATAATAGGCCCAACTCCCCATTTTGCAAGACTCCAGATTGACAACTGATGAAGCAGTCCGAGCTCCTCTTCAATAATCGATGATCCATTATCCATAATCAATTCTCTGGAATATCCTCTTCTCACGCGCGGAACTCGAGGGTGTGCCTGGATTCCGCTCTCGTGGCGAGCACGCGGACCGCGGCGGTCGCCGTGTGCTTGCCCGGGGTCGGATTGGCGATAGGGTGGTAGTGGTAGTAGTCCTGAAAGGCTCCCTGCTTGCCTTGGGGTGAGGCCACCATCGCGGGGACCTTCTGACCGTCCACGATCAGGTCGAGCAGCTCCACCCGCGGCGTCTTCGGGAGACCCTGGGCGGTGTTGTCCCAGCGGCAGCGGACGCGGATCGTCACGCCCCGCTCGGGCCGGGCCTTTTCCCACGGGTCGTCGGGGGTCACCGCTACCACCGACGCGAGGGGCAACTCCAGCGCGGTCTCGCCCCACCAGCGCCACTGCGACTCGCGGTTGCGGACGAATTCCAGCACCTCGGGCGGGCCGCCGTGCATCCAGGTCTTGCCGCCGCTGACCGCATCGTGCCGGACCGCGACGACCCAGTTGTTCTTGAGGGCCGTCAGCCAGCCCTCCCACGTGGGCTCGGTCGCCAGGAACAACGTGCGGAAGCCGGTCAGTTGGTCGAGCCACCACCAGGACTCGCCGCCGTGGGCGTCCTGAAGGGCGACGTAGGGGATCTGCTGCCAGTAGTTCTTCAGGAAGGGCTCGCTGTTGGTGAAATCGGGGTTGCCGAAGTGGAACGTGCTGAGGGCCGCGTAGCCGCCGCGCTGGAGCGAGTCGTCGAGGTACAGCCGCGTCAGCTCCTGGTTCTCGCCGAACTGCCAGATAAGCTGGCCGCCGGCCTTTTGCAGCGGCGCCAGCCTCCTCTGGCGGAAGTCCTCCCACGACACCGCCTCCTTGCCGGCCAGCGCGGCGCCGAAGTCCACGCCGGCCGGGGCGATGATATCGCTCGTATGACTGTACGTCCCCAGGCCGGCGACAGTGACGTACGTGCCGTACTCTTCGTTGGCGACGAAGAACTTCACCGGGACCTTGCGCGCATCGGCGATGCTCTGAGCCTGGGCGATCCAGCCGGCGGGTGCGTTCTTGGCGCCCCAGAGATCGATGCGCAGCGCCCGGGCGATCTCCACGGCCTCGGCACAACTGCCGTTGCCGTGGGCCTGGATCTGGATGGTGAAGATCTTGAGATCCTTGGGCAGGGGCTGCGGGCGAGTCGGCCGTGCGCGCGGCGCGCGGGCGGTGGCGATCCGGTCCAGCGCATCGAGGGCCTGCAGCGCGTCCAAGGCCCGGTAGGTCGCCTCGGGGTTGCTCGGCCAACCCGGCCGGGGAGCGAAACCGCCGTCGGGGTTGCGCAGCGAGAGCAAATACCGGATGCAGCGCTCCGGGTCTTCGGGTGCAGCGTCGAAGTGCTTGAGAATGCGCACGGCGGCCCAGGTGTACACGACATC
>Ga0194113_10007821_pt1 | contig 13242 bp, 24 predicted proteins | sample TA2MahC200mmetaG_FD_146193 | JGI IMG/M metagenome (GOLD analysis project Ga0194113, IMG submission 146193) | Freshwater microbial communities from Lake Tanganyika, Tanzania - TA2015017 Mahale Deep Cast 200m | ecosystem: Environmental > Aquatic > Freshwater > Lake | place: Tanzania: Lake...
AAACATATCATATTCTGTCTTTGTGTATTGACCGAGGTATTGATCTATCTCTTCGTATGATTCCAAATTAAAATTTTCTGGATCAATAATGTTTGTCATTTCAGTGATTCTTTCTGTTTGTATGTTCGCCGGCTTTTCCGACAAAGTGAGCATACGTTATCACAAGGTTTTTCGATTTGGCAACTTGTTGTGGGAAATTTATAGGAAAAATTTTCGTAGCTCTATAAAGGTGTATAAAAATCTTAAGAGTTAAAAAAATAAGGAAAATTTATGAGCGGGTAATAGTTAAGTTGTATTTGTATGGTTTACTTTAACGAGCCCACCCCCCCATACCCTCTTATTGTTGTCTTTTTTTTATGGGTAGCCACTCGGTTACTCACGCACACCAAACTGCCTAAAGAAAGAAGGTAAACAATATGATGCGGTTAAATCAGGATGAGCATCCTAACAACAACAACGGTCCACAGTGCATCCATTGTGGGCAACACTATAATCATTTCGACTACTACCTATCGGGGTACTGCTCGGTCGAGTGCAAGGAAGAGTGGCTCCAAGAAGCTGACAAGAAGGACAAGAACTAGAGCAAATCGGAGAGAAGACCCCGAAAGGGGTTTTCTCTTTATGGGTAGTCTGACGACTTCCTTCATTTACCTTTGTGAAAGGAGGTGAATTGAACCAAATCAAGGCGTTCCTCGCGGAGCACTGGGAGTTGGTCCTCGTGGCCATTCTTCTTTTGACTCCAGCGGTGAGCTGGGCCGGAGCTATCGTGCAAGCGATATTCGGCCTGGTGAACTGGCTTGGTGTTGCTGTGGCCATAGGGTTCTTCGGATCCAGATGGTTCACCAGGAACAACAGGTGAGTTGATCGTCAACTGAATTGGATCGGGGCCATATCCTTGGCCTGGCACCAGAAGTTTAAGTAAGCGAAAAAAAAGAAGCTGAACAATCAAGGGTATTGAAGGGCGGCCCGTCTCGTATGCGGGCGTTCTTCTTTTATGGGTAGTCTCTGGACTTGGTAGTCCAGACCCAACATGAAGGGAGATTGTCATGGGGGCCCAAGGGCCCAACAGACATTCACAACCAAAATGCAGACTGGAACACTGGCACAAGATCGTTGAGATCGTTGCTAAGAATCCTGAGCGATTTCCCACAATCAAAGTGGGTGTCGAAGAGGAAATCGAGGCAATGAGCAAGTGTCCCTGCACAAAGTGCAGCACTGTTTTTAAATGTGTGAAGTGCGGAACAGGCATTGCTCTGGAACGTTTTTCTACACAGGAAAAGAATGGCTGGCCGCACTATTGTGAAGACTGCACGACAGCATGGATTGATCGCATGATCAACATGAAATCAGCAGAAGGCAACTGAGCAGAAAAAGGATGCTCAAAGGAGGAGACCCCGAAAGGGGTTTTCTCTTTATGGGTAGTCTGACGACTATCTGGACACGGCCAGGCACGTGTTTTGTCCCAAAACAAACAAAACACAACAGCAGGAGGAATCATGCTGCAATGCAACCAAATCCGTGAGATCGAAATCGCTCTCACAATCACAGACAACGACAAAGCAAACGCCAATGTCGAGGCCATCATGACCCACGTGAGGGGTCTGATGGAGCTCCTCCACTACGGCCAAGCACAATTGAAGGAGGCTGTGGCAATACTGGAGAAGAGGAAGAGCTGTCTCGACGGCGTAATCAACTACGCCAACGATAAGCTCAACTCCTAACTAAAAGGTAGAAGGTAGCCTGGTACCTTCGGAGAGAGGACCCCAGAAATGGGGTTTTCTCTTTATGGGTAGCTTGACGGCTGCCTAAAGGAGGAGAGTTTATGTCTCTACAATCCATGAAAGGAGGTGACATGGGCCCCACCAACGCGTCCATCGAGGAGCGTGTGAAGCTGGCAACGGAAGTCGAAGACATCCGTTTCAGGATCCACGAGCTCGAGAGGAAGGGAATCACAGCGTTCACGGTTGACCAGCGCAAGTTGGACAACTCGCTGATCGAGCTGCTCCCGGAGATCTTTGGCTGATCCTCAAATATGGACCGGAGGATTATGTGAACCTCTGTTACTCACAATCACGGGAGAAGCCCCCTTCGGGGGGTTTTCTCTTTATGGGTAGTCCCCAGGCATGAAAGTCTGGGCCCAATACAAAGGAGATGCCGATGGCATTACCGGATAAGGTCCGCACTGGCCTTGAGCAGGTGCAAAAGGACTTGGCAGAAGCAATTCAAGAGAGGAACATCGCAGACCAAGAATGGTTTTCGTGGACCGATCTTGAAGAGGTGATCGCCAAGATTCTTCAGGACTGAACCAAAAGGATAACGGGTGGTAAGTTCGCCCGTTTTTCCTTTATGGGTAGCCCATTGACTTGGGCTCCTACGCCAACTCAGTTGCGTTAAAAACTGGGGGAAAGGAGGTCCTCATATGGTCCTCTGGAAGGTGCGCTACACGTGCGCTCACTCCGGACACCCGAGGTCCGTGAAGGTGCTGGCCAAGAACCCGCTCCAGGCACGGCTCCGGGTCCAGATCAGGAACCGTGGGTACTACGAGGCCAACCTCGCAGAACTCTTCACGGTGACCCGTGTCTGGCCGAAGTAGTCACGTAGCACACAGCTGTTAAGTCAAGCCGGGCCTGATTGGTAGCCTGGGACCAGAAGCCATCAAAGAGAAAGACCCATGTAGGGAGGCTCTGATACACGTTATCACACCTTCAGCATGGGTCTTTTCTCTTTATGGGTAGTTTGACAGCTGCCAAGTCGTACGGTAACTCCGTGCGCATATCAAGGAGAAATCCCAATGGACAGTCAGATGCAGGACGAAGACCTGCGTTCGGAGTTGTCATACTGGACAGACGAGAGGTTCTTTTACTTCTCGTCAACCAAGACGGGGAAGGAGTACAAGTTCATCTTGTTGCTCCAAGCCATCTTCAACGTCCAGTCTGACAGCGTTTCCTACGCGGCGCAATCCGCCACGGAGCGTCTCAGCAGGTACGTCATCAACATGGTACCAGTCGGCTACTCTACTCGGTTGATCCGAGGCGAGCCCGATCCCGGTGTCTCCTACTTCGTCGAGTTAACCATTTCATGGCGATTCGACAAGTATGGTGATCGCTACCCGTTCGTCGCATACGTCCTCGTCCCTTCCGAGCACTACAGGCAGTACGTGGAGCTCCACAACAGCATCGGGTACAACCCGCAACTGGGTGCGATGTGGTTCCACGCCAACGTGCCACTGGTCCACATCGTGGACCAGGACTTCGAGAAAAACTTGGAGTTCCTGGTGGAAGGGCTCTTTCAGAAGGGCACTGACTACTGAGCAAAAAAGGATGCTCAAAGGAGAGGACCCCAGAAATGGGGTTTTCTCTTTATGGGTAGATCCCAGACCAGGTAGGTCATCTATCCAGAAAGGAGGTAAATATGGGCAAGCGTGGTCTGTGCACTGAGCACGGACTGACCGATTTCCGCAAACTGCGGGACGGTCATGTCTGTTGCGAGTGCTTCAGACTCGTCCGTTGGGACGACGATGCTTGGAGACACCAGGAATGGGCTCTCTTGGCTCGTTTTGCCGACGTCGAGTTGACAGACTAACTGAATAAGACTCGGGGCGTAGTGACCGCCTGGCAACAGAACAAACACTAGAGATTACCCTCTTCGGGGGGTTTTCTCTTTATGGGTAGACTCTACTGTCTATCTGCGCTACCAGATTGGCGTACAAGAATCTGGAGAAAGGAGAATGTCATGAACATTACTCCTCGCCGCATCCACCCCGCTAGCCTCTATGAAATTCCAACTTGGACACAGTTTGTTGATTGTGTTCAAGACTACCACAATGTCGCTATCTCTGAAAGGGCCGTGGTGGTAAACAAGGTGATTCTTCCTGTCATTGGTTGTGTTGTTGTGATCGACAATGTCGTTGGTGCAACTCATAGCGCTCTTGTCACGTTGGAGCTTGCGTACGGTGAGCAGGCTATAATTAGTGTTGATTTGACGTGGATGGCATCGACTCGAACCGATTTCATTGAAACACGATTTGATGTTGATGTGAATCATCAGGAATACGACGTTTATTTGGCTATGGACTCGACGCGGACAACTTTTGATAACAAGGTGGAAAACGTTAATGATTACAACGAAACCTTTTCGGCAATCATTGAAGCAATGCCTCAGCACGTGGAGGACTTGATTGATTGGCACAATGCACGTTCATTCGATATATGAGCAGAAGAAAAGCTGTTCAAAGGAGAAGACCTCGAAAGAGGTTTTTTCTTTATGGGTAGCCACTCGGTTACCTGCGCCCGACCAGGCTTGCGCAAAAAAGTCTGGAGAAAGGAGTTCGCCATGAGCGACTTCTTTGCCCCTATCCGCCCCTCTATCTCAAGTCAGGCCAGGCCTGACTACCAAAAGATTCTCGACATGCCGGGAATCGATGGGTTGATCCTTCGTCTCGAGGACAATGGCATTGTCGTCACCAACCGTATGTTGGTGAAGGACAAGAAGGACAGCCTGGGTGTTGTTGGCAGCTTCTTTAAGCAGGTTGGCGACGAGCAGCTTGGCAACTGGGTGACAGTTTCTCTGTTGCTTTCGGTCGACGAGGGCACCCTTATGTGGACACAGTTTTCGTATCCGTTGAACGCAAATGGAGAGTTTGTCGACAGCGACGATGATTGCATGTATCACGAGTGGTGTTGGCGTATTGGAAGGCTGCATGAGCTGAACAGGGTTGAGCTCTGGGAGACGATTAAGGAAGAGCATGCCAAGTCATTTGGCGACATGGACTTGCACCACGAGATTTTCAGCCCGTCGGTGTGTGTCGGATGGGACCAGTCCTTTAGGTACACGCCGGAAAGGTGGATTTCCAGCCTGTTTAGCCGTTACAAGGCAATCAATCTGCCGAGTTCTTCTGCTTAAGGACTAGAGCAAATCGGAGAGATTACCCCGAAAGGGGTTTTCTCTTTATGGGTAGCTTGACGGCTGCCAAGTCCTACATCGCTGTGATGTGGGCAGAACATGGAAGGAAACTACCATGAAGAAAGGAATCATCGCCATAACCTTGGTGGCGATCCTTTCCTGGACATTCAAGGGATGCGTCCAGCATCAGGAAACATCCTGGTGCAACGGTGCAACCGTGACAGTTCAGGAGGGTTGGACCAAGTGGGATGGGGTGATCACCAATTGCTGGGGAGACCTAGAGACAGCAATGTACTACATTTCAATGAAGTACGGATCTGTTGAGATTGGTGACATTGTCCAGTTCCCCAACGGAAAAATCAACCCGTAAAGGGCGAACAAGCAACATTCCTGCAATGAACTGAAAAGGCAGTTCAAAGAAAGGGCCCCGAAAGGGGTTCTTTCTTTATGGGTAGACTAAGAGTCTCTTGGTAGAGGCCACCCGAAAGGAAACCATGGACGAGAAGGATTGGGGGCTTGTCGAAGCTCTCATGAATCTCCCTATTGGAGCTCTGCTTCTGTGGGCATCTGCTGACCTGCTGTATGACGAGATCGTCACTCATGTGCGCGATTTTGTCGACGGCATGCCTGTTGAGTGCCCTCGCTGGGTTGACGTCGAGTTGATTGGTCTTGAAAAAGGCTTTAACTGGGCGTTTACCGTAGTCAGTGAGTATAACTCCGAGTTGGAGAAGACCGACCCGTTTCATCTCCTGAGCCCGACAAAGGACATCACTCATCACGTTGTGACTGAGTGCCTTAAGGCTTGGCTGAAGAAAGAAATCCAGCGTGATGACATCGTCGTTATGTACAACGAGGAGCACATCACCAAGATGGAGATCAACATCTTCAACGTCACCGAGGGGTTCACGAAGTAGCCATTGCTTAGGCAAGGGCGAACCAAGGATTCACCATCCTATACATATCTTAATACTTGGTGATTGAGAAACACAATTGGTGATTGAGAAACCGTGCTTTTTAGTGCGGTTTTCTCTTTATGGGTAGACACCAAGCCCTGTGCATCCAGCACAGAAGCTTGTTGAATACCAAGACGTACACCAACCCGGTGTGCGCACCTCACCACAGGTGACTCTGTGGAGAAAGGGGAGATCGAGATGAGCAATCACGATCACGCCGAGGACATCGACAAGAACCTGCTGGAGGCCTGTGTGGCCCTCTTGAAGGTGCGCGGAGAGTTCCTCAGGTGTCGCTTTCCCGAGGACATGGAGGAGTACAAGATCCTGCTGCGGCAGGAGCTGGACGCCAAAAAAGCCCTCGTGAAGGCAGCCAAGGCCTGGGACCAGTAGTCTCAAGTCAGACATGCTCAAGTAGTTGATTATTATCAATGAGTTATATAAAGAATACCACACTGCCAGTGTGGTTTTTCTTTTATGGGTAGGTTGACAGCCTCCCAGTTTGCCTGATTGCGACTACCACGAAAGAGGTATAACAATGAAGGAAAAGAAGATGGAGGAGGCCGTTTCGGCGGTCACCTTTTTGATTGGCTTCATGACGATTCTGGGGTATGACCCCAAGGCGACACAGAAGCTCGGCAAGTGGGTCAACGAGATCCCGCGAGACGATGAGTTCACACAGAATGTGGAACAGACTCTCAACGGCCTCGAAGACCTGCAGTCTTTTCTCCAAGAGATGCTGAAGCTCAACGCTGACGTAATCGCTGAGGAGATGGAGGCGTTGCACCAGCAAGTGCAGGAGTTGCGCCAACTTCAACAGGACAAGCAAGCACGGATCAACGACGCAGAAGTCGACGGTCGGTGCTCGTACTGCTTCCGCAAGGCTGGACAGGGTGGCTGCATGGGCCGCCACACTGGACACCCTGCCAAGGCACCGAAAACCCACAAGTAACCATAGTGGTCAGGCAAACGGAGAGAGGACCCCAGAAATGGGGTTTTCTCTTTATGGGTAGCTTGACGGCTGCCAAGTCCTACATCGCTGTGATGTGGGCAGAACATGGAGGAAAAACCATGACAATACACTGGAATCACAAGGTGGTGACCTTATTTGGTCGCGACGCTGAAGTCAGAGAGGAGCTAGCAGCATATCGAAAGTTGCACACCGAACTGACAGAAAAGCTGAGGAACATGGGAAATCAGATAGAAGAAGCTGAACAGCTCCTGAATCTGGTCAACATGACCACTGATGTGATCAACGGAATCGCAATAAACGTCAGAATAGACGAAGATGCGTTATACGTAGCCGAAATTCGAGCAGTGACCGATCCCACGAACATGTGGGCACTTGTCTACAAGCAGAAGAACTCGGCAGAAGTCCAGTACGGAGTCCAGTTGGGCAGTCACAGAACGCTGTACAACAGGGGCTACACCAAGGAGGAGGCGATTGAAATTGCCAAGGACTGGGTGACAGGAAAGACATCAAATAGCTGAAGAAAGGCAGCAATGGAGAGAGCCCCGAAAGGGGTTCTCTCTTTATTGGTAGCTTGACGGCTGCCTAAAACCAACAACAAACAATCAAGGAGCACATAGTGTTACTGAAACGTGAATACAAGGAAACTCAAATCAAGGAAAAGCTGTACCACAAATACGGCTTCACTGGAGCAGAGAAAATCCTCTTTCATGCACAATCAATCCAGATCAACAGCCACAATTGGATGTCCTTGGACAAAGCAGTCAAAAAGGCAATCAAGTGGATGCTGTTCACATACTCACGCGAAGAACTGCGTGAAATCGGAATGATCAACGAAGAGAACTGAAGAAAGGCAGTTCGGAGAGGGCCCCGAAAGGGGTTCTCTCTTTATTGGTAGCTTGACGGTTGCCAAGGCCTTCAAACCTTTGAAAGGAGGTGAAAAATGGTCAAGCTGAACCGTGTCGAAGAGTCGTGCCACAAGCACGGCTTGACGATGCGTGAAGTTGTCTGGTTTCCACACTGCGATGCAGATATGGTGCCAACTTCTTCAGACAGCTACCTCGTATGCCCGGCATGCGAGGACGAGGATCCACTAGTCATCCAACTCGATCTCGAGGACTAGAATTCTCACCACTCAGGGAGTAGCTAACCCTGCCTACCCTGGCAAATAACCAGGGATTGTAATATCCACCATTAGTAGGGGAGAGCCACACAGCCAGTGTGGTTTTCCCTTTATGGGTAGGCCTTAGGCCTTATCTAGACCTGGTCCCTGGGTCTTTAAGAAAGAGGAGACAGGAACCTGGTGCCTACCACCAGGCTGTGTCGTGAGGCATAGCATAAATCAGTAGGCCACAGTGAAGTAGACACATTGTGGTTAAACAATCATGTCTGCCTGACATGACAACTGGGAGGTTGCCATGAAGAAAAAGCTGTTCATCAACAGCGTCCCCAAGGCCAACAACCGCAAGGACGGCGGTGGAGTGTTCCACACCGTCCTCGTGGGAGTGCCCCGAGCCGAACTGAAGGCCCTCACTGGGCTGGAGGACTCGGACCTCGACCGGCTCACGGTGACGATGGAGATCTTCCCCGAGAAGCTCGCCATCTACACCAAGGCCAAGGTGGCGTCACTGAAGAACAACTGGAAGCTGGTCCTCAACTGCGACGAGTTCGTCGTGACCGAGGTCAAGCCCAACGTCTACATCAAGGACGGCGAGACCATCAACGGTCTGCAGGCCTCGGTGTGGAGCAAGGGTGAGTCGCAGCTCGACATCTTGAAGGGATCCTTCTCGGTGTCGGCTGAACTGGCTGACCTCATGGGCGAGCTGGACGACGACGAGGCCGAAACCCTCTAGTCGACCAGTCGGCTTTCCTGCCCTGGCAAATAACCAGGGATTGCAATATCCACCACTAGTAAGGGGGAGCCACACAGCCAGTGTGGTTTTCCCTTTAATGGTAGACGTTAGGTCTATCAAACGCTACTAGACGGCGTCCGAGAGTCTAGAAAGGAGGTCTGCCATGAGCGATCACCCTGTCCCATCCACCCACTACCCACCAAATACCGAACCCTCGGTATCAGATCCTGGCACTAGCCCGGAGAAAACCCAAACAACAAACCACCCAACAGGAGGTTCTTCCATGTTTCATGGAATCACAGCAAACAACAACGGATGGCAGCGCGTTCTGACGTCCACACCACTCAAGGAGCAAGAGAAGATTCTGGACGAGTTCGACAACGGAACTTACTGGCCAGTGTTACTCGAGACCTTCTTCCCTGGCAAATACAGGGTTGAAGTGAGAAAGCACGGCAAAAAGTGGTACAACAGCGTCAAGTCTCATCCAGAACGGGCAACAATGAACCCCGAACCTGGTGAAGTTCTTCGCTGGTCAACAGATGAGGACCAGTACACGCTCTTCATTGACGGGGTCTATGACGACTCTTGGTTGACTCCTCTGACACACATTGGTCTCCTCGTGGGCAACTCAAAGAAGATGTCCAAGAGGTTTGCAGAGATTGCAAGGCTTTCATGTGCATGGCAGTACCGTCCTACTGGCGACATGAAGATTGAGGTCATTGATCATGAGGCTTTGGCTTACCTTGACAGTGATGTCGATGGCATCTCGGCAATCAGTCAGTCTTTTGCAATCAAGTGCTTTGCGGCAAATCACCTTGCAAACATGGAATGGGTTGGCACGATGATTGACAAAGTTGTCAGTGGCAAGATGACAGTTGTTCAACTGCGAGTCTTGACGCCAATGGGTTTGATCAAGGGCAATGCTCTGGTCCTTCCGGATCGCATGATGAAGGGGCAGGAAATCAGGACATTTAACCCAAACATCAAGTCAGAGTTGAAGACAAACGGATGGTGCTTGGCGACAATCGAGCCTTCGCATGGCGTCATTCCTGTTAAGAGCGATGATTTGACTCACTCAATCTACCAGGATGTGTCGGGACTTTACACTGCACAAGACTTGTTGACAACTCTGCAGAACTACCTCAACCATGAGGATGAGTGCTTGCGTGACGGTCGACGCTCAGCATCAATGACAGCATTGGTTGACAACGCTGACATCTTGGTGACTGCAACTGCTGAGGGTCCGGAAGACGACTTCAAGGATCCAAGGTCAAGTCTGCAGATGGTTCAGGAAGCAATCAGAGATCTTGACAAACTGGGTGTTCCATACGACGCAACTCAATCGTTGAGGTTCTTGACTGTTCATGGTGTGGCAACACAATTCATGGGTCAGGGATTCAATAATACTGGAAAGATAAACAACATCTGGAGGGAAAAGTCTCGTCACTGGTTCCCTGTTGAATGGGCATTTGCTGCTCACATCATCACTCAAGAGGCGCTGGACATCTTTGGCTTCAGCAATGTGTACAATCAGAGCGGTTATTACCACAAGAAGACCCACTGCTTTGCTGTGCCTGGCAAGTTCTTCAGCGAAAATCTTGCAAATCATGGTGGTCCAGACCTTGACGACACATTCAAGGTTCACATCCGTATGGCTGAGATTGACGGCGAGATGAAGATGGTTGCCTTCCTCTTGAGAAATCCCAATGACTTTGGTGAGTGGTCTGTCATTGAAGTTGATGAACCCGGTCCGGTGTTCCACGCCTACACAGAAACGCCTCCTGTGATTGATATGAACGAATTGAGGACAAAAGTTCCTCAGCTGTCCTATCTGCTGGAGAACCAACTGATCAAGCCTGGTTCTTTGGCCGGAATTCACAAGCTGACAATTCTCCCAGAGTTCTCGTTGATTGACGAAGCTCGTTCCAGGATGGTGTCTGCCGTGTTCCCTGGAGGAGTTGGATCTGCAGTGCTGCCCAAGATTGTGCACTACGCACTCATGAAGACATACATTGCACAGCCGGTCTGCAGCAATGAGGAAATGCTGGATGCCCTGACTCAAGGAATGCTCACTGTAGACGATGCCACAAAGATCCAGCAGTGGTGCAACAGGACGTTTGGTCGAATCATTGCTAAGCACGGCATGAATGGAACCAAAATGGATCTGTTCTGGATGGAAACACGTCTGCCCAAGCGGTTTGCAGAAGGCATTGAAGCAACTACCATGGAAGACTCTCCGTGGTGCGCATTGCACATCTTCAGAGAGATGCTTGTTCGTGTCAAGTACGCAGAAATGATTGACTATCTGAACACAACTCTTGTTCAGCCTGAGATCATTATGAACATTGAGTTCACAGAAGAAGAAATGCAAGCTGCTGCTGACCAGCATCAGAAGCTGTGTGTCAAGCAAAGGCAGACTACTGCAGACGAGTGGGTCAGTTACATGACCGGATTGCTTCAGAGGACCGATGACAATCCTGACAAGGGAATTGAGTTCACCAACAGGAAGATTCTGTTGCTGGCTCGTCAATCCTACATTGCAAAGGAAAGGTACCCACGTCAGAATCACGATCAGTGGCTGTTCACCTTCAGCCGCAAGAGTCAGTCTCAGGTGGTGGACTGGTACATCCGGGCACTCGAATCTATTCAACCATAGGAGAAAGAATAATAATTATTGAAAAGTCTTCTAAACCTTTAGTCTGGGTCTTGTCTAGAAAATATCTGTCGAGAACCTTCTAAACTAGTACTTATCTTCTAAAAAGAAGGGACTAGTTCCCAACAAACAACCAACCAATCACAAACGGAGTCAACACAATGTCCAAGAAGTACATCTACATCAACACTGCACCCAAAGTCAACCACAAGACCAACGGTGACATCTTCTACACGGTCCTCGTGGGCCTGTCGAAGCAGACCCTGACCGAGGCAGGAATCGGCCACGTCGACACGCTCATGATGCAGGTCTTCGAGAACCAGCTCGAGACCATCACGCGTGCTGTGAAGGCCTGCAAGAAGAACAACGCCAAACTGGCCCTCGCCTGCGACAACATCGTCATCACCGAGCCCAAGGAGAACACCTTCTTGACCAAGTCCGGTGAGACGGTCACGCAGATGCAGGCTTCGTGCTGGGCCGACGGTCCCTCCGAGCTGACCGTGGTCAAGCGGACACTCTCCGTGAGCGACGACCTGCAGGCCCTGCTCGAGAACGACAGCCCCGTCGACGACGAGCTGTCCTGAGCCCATCGGGAGACCCGGTCTCTGGCCCACCTTCGGGTTGGGTCAGAGGCCGTTTCTCTCTTTAAGCCTAGACTACTGATCGCGTTCAAAAAAGAAGGGATACGTCCCACAACATTCATCTGGAGGTAAAGATGAAGCTCAGACAACTCACCCAAGAAGAGTCGGACACCGTCCGTCTCCGGGACCTCATCGACGAGACCAAAGCAGGAATCACCCGTGCCGAGGACATCGCCGACGAAATCCGAAACCGGTTCAATCCCATGGCGGTGCATTCCTGCAACTGCCGTCTCTGCCGATGATGACCTACGACGAGTTTCACCACAAAGTCGTGATGGTTCATGCCTCACAACCTGTGAAAGATGATTTGCGCCTCGGCCAGATTTACTTCAACATGTTGTGCGAAGTGCGACCAGTCATCGCAGAAGAGATTCGTGGGTCAATGCTCGACCCGTTCTTCAAAGAGCGAATCACTCAAGTCGTCAGCAATTTCGTACGCGAACGCTGGTAGATTTCTTTCCCTTGAGCAAGGAAAGATTACATACTGACAACACCCATAAAACTACATACTGGTTCGGTCAGAAACCTATAGTATGTCGCGAGAAATAAAAACCTTTGTCCAATTCGGACTTACTGTGGTCAATGAGAGCAGACCACATGAATAATCTAAATACTCTCGAGGCTGAATACCTCGAATAGTCCCGAGCATTGACTATAAAAGGCGGATGGTGGCCCCCTACCATCTCTACACGTCGTAGACTTAAGACGGACTGGGTCTTGCCTGTGCCCCAAGGAAATAGTTTCCCTCTTAACAATGGATTCAACAGGCCCATTCTCTAGACAATCTTGCGTGTCAACTCCCGGTACGGTGAGTGGAGAACCAATGTGCTTATCCGGTTCTTCACTCACCTGTACTGAATTTCTTTATTCTCTCTAATTTTTAAAGTAATGTTTTTTATTTATTTTCTAATTTTTCAAACTCCATCAAATAACATCACAAAAAGGAACAAACAATGAAATCATTCATCAAAACAATCAAATTGCTCAACGCCGGATTCCTGTTTGGAACCGCTTTCTGGCTGTGGGTCATGTCCGAAGATGAAAAGAAGAAGAAAAACGTCAATTGGGCCGGCGACAATCCGTCCAAGATGGACGATATCTACAATCACTACAAGGAAAAGCAAACAACTGTTCGTGTACGACCCGAACCACCGATGTGAAAAATCGGCAAGGAAAGTAAAACAAAGTAATGAATAAGTTCAATTCTTCAATTGAATATTACGTAGTTGACGTAGGAGACCAATTCATTCTTTATTCCGGGTCGCTTGAAAAT
>Ga0194113_10007823_pt1 | contig 13239 bp, 13 predicted proteins | sample TA2MahC200mmetaG_FD_146193 | JGI IMG/M metagenome (GOLD analysis project Ga0194113, IMG submission 146193) | Freshwater microbial communities from Lake Tanganyika, Tanzania - TA2015017 Mahale Deep Cast 200m | ecosystem: Environmental > Aquatic > Freshwater > Lake | place: Tanzania: Lake...
TGCTGGCGATGCGCGGCGCCCAGGTGCGAGCGCAGGACACTACGCCTGACCGGGCGGCCAAAGTCATCGAGTTGTCCAAGAAGACGGGTGTCTCGCCGGCCGTCGTGTCCGCGAACTTCGACGTGTTCTCAAAGCGCATCGCCCAGGACGAGCCCAACTACGAGATGATCCAGCGGCACAGTCCGCGGACGGCCGAGTGGATCTCGAAGCCTGAGAACGCCGCGGTCGCCAAGGATGCGCTCGAGGAGCTCGGCACGCTCGAGTGGCTGATGACGATGCCGATCACCGCGTTGTATCGCGGCATCCACCAGAACACGGCGGGGCGGTTGCTCTACGCTGGGCTCCAGCGCAAGCTCACGGCGTCAGAGCAGAAGGAACTCGACGCCTCGATCACGCAGACGAAGATGTTCGGTGCGCTGGGTGCTGGGAACTCGTGGTTCCGCAAGTCGATCACTGGGGCACTGCAGACCCTGCCGATGTACGTGAGCGGGTCCATCGCTGGTATACCAGCCGCCATTGGTGGCGGCACCATGGGCGCAGTAGCGGCGTTTATCGCCGGGCAAGCTGGCCCGCAGGTCGCCCTTCCCGAGGAGGTCGCCACACTGCCGCTCGGGTTCGGGATCGGCGCTCGAGCTGGCTGGCTGTACGGGATGGCCCAGTACACGTCGGAGATCGAGGCTGGCTGGGCATCCTACGAGTTCAAGAAGGAGTTCAAAGACGAGCTCGGCCGCCCTATTGACGAGCGGGTGGCGAACAACGCGGCGTTGGTCGTGGGCGCCTTCAACGGGTTGATCGAGGCGGGGCAACTTGAGTTGCTCGCGAAGAGCTTCCCTGGGCTCGAGAAGATCAAGGGCGCGTTCGCGAAGTCGGTTGTGAAGGAGGCGCTCAAGTCGCCGACGGTGCGGGCCGCGCTCGGGGAAGCGGCGAAGACGTACGGCACGACGCTGGTCGGGGAGTCCGCGCAGGAAGCGGCGCAGCGAGCGGTCACGGTGATCGGGGGGGAGCTCGCCAAGGTCGCCCACAACCTTGAGGCGAAGGAGCCCGCGCAGAAGATCCCGATGAAGACGGCCGGGGAGATGGCCCAGGACGTGGCCAGCGAGTTCGGCGAGGCGATGCTCTCGTTCGCCTGGCTCTCGGCGCCTGGTCCGATGATCCGGTTCGCCGTGGATGCCGATCGTGCCGTGCGGGCGCAGTACAACGTCGAGATCTTCCAGGCCCTCACCGACACGATGCAGGCGAGCGAACTCGCGAAGCGCTCGCCGGAAGCGGTGCGGTCGTTCCTGGCCGAGGTGACGAAGGACGGCCCGGTCGAGCACCTCTACGTGAGTCCGCAATTCTTCGGGGAGTACTGGGCCGCGCAGAACGTGGACCCGGCCGAGATGTCCGCGGAGCTGACGGGGAAGCGGGACGCGTACGAGGTTGCGCTGCGGACGGGCGAGGATCTCGCGATCCCGACGGCCGACTACGCGGCGCGGTTGGCGGCGACGCCTCACGCGAAGGCGTTCTTCGAGGAACTGCGGTTCGCGCCTGGCGAGATGAACGCTCGAGAGGCGGCGCTCTTCCGCGACACGGGGCGTGAGCTCACGCAGGCCCTCATGGACGCCGTGGCGGCGTCGCTGGTGCAACCGGCCGCCGTCCCGCCAACGGTGGCCGGCGAGGCCGGCGCGGCCGTGTCGCGACCTCCCGCGGCTGCGCCGGCCGCCTTGGAGCAGCGGACGTTCAACCCGTTCAGGGCCAAGGCTGTATCGGCGCGAGAAAGAGCCGATAGCCTGAATAAACCGACTGCGCGTGAGGCTGCACTGGCTGCGTCGTTTCCAGTTGGAGTTGGTGGGTCTGGCCGTCGCCAGATGAATACAGATAGACAGATTGATGCGAGCGTCGACCGGGCAGTCAGGGCGGTGGAAGCGGAAAAAGTTGCACGGTTCCTAGAAGCACAGGCGGACGCATTCGATCGTGGCGAGATCGACGCGCAGGGGCGCCACATTACCAGCGAATCTGTACAACGGTCAGAAGTACGCAAACGGCAAGCTGAGTCACGAGAATCAGCAGTCACAGCGGCGAAGGAGTCTATTGCTGGCAAAGAACGATGGGAGGTTGACGCTGAAACGTGGGCGACCGCGCATGGGTACCTGCGGGGTAACGCGCACGATCTAATCGTCGCCGAACATCGACAGATAATTGCCGACGCCCTCGCTGCCGGGAAGCCCGTCCCGGCCGCGGTGCTGGCGGAGTACCCCGACCTCGCGCCGGCCGCCTTGGAGCAAGCGCAAGGGGCCAAGCAACCCTGGGAGATGACGAGTAAGCAGTTCAGGCGGGAGTACTTCCAACACCTGGATCTCAGATCCACGACTCCTGAAGAGGCTGAAGCGACACGAGCCGAGATCGTCGCGACGGGGATGCGCGAGGGCGTCAACGTCAATGCCATGCCGATCATCGAACCATCAGAAACAGGATGGGCCTCTCGTTGGCGTCCAGCCGTCGGACAGAACGTCTACCTCGTTCCCCAAGCGTGGGTGAAGGAAGGGCCCAACGGTCTGAAGACCGTCGCGGGCTGGGTACCGAAAGACGCTGAAGTCATTCAGATCACCCGTCCAGACCAGTCCCTTCACGAGGCGGTGGTCGCGAAGGCGCTCTCAGAAGGCAAGCCCGTGCCGGCCGCCGTGCTTGCGGAGTACCCCAGCCTCGCGCTAGCCGCTCCGCAGCAGCCCACGGTCCTGCAGCAGGCGGCGCAGGCCGCGCAGGCCATCCTGCAGCAGCGCACCTCTCTGATGCAGGCGGCGCAGGCGTCTGCCCTGAGCTCGGGCGCCGAGGCGAGAGCCATCCTGCAGGAGACGTTCACGCTCTCCCCCGAGCAGGCCGCGGCCACGGTCGCCATCGCCGAGGCCATGGGCGTCGATCTCAGCCGGGTGCTCGCCGTGGCCGGCGGTATGCCGGCGGAAGGGGCGCTCTTCTCGGTCGTGGAGTGGAAGGCCGGCAAGCACAAGTGGGCGCGAGACTTCATCGAGGCGGCTGCGAAGTTGGGCTACGACGCGCAGACAGCGGGTGCGGCCGTCGATCTGATCCAAGGCGTCGTAGACGTCTTCGAGGCGAACGACGACCTCTTCCCGCAGCAGGCCGAGGCGCCTGGACAAGCCGTCTATCCGAACACAGACTTCGGGTTCACGTTCGACATTAACCGGGTGTGCATGAGGGTCCGTCAGTTCTGGAAGACGGTCAACGCCGTGCAGGCGCAGATGAAGCACCCGCTGGGCGAGCTCGAGCTCCTCGCGCTCGGCCAGGAGATGCGCCGGGACGGCGACCTGCCGGGCTGCGTGTACTGCTACGTCGAGGCGGCGCGCCGAGCGAACCAGCGGAACGCCAAGCTCTTCATCGAGGCCAACGAGGGAGATGCTGGGCTGACGCCTGGGATGCGGAAGCGGCTCCCCGAGCGGAACGCCCTCCTGCGGAAACTGCGCTGGAAGGCGGCCGACTTCGCCGAGTACGTGACTGATCGCGAGTTCAACACTGAGGCCGCGCAGAACGATCCCGGGCCGAAGGGCGAACTCTGGCGGATGTTCAACGAGTACGTCAAGCACGGCGGCGGCGTCGAACGGTTCGGCCACACGATCTACACGGATGCGCTCCTCGGCCTGACGCCAGCGAAGGTGGCCGATATCAACGAGCGGGCCGGGATGCGCTGGCAGTCCGCGACGGACCTGGACCCGACTCAGATGGTGGAGCGGTTGAAGGGCTACGCGCACGCGAGCGCGATCGGCCTCATGGGCCACGAGTACGCGAAGGAGGTCTTCACCGTCCTGATCTTCGGGAACACCGGGGCCAAGCAGAACCTCTCGGTCGCCTTCAACACGATCGACGGGGAGCACGTCCCCGACACCGTGAACGGGATGCCGTGGTCGTGGGCGATGTACCTGCGCGAGCAGTACCAGAACGCCGGCACGATGATGATGGGGAAGTCGCTCGACCAGGTGATCTGGGGGATGACGAACCCGCTCATCGACATGATCATCCCGCACCACGCGGCGTACTGGACCGACCATCGCTTCACGGCGTTCCAGTTGGACGACATGGCAGCGCACCAGCACGAGCACTGGGTAGACAAGCGGCTCGCGGAGCAGAACCCGGCGAACGTGTGGGCAGAGGGCGAAGAGGGCGCGACCGCGAAGAATATCGGCAAGTTGAAGACGCCGGGCGAGGCGTTCAAGAACAAGCTCTGGATCACCTACTGGCTGCGCGAGAACCAGGGCGACGAGCAGGCCGCCGTGGCCGCGTACCTGGCCTTCTGCCGGGCCAACGGGCTCACACCCAAGTGGTCGGGCGAGGCGTACTACCACAAGCTCAACAAGAAGGTGTTTGCCGACAAGTACTGGGACCACAAGACGAAGGGCCAGCAGGCGTTTCCTGACCTGACGGGGATGCCGGGCTACATCAAGCTGCTGAAGGACTACGCCAGGACGGACTCGCCGCAGACCCCTATTGACATCAGCCAGGTAGACCGTGCTAGGATGCACGAGTTCCTCAACCGCTTTGTGGAGGCAGGCGGATGGAAAACCCGAGACAAGGTCAACCGGAACACGACGCGCCGGTTTGTGCGGCTGCTGAAGTCGGGGATCCCGCTGGACATCGAGCAGCGGGAGCTCGAACTGCTGAAAAGCGGGCCACCGGATCCCGGTATCGTGAGTGCCGTCTCCCGGCGACTTGCGGTGTCGGAAGTCGTCGGTCCCGCAGCCGGCGAGCGTTCCACATCTGACATCCTCGCGCAGATCGGCGGCGACCTGCCGGCGGCGTCGGTGGAGTTCCTGGCCGACGGCCGCGCTCTGATCCGCGGCTTTGCCCACGCGAACGCGTCCTCGGGCATCCACGAGCTCGCCCACATCGCTCGCCGCTGGCTCTTCAACCGCTCGGTTCCCGTCGAGCAACGCCAGGGCATCGCTGATCTCGACATCGATGTCGCGGAGCGCTGGGCCGGCGCCGTCGACGGCGTGTGGACCGTCGAGGCCGAGGAGAAGTTCGCCCGGGGGTTCGAGCGCTACCTGCGCGAGGGCGAGGCGCCGACCCCGAAGCTTGCCCACATCTTCGAGCAGTTCGCCGCCTGGCTCACCGAGATCTACCACCGGATCACGGGATCCGCGATCGACGTCGAGATCTCCACGGAGATGCGCGAGGTGTTCGACCGGCTCGTGACGCGCACCGAGCGGATGCAGGCGCACGACGCCCAGGCGGCCCGCGCCGTCGTGGCGGCCGAGGCCGAGTTCCCTCCGCTCTTCATCAATGCGGAGACGGCCGGCATCGCCGAGGATGAGTTCGAGGCGTACCGGGCCGACCTCGAGCGGCAGTCGGCCGCCACGCGGGAACTCCTCCGCGCCGAGGAGCTCGACGCCCTGCGGGCGCAGCAGGCTGCGGAGTATCGCGAGGCGCGAGCGGCCATCAAGGCCGAGGTGACCGAGGAGCTCTCCGCGCAGCCGATCCACCGGGCGCTCGCCGCCATCCGCAAGGGCACGCACCCGGACGGGCGCTCGTTGGTCGAGGGCCAGGAGCCCGTGCCACTGACGCTCTCCCGAGAGATCGTCGTCGAACGCTACGGAGAGGACGTGGCGCGTGCGCTGCCGCGGGGCACGCTGACCACGACCGAGGGCCTGGCGCCTGAGACGGTGGCCGACATGTTCGGCTTCGCCTCGGCCGATGAGCTCATCTCCCAACTGCAGGGCGCCGTCTCCCTGGACCGCGCCGTCGGCCAGGTGACCAACCAGCGGATGGCCCAGGAGCACCCGACGCTGGGCGTGGCCGGACCGCTGGCGGATCGGGCGCAGGCGGCGATGGCGACCGACTTCCGCGAGCAGGTCATTCGGAAAGAACTCCGCATGTTGGGGCGGCTGCGCCGGCAGACGGCTGGTGTGCGGCGGGTCGGCCGGGAGCGGCTCCGCGCCCAACAGGCCGAGGCCGCCTACGAGGCCCGGTGGCGCGAAGCGGAGCACGACCTCCTGCTCGCCATGGCCGAGGGCCGCGCCCAGGTAGTGATCGACCGGCTGACCGACGAGCTCCGCGATGCGCGAGCGAAGGCGCGGGGTGGCGCCGCAACGATCGAGGCAGCGATGCCGCGGGCGGCCGACGTGCGGGCGATGGCGGCCGAGCGGATCGCCCTGATGACCGTGCGCGACCTCGACCCGCGGCTGTTCTGGTCGGCGGCGCGGCGGGCCGCGCAGGCCGCCCTGGACGCCGCCGCGAAGCAGGACTTCGACGCCGCCATCGCGGCCAAGCGGCAGGAGCTCCTCGGGGTGGCGCTCTACCGTGAGGCGATCAAGACGAAGAAGGAGATCGAGTTCGGGGCTCGCCAGGCGAAGGGCTACCAGCAGCCGGCGACGCGGGCGCGGATCGGCAAGGCGGGGCACACCTACCTCGAGCGGCTCGACTGGTTCCTTGACGCGTTCGAGTTCGCCTACATGTCTGGGCCGAAGGTGGAGAAGCTGATCGGCCTGCGCGCCTGGGTGGCGGCCCGCACAGAAGAGGGCGATGAACTCGACATTCCCGACTGGCTGCTCGACCAAGCGAAGCGCATGTCGTATCGCGAGCTGACGGTGCGGGAGTTCCGCGAGGTGCTCGATGCGATGCGGCACATCGTTCACGTCGCTGGGCTGAAGAACAAGCTCCTGAAGGTGAAGGCCGCCCGCGAACTCGACACCCTGCGCGAGCGGCTGCTCGAGCGGCTCTTCACGTCGAAGGAGCGCCAGAAGCGTCCGCTCGAGTACGGGACGAAGGAGAAACGGAAGTACTCCATCAGCGACTGGTTCGCGTCGCACGAGAAGCTCTCGATCGTCGGCTACGCGATGGATGGTCACCAGGACGGCGGCCCATGGTGGGAGACGTTCAGCCGGGCCCTGAATGACGCCAGCGTGTGGAAGCGGCAGAGGATGAAGACCGAGGGCAAGCGACTCTGGGCGATCGTCCAGGCGCACTACACCGCGAAGGACCGCCGCGCCTGGCGGCGCCAGGTGCAGATCCCGGCGCTCGACGGGTCGTTGACGAAGGAAGCGTGCATCGTCGTCGGGCTGAACTCAGGCAATGAGGCCAACCGGGCGCGGTTGGTAGGCGACACCTCGCGGCAGTGGACGCAGGAGCAGGTCCAGGCCATCCTCGACACCCTCGAGAAGAAAGACTGGGACTTCATCCAGGCCATCTGGGACTTCAACGACAGCTTCAGAGAGGAGATGGCGGCGAAGCAGAAGCGGGTGACCGGGCTTGAGCCGACCTGGGTGCAGCCCTCGTCGGTGGAGACACGCTACGGCACCTACCGCGGCGGGTACTATCATCTGTCGTACGACCCGTCGCTCTCGCCGCGGGCGCGGCAGTTCGAGGAAGCGATATCGGCTAAGGCGATGGAGCGGGCGGCCTACGTGCGGACGACGACTGAGCGCGGGCACCTCCAGGCGCGAGTCCCGGGCGTGCGGATGCCAGTCGCCCTGACGTTCGCCGTGGAGTTCAACCATCTCGAGAGCGTGCTCCACGACCTGGCGTATCACGAGACGCTGATCGACCTGAACCGGGTGCTGCGTGACCAGACCATCGCGCAGGCCATCTACGACACGTACGGGAAGGCCACGTACGAGCAGATGAAGTCGGTCCTTGAGACAGTGGCCGGCGGACTGCCTCAAAGTGAAAGGATCTGGGACCGGGCGGCGACCTTCGCCCGGACGGGCACGCAACTGGCGATGCTCGGCGCGAACTTCTGGACAGCCGTCCAGCAACCCCTGGGGTTGTTCAACGGCATGTCGCACGTCGGCGTCGGGCCGGTCCTCCGCGGGCTGGTGCGCTGGCTGCGGAGCCCGGCTGCGTTCACGCAGACGACAGAGTGGATTGTGAACGTATCCCCGTTCATGGGGGACCGCGTACGAAACGCCACGATGGAGCTCACTGAGGTGCGGGACAAGTTGTCGCAGCCCGGTGGCTGGTTCGACAGCTTGGTGCGCCAGGTGACGGGAGGGCGGTTCACGGCGCTCGACATGGCGGATGCCATGATGTGGCACATCGCGATGGCCCAGCGGGTGGCCGACGTGCCGACCTGGCTCGGCGCCTACGAGGTCGCGATGCGCGAGGAGGGGCGCTCGGGCCTCGATCCTGCCGCGCTCGAGGCCAAGGCCATTGCGAGGGCCGACCAGGTGGTGCGCGACACGCAGGGCACCGCAGATATCCAAGACCTGGCTGGCGTGCAGCGAGGACGCCCGTTGGCGAGGCTCTTCCTGCTCTTCTACTCGTACGGGTCGGTGGTGTACAACCAGAGCGCCAAGATCATCGGGCGCACCAACCCGCGCAGTCCCCGGGAGCTCGCGGCGATGGTGAGCGACCTCGGCCTGCTCTACATCATGCCCTCGCTGATCACGGTGACGCTCGCTCACATGCTTGGCAAGCGCACCGGCGACGACGATGATGATGCCTGGGATTGGGTGCAAGAGGTCGCGTCGGAGAGTATCGCGACGGCCGCGAACACCATGATCTTCGTTCGCGAGCTCGGCGTGCCGCTCTCGAGGCTGGTGGCCGGCGAGGACGAGAAGACCCGTGGCGTGCGCGGCTACGAGGGCCCGGCCGGCACGCGGGTACTGGCCACGATGTTCGAGACGTTGTCGGATATTGCAGAGGGAGACTTCGACAGGCACTTCTGGAAGAACCTCGCGACGACACTGGGGATCGTATTCCGTCTCCCGGCGCCGCAGGCGCAGCGCACGGTCGATGGAGCGATCGCACTGTACGAAGGGCGCACGACGAACCCGTTTGCGCTCGTTGTTGGCCCGCCGCCGAAACAACGGTAGAGCCGGGCGGATGGTGTTCAGGAGCAACCTATGCCACCACACCCGGACTGGAGCCAATTTGTGACACGCCCAGAACTCGCCACGGCACTGGCCCCCCTCGCCGAGATTCGCGGCCGGCTCTGGACGGACCTCGACCGGCTCCACGCGGGGCAGGAGCACATGCACACCGAGTTGCGTGCGCTGGTCATCCAGGTCACCGCGGCGAACGGCCGCACGGGAGAGATCGAAGCCACGCTACAGGGCGCGTGCGAGCGTCTCGGGGAGATCGGGCAGATCGCGCAGGCGGCGCAGGCCGAGGCGACGGCTGGCCACGCTGACGCCTTGTGGGTGAAGGAACACGGCTGCGCGAAGCTCGAGTCGCACGAGGATGCCGTCGTGCAACTGGTCGAAGCGGGTGTTCTACCCGAGGGGCGCGTGCTGGCGATGGACGAGAGCCGCTTCCCGCGGCTGCGGAAGCACGCGCCGAAGGCGGCGGTCGGCGGCGGCCTGGTCGCCCTCGGCGCGCTCTTGCCGCATCTGCTCGAGTGGGTGAAGTGGCTCGTGGGACTCTTCCAATGACCGAGATGCGCCATCGCTTGAGCGGGGTGGAGCCGAGCCTGTCGGCGCGGGTCGGCCAGGTGCTCGACGCGATGCGCGTGCTCGGTCACCCACTCTTCGTCGTCGAGGGCGTGCGGACGCTGCAGCGACAGCAGGAACTCTACGCGCAGGGCCGCACGACAGCCGGGAAGATCGTGACGAACGCGGACGGGTCGGACCCGGCGAAGGCCACACACTCTGTCCAGGCCGACGGATACGGTCACGCCGTCGATCTGGCGTTCCAGGGCCTCAGTCCCTGGGCGTCGACGCACCCGTGGGGACTCCTGGGCGCTATGGCGCGGGCGCTCGGGCTGGTCTGGGGCGGCGACTTCACCGCAATCAAAGGTGACCTGGGGCACCTCGAGCTGCCCCGCAGGAGGTAGCGTATGGACTGGGGAAAGGTGTGGGCGTTCATCAAGAAGGTACTCGAGGAGAACCCGGAACTCCTCACGCAGATCATCCAAGCGATCATCCGGGCTCTGTCGAAGGATCCGCAGGCGGCCACCCAACTGCTGCATGGGCTGATCCTCAAGAAGTAGCGCCATGCTCCGCATCGTCTCGAGCGACTGGCACGTCATCGACGGGCGGCCGACGGAGCCGTGCGATCGAACGCTCGTGCGCCGGCTGGTGGATGCCGCCGTGAGCCTGCGCGTCGCCGAGGTGATCTTGGCCGGCGATATCATCGACCTCACCCGCGGCGGCGACGGGTGCATCCCGGCCGCCGCGGCGTTCCTCGGCGAGGCCGTCGGTCGGCCACTCGCGAGCGCTAGCATCTACTGCACCTACATCTTCGGCAACCACGACTGGTACGGCGCGAAGCGGGCGAGTCTGGTCTGCCAGGCGTGTGTCGCCGCCGGGTTTGACCCGCTCCTGTTCCGCTGCAGCACGGGACCGGAGATCCGGGGGGCCTGGCAGATCGAGCACGGGCACCGGTTCGACCCGTGGAACAGAGGCGGGTTTCTCTCACACCTGGCCCGGGCCGCCACGCGTGTCGACTCCGTCACCGACCGGGTGGGGATCGAGCTCGAGTACCTGAACCCGCACGACTGGCACCCGGGGGTGCGCGTGCCCGAGCTCGACCTGCCGGCACACGAGCAGGCGAACCGCTGGGCGGCGACCTTCGGGAAGTCCCTGGTGTTCGGGCACACCCACGCGGCCGGAGACGTGGGCGGAAGCCGGAAGGGCGCCAACTGGCGGGTGCTGAACACGGGGGCCTGTACGCAGGGTGACCCGTTCACGTATGTGACGATCCGCGACGACTGCATCGGTCGGGTCGTGTACTAGGAGGGCGCATAGTGCAACTACCCACAAGAGACTCACTGGTCTGGCTGTTGGCCATCATCGGCGCGCTGGTGACGTACCTGATCAACACGCCGCCCCCGTGGGAGTGGACGTACAACCAGTGGCTGGCGTTCGCGGCGTTCGCTGTGAGCACGGCGGCCGGCTGGCTCAAGACGTCGCCCCTGCCGGGGGAGAAGAAGCCGTAGGCGGCGATTCTGGCGGGGGGAGGTCTGGGGGGGTATCTGGGGGCGGGCGGGCTGGTCGGTCGGCCAGCCTGGCCCGCCCTGGCCAGCCGGCGGCTACGTCTGACGCCTGGGGGGCGTGAGGCCAACCTCAAGGAAGGCCCGGTCGGGCGTCCCGCGGGGGCGCCCGCCCTTCCGTCCGTTCTCGCGGGCAGCGGCGGCCTTGGCGGCTGACCGGGTCTGCCCGCCCTTCTGGCCGAGCATCCTGAAGTACTGCCGGATCTGGGCGCGGTTCATGGCTACCCGGCCTTCCTGACGCGGCGCCGGTACCAGCCGCAGAACTGGCCGGCGTCCTCGTCGAAGAGAAAGATGATCGCCGGCGCCTGGTCGTCGCGGGGATCCTCGACGTAGAACTTGGCCAACTCGAGGGCCTCGTTCAACGTGTCGGCGTGGTCGACGGTGTCGCCGCTCGCCGTGGTCGCGTGCAGGGCAAACATCTCAGCCCTCCTTCCTGAGTTCCTTGAACTGCCGGCGCAGGTCGAGCAAGGTCAGCGCGAGCTCGGCTGCCAGGTACCTGTAGCGCTGGGCCTCGGTCCCGGCGGCGATCATCTCGGCCTCGACGTAGTCGATCTGCCGCTGCAGCGTGACGTGGGGGGCGGCGACGATCTCGCCGTCGCACGCGCCGCACGTCACCCCGCGAGGGTAGTCGGTCGGGATCGGAATGCGGCAGCGAGAGCACATTCGGTCGAACATCTCAGTCCTCCTGGTAGCCGCCGATGGACCCGTCCTCGTCCACTTCGCAGTGCAACGTCTCGCCCCGATGCCGGCCGCGCTTCGAGAGGTACACCGTCCCGTCGCCTGGCTCGTGAACAACCCGCCAGCCCTTCCGCTCGAGTTCCTCGACGACCGCCTGCTGCTCGTCACTCCGAGTCCACATCGTGTCACCTCCTTCTATGAATCTAACCCAACCGGGCGAGGTTGTCAAGTGGGGGGTCGCAAAAGAAAGGCGACGGCCGCCACCAAAAAACAACTTGACACCCGATTCGGCAGTTCGGTAGACTAGGGACCGTCATGCCCTACACGACCATGAACGTCTCGGAACTCTGGAACCTCGAGAGGTTCACTGAAGACATGATCCTCAAGGGCTGGATGCAGGCCGACCTCGCCGAGCGAGCCGGGGTGGACGGGAGCTCGCTCTCGCGGTTCCTGGCCGGGCAGGCGGGCTCGCCCCGCTTCGCGCTGAAGGTGGCGTCGGCACTCGGCTGGCCGCTGAAGCGGTACTACATCGGCAACCGGAAAGCGGCGTAGACAGGAGGAGCGATGTACGGAGTGGAGGATCTGTCGCTCGTCGCGTTCGTCGCGTTCGTCGCCGGCATGGGCGCCGTGTGGTACGCCGGCCGGCTCGCGGTCGTCCTCGAGCGCCGCCGGATCTCCCGCGTCGTGCGCGGGATGCGCGACGACCAGGAGTTCCTGCGCCGGATGCACCAGCGGGTGACGCCTCGGCCGCGCCGGGCCGACATCGCCGTGGAGTACGACCAGTACCTGCGCGACACGCTGGACCCGAGAGACTGACGATGGACGGGACCGTCGCCGTCCTGCTCGCGTGTGTGGTCGGCGCGTTCCTGGTGGTGCAGGGGCTGCGCTGGGTGTGCCGCCGCTGGGCTGAGATCCGGTACAATTTGCCCGACCCGGCGCTCACCATACGGCCGCCCGTGGTGCGGTACACGGGCTGGGAGCCTGACAAGTTCATCGCCGGCCGGCGCCGACAGCTTCACCGCGAGCTCGCCCGCTACGAGGCGCGGGTGGAAGCGGAGCTTGAGGCTCTGCCGCGGCTGCGGGTCGCGGGCGGGCGACCCCGGACGTAGACCTGGAGGAGGTCAACATGTTGATCAAGGATGCGCTCGACTTCGCGGCGAACCTCGCCTCGGAGACTGACGAGCGGCACAGCGACGTCTGGGCGGCCCTGATGGCGCTCTACAGCGAAGTCGGGCGCCTCGACGCCCAGGACACGGCGTCGAAGATGATCCTGCAGAAAGTGGCCTACGAGGTGGAGCGGGGCAACGCGCAGATCGTGCCCGGTCTGGTGAGGGACTACCTCGCCGCGACCTCGTCGCGCACGTAGAGGCCCAGCCCCATCAGGGCGGTTGTGGCTGGGGGGAAGCACCACATGCTTACGCTCGGTAGTGGTGCTGTGACCGAGCCGAAACCCGCCCACTCATCGTTGCGGAAACTCAGACCAGGAGGAGGTCTGTTATGGCAGAGCAGTTCACGGGAAGATCCCTTCAGGAACCCGCGCCGCAGGCGTGGGACCGGGAGGGCTGGCTGCGCGTGCGACGGTCAGGCATCGGGGGATCCGACGCTGCGGCCGTCATCGGTGTGAGTCGGTGGAAGACCCCCCTCGA
>Ga0194113_10007834_pt1 | contig 13229 bp, 11 predicted proteins | sample TA2MahC200mmetaG_FD_146193 | JGI IMG/M metagenome (GOLD analysis project Ga0194113, IMG submission 146193) | Freshwater microbial communities from Lake Tanganyika, Tanzania - TA2015017 Mahale Deep Cast 200m | ecosystem: Environmental > Aquatic > Freshwater > Lake | place: Tanzania: Lake...
TAAAGGATAATTCCAGATGCTATGGATACATTAAGAGATTGCATGGCTCCAGCCGTTTCAATAGTAATTAAAAAATCACATTTTTTATATATCAAATGCCCTATACCCTTCTCCTCGCTTCCAAGTACAACAGCCATTGGAAAAGTAAAATTTATATCACCTGCAGACAATACCCCAGGCTCTTTGGCAGCTGTTGTCCCGTATATCCAGAAACCTTCCTCTTTTAATCTTTCTATTGCTTTTACAGTATTTACCACCCTGTATATTTTCAATTCTTCCAGTGCCCCTGAAGAAATTTTACTTACCCTTTCGTTTACCTGCACACACCTGTTTTTCGAAATAATGATTCCATCGACAGCAAAAGCACTGCAGTTTCTCAAAATTGATCCAAAGTTTCCAACATCGGTTATTCCATCAAGAATTACAAGCAGGCTATTTTTTTTGCCCTTGAGTTCATTTTTAAGAGAGTAATCCAGATCATAATAGCTGTATTGTGAAACCCTTGCTATTATACCCTGGGAGCCCTGCAGCTCTTCCCCGGTTGCATATATTGTTGTTTTAGTTTTTAAATAATTTAAGAAATCCCCGGGATTTAAATATCGAATTGGTATTTTTTTGACCCCGGCTTTCTTAATTATTTCATTAATTCTTGATGTTTTTAGTTTACTTGAATTTATAATTATCTCATAAATTTTTCTGCGACCTGAATTTATGTCAAGCAGTGAGATAATGGTGTTAACACCATATAGAAAATCAAAAAGCATCTAAGTTTCTCTTTTCCAGATGGTTCCTTCTTTTCTATCATAAAGAATAATTCCAAAGCTTTTAAGCCTTTCCCTGATTTCATCAGCCCTGGCAAAATCTTTATTTTTTCTTGCTTTATTTCTCATAATAATAAGCTCTTCAATTTCTGAGCTGTCTAGAAATATCTTGCCGCTGGCGAATTTTTTTTCATTACATAGCTCACTTTTAAAGTCGAATCCAAAAATTTTTCCATAATCTGTTACAACTTCATAAACAAGTCTTAAGCTCTCCAGAGAAGGTTTCGAAATTCTAAATTTTGGATTTTGGATTATAGTATTAACTTCACCAATAAAGTCAAACATATTTCCAATGGCTTTTGCAGAGTTAAAATCATCATCCATCGAGCTCTTAAACTCTGATTTGAAATCTTTTAAATAATCATAGAAAAGTGAAGCTGTTCTGTCAGGCTCTATTTCATCATTATCATTAAATGCTGATTTTAAAGCGGTATTTGTTATAGATTCAGGAGTTGACTTTGAAGCATACTCCATAATAAATTTAATATTTATCAGAAAATTTATTATTTTCTCAAGGGCTTTTTTTGCCTCTTCAATTTTTTCAAGGCTGAATTCCAGCGGGCTTCTGTAATGGGTTGAAAGTATATACATTTTTATAACATTTGCAGAAAATTTCTTGAGAAGATTTCTTAGAATCCAGTCATCCAGAAGACCTTTTGATTTTGACATCTTCTCTTCCTTTACCTCTATCATACCATTGTGCAGCCAGTATCTGACGAAGTCCCCTTTTTCAGGAAATGCTGCTTCTGATTGTGCAATTTCATTTTCATGGTGAGGAAATACAAGATCCAGTCCTCCACCATGAATATCAAGCCCATAATCAAGATACTTAAGTGACATTGCGGAGCACTCTATATGCCATCCCGGTCTTCCTTTCCCCCATGGGCTGTCCCAGCATGGTTCTCCTTCTTTAGCCTTTTTCCAGAGCGTAAAATCTATCCTTGATTTTTTTGATAAATTGTCATCTTCCTGTGTCTGCATCTCATCAATATTTTGACCCGATAATTTTCCATAACCTTTAAACTTTAAAACGTCAAAATATACATCACCATCAGACTGGTAGGCATAACCATTTTCTATAATTCTTGATATTATTGATACTATTTCAGAAATCATTTCACTTGCTTTAGGCATAGCAGTAAAAGTGCCTACTTGAAGCATCTTAATGTCATCCATAAATGCCTTTATATATCTTTCTGTAATTACAGAAAAGGAAACCCCTTCTTCGTTTGCCTTTTTTATAATCTTATCTTCTATATCGGTTATGTTCTGGATAAAATCAACTTTATAGCCAGTGTGCTCAAGGTAATTCCTCATCATATCAAATACAACAATTGGCCGTGTATTACCAATAGATATGTAATTATAAACAGTTGGGCCACATACATACATCCGCACCCTGCCATCATAAACCGGCACAAAATCCTGCTTTTTCCTGTATAAAGTGTTGTAAACTTTTAAACCCAATTTATTTTCCTTCAAGCTTTATTTTTAATTTTTCAATTTCTTTTTCAAGATTATCTATCTTTAAATTGCATGTATTTAAAATTTCATTTACGGGATCAGGCAAATTCATTCTGTGAAATTCATCAGATAAAACCTTTTCACCTTTTATGCTGACAATCCTTCCGGGGACACCGACAACGGTACAATCATCAGGTACGGGTTTTATAACCACTGCACCTGCGCCTATTATCACATTATTACCCACAGTTATGGACCCTAAAACCTTGGCCCCTGCAGAAATTACAACATTATTTCCTATTGTAGGGTGCCTTTTGCCTCTTTCCTTGCCAGTTCCTCCAAGTGTTACACCCTGAAATATTGTTACACTGTCACCAATAACTGAAGTCTCGCCTATTACAACCCCCATGCCATGATCTATGAATAATTTTTTCCCAATTTCTGCTCCCGGATGTATTTCAATTCCTGTAAAGAATTTACTTATCTGCGATACTGCTCTTGGTAAAAAAGGAATTTTTTTCCTCCACATCCAGTGGGCAATTCTATGATTTAAAACTGCATGCACCCCAGAATAGGTAAAAATGATTTCAGCAGTGCTTACTGCAGCAGGATCTCTTTCCTTTGCTGTGCAAACAAGTTCTTTTAAATCTGCAATCAAACCCATATTTCACCTTTCCTCCAGCAGGGCAATACTCTGAGAAGCAGCGCCTTCCTTCCTTCCGCAGTATCCGAGCCCTTCACTTGTTGTAGCTTTTATATTTATCTGTTTTACATCAATTTCAAGAACATCGGCAATTTTTTTTATCATTTCAGGAATATAACCAGAAATTTTGGGCTCTTCAAGAATCAGAACAGAATCCAGATTTATTATTTTTAAGCCGCAATTTCCAATTTTATTTTTCACCTCTTCAAGCAAAATAAGGCTGGATATACCTTTATATTTTCCATCGGAGTTAGGAAAATGAACTCCTATATCACCAAGACCTGCTGCCCCGAGCAGTGCATCCATTATGGAATGAATCAGTACATCTGCATCTGAGTGGCCCTCAAGGCCTAAACAATATTTTATTCCAACCCCGCCAATAATAAGTTTTTTTCCGGGTCTAAAAGCATGTACATCAAAACCAATGCCTATTTTCATTTTTTATTCTTTCCATCTCTTTCCATTATAAGCTCTGCCAGAAACAAATCCAGTGGAGTAGTTATTTTTATATTCTCACGCTTTCCTATCACAACTTTTACCTTCCAGCCAATTCTTTCAACAAGGCCTGCATCATCAGTACCAATAAAATTTTCGTCCCTTGCCCTTTCATGTGCCTGGAGCAACTCAGTATAGAAGAATGTCTGTGGAGTTTGTGCCAAACAGACTAAATTTCTTGTTATTGTTGTATCTATAATACTATCATCGCTGATCTTTTTTACTGTTTCATATGCTGGAGCTGCAGTTATTATGCCTTTAACAGCAGGATCATTTTTGTTCAAACTTATAAGAGTGTTTATGAAGTAGTCAATTTCTTTTGCAGTTATCAGAGGTCTGACACCATCGTGAACTGAAACAATTCTACAATTCTCCGGGATTACTCTTAGGGCATTATAAACAGAATCCTGCCTTGTCTCCCCACCCACAACAAGTTGTTTAACCTTTGTAAAACCATACTTTCTTACAATTTCTTCTTTACAAAAATCCTGATATTCTTTTGCTATGGTGATAAAAATTTCATTAATCTTTTTTGACTTCTGAAAAGATTCTATGGTGTGCGCAAGTATTGGTTTTTCATAGAGGTGTAAAAATTGCTTGCTAATATTACTTTTTAGCCTTGTCCCTTTTCCTGCTGCTGTAATTACTGCTGCAATCATGAATAATCTTGATTTTATATTTCATTATAAAAAAGAAAGTCCGAAAAGAAAGGATTAAAACCTGATCTGCTGAATTACCCCTCCTTTTGAGCTATATGGCTCATTATAAAGATAGTATTCTGAAAATTTTTTTAACCTATCATATAAAAGACCTGCTCTTGCCTTACCCATACCCTGCACTTCTGCAATTTCTTCAATACCTGCGTTTAAAATATTTTTTAAATTTCCAAATTTGGAAACTAAATTCCTCATCAGCTGTTCGGGTAGTCTTTTTATCCCCGATATTATCCTGATACCTTTTGGTCTAACCTGATATTCCTTTAGATTTACATCTATTTTATAACCAAGTATTTTTGCAACATTTTCCAGGTTTACCAGAGCATCTTCGTCCAGGGAATTAATTCTATTGTTAATTTCTGCAGGTCTTAAATTATCATTGATATTGATATAATCCTCTATTAATTTAAGATTTTCATCAATTACATTTAACATCAGTTCCTCTACCTGCATATTCAGCAATTTCCCATCCGTACCAAGTTCGTATATATATTTTCTTACTTCCTTTTCTGTTTTCTGTACAATACTTGAGCGCTGAAGGACTGTGACCACATCAAACAGTGTAACCATATCTTCAAGTTCTTTGATTGTAAGATTTGCAATAAGATACTCCCATCCCTCTTTATATTTACTTAAAGTCTGGAGTGCCTGATTTGCCTTTGACAGAACGATTCTTGGCTCTTCAAGCGTATATTTAATATCGTCAATATAAAGTGTTACAGCATCCCTTTTCTGGGAAATCGATATAACCAGTGCTTTTGTCTGTTTTGCAACTCTCTCGGCAGTTCTGTGCCTTGTACCTGTCTCAGCAGTTTTTATCAGCGGATTAGGATAAAGATGGGTATTTGCATAAAGTATCCGTGCTGCGTCGTGGCTTAATATTATAGCACCGTCCATTTTTGCAAGCTCATAAAATTTTGCCGGAGTTAAAGTACATCCTATATAAAATCCGCCATCTACAAGCTTTAATACCTGCTCTGAGTCACCAATAACAATTAAAGCACCTGTTTTTGCCTGAAGAATATATTCAATTCCCGTTCTTAAATCAGTGCCAGGCGCTATTCGTTGTAAGCTGCTTAATAATAATTCTTCCTCTTTTTCTTTCATTTAATTAAAAGATAAAACCATACTAATATGAACTCAGACATTCAGTACTGAAGGTGTGAACTTTTTTATTTTAAACTTCATTTCCCCGCTTATAACACTGACTTCAATTTTATCTCCAGACCTGATCTCACCACCTATTATTTTCTCAGATATTGGATTCTCTATTAATGATTGAATAGTTCTTCTCATAGGTCTTGCACCCATGGTTGAATCATAACCCTTTTCAAGAAGCAGCTCTTTTGCAGACGGTTTAAGCTCTATTATTATACCCTGTATTTCAAGCTGCTGGGCAATTCTTGATATCATCAAATCAACAATCTTGAAAACTTCCTTCCTTGTTAATTTATGAAAGACGATTATTTCATCAAGTCTATTTAAAAATTCGGGTCTAAAAGCTTTTTTAAGCTCACTCATAACCTTGGTCTTAATTTCATCATAGGACAGGTCTTCATCTTCAATTTTTTTAAATCCAAGCGGATTATTTTTATGAATTTCTCTTGCACCTAAATTTGAAGTCATTACAACCACAGTATTTTTAAAATCAACCCTTCGTCCCTGTGAATCTGTAAGATGGCCGTCCTCAAAAATTTGGAGCAGTATATTAAATACATCAGGGTGGGCCTTTTCTATTTCATCAAGCAGTATAACACTGTATGGCCTTCTTTTAATTTTTTCAGTTAGCTGCCCGCCTTCATCATAACCGACATAACCGGGTGGTGAGCCAACAAGCTTGGATACAGAGTGTTTTTCCATGTATTCAGACATATCAATCTGGATAAGCGCATCTTCTTTACCAAATAAAAATTCTGCTATCGTTTTTGCAAGCTCAGTTTTTCCCACTCCTGATGGACCAAGGAAAATAAACGAGCCTATCGGTCTTCTCGGGTCTTTTAGTCCCGACCTTGATCTCCTTATTGCCCGTGAAACAGTTTTTACTGCTTCATCCTGACCGATAACTCTTTTGTGGAGTTCATCCTCCATTTTTAAAAGCTTTGCAGATTCAGTTTCTGTTAATTTAAATACCGGTATTCCCGTCCAGCTTGATAAAACTTCTGCAACTTCATCCTCATCCACTCTTTCCTTCTCTTTTGTTCCAATCCTGCCCCAGTTTGCTTCAAGATCAATTTTCTCTTTCATTAGCTTTTTTTCCCTATCGCGAAACTCAGCTGCTTTTTCAAAGTCCTGGGCTTTAATTGCCTCCTCTTTATCATTTATAACTTTCTCTATCTGTTTTTCAAGCTCCTTTAAGTCAGGCGGGTTTGTTAAATTTCTCAATCTTACCCTTGATGCTGCTTCATCTATTAAATCTATAGCCTTATCAGGTAAATATCTATCGGTAATATATCTGTGTGAAAGTTTTGCCGCTGATTTTATTGCATCTTCTGTAATTACAAGGCCATGAAATGCTTCATATCTGTCCTTAAGTCCCCTGAGTATTTCAATTGTTTCATACTCACTTGGCTCATCCACATAGATTGGCTGAAATCTCCTTTCCAGTGCTTTATCTTTTTCAACATATTTCCTGTAATCATTTACTGTAGTTGCGCCTATGGTCTGAATCTCACCTCTTGCAAGCATTGGCTTTAATATTGAAGCAGCATCTATTGCCCCCTCCGCTGCTCCAGCGCCAACCAGGGTGTGAACCTCATCTATAAATATCATAATATCTCCATCTTCTTTTATCTCCTGCAGGACTTTCTTAAGTCTTTCTTCAAAATCCCCTCTATACCTTGAACCTGCAACAAGTGCACCTAAATCAAGGGTAAATATTTTTTTATTTCTTAAATTAAGTGGAATTTCTTTTGTTACTATTGCCTGCGCAAGACCTTCAACAATTGCAGTTTTACCTACTCCGGACTCACCAATTAAGATCGGGTTATTTTTTGTCCTCCTGGAAAGTATCTGCATCACTCTTTCTATTTCCTTCTTCCTTCCAATAACAGGATCAAGCTTTCCTTCCCTTGCAAGCTGGGTTAAATCCCTGCCATACTGTGTAAGCATTTTTAAAACCCTTTTTTGACCCCTGTCAACAGTTGAGCTTTCATCCTGCGGATAAAACGGGTACTTGTTTAAGGTCTCCCTGATTTTTTCTTTCACAATCTCAAGGTTAATACCAAATGAATTGAGCACACGTGCGGCAACTCCTTCACCTTCCCTCAATAGTCCTAAAAGTATATGCTCCGTACCTATATAATTATGCCCCATCTGCAGGGCTTCTCTTAAAGATAATTCAAGAACTTTTTTTGCCCTTGGTGTAAATGGTATATGTTCATAGGATTCTGAAGATCCCTCTGTTACTGACTCTTTTACTGCTGACCTTATCTCCTCAAGTGAAATACTTAAAGAAATAAGAACCCTAGCAGCTATTCCTTCTTTTTCTCCAATAAGGCCTAGAAGCAGGTGTTCCGTTCCAATATAGTTCTGCTTCAGAAACCTTGCTTCATCCTGCGCCCTTACCACAACTTTTCTTGCTCTTTCAGTAAATCTCTCAAACATTATTGTTCAGATCCTTAAAAATTTTCTTTCTTATAATTTCTGCCCTTATCTTTTCAATCTTATCAGCTTTATTATTTTTATCATTTAAATCTATTTTATTTTTTACACCCATTATTATATTAGACTCTCCAAGCAAACTTATCAACTGGTAAAAATTAAAAGACTTTAAATTTACAAGTATACCAAGTATCTGCCCGAGTTTAATCATTGAAAGCAGCTCCAGGGACTCCCCGTAACAGAGCATTTTAGCATATTTTAGCATACCATATGACCTGAAAATACTGTCTTCAACGACTGCAGGCCTGGTTTTTTTCAAGTACCGGACTGCATCTTTCTCTGCATCAATAATATTCAAGCACACAGCATGCATTTCGTCCAGTATCTGTTTCTCATTTTTGCCAAGTGATACCTGATTTGAAACCTGAAAGAGATTACCAATAACCTCTGAGTTCTCACCAAAAAATCCCCTGATGCTGCAGTTAATTTTTTTCAGATTTTTTACAAAATCATCAATCCTTCCGCTTGCAACTACTGCAGGCAGGTGCGAAATAATAGAAACTCTCAGCGATGTGCCGACATTGGTGAGACAGCTTGTAAGATAACCAAAATCGTTATTAAAACAAAAACCCAGTTTCTTTTCAAATATTTTCTCCAATTTTAAAACATCGCTATAGGTTTTATAAACTGAAAGCCCCGGCATTGTACTCTGAATCCTTAAATGATCTTCCTCATTTATCATAATAGAAACAACTTTATCCTGGCAGGAAGGATTAAGTTTTAATATAAGACTCTTTCCATAAAGCTGCAAAACCATCTCCGGTGATAATATATGTTTTTCAAGCAGAAACCGCCTCTGTGTTTCAGACAGCCTGCTGATGTTATAAAATGCGTAATTTTTGCCAGAAAACGCACTGAAGAATACGTCTTTTATAATATTTGCTATATCTTTTTTTTCTTTGTTTGAGCTGATGCTGTTAAATCTGAAGCCTGAAATATTTCTTGCTATCCGTGTACGGGTAGTAATAATGATCTGCTCCTTAACCGCCTTTCTTAAAAGAATGGTGTGAATATTATCTGCTTCAAATATTTTCGTTTTTAAATTTTTCATGGCACATCAATTAAAAAATAACCTGGAACGCTTTTAATTGAAACTTACTATTTCATTTTTTTTACAAGATATAATTTTTTCTGGAGCTTCTTTATTGTATCCCTTAACCGTGCTGCCTCTTCAAAATTCTCAACAGTGATTTCCTCTTTTAATCTGTATTTCAAATCTTTTAATTCATTTTCAATCTTAATTTTTTTGCTTGACTGCAGGGGTATTCTGCCCCTGTGCTCAGTACTGCCATGTATTGCTTTAATTATTGGAATAAAAACATCCTTAAATTCTCTATAACAATTTGCGCACCCGACTTTTCCTATTGCCTTAATGGTATTTAAATCAATTCCACAAAAAGAACATTTTTTATTTTCTACACCATTAGAAAAATCAAATAATTTGCTGTTTTCGCTTTTATCAATTATCTTAATATCTACTTCAAAAATTTTTGATAAAATCTTGGTTAAATCATTAAAAAAATCCTCTTCGGGGAAAAAATTAATATTCTTTAGACAATCCACACACAGATTTAATTTTTCAATATTGTCATTAACAACTTTAATTAAATGAACGTTGGCCTCATTTATCTTACAGAATTCACAGAACATTTTACACTCCAGAGTTTTTTAAAATTCCAAAAAAATTATATCATCTTTAACTTAAAAATATAACCAGTGTAAGATTATAAAGAAATTTAATTAAAGTCTATATTTTTATTTTTTTAGATATCAAGACGCTTTCGGTACGTATAAATAGCTTTTTTACTTATTCTTTTTCAGGTCTCATTAGTGGAAATAAAATTACGTCCCTGACTGACCTGCTGTCTGTTAGTATCATAACAAGTCTGTCAATACCGATACCTTCACCACCGGCAGGAGGCATTCCATATTCCAGGGCTTTTATAAAATCAAAATCTATTTTTCCTGTAATTCTTTCTTCCTCTAATTCGCTAGCAGCCTGCTTTTTAAATCTTTCCATCTGTTCAGCAGGATCAATCAACTCAGAGAAGGCATTGGCAATTTCTTCACCACCAATAAACAGCTCAAAACGTTCGGTTAAATCCGGGTTTTTCGGATGTTTTCTTGCAAGAGGAGATATTTCAATTGGATAGTCCTTTATAAAAGTGGGGTTAATAAGATTTGGTTCAACAATCTTTTCAAAAATTTCATTTATGATTTTTCCTTTATTAAAACTGCTGTTAATTTCTATATGGAGCTTTTCTGCAGTGCTTCGCAGCTTATCTATATCCATTTCAAAATTAACTCTAACTTTTGCATATTTTTCTATAGAATCCAGCATAGCCATCTTATGCCATTTAGTACCAAGATCTATAATACTATTCCTATAGCTAAAGGAAAGCTTTCCTATTGATTTTAAAGCAATATGCTTTATAAGTTCTTCAGTAAGATCCATAAGGTCATTATAATCTACAAAAGCCTGGTAAAACTCAAGCATTGTAAATTCCGGATTATGCCTGTGTGATATACCTTCGTTTCTAAAATTTCTGTTCAGTTCAAAAACCTTTTCAAACCCGCCAATAATTAACCTTTTTAAATACAGCTCTGGGGCTATTCTTAGATACAAATCCATATCAAGTGCATTGTGATGTGTTATAAAAGGCTTTGCCGCAGCACCTCCGGGTATTGTTTGAAGCATAGGTGTTTCAACTTCTATAAAGCCGCGATCAATTAGAAATTTTCTGATAGCTTCAATAACCCTGATTCTTATTGTAAAAATATTTTTAATTTCGGGGTTAACTATAAAATCCAGGTATCGCTGCCTGTATCTTAATTCAACATCTTTCAGGCCATGCCATTTTTCAGGCATTATTCTTATAGATTTGGAAAGTAATTTAAAATTATTAACATTTATTGAAAGTTCACCTTTATGAGTTACAAAGACATTTCCTTCTGCTCCAATCCAGTCACCGATATCCAGATTTAAAAAATCATTGTATTTATCTTCACCAATATTTTTCACATTTATGTAGAGCTGAATTTTTTCATCAGCATCTTTTAAGTCACAGAAGGTAGCTTTTCCGTGAACCCTGAAAATCATAACTCTTCCTGCTATTTTATAGATTTCATCTATCTTATCACCCGGTTGAAGAGTACAGTATTTATTCTTAATTTCAGAAATACTTGAATTTTTCTTAAATGAAGCAGAATAGATTTCCTTTCCACTTTCAACCATAGATTTAATCTTTTCAAGTTTTAACTTTAATGGTTCATTTACGGATTCTTCCTGCTCAATAAAATATTTGAATTTTCTCTCTTTAATACTTCTTTCATTATTATCTTGAGGTTCTTTTACTTTATCCATCTTCTACCATCCGTGCACATAAAATAAATAATATAGCATTATAGAATTCAGAACTGTTGATATATCAAAAATAAAAATACAGGCTTAAAAATTTCAATCTGTATAAAGTCTTAAAACCAATCCTGCACTATAGTGCTATCCAGGTATAATAATAATAATAAGTATAATAATATAAGTAAGAGAATATATAAAAGATAATTGACAAACCTTATAATATATTAATTACTTTGAAATTTTTAACAGTATGTGAGGTCTTCACTGTAATAATATCCCCGACCTTTTTATTAAGAAGAGCTCTTCCTACAGGTGATTCTTCAGAAATCTTATTTTTTTCCGGGTCTGATTCAATTGAGCTGACAATCTTAAACTTTTTCTCTTTTTTTTCTGTCAGATCTTTAACAATTACTGTTGAACCTAAATCTATATTTCCTTTTTCTTTTTCAACTATTACATAATTCTGCAGTATTTCACTTATCTGTTCAATTCTGCCTTCAATAAAAGCCTGGTCATTTTTTGCATGCTCGTATTCTGGATTCTCTGTTAGGTCTCCGCCAAACTCCTTTGAATCCTTTAACCTTTCAGCAACTTCTTTTCTTTTATTTTTTACAAGATCATCCAGTTCTTTCTGCAGCATCTCAAGGCCCTCTTTAGTAAGCCTATATTCTTTCATTAATGCCCAACTCCTAATTTCTATTTAGTAATATAACAGTAATTGCAGTAATTAAAAAAGATTTGCAATTGAGGTATTATATTGTAAGTGGTATTAGATGTCAAAAACAAATTTTAACTGACAGAGCAGAATTTAACAGAGTAAATTTAATCCTAGCCAAATCTGCCTGTGATATAATTTTCTGTTCTTTTATCACCCGGATTTGTAAAAATCTTGTTGGTATTATCATACTCAATAAGCTTTGCCGGTTTTCCAATTTCCTCCATTAGAAGAAAGGCTGTTTTTTGTGAAACTCTTGCAGCCTGCTGCATATTATGTGTGACTATTATAATAGTGTAATTTTCTTTCAGCTCATCCATTAAATCCTCGATTTTCTGGGTTGAAATTGGATCCAGTGCTGAGGCCGGCTCATCCATAAGTATTATTTCTGAATCCACTGCAAGCACCCTTGCAATGCACAATCTCTGCTGCTGGCCTCCCGAAAGCTCCAGGGCTGATTTGTTAAGCTTTGTCTTTACTTCATCCCAAAGGGCAGCTTTTTTCAAGCTTGTTTCTACAAGGCTGTCAAGTTCAGCTCTGTTATACTTTCTATGAAGTTTTGGACCATAGACAATATTTTCATAAACTGTTTTTGGAAAAGGATTTGGTCTTTGAAACACCATTCCAACCCTTCTTCTTAAATCCACTACATCAATATTATCCTTATAAATATCCATATCATCTATTTTTATTTCGCCTTCTATTGAAGTTGCTGCCATTAGCTCATTCATTTTATTAAAAGCTCTAAGAAGTGTTGATTTTCCACAACCACTCGGGCCAATAATTGCTGTAATGGCATTTTTTAATATATCCATATCAATTTCTTCCAGGACTTTTGAAGATCCATAGTAAAAACCAAAATTTCTGACAGTTATTTTTACATTATTTATATTATTCATAAAACATTTAAATCTTTCTTTGAATTGTCTTTAATTAAGTAATTGTTAAATATATACATCATATACCTTAAGAATAGATATACATGAAATCCTTATGAATATTTGTTTACAGAAAATACACAGGCATTATCAAAATTACCCATAGGCCGTTCTTAAGAATCAACGAGGTGGCCGCCCGGTTACCGGGTTTTAGGTAACTATGCCTGCATATCGATCAGGTAAATACCTGTAAAAAATATATATAAAAAACACACTTAAAAATCTTATCAGAAAAAAAAGGAAATTTTAATTTAAATCTTATCAGAAAAAAAAGGAAATTTTAATTGAAGTGAAAAAATTTAATATTTTTTTAATATTTATTTATTTTTAAAAAAAGGTTAACAATTTACTTTTAAAGA
>Ga0194113_10007835_pt1 | contig 13228 bp, 6 predicted proteins | sample TA2MahC200mmetaG_FD_146193 | JGI IMG/M metagenome (GOLD analysis project Ga0194113, IMG submission 146193) | Freshwater microbial communities from Lake Tanganyika, Tanzania - TA2015017 Mahale Deep Cast 200m | ecosystem: Environmental > Aquatic > Freshwater > Lake | place: Tanzania: Lake...
TTATCAACATATGCTTTACTGAATTCAGAGTAAATTTGTCTCAATTTGCCTTTTGCTATATTTGTATATCTTGAATTGCTGGTTTTATCCTTTTGGAAAACAGTTTTTGACATTTGCTCATACTTGAGAGTATCGCCTTTTGCCAATTGTCTATCGGCAAGATACTCCATAAGAGTAATCGCTGAAGAATGATTCGGGTACTTTCCGATAAAATCTTCAGCTAATGTTTCTTTTTTCGTTTCGTCCCCTAACTGAGCATAAAGACCAATAGCAGCTAAATACAACTCTATGGGGTTCTCATTTCCAGGATTGATTTTTTTGTTAATGACATCATTGTACAGCACTAAATATAAATCAGCAGCTTCTCTGATAGTCGATGGATTATTTACCTTTGTATCTATTATACTTAATCTAAGCTGATATGCTTCATTAGTAGTCGGATATTTTTCAACAAATGCATATTTAAGTGAATCAGAGGTGCTTTTTGCATTGATACTATCAGCAATCACCCATGCAATCTGATACAACTGCAATACTTCTTTAGGATTAGTTTTAGATTGAGCAATTTCTAACAATAATGCTATACTTCTTTTGTAGTCTTTTGCCTCCTGAAACGAAACCTGTGCCTGGGCTTTATACTGCAAACTCTTTGTAACATCTTTGTTTTTGTATTCGTTTGCTAATCTTAAATACTCTTCTCCAGCTAAACTATTGTTTCCTTTTGTTTTTGCAGTGTCAATAGAATTTTGGATTTGAAGCAATGCATATTGGTAGAGGATTTCTTTATCCGAAATACTTGTAGCGAATTCACCAGCTTTTTTGTAATATTCTTCAGCAGCAATATAGTTATCGGTAGAGTCAGAAATTTCCGCCATATTGATATAAGTAGTCCGTTTAAGTTCGTTACTTACTAAACCATCAAAACTGATAACTTTTCCATAATATACCATGGATTTTGGATATCGTTTCAGACTTCGGAAAATTTCTCCCTGACGCATCACCACTCTAATATACAATTCATCATTTTTGGGAGATCTGAATTTTTCGCTCAGTAAAACGCTGATAAATCTTTGAACTGCCGCATCATAATATGAATCAAAATCAGTAGAAGAAAGAGGATACTTAATTCTATCATCATTGTTAATCAATGCTTTTACTTCATTGATAAAAGATTCATATAAAATGTTTGCACAATCGTAAGCGGTTCCTTCTAAATTGAAATAATATCCATTTTCTGGATACTTATCATTGAAACTGTAAATCTTAGATGCAGCTGACAAATAATATCCGGGATTTTTTATTGTCTGAGCCAGTTTTAGATTCATTGCAATAAGATTAGCTTGTTTCTCTTCAATCCACTTTGTATCTTTATCATCTTTAACTGCGTTAAATGAAATGTAATCAATTATCAGATTTGAATATTTATTAAGATTGATTTCATTAGGGTTATCAATAAAAGCATTGTTATATCTAATTTCAATATCATAATATGATTGTTTGATAATGTTTATCTGCCGCTGGATATTATTATCTTTGTTAGCATTATACCACTGAGAATTTAACCCAAATTGATTAATTATTCTTTCTCTTTCGGCTATGTAGATACTATCCTGAGACAATCCGCTCCTTAACTCATTGGGATAAACTCTATACAGAGAGCAAATTGAATCTGCTATTATTGGGTTTTCTAAGGCAAGAGGATTGAGATTGATTTTAACTCTCATAAAATCAATAGCTTGCATTGGCATAGAAAGCTTCAATTTTTGATTTATTGCTTCATCAATTATCTGAATTTGGTTCGTTTTATTTACAGCATTAATTAACGAAGATTGTGCAAACTGCGCTCCTTTAGATTCTGAAGTAATATCTGCTCCATCTAAACTTATCAAGCAGTAACCTACATTTTTTTGCGAAGCAAAAGCAAAATCAATAATCTCAGTACTGTCGGAAATTACTTTTTGATCAATTGCCTGTAAAATCGTAGCAAAATCGTTCATGGCATTCTTGTATGCTTCTTCAGTACTTCCATTAAGCCAAGTCCAGCCTCTTTGATATAATGCTTTGTATCTATATGGATCGTTTTTTTTATTAATTATGACATCATAGTAACCTCTTGCTATTTGGTAATACTCAACCGGTCTGTCAGCATTGGTTCCGATTTCAAAATATAGATAACCCAATCTAAACAAAGACTCCGAATAATAAACTGAATTGGGAAATTCACTAATTATGCGTTTATATGCTTCAATCGGTTCCTTATATGTTGATTCTGAATACCTTAATGAGTCAGGTTTGTTGATTGATTGTGAGTATCGGTCTTCAAATCTGGTAATTCCTTTTTCTATTCTATCCTTAGTTACCGCAGTACTTAAAAAACCAATATTATATAGGACTACATCAGTTAGATAAAACTCAGGATCATATTCAAGAACTTTTCTGTAATGGTTCAAAGCTATAGTAGGTTTATCCTGCGAAAGAGCATTTCCTAACTCAGCTAATGCAAATGAAGCAAATGCGGGTATATTAATCTCAGAGTCTTTATTCAATTTGTTTGAAGAAGACAATCTATTGTAATTAATGCTAAAGGATTGAATCTGATTGTAAAGTGTTTGTTTTCGTGCTTGGTTTTCTCTAAACATCCTTTGGCTTTCTTCAAAAGTTAAAGTCTTTTCCTGCTCTCTTTTTACATCATCATAATATAATGTCTCAATGAATGAACTGTATAGAGATATAAAATCCATTAAGGTTTTGGATTTTTCATGTTTTTTTCTGGAATCAGTTACTGAGTCCAAGTATTCAGGAATCAGCACATTCATTTTTGTTATGGTCTTTATGATATCGCTTTTTTCCTTTTTAGACAGGTATGCAGGATACTTTTCCTGAAACTCTTTCTTAAGTGTGGGGATTCGTTTGAGAATATCTATTGTTGATTTTGTCGCAATATTACACTCTTCGAGAATTTCTTTATACAGTGAGTTATCAAAGTCATAATAATCAATCAACAATGCAGTCTCAACTTTTTTTCTCTCGTTATATGCGATAAGAGAGTCAAGTTGAGTAGTGGAATATCTTGATGTTCCAGTCTTTTTCATATCGTAAAGTTTGTTCAATAGCCTGTCAAGAACATCTATATTATTATCAATCTCGTTTCTGATAGCTAAATAAACATTTTCATTGTTTAGTTTAATTAGCGATTCCTTAATCTTTGTGATTTGGTCAATTTGTTCATTATAGATACTTTCAAGCTTGGTTAATTGGTTTATATGTAAGGTATCTTGAACTTCACTTAAGTCGTCAGCAATCAAATAGAATCTTAGTTGTTCTAACAAAGAAGAAATGATTATTTTTTCTTGTAAGTACCAATTATCCAGTTTAATTCTAGATAATCCGTAAGGTTTTTGCGAAATCTTTATATGGATGCTATCAAGTTTTACCGCTATCCGTTCAACATCAACGATAGTATTTCTAATTGTTCTAAAACTATGGTTTGTATTAATGCTCTTTTTGATATCATTAACTAAATTCATGGTTGTAATTTTATCTGCCAGTAAAGACTCATTATTAAATAAATAACTATTTAGCTGAGATGATAGATTTCTGGCATCCTCAATTTTGCCATTTTTTGTAACCAGTTCAGAGTATAGCAGTAAAAGAAGTGTAAAATACTCACTGAATTCTGGTTTGTCTATAGCCATTTTTAATAACTCAATTGCTCTGTTTCTATCACCTTGATTTAATAGTGTATAGAATAACTCATATTGAGATTGTAATTCCCAATACTGTTTTATTGAGGATAAATACTGTCTGTAATACTTCTCAGAATCTGCCCAATTACCAATTATACTTGATAGTCTTGCAATTGCTAATACGACAAAAGGATCAGAAGTGTCTGATTTTGAGAGTTCTAAAAACCTCATTAGCGCTACATTTGGTTCTTCTTTTAGAAAGTGAATAAGTGATAGCATTTTTTCAGTATCTTTCTTGTATTTAGGTTCTGTAATTTTGCTAAATGCCAATACTGCCAAACTATCTTGTTCCAGAGCATAATATAAATGACCTACGTAAAACAATTGTTCATCGTTTAGTTGCTTCCCTTTTATCAAGCTAAGTGCTTTGTTTTCATTTCCAGTAATCAAAAATATCTTAAGAAGGATAGTTAAGGATTTCGAAAAAAGATCTGATTGAATTTCACTGTTTGTAATTGATAATAAATCGTTTTCAGCGAAACTGTAATATCCTGAATAATAATTTGATAACCCAGAATAATACATAATTTTGCTCTGTATTGCAGGAGCATTTGAATAGGTCAGCTTAAGTTTTGAGACAATTTCTTTAGCAATTAATGGACTTGACATAGCCAATGTATCTAAAACCTCAATATATAAATCAAAAATTACATAAGCTGTATCAAGATCATTGTCTTTTATAGCCGCAGATATTAACTTTAAGGATTGACTTCTATTCATTAGCAGGTCAGTGGAAACCTTTTGAGTATGAGGATTTATCAGATTTTGCATAATGAATTTGACTTCAGTTTGAATCATTTGTTTATAGCTATTTTGAGATTGCCCTACAAGAGGATAAGAAATCAATATTAATAATCCGAATACAAAAACCACAAATTTTCTATTCATAATAATCTCACTTTCTGCTGTTCACAATAATTAACAAAGTTAATCATAGCATTTTAATATACAATTTCTCATTCTTGCGTAGATTCTTCAATTTCCTTCAATTGTTTTTTGATGTCTTCAAGTAATTTTTGTCCTTGTTCTCTTTGTTCTCTTAGTTTCTTCAATTCTTCAAGTAAATCGCGATTGGCGTTAATATCTCTACCTTTAATTGGAGATTTTAAAACATCAGATCCTGAAGATGTTTTTGAGTCTTCTTCCATCAATAAGCTTGGACGCCGCTTAGAATCTGCATATTTATCGAACAAATATGAGATACCAATGCCTATTCTATTATTCTCCTGTTCTTCAAGGCCAACATAAGAAATCTTAAAAGAAAATTTTCTATAAGAATATTGTGCGCCAGCATTTAAGTTAAATCCATCGTTTTCAAATGTAAGACTTGTGTTCTTTTCAGGTTTAATCGAAACTGAGCCAAAGAGCCCCTCAAATTTCTTGGCAATACGATGCTGTCCTCTGAATTTGTTTCCACCTATCCCAACGGAAAACACAGTTTCAAGTAATGGAAGCCCCGTCATACCTTTAACTACGCTGGATTTAGAAAAAACCACATATGGTGAATTCTTTTCATAAAATCCCTTATCGGGATTATTGTTGAATCTTCTTTGTACTGTTTTCTCAGAGTTCTCTCTAATTGGCGAAAACACGTTATCAATGCCGACAGATACCTGAGGAATACTGACTGTTTCTTCAATTACTTTAATCTTGAGATTTACAAATCCAAGTTTATCTCCGCCCCAAACCCCTAATGCTACTCTATCATATATGCCGAAATTCAGCATTCCCATAGGAATATATTCCAATTGTTCAAGATCTGTAAATGAGTCCGTTTTCCTGCGCAAGTAATTTGTATAAGTTAATTCTGCGGCTTTATGGGGTAGAACATAAGCATCAGGAGATCTCAATTGCCCCATTGTTGTATATGGCACAGAATCAAGTAGTCCAATAATCATGAGAGTTAAAATCATTGATATTACTATTTTTCTCATAAATTCCTCCACCTTTAAGGTGATTATTCAAACTAATACCACTATATTGTTTGACAATATATACGTCAAGATTTTTTATCTCCGTATGAAAAGTATTTCGAAAAGAGAATTAGCACAAATCGGAGAGAGTTTAGCAGTTCAATATCTATCAGGTTTAAATTACAATGTATTACGAAGAAACTTTTATTCTGCATATGGAGAAATTGATATTGTTGCATTGAATGAAAAAGAACTAGTTTTTGTTGAAGTGAAAACCAGATCGCGCAATGTAGTAGCAGATGCAGTTAATAGTATTACTCTCAATAAACAGAGAAAAATCACTAAAACTGCTAAATACTTCATATATAGAAATCCGGAATTTAATACAATGTCTTGCAGGTTTGATTCAATAATCGTTCTATATAACAAAATCGATAATACATTCAAAGTTCACCATCAGTTAAATGCATTTATCCCTGAAAATTCAGAATACTCCTAATAATCAATGAGACTTTCTTCAAAATCTGTACCTAAATACTTTCTCCAATTTGCGTAACTCTTTTCGTTATCATCATTTCTTACATAAATGAGTTTATAGTTACCATTCATTTGAATGTCAACAAAAACATACACAGAATTATGAAGTCCTGTATATTTCCAAATCTGAAAATCCTTTCTAACAAAATTAGTGTCATCCAAGGTTGTGTCTGAATCAAGATAGTCTGGAGGTCCCTTTTTTATATAAATTCTACCTCTGTCAGTTTCCCAGCCTTTTTCAAAATGTGAAAATCTTTTGTTTGAATAATCTATTCTTTCCTTATATGTGGCAATTACTGCTTCCAAAGGTTGGTTTAACAATTCTGCATGTGATTTCCAGTAATTACTGGCGAAATTTTTCTTTGCATCTGTACTCATGGACTTCCAGTCTACATTCAATGTACTAGTGCTGATGTATTTGATTAAGGCTATTTCGTCATTAACATCAGAAAAAAAAGATATGCTTTGTTCCGGTTGTTTAGTAATAAAAAAATCTGTTATTCTGTAATAATACGTACTATTTACATAAAGCTCAATTTGAAAACTGTATTTTCCACTTTCTAATCGGCTTATGTTTAACGGATAGACAATGTTTAAGTTGCCTTCATTAGTACTTATATGTTCTTTAGTTATCGGTAGTTTTAGCAAAGCTCTGTCATTGTATATCAATGTCATAGTCGGTTTTAATTGGTTGATATCTCCAATATGATATATTTCCCCCAAAAAAGTTACACTATCGCTTAAATCATTAGATATAATACGTGATGGTTCTGGTAAATATGTTTTATGGTTTCTGACAAATTTACCGGAAAATACCATAGTATCAGACTCCACAATATGTACAACCTCAATATCACTCATAACATCATCAGGTTTCAACAATTCTGCTTGATATTCCCAGAAATAAGATTTGTTACTGTTAATATCTGTAAAAGTTATACTTAATCCTAGCCCCGGCTTAGAGAGAGTTAACAAAATTCGATCATAGTAGTATTTGGTTGATGAATACAAGTCATTTTTATTGCTTACTCCGATATTGTTGATAAAATCTTTCGTTAACAAAATACTATCTGCTTTCACAACATTAAAATTAACGTGTAGTTCTGAGAAAAATCCTCTTTCCCTAGCTTGGAAAAGCAAATTATTATATGGAAGTTTGTAGTCAATTACAAACTTTGTATTCTTATTGGAGTCTAGAAATCTTGTTACATCAACATAAACTCCTAATTGCTCTCCGAATAATGTATTACCCAATAAGCACAAGAGGAAGATTAAGAATGGCTTAGTTTTCGTTGTACTGATCATACAATTTGTAGTTTCCATATCCAGATTTGTCAATAAATAGATAAGAAGTATTGCTTTTGTAATAATACCATCTGATATACGGATGTTTGTTCAAAGGATGCACTTCATCAATAATCTCATCAGGTTGCCCATATTTAATAAAAACACGACCCCTGTCTGATTTCCATCCTCTGAGTTTACTATGAACAGAAAATAGCTCTTCAGCTTTTAATACTCTGCTATAAAACAACTCTCTCGTTTCATTCCTGCTTGAATTAGGATTAGTATTGTGTAATTCCCAAAAATCATCAATAACCTGATATAACTGATTAACAGGTATATCTTTTATCTTTTTCCACTCATTCTGTGAAGCTATGTATTTTATTTGTTCTATCTGATCTCTTAAAGAAAATCTCTGATTATATTCAGAGTATTCTTGGTAAAGAGGTAGTTTATATTTGTTTAACAAATTCCTGTAATATGCATGAATCTCAATGGAATGATTTGTGTTTATATTATCTAGGAATGGCGTTAGATCGTTTATTGTATCTCTTTCTAAAAGGTGATCTGTTTTTTCATCTGATAGATTAAAATATACTAAAGCTATGCTGTCAATAGGTTCAGTATGTGTAAAATACAAAAAGCTTCTTCTAGCTTTTTTAAAAGTCTGATCTAAGCGAGAGGGAAAATATAAAAAAACACCCGTATCTGCTAATAACAAATTTTTAAATGTCTTTGCTGAGTTTCTTGTATTGAAATAATATTTTCTTTCATATTTGTCACCTAAACTCGTATTTCGTAATTGAATGAAGAAATAGTATTCTTCCGATAATTGCAATGTATAGTTCCATTTAACTATTAATGCAGCTCTATCTATTCTATCTTCTTTTCTTAAATATAGATTACGTGTTTCCTGGTTTAGAATCTTCTTGGTTTTATCATGTATTGTCGTATGCAATTGATAATGAGTTAATTCAGAATTTGTATCATACTTGATCAATGAAAAAGGTATAGCTACAAAAACAAGGACGGAATCTCCGGATTTTGTCAAAAGAACATCTTGGGCATTTAATAATCCCAACGACAGCAATCCGAGAAAAAAAAAGAAAAGAAATCTATTCATATGAAATTTTTAGTAATTTTAACTTGATTTTCTTACTTTTACACCATGTAATAAAATCCTGATCTGGAAAGATTTTATACTTATCTGTTTGGATTGTGATTGCATTTAATTTAGTGGTTTTGATTTTAAATTTCATTGAAAAGCGACCAATAGACTGAGTAGTTAACAATGAGACGTATTGAATAAAATCTTCAGTTACGTCTTGTTCATCTACTTCTATAAGAACTTCACCATTTAACCGATTCGCTAAAGTATCAAAATGGATGATTTCCCTAGGATTTATTTTTTGAATATTATCATCACCTCCATTATACGAAGACATATGACCGCTGATAAAATAAACTTTACCCGTTTCAGTCTGGTTGAGATACTTGTCATAATTATTCTTAAACAATGAAACCTCAAAACTGGAATAGAGGTTTTCAATCTTGAGAATAGCAAATAAGTTACCATTAGTATCCCGCTTCTTGTTTATGCTAGTGACCACACCTAATATACTTACTTCTCTTTCATTAGAATAAGCCTTATCTGATGGCAAGTTTGTTAGTAATGCTGCCAGTTCTTTATATGGCTCTATTGGGTGCCCAGATAGATAGAAACCTAATACTTTCTTTTCTTGTTCAAGCTGAAACATGTATGACCAATTTTCTACATCTGGTAATTTGATATCATATGCACCATAACTGTTTACAGTGTCATCGTTACTTAGAATTTCAAACAAGGAAGTCTGGCCTCGCTTATTTTCTTTTTGAAATTCACTTGCCTGTTCCAAAGCATTTTCAATAATCTGCCATTTCTGTGCTCTTGTACCTTCAAGACCATCCATCGCTCCAGCAGCTATAAGGCTTTCCAAAACGGTTTTATTGACTGCATTAGAATCAAGTCTTTGGCAGAACTCAAAAATGTCATTGTATTGACCCTGCTTAGTTCTTTCTTCCACTATTGCTTTGATTGCGGTTTCGCCAACATTTTTTATTGCTCTTAATCCAAAGTGAATGTCTTTACCGCTAACGCAAAATTCACAATCGCTGCTATTAACATTTGGGGACAATATATTAATCTTCATTCTTTTGCATTCTTCCAGAAAATATTGTACTTTGTCAGGATTATCTTCCAAAGATAGTAATGCTGCCATAAATTCTACAGGATAATGCGCTTTCAGCCATGCTGTCTGATATGCTACCAAGGCATAACACGCTGCATGACTTTTATTAAATGCATATTCTGCAAAAGAAGACCATTCAGACCATATTTTATCGATGACTGATTCTTTTACGTTGTTCTTTAATGCACCTTCTCTAAATTTGGCTCTAAAGGTTGACATGAGCTCAGCTTTCTTTTTGGACATAGCATGTCTGAGAGAGTCGGCTTCTGCACCCGAAAAACCACCCATATCCCGAGATAACTGCATAATCTGTTCTTGAAAGACAGGTACTCCGTATGTTTCTTTAAGTACTTTTTCCAAAAGAGGATGTCCGTATTTGATCTTCTCTATTCCATGTTTTCTTTTGATATAAGTTTCGATATTTGCCATTGGTCCGGGTCTATATAAGGCAACCATGACAATTAAATCTTCAAATTCGTTCGGTCTGAGTTCAATAAGATACTTCTTCATACCGTCAGATTCAAATTGGAAAACTCCGTCTGTGAATCCCATTGCTAAAAGCTCATATGTTTCACAATCATTCAAAGAAATTGAATCAATGTCAATCTTTTCATTGTGGGATACTTCAATTAAATCTAGTGTTTTATGTATCAAGGTCAAGGTTTTAAGTCCCAATAAATCCATCTTCAGTATTTTCAGATCCCCCAGATGCTTTCCTTCAAACTGGACAAGTATCGAATTCTCACCATCTTTCTGCGAGCCTGTAGCTAAAGGAACGTAATCTGTCAAATCACCTGGTACTATTACAACACCTGCAGCATGAATACTGGTTTGCCGGATCAATCCCTCAAGTACTAAACTGTGCTTTAAGATGCTGATATTTAGATCGTTATTGTTCATTTCCTGGGAAAATTCCTTGGATTTGGAGAGTGCTTCAGTAAGAGTTTTAACTTGTACTGGTATCAGCTTTGTAAGTCGGTTTGCTTCTGTAGCAGATACTCCTAAGACTCTGGCTACATCTTTGATGACTGATTTTGGTCCTAAAGTTGAAAATGATACAATCTGAGTTACACTATTTCTGCCATATTTCTGAATGACATAGTCAATTACCTTGCTTCTGCCTTGTGCACAAAAGTCAATATCGATGTCTGGCATACTGATTCTTTCCGGATTCAGAAATCGTTCAAACAACAGATCATACTTAAAAGGGTCAAGTTTTGTTATATCAAGCAGATAAGCTATAACGCTGCCGGCTCCTGACCCTCTTCCGGGACCCACAGGTACCTGTTGTTTACGTGCATTATCAATCAGGTCTTTTACAACAAGGAAATACCCATCAAATCCCATCTTGTGAACGACATCCAATTCATAATTTAATCTTGCTTCAATATCTGGCGACACTTCTTTATATTTTCTGCTCAATCCTTCGTAACAAAGAGCTTTGAGATAGTCTTTCATACTTTTGTATTCCGGAGGGGTTTCCACGTTTGGTATCAGAAACTCGTCATATTTAAGTTTTAGATTTATTCTATCGGCAATTTCCAGTGTATTGTTATATGCTTCAGGAGATTCCGGAAAAATCTTTTTCATTTCTTCCGGACTTTTGAAATACAACTGATTTGTTTCATATCTTAATCTGTTGGGATCGTTCAGTCCTTTTGTGCTCTGGATGCAAAGTAGGATATCGTGTGATTCACTGTCGGATTGTTGCAGATAATGACAATCGTTAGTCAGAACTAAGGAAATATTCATATCCTTGGCAATTTTGATAATTTCGGGCATTGCAGTTTTTTCCAGTTCAAATCCATGATTTTGCAGTTCCAGATAGTATCTGTCTCCAAAGATGCTTCTATACCAATCTACGGCTTCGTATGCAAGTTTGAGTTGCTGATTGTTTATATGTGAGCTGATTTCACCTTTTACACATGAACTAAGGCATATTAAACCATCGGAATATTTTTCTAAAAGTCTTTTATTTATTCGAGGTTTATAGTAGAATCCTTCCAGATAGGCTATGGAAGATAACTTCATCAGATTTTTGTACCCATGTTCATTTATCGCAAGAAGAATCAGATGATATCTTTTATCGTTTTTATTTGTTTCGTCGCTAAAGTCCTTATTGATAATATAGGTTTCTATTCCGATTATTGGTTTTATCTCATATTCTTTAGCTGTATTGTAAAAATCAATTATTCCGAATAAGTTCCCATGGTCAGTAATTGCTACAGCAGGCATTTCGAATTCTTTTGCCAGCTTTATTAGCCTGTCTACTCGGCAAGCTCCATCAAGAAGACTGTATTGAGTGTGATTATGCAAATGAACAAATGACATTATTAATCCTTGTATTCAGTTAATTTTTTGCATTTTTTAACATAGTTTATCCATCATATGTGTACTGTTCAATATGCACATTTGGATAGTCTTGCACAGTAGTGTGAAGGAAATCAAGCATTGTTTCATAGTGTGTTCCCTTCCAGTATATGCGACCGCATTTTTTGCAATATGTGAATTGTTGAAATCTCATATTCGCTTTATCCGGCAGCAAATGCTCAATTTTTTCTTTAGTAATATTGGAAAGTATCCTGTTACAGATTAGACACCGTCTAAAAAGAATAAAATCTGTGAGGTTGAGTGCTTTTATCACTTGTTTTAATTGATCCTGATGCTTGTCTGAATCTATATAAACATAGTTACTCTTAAACAGGTACATACTATGTTTCATTCTGGTTAACAGGATTCTGGATTGTAACGAGCATATTCTATGTAAAAAATCTATCTTATTGCTTGTTGAAATAATTGTGTCATACCCAATCAGTCTTAACCATCTTGCCAATCTTGATAATTCACTTGTTACAACAAACTTATAAAGTAGTTTTATTCTGGAAGCGGCTTCTTCCATCATTAATTCCTGGAGCTTCGGATTAATATCAGTCTAAGTAAGTTCACCAAAGCCATTAAAGTGGCAGCCACATAAGTTAGGGCTGCAGCATTCAGCACTTTTTTTGCTCCATTCATCTCTACGGGATTAATTATTATTCTATCGTTGAGTTGTTCAAAAGCCCGTTGTGATGCATTATACTCTACAGGTAATGTAACCAGATGAAAGCCCAGAGCTGCAGCAAACAAGATGATGCCAAAATCCATCAGAGGCGCAATGGAAAATATCAAACCCGCGAAAAACATTGGAAATGCCAACCAAGAACCAAGATTTGCTACAGGTAAAATACTCGCCCTCACGACTAATGGCGTATAGCCAAAAGCATGTTGTAAAGCGTGTCCGCACTCATGAGCTGCAATTGTTACAGACGAAACTGAGTCTCCGTAATAAACTTCTTCTGACAGGTGAACTTCTCTGATTCTTGGGTCGTAATGGTCTGTCAGAATACCTTTGATGGGAAGGACTTGTACATCTTGTAAGCCGTTACGGTCCAAAATCAATCTGGCAACTTCACTGCCTTTCATTCTTACAGCGCTTTTTATCTTAGAGAACTTGGAGTAATTTCCTTTGACTTTTGCCTGA
>Ga0194113_10007840_pt1 | contig 13225 bp, 16 predicted proteins | sample TA2MahC200mmetaG_FD_146193 | JGI IMG/M metagenome (GOLD analysis project Ga0194113, IMG submission 146193) | Freshwater microbial communities from Lake Tanganyika, Tanzania - TA2015017 Mahale Deep Cast 200m | ecosystem: Environmental > Aquatic > Freshwater > Lake | place: Tanzania: Lake...
CCGGCATCACCAGCCCACTTGACCAACCACCGGCCACGCCGCGATCATCACGACGCCGACGCTGACACCCCCGAGACGGTCCCATCACACTGACGCTCGGGTGGTCCCATCAAGCTGGCGGCCGACAACCCGGCGGCATCGCATGGACCGTCCGACCCGTCACCTCAACAAGATCATTGAGATACCCCGTGTCGTTCGCACGATTTGGCATGGTGCCGCCTGCGAAGATGAGCGGGTCTTGCGACGGGGCAGGCGGGACTCCCGGGGTGGCGGGTTTCCCACCCAGCGCAACCCCGCAGTCCCCGGGGTACATCACCCAGCCCCCCGGCAAGAACGGGTCCCGTGACCCGGGCGGCGTGCAGTGCCCGCTGGGGTCCGTCCAGTTGGTGGGGTTGTTTCGGACGTATTGGTAGCGGTTGTACGCCTGCGGGTCGGCCGGGTCGGGGACCAGGGTGTCTGGCTGGGTGAACCGGCCGACACGGGGGTCGTAGTAGCGGGCCTGGTAGAACATCAACCCCGAAGCGGTGCCACCGGCCTGGTCGGCTTCCTGGCCGGTGAAGGTGTGGTTGGTGGGCAGACCAGCGTTCCAGACGGGGCGGGGAGCACCCCACGGGTAGTAGCGCTGCAGGAAACGGGTTCCCGGATCACCTTCGGTCCACACGGCGGAAACCGACCCGAGATGGTCCCCGAAGGTGTAGTCGACCCGGTCGGATCCGGCGGGAGTCCAACTGCCCCCCGACTCCGTGTTGGTTCTGACCGCGGTCACCCCACCCCCCAACCGGTAGACGCTTCGGGTGGCGGTCACCGCACCACCCGCCGCGGTGGTGTCCACCTCCAGCAGGCCTCCGATGTGGTAGGTGAAAGCGCCGGGGCCGTGTTGCACCCGAACCCGGCCGCCGTCGGCGTCGTAACGGAACACCCAGCCCGCTCCGGCAGACGGGGTGATGCTGCTCAACCACCCGTCGGCGTTGTAGCTGTAGGCGGTGGTGGCGCCGGCCTGGGTGCGGCCGGTCTGGTTGCCCGCATCATCGTAGGTGTAGGTGACCCCGCCGGCGGATGTCACCGCATGCGGCCCGGCGTCCCCCGGCCCCGGCTCATTGCCGGTGCCGTAGGACCAGCCGGAGATGCCGGTGAACCCGGTGATGTTCCCCACCGGGTCATACCCGTAGGTGTGGCCGAAAGGATCCGCGCCCACAGCCGGCTCGTACACCGCACAGTCCGAGTCGCCGCCGAACACCCCCGTCAGCATCCCCCGCAGGATGCGCCGGCAGCACAAGCGTTGGGACGACACGCCGCAGCCGACCACACCGATGTCACCAACGCCGACCATCCCCTCCACCCCAGAGTCGCAGCCCAATCGTACAGACAACAACCCCGACCGAGCAGCCCGGCAGGACAGGCCTGTGTTGCTGAACATGGTGGCACCAGAGACGCCGCCCTCGCCGGGAGAACGCCGGACTCCCGCGCCGCGAGCGCTCATGCCGCGGCCCGACGCGCCCCTTGAGAGTGGCCCGCGGCCTTGATATGCTCAATGCGCTGTAGCAGCTGGTCGGACCTGGCGTATGCGGTTTGGCCCGCTGCTACTGCTCGTATGGGGGCCGAGGTTCTCACGAGAGCATCCTGTGTATCTGCTCTACATGGATGAGTCCGGCACACCAACCGGTGAGGGCGAGCAGTACTTCGTCGTCGCCGGCGTTGCCGTCCACGAAGAGGACTGCTGGCCTCTCAACCGAAGCGTCCAGAGGCTCGTTGACTCCCTGTTACCGGTACCGCAATCAGGTCATGAGCTGCATGCTTCGCGCATCTGGAGTGGCCGTCAGGAGTGGTCGGCAGTACCGCGCTCAGCGCGAGACCGCCTGCTTGATGGGGCTTTCGCCCACATCGCAGGCTGGGCCTCGCCCGCCGGCAGGGCGCCGAGATACCTGGCCGTAGCGGTACATAAGCCCTCTTTCGCCGGCAGGGACGTGGTCCAGATGGCTCACGAGGAGCTCTTCCTGCGGTTCAGCGGGTTTCTCGGACGGATCCACAACACACAGGGGCAGAACCATCGGGCGATCGTGGTCGCCGATAGGTCCGGCTACGAGGATCTTGTCCAGAGGCTGGTGCCCCGATGGAAGGTGTCCGGCACCCACGCCGGACGTCTCCACGCCTTCGCCGAAGTCCCCCTGTTCGTGGATTCGAGGGCCACTCGGAACATCCAGGTGGCGGATCTGGTCGCGTGGGCTGTGTGGCGCTACTACGAGCGCGATAGGCAAACGCACCTCCAGTGCCTGAACCGGAGATTCGACGCCGCAGGCGGTATTCAGCACGGCCTCACGCACCTGGTGCGCGGCTATGCGAGGTGCGCGTGTGTCGCGTGCGCCAGCCGGCGAGGACTGGGCGTGGCGAGCACGGTACCCTCGCTGAAGCCCTCACCGGGCGCGCCGTGACCTGCCCGATTCCATCACCGGAGCGGCCGGCACGGCTGCCGACAGCACCACTCGACCGCGGCCGCACAGCCCCGGGCTACTGAGGACGGTGACATCCCTCCCCCTCCTGTCCCTACGCCTCCGGGATCTCCGCTTCCTGAACGAGTAGATCCCAGTGGTGACCGCGCCGCAGGATCACCGATCGGAAGTGGCGGTGGTCCCAGGTGAGCACCAGGGCTCGCCGCGAGGCGGCCATCGCCATCACGCTCAGATCGGGCAGATCCACGCCGGCGTCGACGTACCTCTCGGCCAGATCCAGGGCCGTCCGCAGCTCGGCGTCGGTGGGCGCCTGCAGTCGGTGAACCCCGTCGAGCAGGGACCGCCCGAAGGCGACGGCCGCGGTGTGATGCCCGCGGGCACGCAGCAGCAGATCGACCTCCACGAACACCGGCCACGGCACCACCACGTCCCAGCCGCCACGAGCGAGAAGAGCGGCGGCGAACCGGTGGCGCTTGCCTTCCGCCCGGTTGAGCGCCGAGACCAGAGGACCGGTGTCGCAGACGATCAGCCGGCGAGACGTGCCAGGACCTCCTCGACCTGGTGGGAAAGGTCCGGGTCGTCCTCGATCAGGCCGGCGTAGGGCAGCTCCCCGATCCCCCGGCCGGCCAGCGCGACGATCACTGCGGAGAACGACACCCCCCGCCGGCTCGCCTCACGATCGAGACGGGCGGCGACGGCAGGCGGGAGCGAGATGGTGCGGCGGACCGTGGCCATGGGTTGCAGTATGAACCCTGGAGTATGAACAGGCAAGCCCCACGGCCCGGCCCGATCCCCGACTACCTCATCACCTCGACCCGGCACGGTACCCCGGGGGCCGCGGCGAGCCCGGCGTCGCCGGTGAGCAGGGTGGCCTCGAGCGCCTCGGCCAGCGCCAGGTAGCAGGCGTCGTAGGCGGATAGGTTCCCCCGCAATTCCCACACCCGGCGCAGGAGGGGAGCCGTGGGGAACACCGTGATGGGGAGGTCCAGCAGGTCGGCCACCGCCTCCTCCGCCCGTTGCGGGCTGAGGGCCCTCCGGTTCGCCTGCCGCCGGATCACCGACAGCACCTCTACCCGGAGCAGGTCCGGGGCGGCAAGCCGCTCCTCCCGGAGGCGCTCCCGGAACCGCCGGCCCAGGTCGCCTCCGTCGGCGACCGCCGGGGCGATCACCGAGGCGTCAACGACCAGCACGCTCGGCTTCGAGGTGGGCAACGGCCTGTTGCGGGTCGAGTCGTCCGCCGCGCCGGCTTTCGATACGGTCGAGCACCTCATCCAGCGTTGGCGTGGTTGCGATCAAGGAGAGTTGCGCCGCCAGGTACTGCTGCAGCGACTGGCCGGCCGCCGCCGCCCGGCGTACCAGCGCCTCGTGGACTTCGTCCGAGACATGGCGCACCTGGATGTGGGGCATGCATGCATAATACATGCGCCACCCGATCGCGGGAAGTCCCCTCAGGTCCGGGAGGCGGCCGGAGTCGCCGCCGGACGGGCGAGAGCCCGACCGGAGCCAGGGCCAGGCCCACGGCGGCCTCGGGCCCGGAGGCCTCACTAACCTCGCATCATGGGCTGGTTCGAGGCACAGTCGCCCGTGGTTCAGGCCCTGCTGGGCGGCCTGTTCACTTGGGCGGTCACCGCCCTCGGCGCCGCCGGTGTGGTGCTGCTGCGGCGGCTGAACCAGCGCCTGCTCGACGTGATGCTGGGGTTCGCCGCCGGGGTGATGCTGGCGGCTTCGTTCTGGTCCCTCCTGAGCCCGGCCATCACACTGGCGGAATCCCAGGGCATCCCCTCGTGGCTGCCGGCGGCGGCGGGCCTGGTCCTGGGCGGCCTGTTCCTCCGCCTGGTGGATGCCTTCCTGCCGCACCTGCACCCCGGCTACCCGCGGGCCGAGGCCGAAGGGGTAAGCACCCACTGGCACCGCACCACCCTGCTGGTCACCGCCATCACCGTGCACAACATCCCCGAAGGCCTCGCCGTGGGGGTGGCCTTTGGCGCGGTGGGAGCCGGGCTGGAGATGAACGGGGCCATCACCCTCTCCGGAGCCTTGGCCCTGACCATCGGCATCGCCATCCAGAACTTCCCCGAAGGAGTGGCGGTGGCCATGCCCATCCGGGCCATGGGAGTGTCGCGGCTGCGCTCCTTCTGGTTCGGGCAGCTGTCGGCGGTGGTGGAGCCCATTGCCGCCGTCATCGGCGCGGCAGCGGTGCTCGCCTTCCGCCCCATGCTCCCCTACTCCCTGGCCTTCGCCGCCGGGGCCATGATCTACGTGGTGATCGAGGAACTCATCCCCGAGTCGCAGCGCAACGGCAACGAGGACATCGCCACCCTGGCCACCATCGGCGGCTTCATCGTGATGATGATCCTCGACGTGGGGCTGGGATAGGGCTGAAGAGTCGCCCAGCAGCCGGATGCCCCCGGGTCGCGACTCCCGCGCCGCGCGGCGGGCGTTGAGCGCCGACCGCAAGACCTCGCAGGCCTCAGTCTGCCCGCCCGGTGCCGCCGGGCGGCCGCTGCGGCGTCGGGGTAGGGTAGGCGGGATTCAGCCCGCCTGATCCCGTTGGGGACGGCAGCCGGCGCAGAGGCCAATGCCGGGCAGCCCGTTCGGGACCGCGCACGGGTGACCTGACGGGCCGAGGAGGTATCGGATGAGACGGACCGCTTGGCTGGGATGCATCTTGCTGGCGCTGGCAGCCTGCGGCGAGGAGACCACCGGCACGCCGTCGTCCGCCGCCACCTCCACCACCGCCCCTGCCGAGGAGACCACCACTCTCCCGGCCACCACTCTCCCGGCCACCACCACAACCGCGGCGCCGCCGCCGGACCCCTGCGACCTGCTCAGCCCCGAGGAGGTCGCCTCGGCCACCGGGCTCGAGGTGGCCGAGGTTCAGCCTGATCCGCCGCTCTACTGCATCTTCGACTTCGGCCCCGATGCCGGGGTAAGCCTCTTCGTGGCCGTCGATGACGGACAGGGGCGTCTCGCCGGCCCGGAGGCGGTGTTCGCCGCCTATTTGGAGCTGCTGGACGAAGGCGAGGCCGAGGAGATCGACGGGCTCGGCGAGGCCGCTCTGTACGCCCCCGATTTCCGGGGGCTGGCGGTGGACGCGGGAGGCGGACGGCTCATCGCCCTGGGGGTCAACGGGGGCCGCCGCTCCCTCGCCGATCCTCGCGACGCGCTGGTGAAACTGGCCGCGACCGCCCTGGAACGCCTCTGACCCCAACCCCGGAGCCCACGCCATGACCGACTCCCGGCGGAGATCTCTGAAGGCCGACCCTCTCCCCTGGCTGCTGGAGGAGTCGGACCCGGCGGTCCGCGCCGCCACCCTGACCCGGCTGCTGCGCCGCCCCGACTCCGACCCCGACGCCGTGGCGGCCCGGGCCGCGGCGATGCGCTCCGACCCCATCAAGGGCATCCTCGACGCCATGGACCCGCGAGGCTTCTGGGTGAAGCCGGGGCCGGGGTACGCCCCCAAGTACACCGGGACGGTGTGGAACCTCATGTTCCTGGAACAGTTGGGCGCCGACCCGGCGGACGAACGGGTGCAGGCGGCATGCCGCTACGTCCTGGACCACACGACGGTGGCCACCGGCGGCTTCGGGTGCTCGGGGTCGCACCTGGAGAGGAACCCGCCTCCCTCCAGCGTCCTCCACTGCCTGAACGGGAACCTCGCCCGGGCCCTGATCCGTTTCGGGCATCTCGACGATCCCCGGGTGCGGGCCGCCGTCGACTGGGCCGCCCGGACCATCACCGGCGAGGAGGTGACCCGCTGGTACGCCTACACCCCCGGCCCCGGTTTCATCTGCGGCATCAACGAGGACCTGCCCTGCGCCTGGGGGGCCGCCAAGGAGATGCGCGCCCTGGCCGCCATCCCGCCCCGCCGCCGCACCGCCCGGGTGAAGCGGGCCATCGCCCTCGGGGTGGAGTTCCTGTTCTCCCGCGACCCCGCCGAGGCCGACTACCCGATGGGGTGGGGGAACACCAGGCCGTCGGCCTCGTGGTTCAAGCTGGGGTTCCCGTCGGGCTACGTGGCCGATGTACTGCAGGTGCTCGAGGTGCTCGCCGAACTGGGGCATGGGCGCGACCCTCGCCTGGAGCATGCTCTCGACTGGCTGGCGGCTCAGCAGGACCCCCACGGCCGCTGGACCAACCGCTACGCCTACGCCCGGAAGACCACGGTGCCCATCGAGGCGCAGGGCAAGCCCTCGAAGTGGGTGACGCTGCGGGCCTGCACCGTGCTGCGGGCGGCGGGGTGACACCCTCTCCCGGCTTTCCGGGAGAGGCACAAATGGGAGGAGGTGCGCCCCCACCCACTGGGGCACACCTCCTCGGGGTCGCACCCGACCCTACCGGGCGGGCGCGAACGCGGCGGGAGGCAAGGGGGGTGCCGGCCCGCCGCTGACCCAGTGAGATTACGGGACTGGGCGCGCTAGCTCGAACGCACCGACGGCGCCCGATCCAGCCGTCGCAGGCCGATTCCCCTCCCGCCCCGGCGGGAGGGGACTGAGGGGAGGGAAGCGAAGGGCGCGGCGGAGGTCCCCCTGCTGGGCTTCCCCCTCCGGCCCTGACGGGCCACCTCCCCCGCTGCCACGGGGGAGGCAAGAGCAGGCTCCGCTCACCCGCTCAGCGGCCGAGCAGGGTGCCGATGACGGCCGCCACCTTCAGGCTGGTCGCGGCGTCGATGGCGCCGAGGTGGTGCACCAGACGGTTCCGGTTGACCGAGCGGAGTAACTCGCACTGGACGTAGCTGGTCCGCTCCAGCCCGGTGGCAGCCGAAGCCTCGACCTCCACATGCAGCGAGAGCCCGCGGCGGGTGCTCGTGAGCGGCACCAAGATGACGAAGGGGAACGCGGGGCCGAAGGCTTCGGGCGGGCCGATGACCAGGGCGGGGCGGCGGGCCGCCGGCTCCCCGGGGTAGGGCACTCCGAAGTCCACCAGCCAGAGGTCGTCAACCGAGACCATCGGGCACCGACGTCGCCTCGGCCTCCGCCAGGTACTCCGCCCACGCCGCGGCGTCCCGCCGCAGTCCGGCCAGTTCCGCCGCCACCTGCTGGGCGAAACGGCGCCGTCCCAAGGCCTCCGCCGCTTCCCGCACCGTCTCGATCAGCGTCGTCCCCGACTCCCGGCTCAGCTCCTGCAGCCGCGCGTGTGTCTCGGCATCCACCCGGATGGTCGTCGTGCCCATGGGCGGCAGTCTACATCTTGTATGCGTAGGTGTCTACAACCTCGGGAACGGCGAGTGGCCGGCCCGCACGCCCCTACTCGGGGGACGCCTCGGCCTCACCGGACGGCGTTTCGGCTGCTTCGTCGCAGCAGCAGCACTCCTCCGACCCGCCGTCCCCGCCGCCGCAGCACTCGGCTCCGTCGCCACAGCAGCACCCGGCTTTGTCGCAGCAGCAGGTGCGGCAGAACGGGCAGAACCGCGCCGCCAGCTTCACCGCCAGCGCCCCGAGGATGAACCCGATGATCCCGGCGAACAGCGCCGAGCAGTTCCTATCGCCCATGGTGACTCCTTTCCACCGGCACCCAGTATGGGGCGCGGCGGCGGCAACACCACTTCGCGGGCCGGCGCGCGTGAGGCTTGGTCGCGCCCTCGGCTTCCCCCTCCGGCCCTGGCCTCCCCCTCCCGCCCCAGCGGGAGGGGGCCGGGGGGAGGGAAGCGAAGGCCTGCTCCCCCTCCCGCCCCAGCGGGAGGGGGCCGGGGGGAGGGAAACGAAGAGCGCGACTCAGGTCCCGCTGCTGGGCTTCCCCCACCGGCCCTGACGGGCCACCTCCCCCGCTGCCGCAGGGGAGGAGAAGAGCCCGGCTCCCCCGCCCGCGCGGGGGAGGCGACTCCCGCTACCCCACCGCCCGGAACGCCACGTGCTCCGGGCCCACCTCCTTGGTCGGCACGAGTTCCACCGGCAGGCCGAGGAGCACCTCGTCCTCCGGGTCGCCCAGCAGGCGGCCGATCACCGAGCCGACGGCGTCGGGGAACTCCACCTGCACCACCCACACCGGGGCGTCGAGGGGCCGGCCCGCCCGGTCCTCGAAAACCAGGGTGTGGGCGGTAACCACCCCCGAGCCGGCGTCCACCGCCCGGGCCTGGGCCTCCGGGTCGAGCACCTCCAGGCACTCCTCGCAGAAGCCCGCCGGCGGGATCAGCAGCACCTCGCACTCCGGGCACCAGGTGCCGCTCAACTTGCCCTCGGCCAGGTCGGTGTAGAAGCGCCGCCCGCCGAGACCGGCGGTGTAGGCGTAGTCCAGGGGGATGCGCCCCCGTATGGAGCCGGCGGTGGCCCGGGTCAGTTCCGCGGGCTTGACCATCACCACCTCGGCCTCGCCCGCCTCCTCCTCCGGGGCCAGGGGCCGGAAGTAGGCCAGGTCGGTCACCTTGCCCTCCCGCTCCGTCTCGGGCTTCCACACCGCCTTGACCCGCATGCCGATGCGAACCTCGGCCGGGTCGACTTCGCCGAGCAGGTGCACCAGGCCCATCTTCTCGGCGGCGCCGTCGATGGCCACCACGGCGAAGATGTTCACCTTCCCTTCGGGCAGGGGCGCCGACGCCCAGTCCACGTGGGAGATGGTGTAGGTCTGCACTGTGCCGGTGTCGGGCAGGTCGAAGTAGCGGTCCACGGCCCTCAGGTCGCAGACCTCGCAGAAGGGCCGGGCGGGGATCATCATCCGGTCGCACCCGGCGCAGTACGAAGCCCGGATCTTCCCGACGCGGAACCCCTCCAGGTAGGTGGTGAGGGCGTAGCCGTGGTCCCAGGCGTAGGGCAGGTCGGGGTGGTACTCCACGTGGGGCGCGTCGGCCACACTCTTGAGCGGGGTGCCCGGCAGGTCGTCGGCGGTGACGCCGCTCCAGTTGGATTGCCGGATGGGCAGCGACCCCTCGGAGGACATGACCACCACCGTGCCCACCTGCATCAGGTCGCCCCAGGCCTGGGCGATGCCGCGGTGCACCTCCCTGGGCACCTGGCGCTTCCCCGCCTGGCCGCTCAACTGGAAGTACAACTCGGCGATCTTCATGAGGCCGGTGGCGGAGATGGGGTTGCCCACGCCGAGCGCCCCGCCCGAGGGGCACATGGGGTGGCTGCCGTCGCGCTCGAAGGCGCCCGACTCCAGGAGCCGCCGCACGGTGCGCCCGGTGCGGTCGAGCAGCAACCCGTTCATGTGGTGCAGGGCCTTGTAGTCGAAGGGGTCGTAGGGCTCCCAGACGTCGATCTCCTCGGCGGGCCGGGTGATGCCCGCCATGCGGTAGGCGTCCTGGGCGGCGAGGGCCACGTACTCGGGGAACGCCAGGTCGCGGGTGCACCAGTAGGCGGTGTCCAGGCGGTAGCCGACGCCTTCGATCCACACCGGGGTGATGCCCCGCGCCCGGGCCACGTCCTCGGAGGCCAGCACGATGGCCACCGCCCCGTCGGAGGTGGGGCTGATGTCGAGGCGCTTCACCGGCCAGGAGAGCAGCTTGGAGGCCATGACGTCGGCCACCGTGATCTCCTCGGGGATCTGCGCCGCCGGGTGGTCGAGGGCGTTGCGCTTGTGGGTGACCGACACCCGGGCGATCTCCTCCTCGGTGTACCCGTAGGCGTGCATGAAGCGCGCCATCTCGAGGGCGAAGATGTGGATGAGGGTCAGTTCCAGCGGCTGCTCGGTGGTGTGGTCGAAGATGGTCAGGAAGGCGCCCGCCGGGTGGGGGACGCAGGGCGACATCTTCTCCTCGCAGACCACCAGGCAGGTGTCGAACTTGCCGCTGGCGACGTGCATCCAGCCGTGGATGGGGCTCATCACCCCGGTGCCCCCGCCCACGAAGTGACGCAGGTAGGGCTTGCGGGTGGCGCCCGCCCCGGCGATGAGGTGCTCGCCCTTCATGTGGACGCCGTCGAAGGCATCCGGGGCGGTGCCCAGGCAGACGGAGTCGATGTCCTCGAGGCCCAGGCCGGCGTCGGCCAGGGCCATGGCCACCGCCCGGGAGGCCAGCTCGCCGGGGGTCTCCTCGGCACGGCGCACGAAGCGGGTCATGCCGGCGCCGATGACGGCCACGCGGGTCATGCCGTCCTCCTTTCCCGCTCCAGTACCGCCACCGCGGCGGAGTCGGTGGGCAGGCCGCGCCAGCCGTGGACCAGGGCCACCCCGGCGCCTTCGATCTGATGCGACCCGGCCTCGCCGCGCAACTGCAGCACGGCGTCGTACAGGCGGGCGCCGCCGTTGGCCTCGAAGAGGTCGCCCATGCCCAGGCAGCCCCCGTCGGGGTTCAGCGCGGGCAGTTCGGCGTCGCCCAGGCCCAGGGCGTCCATGTGGAGCAACTGGCGATGGGCGTACAGGTCGCTGACGTAGAAGACGTCGCACTCGGCGGCGGCGTCCTCGATGCCGGCCTCGGCCAGGGCCAGGCCGGCGGCCACTTCGGTGCCCTCCGAGGTGCCCAGGTCGCGCCGGGCCACGATGCTGGAGGCCGACCCCCAGCCGGTGCCGGCGACGAACACCGGCTTGCGGGCGAGGCGCCGGGCGGCCTCGTCGGTGCCCAGCACCACCACCACTGCGGCGTCGGCGTGCCGGGCGATCATCGGCTCGGTGAGCGGCAGGGCCACCGGACGACTCTCGAGGATGTCCTCGATGGTGGTGCGGCCGCCGTACGGCGCGAGAGGGTTGTCGAGAGCGATCTCCCGGTTGCGCCGGGCCACCTCGGCCACGTCATCGAGGTCGAAGCCCGACCCGGCCAGGAAGTGCTGCATCTCCAGGGCGGCCAGGTAGTGGGGGCTGACCCCGAGGCGCTCCGTGATCGGGTCGAAGGCGAAGTGGAGCAACTCGTCCTTGTGCAGCACGTTGCTGGCCTTGGAGTAGGCCTCCACCACCACCAGTTCGAAGCGGCCGGTCTCGATCTGCATCACCGCCGAGCCGAAGCCGTGCAGGAAGTCGCCGCAGATGGTGTACACCGGCTTGCGGGGCACCCCCAACTGGTCGGGCACGTACTCGTCGGCGATGGAGTAGCCGCTGACGAAGTCCTCCTCCACCGACACCGCGCCGTCCAACTGCGAGGGGACGATGCCGGCGTCGCGGTAGGCCATCTGGGCTGCCCGGGCGATCAGTTCCCGGTACGAGAGCCCATCGGACGCCGGGAAGGCTCCGCACATCCCGACGCCCATGACGGCGACACCCATGGGTGGCTCCTTTCGTGGGATAGCCGTGCCCCATTCTGGCCGATGCGGGGCGGCGGTGGCGAACGGGGGTTTACTCGAGGACCTGGGCCCCGAGGTTCGCCATCCTCCGGGCCCATCCCACCGCCCGCCGGGCGTCGGCCCGCGACAGGTAGCCGCTCTGATAGCTCGCCCTGTCCTTCATCGCCAGGAGCCGGTCGAGGTCACGGGCCAGCATGACGCCGGCACCCTCCACCCGGCGGAGCAGCGCCGACGCGGCCCGGTGATCGTCGCCGCGGTGGTGCCGGCCGAGAGCCCGGCAGCACACCGCGTCGGCCGTAGCCACCCCGGCCAGGACCGCCAGGGCCCCGGCGACATTCCGTACGCCCGGCGGGTGGTGTCCTCGAGGACCAACTCCGCCGTCTCCAAGAACCGCAGGGCATGGTCGAAGCGCTCACCGGCCTCGCCCGGCCCGCAGCGCCGACTTTGCCCCGACGGCCGGGTCACCGCGCCGGCCTGCTCAAGTCCTCCCCGTAGATGGTGATCGCCTCGGCCCGCAGCGCCTTCCAGAGCGGCCGGGCGCGCCGCCCCGCAGCCATGGCCCGTATCTCGTCGAATCCCATGGCCATGATGGCCGCCCGGTTGCCGGTCCACTGCTGCAGGCTCTCGGCCAGGCTCGCCACGCTGTCGGCCCAAAGGGTCTCCTGCCCGTACACCTCATCATCGAACACCACCAGCACGTCGAGGTCGCTGCCGGCATCACCGTCACCGCGGGCGAACGACCCGAAGAAGGAGGCGTGCCGTGGGGGAACCGGCCACTCCCCAATGGCCGCTGCTGCCTGCGACAGCAACCGCCGCCGCAGGCCGAGCAGGCCCTCCAGAGCGGGGAAGGCCAGATGCTCCCGGTTCAGTGCGTAGAAGGTCCCGGCGCCGCGCTCGTCCCGCCTGAGCAGGCCGCCGTCGCTCAGGCGCCGCAAAGCGAGCCGAATGCCGTCGTACGAACCGGTTGAGGCCAGGCGATGGACCTCGCGAATGCTCAGAGGCCCGGCCGAGCGGTTCAGCACGGCGAGCACTTCAGCATCGCGGGCGTTGAGGAGACAGGTCGCGGGCCGGGACACATCCATGCGCCCATGCTACTGGGAGATCGGTCAGATGACCGATCGATCGGTCGCCACCGGAACACCGCTTCACTCCTCCCCCACCAACAACAGGGCCGGTTCGAACTCGGCGCGGCCGACGGCGGTGACGGTCAGCGACCCGGCGGGCCACAGGCGCACCTCCCGGGCCACCTCCACCGCCACGGTGCGGGGCTCCCACGACGGGTCCACCGGGCAGGCGCACCACAGCAGGCGGGTCCCGTTGGCCGAGGCGAAGCGGGCCGCCTCCTCCGCAGGCGTCCCTTGCGCCCCGAAGGGCAGGAAGGTCACCGGGGCGGCGGCCAGAGCGGCCGCGTCGGCGGCGGCCACCGCCTCCACCCGGGCCCGCAGGTAGGCCCCCACCGTCCCCAGCACGGCGGCGAGCAGCAGCACCACCACCATCACCCCCAGGAGCAGCACGGCGGCGGCCCCCCGGTCGCTCACCGCTCGACCCGCATGGTGCAGCGCCCCTCCAGGTGGACGTTGAAGCCGCCGAAGAGGGGTGCCGCCACCCGGTGCGGCACCCGGACCACCACCT
>Ga0194113_10007843_pt1 | contig 13222 bp, 8 predicted proteins | sample TA2MahC200mmetaG_FD_146193 | JGI IMG/M metagenome (GOLD analysis project Ga0194113, IMG submission 146193) | Freshwater microbial communities from Lake Tanganyika, Tanzania - TA2015017 Mahale Deep Cast 200m | ecosystem: Environmental > Aquatic > Freshwater > Lake | place: Tanzania: Lake...
TCCGGATTTTCCTGACCATATGGCGCAGCATCTTTTCGACCGTATCACCATGATTGGAGTGCTTCCTGCCGCCACGGAACACCGCGTCTACCACGTAACGCCCCCAATTCAGCTGCAGGGGCTGGAAGCCCTTGACCTTCTTGTATGTCGGCTCAACGCCATGGCGTTTTTCTGCATCGTCGTTGTCGAAGACCGTCGTATCCAGGCCAAGGACAATAACCTTGGGTTTTGTTTGGTTCAGCCGCCAGATGAACAGATCCTGCAACAACTTCCTGAACAGGTAGACTCGCCGGAAGGAAAAGGCACCAAAGAACCGCTTCATGGCATGCGACGAAGCCAATCGTTTGGTACCAAGGACAGCCGAATAACTCTCATCAGCCTTAAGCTGATCGAACCAGACCAGATGACGACTCGTTCCATCCATGAAAAAGCTCAGCATCTGCACAAACAACTCGCTGATCGGCAATCCCTTGCTGTTCTTGCGCAGAGTACCGAACATGCGGTCAATGATCGGAAACAGTTGGATACTGCGCAGATAGAGGGCAAACAGGCTCAAACCTGCTCTGCCGGTCAACTGATCATCAGTTGGAAGAATTTCCTGAATATGCTGTTTCTTATTCTGCCGAATCCTCGTATTTTTGCTCATGAAGCTCTCCACCTGTCGGGTTGTGTTTTCTGTACTGGTAATTGCTACGTTACCCATTACAAGATAACACTTTATGCCCATAGGTGAGGGCTTTTTTTATTTCGAATCGATCAACTCAGGATTCAATATTCACTCACCAAAACGAATGTATTTTATCATCAGAAATGGACTGTATATCACAAGTAAATACAAAAAAAACTTTCCCGCTTATTCATCAATGCTGAAAAGATGCAATAAACAAAGAATTTCGAGATGCCTGCGATATGGCGACCGCAAGCCCGAGTATCTGAAGTACATCACATTGGGAATAATTGACTATACATTAAACCGGTTCGGCAACAAAGTAAACATATAAACAAGCCAAGCTGCCTGTGCCGGCTTCTCAAAGGTCGGATGCCGCTTCGCTCTTTCCCGCAAACTGAATGTCGTAAAGATGCCTGTATAGCCCGCCAAGTTCAAGCAACTCTTCATGGTTACCCGACTCGACAGCCCTGCCGCGGTCCATAACAATGATGCGATCGGCGTTTCTTATTGTTGATAACCGATGTGCAACCACAAGGGCAGTCCTGTCTTCGAGGGCATGATCAATCGCCTGTTGAACCACTTTTTCAGATTCATTGTCAAGCGCGCTGGTCGCCTCATCGAAAATCAGCAATTCCGGATTCTTGACCATGGCCCTCGCAATAGCCAAACGCTGACGCTGACCGCCTGAAAGCTGTATTCCCCTGTCGCCTATAAACGTTTTATACCCTTCGGGCTTCTCGGTAATAAACTGATGGGCGTTGGCAAGACGGGCTGCGCGCTCCACCCGCTCATGATCAGCTTCTTCCCTGATACCATAAGCGATATTCGATTCAACCGTATCGTTGAAAAGAATCACCTCCTGGCTCACCACCCCGATCATACGCCGAAGCTGTTTGTAGTCAAACTCCCTTATATCCGTACCGTCAATGGTAATCCTGCCCGAATCGACATCGTAAAACCGCAGAAGCAGATCAACTGCGGTTGATTTGCCGGAACCGGACTGACCGACAAGCGCCACCATTTCGCCTTTCTTGATCTCGAACGTAACATGGTCGAGAACATTCGGAGCATCGGGCTCATTCAGATACTTGAAGCAGACATCCTCAAATCTGATCGATTCAGAGAACCCCTTGATGGAACGTGAGCCGTTTTTTATGGCCGGCACGGTATCGAGCAGCTCGAAAAGACGCTCTGCAGAAACCATTCCAAGGTGCAGCTGGGTACTGACGTTACCGATCATCTTGATTGGCCCCATGGTGGAATAAAGGGTAAAAGCGAACAAAATCAGTTCGGATGAGGTCATTCGTCCATCGAACACCTGCAGTCCTCCAAACCAGAGCACAAGGGCTATTGCTGCCACCAGGAGGGTTTCGTTGAGAGGACCGATAATATTGCGAAGTCGTGAGATTTTAATATCAAGGGCCCTGAAATCACGGGTAAAACCCTGAAATTTTGCATACTCCACATCTTCGAACGCACTGGACTTGATCACCTTGATACCGCTGAATTTCTCCTGCAGCACGGAGTTCATATCGCCCATATTATTACGAAAACTGGTGGCAAGTCCTTTTACCTGCCTGCCGACCTTACGGATAACAAAAAAAATGAGCACTGACGACAATGCGGCAAAAAGGGTAAGCTGCCAGCTCAGAACAAGCAAAACGCCGACGTAAACCAGAATTGAAAAAGGGTTCTGCAGAAAATTCACAAAAGTAGAGCTTACAGTGGCATTGACGGCCTGCACATCGTGGTAAACCAGGTTCATCAGACCTCCGACCTTGTTCTTGTTGAAATAATCGAGATGCATTTCGATAATATTTCTGAACACGTCGTCCCGAAGCTTCTTGGCGGTTTTTGTCTGTACCCTGAAAATGAGCTGCCCGTTCAGATAGACAAAAAAGTTTTTAACAGCAAAAGAAGCAATAAGAAAAAGGCAGATATTGAGCAGAGTCTGCTGTTTTGTTTCGGCATGAAAAGCCTGCTCAAATGTACGCGTCACCGACTGCTTGAGCTTGTCAGTGTCAAACGAATTCAGTCCGGGCACATTGGAGGACGATTGTTTTTTTTCGCTCTTTTGCGAATCGACACCGGCCTCACCATCATTTCCCGGACGCAAGGGAGCCTCAACGGCTCTGTCTGCGGTAAACACTGCATTCAGAAGAGGCAATACCGAATAGATGGAAACAACTCCAAGCAGGGACGTGATAATGCTTACCAGAATAACAAGAGAGATCTTCCCTTTTGAGGGGGCAAGATAGCGGACAAGCCGTAAGAATAATTTCATAAACAGGTTATCTGTTCAAAAAGTATAGCGTTGCTGTAATCTACATTTTCATCGTCTCTTATACAAAAGAGCGCATATGAACATCGATTAACAATATAAGATAGCCTCGCATTATCCCGAAAAACCTGTCCCGAAAGCGTATCAGCAGACGTGCGATACGAACAATCATGAATTGCCGAACCGATCTCCCGAAATACACCGCAAGACTACTTCACATAAAAGAATCCGGCTCGACCTCAGAATCTTGTACCTCCATATCGAGTGAATCGAGTCGACCGAAAAATCAGGCGTCAATGCCGTATTTTATTTTTGAATACTCATAAAATAAAACCATATTGGAAGTACTATATATGCAATAACTCCCATATACAACAGTATATATCACACCTATTCCCCAAAAACGGTTGCTCATAAATGAACAATTCGCTCCTGAACGCGGAATATCTGTCAAGTATTGAAACCGAAAACGCCAAATTGCGAGCGGAACAGGACGCATGGAAGGCTGCGGCGCTTACTGAACGCGAGAACTGCAAAGAAAGGCGCCGTATCCTGGAGGAAGCAGGTTCAATAGCCACTGAGGCAAGGGCGCAAGCGTCGATCAATCTCCACCGTCAGAAACGCCCCGTTGAGCCAGTCTGGAACGATCCTGCTGACCTGCGCTTGAGTCGGAGCTACCCCGAACAGGCGGAGATACTGAACGTCTACCACCACGAGTGGTCGGGCATTACAGAATTGATCCGAATCTGGTATAAATTTTATTTTTGTTGTTTAATAACAATTAAATAAGAATGCTCGACTTTTCGTTACTTTCTGACCTGCCGGCCCCTACCAGACTGTCTCCGCCTTGGTCATGGGCTGGTCATATTCCCTTTGCAATGTGGTTTATCCAGCAGGAAAAACCACGTTGCATTGTAGAGCTTGGCACGCACTCCGGTCACTCCTACTTTTCATTCTGCCAGAGCGTTCACCACTTTGGCATACATAGCCGAGTTTATGCTATCGATACTTGGAAAGGTGACAAGCAAACGGGTTTTTACAGCGATGATATCTATCAGGAGGTTCTGCGGCACAACCAGGAACGCTACAGCGACTTTTCGACGCTTCTGAGAACCACATTCGATGACGCTATTGACACATTTGCCGATCATTCAATCGACATGTTACATATAGACGGACTCCACACATATGAAGTTGTCAGGCACGACTTCGACTCATGGCTGCCTAAAATATCTCCACATGGCACCATTCTTTTCCATGACATTACAGTCAGATCAGGCGATTTCGGCGTCTGGAAGCTCTGGGAAGAGATCTCCGGTCGTTACCCACACATCGCTTTCGAGCACTCCCACGGACTTGGCGTTCTTTTTCCGGGAGGCACGCCTAGCGAGACAGCCCGGCAACTGAATGAAGCATGGCAGCAGCCCCAGCAACGCACGCATTTGAAGACGATATTCACCCAAGCCGGGCAAAACCTCGAATACCAGACTCTCTGCCATATAAAAAGAGATGAGCTCCTGAAACAAAAAGAGCTTGCGATTATCGAACAAAAAAAAATCATTGCGGTACAAAAACGTCAAATAAAACTGATGGACGCTGCGATTCATAACTGCCAGAACCTCAACACTAAAAATCAAAACCAGCTGTCGAGCATCCTCAACTCACGAAGTTGGCAAATCATTAAACCCGCATGGAAACTGTCAAAATCAATCAAAAAACGCACAATAAAACCAAACTCCGGCACAGATAATTATGACCGCAATAACAGCCATTTTGATAAGAGTGAATACCAGCAATGGATCGATGCTGTCGAAACTTACTCCTACGAACAGCTACTGAACATGGCACAGGAAATTGCTCTCATACCCTCGCCTCCAAGATTCTCGATTATCATGCCGGTATACAACCCTTCAACGGACTTTCTTAACGAAGCCATATGCTCCGTGAAAAGCCAACTCTACCCACATTGGGAACTCTGTATAGCAGATGACCACTCGCCAAATGAGAAAGTCAGGGAAATCATCACGGTATATGCCAATCAGGACGAAAGGATCAAATACCGGTTCAGAAATAAAAACGGCCACATTTCGGAAGCAAGTAACACCTCGCTTGAACTTGCAACAGGAGATTACATAGCACTCTTCGACCATGATGATAAACTCCATCCCCTTGCCCTATACTGGAACGCAAGGGAGTTAATCAAGCACCCCGACACAGCCATAATCTATTCCGATGAAGACAAAATTGACGAATCCGGCAGAAGACAAGACCCCTACTTTAAATGTGATTTCAATTACGACCTGTTTCTCTGTCAAAACATGATTTCGCATCTCGGTGTCTATAAAACCGCTTTGATCCGAATGATCGGTGGCTTCCGCAAGGGATTTGAAGGTTCGCAGGACTACGACCTTGCCTTACGTGCAATCGAATCCATCAAGCCAGAACAGATACGTCATATCCCACGAATTCTCTATCACTGGAGAATTCACAAAGAAAGCACCGCAAAAACCATTGATGCCAAACCCTATGCACTGATCGCAGCAACAAAAGCCATACAGGAGCACTTGAACCGTAAAGGCGTCGATGCAAAGGTAACCCAATCTATCGATGCTCCGATTTTCAGCAGAATAATGTATAAGCTGCCGGAACCGGTACCATCTGTTGAAATTCTCATTATCTATCAGGGCTCTGCGCAATGTACGATACGATGCATAAAAACATTGCTGGATAAAACTGATTTCCAGGAATTTACCGTTAGCCTTATAAATTTTCCCAATGAACATGAAAAACTCAGCTTACTCCCCAAAGACTCCCGTCTCATTATCCATAAACCGGCATCTACTGATAATTACAGAACCCTTCTCAATACAGCTGCCTCGTCATCCTTAGCCAGCTACATCTGTATCCTGCACGACAACCTTGAAATCATTAATTCAGGATGGCTGAAAGAAATGCTCGGTCATGCCATACAGCCAAAAATCGGAGCTGTTGGCGCAAAACTTGTATCTCCAGATGGCAAAATCAAACACTGCGGCATTATCATGGGCATACATGGCATGGCAGGATACCCGCACAGAGATCAACTTGATGGCTCTGCCGGTTATTCCGGAAGAAAATGCCTTCAGCAGCAATTTTCCGCACTTGCAGGAGGATGCTTGCTATTGAAACGTACAGACTACCTGGCCGTCGACGGTATGGAAGAGAATTCTCTACAATACGAGACAGCTCAGATTGACCTTACCTTGAAACTATCACAGCGTGGATTGCGAAACATATTGACACCCTATGCAAAATTACAGGTACATGAAATAACCGGCAAGGCAAAAAAAGGATTTTTCTCGAAGTGGACAATTGAGGAATGCCTTCACATGCAGCAAAAATGGAGCCACATCATAGAGCATGACCCGGCATACAATCCCAATCTCACGCTCATCACTGAAGATTTTCAACCTGCATTACCACTATAGCCCTGTTGTATGTATTGGACATGCTATATTTTGATAGACAGTTAAAGAAGCCATACCTTACCAACCAAAAGGAGGTATGAATTATGGCGAATCAACAAACACGCCGTCAATACGACAAACAGTTTAAAATCGATGCCGTCGAGCTCACGCTTAAAGGCGATAAAACCGCAAGGGATATTGCTGATGCCCTCGGGATCAGCCCAAATGTGCTGTACCGTTGGAGGCTCAAGTACCTGGCATCAAAGGAAAAAGCTTTTCCTGGAACCGGTAATCCAAAGGATGCTGAGGCCGATAAAATACGGCAACTCGAACGGGAGCTACGGTTAGTAACTGAAGAGCGCGAAATATTAAAAAAGGCCTGTGCTGTGTTCGCGAAGGAAAATCACTGATGTATCGCTTTATCAGTGATCATAAGAAGCTGTTTGCTGTCAGGACGATGTGCCGAGTGCTCGGCATCTCTGTCAGCAGCTATTATGCGTGGACACAGCGTCCGGAAAGTAACAGAAAGCAAGAGAAACGGAAGATCATGACGGCTATCAGGGAAATCCATAAAGAGAGTCGCGAAACCTATGGAAGTCCCAGGATTGCCAATGCGTTACAGAAGAGGGGCTTTCAGTGCAGCCGCCCTCGGACTGCCCGTTTGATGCGAGAATTGGGCATTCGTGCAAAGTGTGCCAAAAAGTTCAAGGTCACGACGGACTCGAACCACAATGAGCCGATAGCACCGAACCTCCTGGGGCAGGAATTCACGGTAGAAACACCTTTCGAGGTGTGGACGAGTGATCTTACCTATATTCGTACCGCGACCGGTTGGCAGTATTTGACCATTATCATGGAGCTCTTCAATCGAGAGATAATAGGGTATTCTCTCAGTACCAGCCTGAAGACTGAAATGACAGTCAATCCGGCTCTGGACATGGCCGTACGGCATCGGCAGCCACCGGCAGGAGTTATCTTCCATTCCGACCGTGGCGTGCAATATGCCAGTAAATCGTTCAGGAAGAAGCTGGCGGATTACCATATGATCCAAAGCATGAGCGGGAAAGGAAACTGCTATGACAATGCCGTAACGGAAACGTTTTTCAAGACCTTGAAAACCGAGTGGATCTACGGAAGAACATTCCGTAATCGAGAAGAGCTTCAGCAGAGTCTATTTGAGTATATCCAAATCTTTTATAACCGAAAAAGAGCACATTCTACGTTAGGGTATCTTGCACCAGCAGAGTATTTACGCAATTATTATCAATCAAAGGCTTTGGCTTCTTAAATAGTCTATTTTTTTCTTGCAATTCCATATATTGACTTTGTACAACAACCAGACCCCGTAAAGCCTCTGCAATCATAACTGCATGACCACCAAAAGGCTATCTGTAATAATTGATAACCGCGTTATATGAGTAATCGGATCATAAAAAAAATTCTGCCCTTACGTAAAAACAAACATAAGCTGCAGTTCCCGGATTCTGAACTCGCCCATGAACTGCTTGACAACCTCTGGGGAGTGGAAATAGGAGGAAGTGCTCATAACTCGTTTCACCTGCCACACTGCCTTAATATCGACTATTGCGGTGAAGATGATACCATTTTCAAGCTCGCTGAAATTGATCTATGTGGATCCGCAATGAAAGTAGATATCGTCTCTGAAGGGGACGACCTGCCCTTTAAAGACGAAACCCTTGGTTATGTCATCAGTTCACATGTAATCGAACACTATTTCGACCCGATCAAAGCATTAAAAGAATGGTACCGGGTTATCAAACCTGGCGGCTATATTTTTACTATAGCTCCGCATGTTGACCGAGTCCCTGAGGAACACCGCAGCATCACGCCGGTCAGTACCCTTATTCAAAGACATCTGACCGGTCACCGTACACCAGAAGATGATGAAGCCGCAGGTGGAGCGCGCGGCCATCATAGCGTCTTTAACCTCGACAATTTCCTCGAAATGTGCGGCTACCTGAACTACCGTGTAATCGCAACTGAAGATCCTGACAAAAAAGTCGGCAACGGATTTACTGTTGTCATCAAAAAATAAATGCGCCGGGTCATAGGGACAGGGGCAATCAGCAACCCTGATCACCCCTGTCGCCAACAAATGTGCTGCATTACCCGCCCCCGTTTACACGCCCTGCTTCCGGCTCACTGATATTTACTTTGGTTTCAAGCTAACCCATTGTCGCTTTTCGGGCCCATCGGGCTTTCGCGACTGCCTGTCCACTTCATCCACGCACTCTTTAAACTAAACCGGCTCAGTTATAATCCATTTCTATTTCGAGTCTGCCTGTTTCGGCTTGCGTCTTCAGTTTTCGCTCTTCATATCGGTTCGCTTCCACCGGTCATGCAGCCAGAACCACTCTTCGGGATAGGCGCGAATATGGCGTTCGAGCACCCGGGTGTATCGCCTCGCAAGCTCCTCGGCATCTTCCTTTGAAGCGCCGAGACCGGCTGTATCGACCTCTTCGATATCGACGACATACTTGCCGCCTCCCGTTCTGCGGCACATTACGACAAAAAGCGGCACCCCGGTTTTCAGCGCAAGAAATGCCGGCCCCAGAAAAACCGATGTGCGCCGCCCGAGAAAGTCCATGAAGAACCCGCCTTTCGGATCGGACTGATCGGCCAGTATGCTCATGATACCCCCGCTCCGGAGAGTCCTGAGCCCTTCTCGGAGAGCTTGTCTTTTATAGACGACCCTGTTGCCGCGCATACTGCGCCAGTAATTTATCTGGCGGTCGATCTCTTTGTTTTTCAGTCGTTTGACGACGACCGTCATGGGAAAACCCATCAGTCCCATACCAAGAGCGAGCAGCTCCCAGTTGCCGAAGTGCGCGGAAACCATCACGGCGCCTTTGTTGTTACCCCTTGTTTTGGCATGCAATTCCGCAGTATTTACCTGAAGCAGCGAAGCTGCGTCTTCGGGTGTTTTGATGAAGGAAAGACGCAGCACTTCGATTGCGTTCTCCGCAAGGTTCCGGTAGACCTGCCGGGCAATACGGTGGATTTCTTCGCCGGATTTCTCCGGAAAAGTCAGGGACAGATTCCTTTCGACAAGCGTACGGCGGATTTTCAGCAGGTCGAAGACAATGTCGCCGGAAAACCTGGCTAATGCTGCCGCGTGAGCACGGTTCAGGCGCCGGACAAGCATGCCGGCCAGCAACAGCAGCCTGTAGAACAGTTTATCCTGTATCCGGTTCTTTTTTTTATTCATGATAACCTGAATTATTCGTCAACTGCTGTCTCGTCATGGCTTTGTGTCATACCATAATCCCGAGAAATCGCCGGGTTGCACCCGGGAGTTACCGAGATGTCACCCCTGCGGGATGTAAAGAAATACAGGAGATGCAAGATAGTACGAACCACCTTCGAAAACGCTGATAAAAGCCGCCTATATTCTTTTTCAATTATATTTTACAGTCATTTCAAAATGAACATTCATGAATTATTCAGGATAGCTGTAATTTGAAAAAAATATCCGAAATTGTCTGGAGGATTATCTTTTGACAATCAGGGGTGCCATGAAAAACAAGCTTCTTGGCCGCATGGAGGCCGTCGAACTGATACGAAACTGGAAAAAGGAAGGAAAACGGGTGGTATTTTCGAACGGCTGCTTCGATATCCTGCATGCGGGTCACGTTCGATATCTGGCGGCTGCCCGCGAACTCGGCGACGCGCTGGTGATCGGTCTGAACAGCGATGATTCGGTGCGTCGCATCAAGGGCCCCCTCCGCCCCGTATGCCCCGAACCAGATCGCGCGGAACTGCTTTCCGCTCTCGAAGCCGTCGATGCCGTTACGATTTTCGATGAGGATACGCCTGAAATGCTGATCGGCATGCTGCTTCCCGACGTACTGGTTAAGGGGGCCGACTGGCCGATAGAGAAAATTGCCGGAGCGAAAGCCGTTTTGGAGGCCGGAGGCAGCGTCATGACTGTTCCCCTTCTGGAGGAACGTTCGACATCGGGCATTATCGACACCATTCTGCAACGTTACTGCCCGGGGGCTCAGCTTGGAAACGATTAAACGCTCCATCATTGCGATCCTGACAATGATTTCGGGATGCATTTTCGTGGTGTCGGTTATTGCCGTCATTGTACTGAACAGCGGCATGCTCGACCGGTATGCACGGGATCAGATTGTCACCCTCTTCAATGACGAATACTACGGGCGGCTCGAACTGCAGGAGGTGAAGCTGCAGTTTCCGAACAGGGCAATGATCCTGAAACCGTCGATCTATGAGCCAGGAGCCGAGACACCGGCTATCGCGGCAAAAAAAATACAAATGCGGTTCAATTTCCTCATGCTGCTGCAGCCTGAAATCCGCAGGCTCTCGTTCAGAAGGATCGCGACAGACAGCCTCAGCGCAGCAATTATCGAACGCGAAGACGGAAAACTCAATATTGAACGGATTTTCTCCTCCCGAAAACCGGATTCTTCCAGAGCCCCGATCGAGAGTTTTTTCTGCAAAAAACTCTCGGTGAGCAAGGGAAGCATCTCCCTGCTCAGAAAGACGACAGGAATACCGCCCGTCGAGTACAGGTCGGAAAACATCGAGCTTGGAATTGCCGACCTCAGGATCAAGAATAATCTGTTCGGCGGCGTTCTCGAAAAAGGCAGTTTCAGACTGCCTTCCCACCGGTTCAGCCTGGAGGAGGCTTCGGGAACCTTCCACTTCTCCCCAAGCCGCAGCGAACTGCTTGCATTCAAGGCCAGAAGCGGCAGAAGCGACGCAGAACTCTCGGTTTCGCTCGACGATTTCGACCTGTTCAAAGAGGGCGACGCAAAGCAGTTTGTCGAGCGCCTGAAGACAAGCCGCTCGTTTGTCAATATCCATGCACTGAACCTGCATACCGAAGAACTGAAAATCTTTCTTCCTGATCTTCGCATGCCGGATGGCCTCTATCGTCTCAAAGGCGACGCGAAGCTCTCGGATGGTTCGCTGGAAGTTTTCGATTCCCGGATTTCGTATGGAAAAAGCAGGCTGTCATTGAAAGGCGAAGTGCGACGGCTTCGCAGCAACGACGACATGACCTTCAAGGCTGTGTGCGACAGTTCGACGGTAGAGCCTGTTTTCTTCAAAACCTTTTTCAGGGATACCTCCTACGAAAGCCTTGCGGAACAACTCGGAACCGTCAGCTTCTTCGGTCGCGCAGAAGGCTCGCAGAAACAGGCAGAAACGGCGTTCACCCTCATGACCGGAATCGGCAAGGTCACCATCAATGCGGAAGCCGTCGGAAACCTCAATAAACAGCTTGCATGGAAGGGTTCGTTCAGGCTTGACGATCTCGAACCGTACCGGATCGCCGAAGCGGCGGGAAGAAAAAGCGGAAAAAACCTGCTGCAGGCGTCCGGCGACATTTCCGCAAGAAGTACCGGGCTCAAAAGCCTTGAACAACTCTCTCTTTCCGCCGACATCCGGGACTCCTGCTGGGAAAAGCAGGATATCCGTAGCGGCTCTTTCTCGGTGGATTATGAAAACAAAAAAATCGGTACGACGCTTGTACTGCTGAACGGCGACGAACAGCTTGATGCAAGCGGAGAAATCGACTGGAACGCGAAGGAACCAAGGTACAGCGCGGAAGGAAAGATGCGCAGGATCGACCTTGCAAAGTTCCTCGCATCCACTGTCTTTACGACGAACCTGAACGGAACTTTCGCTGTGAAAGGCGAAGGCGTCGATACCCGGTCTCTGAATGCCGCTGCACTCATACGTTTTGCGCCGTCATCGATAAACGGGTTCAGGCTGAAAGACAAATCCGAATGCAGCGCAGCCATCGTCCAGCGCGACGGCGCTTCCCGGTTCACCTTCAACAGCGATTTTCTCGATGCGTCGCTCAGCGGCCAGTATACCCTCAGACAGCTCACCGGAGCTCTGCTGCTTGCCGGGGAAGGGACAGCAAGAGAAATAACAGCCCGAAGCCTCTGGAAAACCGGCATTTCTATCCCCGGAAACGTTTCAAAGCCTGACCCGGACAAACCGTTCCGGGTAGCCTATCGGTTTGCCGTCAGGGAAGTCGCGCCGCTCGCGCTCGTCCTGCCGGTAAACGGCATGACGCTACAGGGAAGCGCTGAAGGAGCGCTTTTCTACAGCAACGGGAGCTGCTCGATCACCTCATCCATAGATCTTCCCCTGTTTGTTTCGGAAGGCACGACGCTGAACGACATGAAAGCCACAGCCGCGATGGAATGCTCGTCGACAGGCATTCCGAAAGCCTCGGCAAAAGGGATGGCCGCAACTCTGCTTGCGTCGGGAGTCCGCGCTTCCGGACTTGTTTTCGACATGGCCTATACCCCGGGACAACTCGTTGCCGCCCTCGATGGCAACCTTCCCGATCAGGCATGGAAGATAAGCGCCGGGGTGTCTGCAAAACAGCGGGGCGGCGTCTATGACGTGAACATAGCTGAATTCTCTATCGGAAGCGGCGGAAACATGTGGGTTGTTCCGTCAGGCTCCCGCATCGTTATCGGAAGTTCTTCACTTTCGTTCGACCGGCTCAGCGCGGCCAAAGGCATTCAGCAGGTGGTGCTTGACGGAGAGCTGAGCAGCGACCGGGCCGGCACCTTCCGGTGTACGGTTTCCAATATCGATCCTGGCGGTTTCAATGCAAAAACCCCTTCCGGATCGAAAGCCGGACTCTACGGCACCATCAATGGATCGCTGACTGTCAGCGGTTCGCCGGGAGCCAAACAGAGCACTCTTGCCCTGACAGGAAAAGGGGTGCGCTACGACAAGCTGCTGTTCGGAAACATGCAGTTGAATGCCCGCCACGTAGGCAGTCGTCTCGGTTTCGATTTCCGAAGTTCGGCC
>Ga0194113_10007844_pt1 | contig 13222 bp, 18 predicted proteins | sample TA2MahC200mmetaG_FD_146193 | JGI IMG/M metagenome (GOLD analysis project Ga0194113, IMG submission 146193) | Freshwater microbial communities from Lake Tanganyika, Tanzania - TA2015017 Mahale Deep Cast 200m | ecosystem: Environmental > Aquatic > Freshwater > Lake | place: Tanzania: Lake...
TAGCTAAAAAAGGGTCCCTGTTCATAGTTAAGTTCCGATCCAAAACGATGCACTCCATAGGTAAACATTCGCTTGATTTTCTTCCCCTCTTCGTCTTCCCGAATTTGCTCTTTCGCTACTACATAATGGGTTCCGTTTGTTGTATAAAAAATCATTTTTTCGGCGGGGGATACAAGGTTGCTATAAATACCGGATCGATATTTTTGAGCAATCCCATTTTGATAAAAGCCAACACTGCTAAAAAGAAGCAATGCTACCTGCATCTGCAAAAAAGATTGAAAAAGCTTCATGTGGAATATTGATTTGAGGTTGTTGGGAATAGGATTCAAATGTAAGTATTTATGCCATTTCGTAACCGTTCCCGATGAAGCAATCATTCGAGGGAAAGGAACGTATTTGCTCATTGATGGCAGCCGTGCGAGAATAGGGGGTGGGACGGATCGGAGCAATTACTGTTTGCAATTTCAAGCGCCCAATTTTCTTGTTCGCAGCGTATAGGGTTTGTTTCTTTTGATCTTTTAATTTTTCTTACCTTACAACAACCAGGTTTTAATAGAGAAAATAAATTGCATAAAATAATGACAACCCGAGGGATAATTTTTGCCAACTGCTTGATCGTATCTTACTTTCTATTGATTTGGCATATAAATTATTTTCAGGTTGACAATGTTTTAATCGGGGTTTTTCGAGAGTTGTTGACGATCCCCTTTTTGTTGGCTATTCCCGTTTTTTTTGGTTTTAGGGGTTAAGCAATTTCTTACCGACAGAAGAAATATTGCACTCTTGGGCAGTATTACATTATTAATTATTTGTGCTGTTTTAATGCTTGGAAGCTTTTTTTATTCGCGCGGACGGAATTTCTTCGATTTGGCCGTTGACTGCATCTGCCAAACACAGTACGGTTAGGAATTTTCAGCTTATGGTACCCTGGCACATCAAGGCGGCGGGCCGTTCAGGGACGGTATAACGGAAGCTCATTCATATTGGCCGACACCTGATCCGGATCGATGAACACCCCTCTTCCCTCTGCCTCGCGCTGCACCTTCTGCGTATCCTTTTCGATCTCGCCTACCGGAATGCTCTTGATGCGTTTCTCCATCGGGGGATTCAGTTTTTCTGACCGCTCATACTCCTTCACCTGCTCAAGGATATCGGCGGGCAGGTAATTTTCACAGGCATAAGCGAGTTCGATGGTTTGGGTGGCAAAGAAATGATCGATCTGGATCCGACGCTTGGCCAGGTGAGCAAAACACCCGATAACCCGACAAACATTTGCCCGTTGATCGGGTGTCAGTTCCTCTGCGAACTCATACTCCTCGATCTTTTGCAAACTCAGCAATACCGGCTCCAATGCATCCGCTGCAATGATGTACACATCGTGATCGGCATGCGGGTACATAAATTTTTCCAACTCCTCGAGTGTGTTGGAGGGCACCACAAAATAGATATCTTTCTTCACGCCTTCCTGCTTGCTATACTTTATGGCTTTTTCAGCCTGACCTTTTAAATAGGTTGGGAAATTGCTGAGGTCCTCGCCCGCCGGACTCTTCGCATCAAATACAATGTATTCGCCGCAGATTCGAATGGTATTGTCCGGATCTCCTTTGAAGGGCACTTTATCGATGTACTCGATGGTGTGCTTCTGACAGATGGATTTGAGGCGCTCCGCCGTATCGGCTTGGTGCCGTTGCCAGGTTTCCCGCTGTCTTTCTTGCTTTTCGAGTGCTTGCGCTTGCTTGGTCTCCTGTTCGCGCCGACGCTCCTCAATCACCTCATTGCGAAAGGCGTCCAGCATTTGTATCGATTGAATCTGCTGGGTGCTTTTGGTTTCAATCGCATGTTTGAGGTCAACGATCTCCTTATCCCGCTCCCGAAGTCTGTCGCGCAGTTCATTCATTTGAACTACCAGTACGTCTTTGTCCCGCGCCAGATCGGTTATGCGACGCTCGGAGGACTTAAAAAGCATCTCCATCTGGGTCAATTCGTGGCGGCAAACTCCCAGGTCGTGCTGATGCTGGTCGCGGTTATCCAACAACAGCCGCAATTCTGTGTGTGCTTCGACCAATAATTGCTTGATTCGTCTCCATCCGAACAGTCGTCCCCAGAAGCCGATGGAGTTCACTTCTTGGAGAAGGGTCTTCAGCGTATTCATATGATTTATTTTATGGTTTGATGGATCGCTTCCTCATCGATGAGGTAGCGCATGGCTTCCAGAAATTGCTTCATGTCGTTGAGCGTTTTCTGTTCTTCTTTCCACTCGGATGGCAGGGTGCAAAGTCGCCGAAATCCCGCCCTGGCAGAATCGGTGAACACGTCCAATGGATCGGTCAGACTCAGGTCGTTGATCACCATTCGTTCCCCGTCAAAATCGAATAGATACCAGGTATCGGCCGGATACCCCATGGCCATCCGAAACCGATTGACAAAGGCACTCGGTTCCTTTTCGGATACCGCGCGGAACCGGCCAAGGGCCATGCACTGATCGCCGCGGGCGATCACCACATTGATCACCCCATGCAGGGTACTGCAATGCGCATACTCAATAGTGAGGTCTTTACGAAGAGCCACCGGAAGTGCGCACAAGAATCGGTCGAGCTGCGACCGACATTCAGAGGTACTTAACATATGAATGGTTGTTGTTTACGATACTTGAACGTGATAAACCCCAAAATCATTGCGCGTAATATCCGATACCCGAAATTCGCCCCCTCCGTCCGCCACCTCCAACAAATGGAAACGCTTCCAATGCTTCGGAACACTTGGAAAAAGCAACGTGAACTGCTTTAGCTGGCCCGCCTGCTTGAAAAAATGCTTGGCCGGACTCACCGGGACATCAAATGCCTGAACCAACTTCAACATGTCTTTTGTATCTGCATTCACCAAAAACGTCGTCTTGTATATGCTCATCCACCCGCCGTTCTTGTACTTGTTGGTTGATACATACTTACAGTGGATCAAGGTCTGCCCCTCCGCCTCCTGACCCGCAAGCGCCAGGGAAGTCCAGAGCATTTCATTCTCCATCGATTTTTCTTCGCGTTCGCCAAACGGATACCATTTCATACGTATTGTTTTTTTGTTGACAGAACAAACATAGATTCATACTACGAAATTACGTTGCGTAGATATTTCGTATGTTTGGTTATGCCGAACAAGAGTCAAAAGCATATGGATACGCAGCGGATCCGCTTGATCTGCGCATTTTTATCGGATGGGGGTGGCAATTTGGAGGACATGCACGAGCGGGTGAATGCGGGGTTGGAGGAGCGGGGGTTGGATCCGATCGGGTTACGAACGTTGCAGGGTTGTATTGAGCGGTTGCGTCGGGGGGAGTTTGATCACAGCAAGCGGGCGTTGCCGGCTAAAGTCCGCGGAAAGCTATTTCGGGTAATATTCAAGCACAAGGTGTACAAATGGGCATCCGATACGGATTTTCCTGAGTTTGGCGATTTGGATGAGGACGAGCGGTTCACTTTACCTTTTTTGGCGGGGATCTTGAAGCGGTTCGAGTCCATTCCTGCCGTGCAGAAGATCTTGTATCAATTACCTGAGATCTTCAATATTTCGGATCGGGAGATGGAGAGTCAGTCTGCCATTTTTCAGACCGGGCCGGTTTTATATGACGCGCAGTACCCCGAATATGAAACAAAGGTCATTCAATGCGTGATCAAGATTTTGGGGCACATACATCAGGGGCAGGCCATTGAGTTCAATTATATCCCCGTCAATGTATATAACATCAAAGTTGAGAACCTGAACATGCATCAGGTGGCTCCGCTTTACATTCGATACTATGAGCATTTTTATTATTTGACGGCCATGGAGTTGAAGGACGGTACGGTCTTGAATTACCGGATCGATCAGATTTATCGGCTGAATGTACTGCCCTCGGAGGATGAGCAGGGGAATCTGATCGCCTTTGACCGATCTGAATTGGTACAGCGGCTGCGAATGTCGAAGAAGTTGCGCGACTCGATCGGGGTCTGGATTCATTCGGACCAAGAACAGCTGTACGAAGTACAGATCGCTTTTCAGAAATGGGCGGCCAGTTATGTGAAGCGTCTGCAGTTGCATCCGAGTCAGCGTATTGTGCGGGAGGATAAAGACAAGCAAACGCTCGTGATCAGTTTACAGCTTCGATTAAGCAAAGAAACGCCCGAAAAAAAGCAGATCACCGATCGCAATTCTGAGCTGGCCTTTTTACTGGGACGATTTGGGAAGAATTGTAAGGTATTGTCGGCCAGTATCGTATACTAACACGTTACGTGGCATCGGATGTAGGCTTCCCCATATTTCAACCATTTTGGTTTGGAGAATTATTCATACACAATCCTATGTATTGGAAGTGGGATGTAAGTATCCCTAAAAAGCAGAAAGTTTTAAACTTAAGTGTTTATCTTGAATTTTTACTCCCTTTTCTGTTGCAAATTTTGTTGCAAATAAAAAAGCAGCTACGAGGTAAAACTCATAACTGATTGATTTTTAGCTCCCCTTACAGACGAAAGATGCAGCTATAATGCAATGATTGAGTTATTGACTATTAAGAAATTAAAAGGTTGAACTTACTGTAACCTTGCAGGAAGTTCAATGACTTATTTTGCTTTTATCGGTATCCAAATTTCCTCCTCTGATGATGGGTCGTTGTTTTTATATTTTTCACCTAACACTTCAAAATGTGCTCTGTCATCCAATATATAGTTTGAGTTTGGCACCCATTCACCATAAATGTATCGGAAAAAGTCTGATGCTCCGGAACTCGTTCCTTTATATGTGAAAACAGCATAAAGTCCACTTGGCGAAATATAGGTTTCCATTTCTGTAGGCACCTCATCGAAATTTTCGACTTCTATTGTGGCCCATCTTTCAAATTCATTGGTTGGTTTGAAATCTACAAAATGTGAAATTGGATATACTACTAAAGATTTTAAATCGCTTGTCAGATTATTTCTTATCTCTTTTCTTCTCGGCATAAAACTACCCCATAGCTCTCCAATTCTATAATCGGCATAACTCATCGTAAGTTTCTTTCCTACTAATTTCTTTTCTTGTTTTTTTCAATTCTTGGGTTCATTTTATTTCAATCTTTTGAGAATTCTAAAAAATCAGCAGGTTGACAATCTAAAACTTTGCAAATTGTTTCTAACGTACTAAAACGAATTGCTTTTGCCTTACCTGTTTTAAATATAGAAAGATTGGCCAATGTAAACCCTACCTTTTCTGACAATTCATTCAATGACATTTTTCTTTTTGCCATCATCACATCCAGATTTACAATTATTGGCATAGGTTATACTGTTAAGTCGTTTTCTGATTGTAGTTCAATTCCCTTTTTGAAAATTTTGGCAACTATTAAAAGTGTAATTCCCATAAATAGCCATATATCAGAACCTCCCAATTTCATACTTTCTAGATTAGGCATTTTAAGTCCTTGATTAATTAACCAATAACAAAAGGATTTACCAGCATATGAAAACAAACCAATTGCCAGTGCAATAAAAGCAAAGTTGAAAATGAAATCCCTAATTGTTTCATTAAATGGATTTTCAAGATTAAATTTCTTCTTTTGAAAAACAGATACTGTTAGGTAGAATAAAATTGTTTTGAAAAGAAAAATCGTTGTTAGTAAAACCGTCAAACAAATGAAAAACTCTAAGTCGTATTGATACAAATCTGATAAATTGATGTAATTCCAAAAATTTGAAGTGATAGTGGTGTTACCCAATAGCACCCAAAGGGTATTGGTGAGATAACCACCGGTGTCAATTGCTAGTCCAATAAATATAATCCACGCGACAATATTGAGCACTTTGAAATATAAATCGATTCTCATTGACATAATTCATAAAATTTATGCCATAAACATATGCAATATTTATTGAAAAACAATAAATATTTATTTATAAAAATGAAATTTTGACATAAAAAAAGGGCATACAATTAAAGTATAACCCTTCTACTTTTAGTTGCTCCCCTTACTTGTAAATCGTCAGCATAAATTGGACAAAATATAGTCTAAATTAGTAGAGTGTTTCCATCATTAATAATTAAACCAATAATGATATGGAATAATGGTGGTGCTTTAATTGAAAGCGAAACAAGTATCAACTTTTTAAGTAAAAAGAAACAAAAAAAAGTGAACACAAATGAAAATGCCGAGGGTGGAGATGAAGTGTTTGAAGAAACGTGGAAAAAAATAAACGTAAATAGACTTATTAAACTATCAGAAATTAAAGATTTTGACGAACTTAATATGCCTGTATATTAGTAACAAGAATAACTGCCCATAACAGCATCTACCCAAAAGTGGCGGCTCAGGGGTTAAATCAAGCTTTGTGCTTCTATCAAAGTTTGTGCTTGGTTGCCAGTGAAGTGTTTCAAAACCGCCACCTTCGGGTAGCTGCAAAACGTTATGGGGCAAATCTGCTTTCCGCGCTGTTACCGGTGATGATCGAGTTGATGATGGTGAAAGGGCTGGTCAATAGCTATCTTAATAATAAATAGGGAGCGGGGATTATGCACTGACAGCATCCCAAAGCAAATACCTCAATTCAAGCGCTTTTTTTGAAGCATTGAGGGCATTGCTCCATTTTTCTTCGTCTGTTCCACACAATTCTGAAACCATTTGGGTTGCCAAATGACTGTGATGTTCGCCATCGACTTCGATATGTCGTTCAATATAATATTTGAATGTACAGACTTTTTCCGGCGTTTCGGAATAGAGTTGTTCCAGTAATTGATTGAACATAGACGGGATAAGGTCTTCTCTGCCAAAGGTGAAAACAGCTGCCTGTATGTGGGGCTGAGCATCCAGTGCAATATCAAAAGTGAATTGCAGGAACTTTTTTACGTTGTCCGGAATGTTGATTTCATTCAGCGCTTTGCGTACGGGTGTACCGGAACGAACCAACGACAGAAGCGATTCAATGGCAGTGGTATCTGCATCCATTCTGTGCATTGCTTTGAGGTAAAGTTCGAAATGACTGATCCGAACGCCTTCTTCATCCACATCAGATTCCTCCCCCAACACAATCTCATTTATCAGATATCTTGTTGAAGGGGATCCTACCGGCATCCAGGGAATGGATACCGAGGTCAAGCTATTTTGTAGGGATTTTAGCAAACTCATGAAATCCCACACGGCAAAAACGTGAACGGATGCAAATTTCCGGAGACCCTCCAGGTCCTTGATTTTTGTATAAACCGGGTGGGAGAGAAGCTTAATTCTTTCGGGCTCCAGTTGCTTCTTTAGTTCTTGTAGGCGGGTACTCATGAATTGTTAAAACACCGGACTTTTTATTTTGTTCAGTCGCGGGGATGATTTTCATTATGCCGCTATCTGGCTCATATTATCGAATTAAAGTATGTTGCTACGGTAGACATTACCGGTTGTGCGCTGGTTTTAATAATTTTGCCCCATGATACGACGTGGCACTACGAATGATGTGGAATTATTAGCGCATATTGGCAAAACGACCTTTGACGATACTTTTGGCAATACTTGCACCAGGGATGACATGCGGGGTGTTTTGGATCGATTTTTTAATTCGACGCAATGTGCAATGGAATTAGCGGATGAAGCGGATAACTTCTTTTTTTATGAGGAGGAGGGGGTGGCGAAAGGGTATATGCGCATCCACGCAAAGCATGTTTGTCCACTTCGTTCTTTTCAAAATCAAAAATGTATTGAACTGGTTCGGTTGTATGTTTTGAAAGAGTATCATGGTGCAGTGTAAGTATCCCTAAAAAGCAGACAGTTTAAAACTTAAGTATTAATCTTAAATTTAAACTGCCATGAAAAAATCCTACATTTAAACAACGAAACCCTCTACAACTAAACCGTCCACTTTCTTTGACGACATACAAAGGAGCTTATAGAAAAAGAGTCATACACAGGTGGCAATATCAATGTGCCGTTACTAAATTCGACAAAATCGAAATCCTTGTTGCCTCCCATATTGTACCCTGGTCTAAAGCTACAAATGAGGAAAGGCTTGATGTCCATAATGGAATATTATTGTCACCCACTTATGATGCTCTTTTTGACAAACATTTTATAACATTTTCGAATCAAGGAAAAATCGTCTTGTCAGATAAAATTGAAAGGGCTGCATTCGAAAAAATAGGCGTTACGGGTCAAGAGAGAATAGAGGGATTGAGTAGTTATAATTTAAATTACTTGGAGCAACATAATGAGATTTTCGATACTAAGTAGGTACAATATTGGCTGCAAGGGGTAGCCATTGTCTAAAATTACTTTATCTATGGATTTTGATCAGTTGCGTGATTTTATTGCTAATCAAATGCGAATGTCGAACATCTATCAACCTGTTGTGCCTCATTGTAGAAAAGACAGAAACCAAGATATTAAACCATGATATTTGACTTAACAGATAGTGACATAGAAAGAATCTTATTGGTTCACCATTTAATCGTTATCGGATTAACAATTGCAGTTTCGATTTTATGGGCAAAAGTGAGTATAATGAAAAAAGAAATTAAACAACTAAAAGACAAGGAAAGCTGATGCATTTACCATTAATACAAGACATTCTTATACTGTTAGGGTTTTCAGTCGTAATTGTTTTTGTACTTCAAAAACTTAAACTGCCTTCGATTATAGGTTTTCTGCTTACAGGAATAATAATCGGGCCATATGGACTAAGCCTAATCAATGATCTTGAACAAGTAGAAGTTTTATCTGAAATAGGCGTTATCCTTCTGCTTTTCGTAATCGGAATGGAACTGTCCTTAAAACAATTGGCTTCAATTAAAAAAACTGTTTTTATTGGTGGACTCTTACAAGTTGGAATTACAGCAATCGTTACAGGTTTAATTTATTACTTTCTTGGCTACCGATGGAATGAATCTGTTTTTGTTGGCTTTCTTTTTTCATTATCCAGTACCGCTATTGTCTTAAAAACTTTACAAGACAGAAAGGAAATTTCAGCACCACATGGGCGAAATGCACTTGCCATACTAATCTTCCAAGACATTATTGTAGTTCCCATGATGCTTGTTACCCCGCTTATTGCAGGTGAATCAACAAACATAGGAATGAGCATTCTTTCATTGGTTTTAAAATCTGCTGTTGTAATTGTGGTTACTATAATTAGCGCCCGTTACATTGTTCCTAAACTGATGCATGCAGTAGCTAAAACCAATAGTAAAGAACTTTTCCTTTTGGTCACATTTACGCTATGTTTTGCTGTGGCATTCCTTACGTCCGAAGTAGGTTTATCCTTGGCCTTAGGGGCGTTCATTGCAGGTTTAATCATTTCTGAATCAGAATATAGCTACCAGGCAACCAGTATTATTTTGCCGTTTCGGGAGCTATTTACGAGTTTCTTCTTTGTGTCAGTTGGTATGTTGCTTGACTTAAGCTTTTTCATTTGCAACATTCCGACAATAATGTTCTTAGTGCTTTTGGTATTTATTATCAAATCAATAATTGCGGGTCTTGCAGTTGCTGCATTAAAGTATCCGCCAAGAACAGTTTTACTGACAGGGCTTTCACTTTTTCAAGTGGGTGAGTTTGCCTTTATATTATCCAAGGTAGGTATTGAATACAATTTATTAACTGCTCAAACCAATCAATATTTCCTATCAGTATCTATTGTTTCTATGATATTAACCCCGTTTATAATCATTTTTTCTGAACGGATTGCCAATAGGTTTATTGGAATATCTAAGAAAATTGGGCTTGACCCTACTTTCATTTCCAATAAAAACATGTCGGAAATAAGTGATGAAAAATTTGAGAACCATTTAATTATCGTTGGTTATGGAGTAAATGGAAGCAACTTAGCAAAGGCAGCATCAGCAAGTAACATTCCTTACGTAGTAATTGAGATGAACGCTGAAATAGTTCGACAACATAAAGCTAAAGGACTTCCTTTTATTTTCGGAGACGCTAGTCAAGACCCCATTCTTGAAGCGGTACAACTTCCTAATGCTAGAGCTGCTGTAATTGCTATTTCAGATAATCAAGCAACAAAGACCATAATTAAAAATATTAGGTCACACTCAGAATCACTTTACCTAGTAGTGAGGACAAGATATGTCAAAGAAATTTCTGAACTAATTGCATTAGGTGCGGACGAAGTAATACCTGAAGAATTTGAAACTTCAGTACAAATCTTTACCCATGTGCTTCAAAACTTCCTTGTGCCTGAAGATGATATTGACCAATTTATAGAAAAAGTACGTGCAGATAATTACGAACTCTTTAAGGGAGAACTTAAACTACCAAAGACCTATCGACCTAAGAATATTGCTGATTTCAATATAACCTGTCTAAGAATCAACTCAGATAGTAAAGAGTTTTTGGGAAAGCCATTGAAAGACTTGAATTTGAGAGCGGAGCATGGAATAAATATCTTGGGTATTAAACGTAAAGAAGAAATGTTAGATTCTATTCAGCCAACAGAAGTTCTAAAACAAGGAGATATTATCTACGTTCAGGGAAATCAAAATATGATAGAGAAATTCCATAAGGCGATAAAATAAACAACGAAGGCACAACATCACCTATACGCAAGCAGGGGGTTGGTGCTTCGAAGGACTGGAAAGTAGTAAATTTAAAGTTCAGTTCGTCGTAGGAAGTTCAGTGGTAAAATGCCCTGCCTGCGTATAGCTGAGAACCGTTAGCGGTCAGCATACAACGACACTACATCAAACGAAAGACATAAAAATATGACATAATGAAAACGACATTAATTACACTACTTCTTTTAGTAGCTTCAAACTTCTCGTTTGCACAAACGACATCAGAAGTTCCTACACAAATTATTTCTGCGGACACTGCCGTTACATATAGACTTTTTTCAACAAAAAATATGTACACATTTATCAAACTAGATACAAGAAATGGTAAAATGTGGCAAGTTCAATGGAGTAATAAAGGGAAGGAATATAGATTTGAGAGTACACTATCAGACATCTCTCAGGTAAATAAGGACGAAGAGAAAAATGGTAGATTTTTTCTTTATCCAACAACTAACATATACACTTTCATTTTGCTTGACCAAGTTGACGGAAGAACTTGGCAAGTACAATGGGGAAAGGAAGATGAAAGATTATTAATCCGTATATATTGAGTGAATATTATGAGTGTTTGTGTTGACGACTTTAAAAATGAAGTAATTTGCTTTTATAAAGATGAGCGTTATTCTGTTGGTGACAACGGAGCAGTTTTACGCCATCCACTTAATGAGAAACGTCAACGACCAACCGACAACAATTGGACTTTTGGAAAACTAAACATCAGGACAGGATATTTAGAAATTGCTTCTGTTCGCATTCACAGAATAGTTGCGACCGCATTTCTCGGAGAAGCACCAACAAAAGAACACGTTGTTGACCACATTGACACAAACAAGCAAAATAACCGACCAGAAAATCTACGGTGGGTAACGAGATTAGAAAACATATTACTTAACCCAATTACTGCAAGACGAATTGAACTTGTTTGCGGTAGCGTTGAAGAATTTCTAGCAGACCCCTCAAAATTTCGAGACAAATTTTCTGACCCAAACTATGACTGGATGTGTACGGTTAGTATCCAAGAAGCTAAAACGAGCAAAGAAAGATTATTAGCTTGGGCAAAAAGTGATAAACTGTTACAAGGTGGCACTTTAGGTGAATGGATTTACAATAGGAGTTTATCAAATCAATTCACTGCAAATGTAGCTGAAGAATTAGAATTTATAAATTCATTAACCCCAAACGCTGTTCAAATAGCCCGAAATTGGAAAACACCAAGCGAATTTCCTTGTTGTCCAATGTCAATCACTCATAAGCCAATTGCTGACTATACTTCAAACCTAAAAGCAGGGAGTATATTTTCCAAAAACCAATATACGAGTTCAATAATTGAGCATTTTGCAATTTCCAATGACGAAAATACATTATGGATTTTGTGCAAAAGTGGTGACGAAAATCCTATAAAACCGTATTCATTGGCAGAAATAACATATCAAAATGACGTTTTTGTTCACAATAGTCTTGGGACATTTTTTCAAAAGGAAGGAGCAGAAAAACAATTTACCATTGCACAAGGACTTGAATGGACAGGTGGTGACGCAATTGATGATTATTGCTAAAAATGAGAATGAATAAAAAATGCCGAACCGCTAACACACGTTTGGCGTCATGCGGGGTGACGTGCTTACATTCAAGTTCAGTTTTCCAATTGGGCTTTTGTGGTAGGTTGACAGTTTTGTGCTCCGAAATCCCGCACGAACGCCAAGCGTGGGAACGTTATAGCCAATGGTAGGACGACCGTTTCAACGACAAACAACCGGCTTGAAATTTATACAAAGAAGCAGTTAATATCACCACCAATTCGGATGTGTACTACATAGTGTAGAGCAGGGGTAAGGGCTTTACAGGCCATTATTTTTCAGCCCTTTCTTTATATGCGCTGTCTTTCTTTGCCATATAAATCGTCATTCCGATGGACCCAAGCACACACAAGCCAAATAGGAACCACCCGAACGTACTGCTACCTTTTTTTGGGGGTGTTGGGTCTGGCGTGGCCCCCGCAATGGGCGAAACGTCCGGTGGGGCAACAGGGGGTGGTTCAATTGGCTGGATGGTAATAGGGGTATTGCCAGGTACCGGATTTTTGGGTAATAGGTCAAAGCCTATGTCTTCAAACATGCTCATGAGTGATTAATTTAAAATTTTACAATTTTGACGGTGTCGTTATCAAAGGCAGAATATCCAAATGACCCCACTATGCGATAGCTAATATTATCTAATACTAATGTTTCCGAAAATAAGGTCCAATTCATCTTGAGCCCCCGGAGTATCTGAATATCGAATGGGGCATCGCCATATTCCTGATAACATCCTCGCAGTAGTGTTTCTATCCTTCTTATTTCACTAAGGAGTGCTTTCTTTACGGAATATTTTTCTCGCTCTCTTTCCAGACGCTCCGCGTCACTACAATCATCATTACAGTAGCGCTTGTTTCCATTAACACCCCATGGCAGCTCATCGCCGCAAAATCTGTAGCGGCACTTCATTATTTTAGATTTATTTTATTTACTATAGGATCAATTGTAGAGGTTTGGACGTAGTCCAGTAACCCCTGTAGGGTGTAATAGTTCTTACCACCCCTCGAACCTTTTACAATAAAATTTTTCCCATTTAGGAAAGCTTTAAATTCAGCTGGCTTTTTCCCGGTTGGGTGAAATTTGATCTGACGCTTTGCTCGCATGTC
>Ga0194113_10007860_pt1 | contig 13204 bp, 13 predicted proteins | sample TA2MahC200mmetaG_FD_146193 | JGI IMG/M metagenome (GOLD analysis project Ga0194113, IMG submission 146193) | Freshwater microbial communities from Lake Tanganyika, Tanzania - TA2015017 Mahale Deep Cast 200m | ecosystem: Environmental > Aquatic > Freshwater > Lake | place: Tanzania: Lake...
CCAATATCATTCAGTGTTCAGCGTTCCATGTTCAGGGGAAAGCAGATGCGGATACTGTATTGTCCTTGAGTGCGATTCCCGTTCGTCTCGAAATCCGCTCATCGCACGCCAAGGAGCGAGGGTGACCACGTGAGTCTCGGCGCGTCAATTGCATTGTTGCTACTGATCTCGGCGGCGTCCGCCGACGATGCATCGCGAGTGGACTACTCGATCACGCTGCTCGACGCGGACCAACCGCGGCTGGCGATCGAGATCGACGCGCCGGCGGCCGTGGGGACCGCGACCGAGCTGAGTTTCGGTGAAGGGTGGGGGGGCGTGTCCGACGCGGGCGCCGACTTCGCGCAGTGCTCCGCCACTGACGAGAACGGTGGCACGCTCGCCTGCGAACCAGCGGACTCCCATGCCTGGAAGGTGGTGGGCGGCGAGGCCCGGCGGGTGCGCGCGCGATTCGAAATCGGGCCCACCGCGCACCGCGGCGATCCGCGGGGCAGCGAGCACTACCAGCCGATCATCGAGCCGCGTCTGGTGCATCTGCTGGGCGGCAACGCGCTGCCCTGGCCCTCGCACCTCGAACGCAAGACCGCGCGCACGGTTTCCCTGGCATGGAAGGGATTCGAGGAGGCGGGCTGGTCCCTGGCCTGCTCTCATGGAATCGGTCCGGGTCCCTTTGAGATCGAGTCGGATGCGGACACGTTTCGACATGCCGTGTTCGTGGCCGGCAGCTTCGAGATCCTCGAGCGCGAGGTGTTTGGCTGCCCGGTGCGCGTGGCCGCGTGGGGCGACGCGTGGGGAAGTCCGACGAGCGACTTCGCCGATCAATGCGCGCGGATTGTGGAACTCGAGCGTGCCTTCTTCGACGACCGCGACCGGCCGCCGTACTTGATCACGCTGATTCCGATCGGCACGTCCGACGGGCGTTCGGCGTTTCTGGGAGGAACCGGACTCGTGAACTCGTTCGCGCTCTTCATGCAGCCTGGGGCCAGACTTGACCGTGGACCGGACAGCGGCATGAGCGTCACGTGGTTGCTGGCGCACGAGATGTTCCACGAATGGAACGGCAATACCATTCGCCTGGCGCAGCCCGAGCGTCGCGGCTACTGGTTTTCCGAGGGTTTCACGGATTTCTACGCGCGGAGATTGCTGGCGCGCAACGGCCTGTTGGATGAGGAAGCGTTCGTCGCCTCCTGGAACAGGCGTTTGGCCGAGTTCGCGGCGCATCCCGAACGCGGAGCGTCGGCGGCTCGCATTGAGGAGGCCTTCTGGACGGATCGTGATGTGCAGTCGTTGCCGTACGTGCGGGGCGACGTGCTCGCGGCCAAAGTCGATTATGCCATCCGCACGGCATCCAAGGGTCAGCGATCTCTGGATGATCTGATGCGCGCGCTGGTGCGTCGCGCGCGCGAGGAGCGCCGAGAGTTCACGGTCGAGGATCTCGTGGCGGAAATCGCGTGCCTGAGCGACGCGCGCACGGCGGCCGAAGTGCGCGCCGTCGCGCTCGACGGCGCGGATCTGGAACTGCCGGTTGACACCTTCGGACCGGACTACTGGCTGCTGCCGGCCACCGTCCCTCAGTTCGAATTGGGTTTCGACTTGGAGCGTACCCGTACGGCCAAGGCGATCACGGGACTGGTCCCCGGTTCCGCCGCGGAGCGTGCCGGTCTGCGCGAAGGCGACTCCCTGCGCGGCGTGAGCATGACGCCGGGCCAGGCCCACGCGCCCGTCGTCATCTCCGTTGCCGACAGTTCGGGCACGGTGCGGGAAGTCCACTATCTTCCGCAGGGCAAGCCGTGCAAAGGCTGGCGGCTCGAACAACACGGCCGATGAGTCCTGACGGCTCTTCTTCGTCTTCGCGCTGTAACAGAAGTCCGCGCGGTGTATTAGGCATTAGGTATTAGGTATTAGGCATTAGGTATTAGGCATTAGGTATTAGGTATTAGGCATTAGGTATTAGGCATTGGTCGTTGCGGCGGGTCAGCGCCCAGTGAACGGCGTCGACCGTCAGGCCAGTGTGTCCTTTGTATTGATCGTAGGCCTGGTGCATCTCGTCGATGGAATCGAAATAGCCAACGACGAATGCGCCGCTGAACGACGCCCCGGCTTTGACAGCGCGTCCGCCAAACTCCTCGATCATACAGACGTAGCCGCGCTGATGGCACCAGGCTTCGTACGCGATCGACGGCTCCAGAGTCATGCCGGCCGATCCTTCGACTCCATTCTGTCGGCTTCCGCTGGCCACGGCAAGCTCGTGACGACTTCCCTGACCAGGATGGACAGGATGTGTGAGAACCAGATTGCCGGTTGTTTTTCTTCTTCAGCCGGTCACTGTCAATGTGACGCGGTGAATACCGTTCGCGCCTGTCCTCAACAGCGGGCGCGGCATCGGTTGAGCGATCCCGTTTCGGTCAATCGTGCGACAACAGACATCGTATTTCCCCGCCGGCATTCCGGGGAGCAGTGCAGCCCAATGGACGATGGTGAACCGCATTGGCCACTCGAGCGGTGTGCCGTGTACCGGATCCATTTGCCTGGTGTTCGCGGGAAGCGCGCCGCTCGGCAGTCCCCCGCCCCAATTCGCCGGCGCCGACAGAATGGTTGCCGCCTTCCAGTCCGCTTGGGTCCAGTACGGGTCTTCGGCCGGCCACGGTTCTTGTTGTGGGTGCATGCAATACTGGACCTTGTCAATCCCCGAGACACCGACCAGCGCAAAGCCAGTTACCGCGACGGGCTTCCCGGCCGCCGCTTCCGTCGGGACATTGATGAACCTGGCCTTGGTCTTCATCGCCGCTTCCACATCCGCGTTGAAATCGGAAGCGTCAGTATCGTTCGCCTTGAAGTCATTTGTCAGCACGATGCGCTGCACCCACTTGATGGACTTGTCACCGTATCCGCCAGGCATGACGACCCTCGCCGGTCCGCCGCGGGAGGCGGGGATGAGTTCACCATTCATCTTGTAGGCAAGTACCACCGGCACTTGGCCGGGCGGCGTCTCCAGAACGTGGCCCAAGGGCAGAGAAGCCCGGAACGGGGCGACTCCCTCGGGATGATAGCTCTCGTAGCAGACACGCCGAATATTGGCCTTTGGCTTCGTGAGCCAGATGATCTCGCGGAGAGGAACGCCCTCCCACACGCTCGTGTGGAACGGATCGTCTCCGTTGACGCAGAAGCAGGGGTGCAGAAAGCGGACGGCATGCTTGTCCGCCAGTCTCATCAATGCGTCCCAATCCAGCGCATTTCCCTGATCGCGAGTGAGCGGCTGTTCTATGACGCTGCTGCTCGCCGTATCGGCGATCACCTCGAGAAACCAGGTTTCCGGAACGAGTCCGATGTCGCGCAGCATCTCCGTTGGGAGCTTAAGCACGCCGGTCTTCCCTTTGTCGATGTAGCGCCCGCGCTGCAAAGGCGTCAAATACTCCAGCTTGGCAATTGCCTCCTGCAGCTGGGTGTCGGCTTCAGCGCCGGTCATCGCTAGTGGGGATGCGACCCAGGCCGCCGCCGCCGCGCAGCCGAGTTGACAGAAGTAGCGCCGGGTAAGTTCACGGTGCTCGCGTAGATGATCGATGTTCTCCATCTCGACCTCCCGAGTTCGCGTCGTGCCGGTGCGGCCCTGTTTACATCGTTACGCAGGTTGCGTGCAAAGCAGGACGAACCGATCTCGAAAAATGGGAAAATGCTCTCTCCCACAGACCTGAGGCTAAGCAGGGAAACGTTTTGAGTCAAGGGAGTTGTCGTTCCACTTGCGTTGCAGCCGCCACTTCGCGTGGATTTCCTGGCGCGCGGCCTTCCAGTCGTCGGGATGTGCGTGGAACGCCTTGCGGGCATCCGCGACGACTTCGGCCATCGCGCTCTTCGGATCCACCGCGGCGAGCACACGTTGCATCGCTTCCTCAATGGGACCTGTATGAAATGCACGCAGGGCGATGAGACTGGTCCAGAACTGAGCCGCCTGCAGCGGTTCCTCGGACACGGCGATGCGTGCGTAGTGCAAGCCGATATCGGCGGCCGTCTGTGGCATGCCGGGCGCGATCAGGCCGGAAGACTCCACGCAGAACTGACCGGACAGGTTATACCAGGCGTGCGGATTGCGGGCGACGGAGCCGGTCTCGGGCGGGACCACGCCCTGGTCCATCAACTCGCGCGCTCTCTTGTTCGCAACCCAGATGCCGGAGTTCATGTTCGCCTTCCAGATTTCGACGACGCGCGGATACGGCAGTTTGTTGACACCTTCCTTGTCCATGAAGAACACGTGCGGCCACTCGAAGTCGTTGTCGTCGTCCGACCGCGCGCCCTTCTCCAAGAAGGTGAACTCCGGCAGCGTGTCGCGCGGCTGTTCCATGTACTTGAATTCGTGGGGCAGGCCTTCGAGGCCGCCGATCAACATGCCGGCCCAGCCGCCGTGGATGCGATCGAGCAGTTCGACGCGTGAGATGTCCGCCGTCGCCGGTGATGCTTTCTCTGTCGCGGGCTGGGCCTTTTCGGGCCAGGGCTGGGGCGCAAGCGACTCGGGCTGGAACGCGGCGAGTTCAGAGGGCGCGGTCTTCCCACCGTCAGCTTCACGCGTGCCAGGTGGATGATTGCTCGGGCCGACGACGATGACAACGCGGCCGGGTTCCGCGGCCTGAAGCGGCGAGGTGAGGATCGCCAGCGCGCTCACAAGGATTCGGGCGTGAATTGTCTTCATCGTGATACGGTTGGTCTTGTTATGGGTTGGGGCCGGTTTTGATCCACGGCCCGACTTGGCTGAGGTCAATCGGCTGGAAGCCCAACGCCAAGGCGGGCGACTCGGCCCGGAGGGTGAAGTCGCCTTGGTCCGCGTTCTCGAAGAGCGGATCGGCGTAGTGCGAATGCCGGTTCTCGCCCCGTTTCTGCCACTCGGCCCAGGTTCCTCCGGCCCACGTGACCTCGTCGCGCGTCTTCGCGGCCCCTGCTGCACGGCACACGGCGAGCGTCATGAACCACTGCCGGACGATAAGCCAGCGCAGCGGGGACTGGTGGACAGAAAAATGGGCGACAGAAAAACGAGAAGAGCTCGGTAATCACGATCTTGTCTTCCTGATCGCGCTAGTCGATCCGTTGTCCTTCTCGTGCGTTCCTTTCTCAGTTTTTTTCTGTTCCAGTTTTTTCTGTCCACGCCCTAGAAGTACCCGCCCTTCTCAGTAATCTGATGAATGCTCTGCCGTTCGGCCTGGCGGACGGCATCGACAAGCAGCTTGACCGGACCGGCCAACTGAAGGGACGGCAGATCCTGAGGGAAACCGATGATCGTCATCGCTCCACGACGTCGCCGCGAGCGTTGCGTTATAGCTTGGTTTCGAAGCCCTTGCGGCTCTCGCGGGCGAGGAAGGTGTTAGCTTCGGCGTCGCCGACGATTTCGCGCTTGACGGGGTCCCAACTCATCGCCCGACCCAACCGCATCGCGATATTCGACAGGTGGCAGATTTCCAACATCCGGTTGTGCGACCAGACGTCGGAGATCGGCTGCTTGCGAGACTTCATCGATTCGATGAAATTGACGCTGTGGTTGGCGGGAACCGAACCGCCGTAGACCTTTTCGATAGCTCCTTCCGGCAGCGGGTTCTCCTTGAGTTCCTCAACCGGCGCGCCGGTGATCTTGCCGCGGTTGACGAAGAACCGGCCTTTGGTCCCTTCGAAGAGAACGCCGTTGTCGCCGTGGCTGGTGATGATCAGCTCCACGCCGCCCGGCATGTCGGCGCGTAACGTGAATTCGGTGGCCACGTTGAAACGATCGTTTTCGACCGGGTGGCCGTTCTTGTACTCGCAGCCCAGGGTGAACTCCAGCGGCGTCACCTTGCTCGGGCCGGTCGCGGTGGCGCCCAACGCCCAGCAGGCGATATCGACGTGATGGGCGCCCCAGTCGGTGAGCTTGCCGCCGGAGTATTCGTGCCAGTCGCGGAAGGCGTAGTGGCAGTTGCTGTACAGCGGGACGCCGCCGCCGTAGCCTTGCCGCATCTCGGGCAGTGCCCGGTAGTCGACCTTCGGCGCCGGGCCGAGCCAGAAGTCCCAATCCAGTCCCTCGGGAACCGGAGCCACGGGGATCTTGGGCGACGCCGTCATGCCGTTGATGCCGCAAGTGACCTTCGTGACCTCGCCGATCCGCCCATCCTGAATCAGCGCGATCGCCAGCAGGAAGCGCTGATCGATTTCCGTCCGCTGCATCGTGCCGACCTGGAACATCTGGCCGGTGCTCTCGACGGCCTTCTCGATGAGCTTCCCTTCGTCGATCGTCAGCGTGAGCGGCTTTTCGCAGTAGACGTCCTTGCCGGCCTGCATGGCTTCGACGGCGATCTTCGTGTGCCAGTGGTCGGGCGTGGCGATCATCACCGCCTCGATATCCTTGCGGTCGAGAATCTCGCGATAGTCTTTGTAGGCGTCGGGCTTCTTCCCCTGATTCTTCTCGGTCTTCTCGACAAACTCGGCCAGGATCTTTTCATCAACGTCGGCCAAGGCCGCAAAATGGGCGAACGGAATGGTCTTCTCCGTGATGGCCCAACCTTGATTCCGCATGCCGATGCAGGCAAACACCGGCCGCGAGTTGGCCGACTGATTGCCCAGGGCCCGCTGGGCGGCCGGAATCATGACACTGGCCGCGCCGATGGTGGCAACACTCTGCAAAAACCGGCGACGCGTGGTGAGACAGTTTTGGGACATGGTGGATGATCCTTGTGGACAAGTGCGATTGCGGTGTTCGTGAACGAGGTGGGATGCGGGACGCTGCGCAGAGCACCGTCCGTGCTCGACCGTTCGGCACGGATCAGCACACTCGCGTCTTCGGCGAGGCCAGCGCAGTCGGAACCCCTACTCTATCCCGATAGTCCCCCTATGCGCTGAGCCTGAAACAACTCCAGGCTCTTACGACTATCCATCTTACTATTGCATTCCCCCGCGTCTAGCGCCCACGCGGATTCTCTGGGCTTCGCTGCCATTTTCCATTGCCTGAAAGCCGCATGCCACACATCTGCCAGGGGGACGCACGCAGCTTTTGGCGAGTGATGTTCGATTGTGCCCATGTCATCCACGAGGAAGACGAGTCGACGCCGTCGACGTCCGCTGGCCAGGTCGTGTCTCGGACCGAGTTCGACGCGGCCGACATCCGGCAGAGCATCCCGAGCCCCGGCCGAGTCCGCGGCGTGGTCAGCGGCACGCTCAACGAATAGGACCTGGTCGTGGAATACTTCGGCCGCCGCGAGTTCGACCTTTCGCCGGCCCTAAGACAACGCCGCAACCGGCTGGAGATTTCCGCGATCACGCCCGGTACAATTACTGGATCAGGGAGCCAACAGAACGTAGAGCCGGTGGGGTGCGGCCTGTTCGTGCACGCAGGAGGTCCTTTGGAACAGACGGTCCGTGTGGAGAAAGCATGATCCGCGAAAAGGCGGCCTGCATCACTCGGGGAAGCAGTTTCATGAAGAACAAGCGATGGAATCGAAGACATGTCCTGCGTCTCGGCCTGAGTACCCTGGCTGGCGGCTGGATGCTGCCACGCATGCTACCTCGCCACGCGCTGGCCGCGCCCGGCCGGCACCTTTGTCGCCCGACGACGGCGGATGGCCCCAACGAATGAAGGCATCAACGAATACGTATTCAGACATTCGTTGACTTCTTGATTCGTTGGGTCCATTGACAGGATTGGGAGGAGCCCCAGCGAATGAAGGCATCAACGAATTGCGGTCGGAAACTCCATGTGGCTTTGACTTCGTCGCGGTCTTGGGCCGCGGCGCGGCCAGGGACTGATGCTGACGCCGTGGCACGCCGCGCACCACACGCACTTCACGGCCGAGTACGGCAGCGCCCCGCCGTTTTCGTATCGCGTGATGCGCGGGCAGTACCTGGCCGCGCTCGCGGCCGGTGGACGCGGGTTCGCGGGGTATGCCAGCGATTTCTTCCTGCCCGAACCGCGGCTGCGAATCGGGCTGCCGCAGCTGTGGCGGGAAGTGCGAGTTCGACTCGGCCCCAAGACCGACAAATTCAAAGTCACCGGCTACCCCGTCCGGTTCCGTGCAGCCATCAGCGGCGGCGCGATCAAGGAGACGATGAGCACGATGTTGGTGGACTTCGAGTAGCTGGTAAGTCGACGTGGCCTTTCGCCGCAAACCAACTTTCCTGACGTCATCCGTGCCCCGGCCTTGCCATCTGTGCTACTCTGGCTCCTGGTTCTCTTAGCACGGATGGCAAGGCCGGGGCACGGATGAGAGGTCGAAGTACAATCCTCGCAGAAGAGCAAGAAACGGCGAACGAGCAATGCGATTTGCAGCAACACCGGCAGTGCCGCAACCCAACATAGCCCAGGCGGCCCGCACCGTCGGCGGCACGTGGCGCTGGGGCACCGCGAACCGCTGGACGGACACGCGCGTCCCCGCTGCCTTTGATGCGCGGAACCATGTGCAAATGGTGCTCGACGGCCCGCAGCAGACGTGCCGCGTAACACTGCAAGTGATCGGCGAGGCCCCACGCGAATTGTTCCGGGGCGGGTTCGCGCCGCCGCCCGACGGGACGCCGCTGGCGATCGAGCTGTTTTGCGCGCGGAAGCAATCCCGGCCCGACGGTCCGGCGTTTGACAATTTGTTGGCAGACGCCCTTGGAGGAAGTCAGTAGCCATGCAGCACAAAATGACCAACGAGCGTTCGTTCCTTCGGCTCTTGCCGCTCATCGGGATGCTCTTGGGCCTGTCCCCCGGTCGGGCGCCGGCCGAGACGGTGTTCGTGGAGGCCGAGACGTTCCGGCCTTCGTCGGCCGGATGGGCCGTGACGAACAACGACCAGACCCAGCGGGCCTCGCGCACCCGGACCCTGTGGGGCGCGGACGGACCGGGCGATGCCGTGGCGACCAAGACCGTGCCGCTCCACACGGCCGGCCGGTATCGCGTTTGGGTCCGGTACCTGCAGGTCGGCGCCTGGCGCGGGCCGTTTGAACTGGCGCTGACCGTCGGCGGCAAGCCGCTTGCGACGAAGGTGTTCGATCTTTCCGTCGTTCCCGGCGTGGAGGACTGGGAGTACACCTGGCAATCGCTGGAGGCCTACCTGCCGGCCGGTGACGTAACACTGTCACTGGCCAAGCACGAGCAGAAGAACTGCGTCGGCTATGTCCGGCACGTGGATTGTCTGTTGCTGACGACCGATGACCAGCGGGTGCCCGATCATGTCGCCTACGGGCCGCAGACGCTAGTCCGGGTGACGCTCGGTGAGGGCTACGACCGGCCGGTCTACCTGCACGTGTTCGCCGAACACTACCGCTCGCCGTGGTACACCCACTACGCGATCGGCCGCGGCGGGATGGCACCGGTCCTTGCGCCGCCAGCCGATCAGATGCCGCGGTCCGGCGACGTGACTCCGTGGTGCAATCTGTCGCCGACCGTGTATCAGGACTCGGGTACGGCGCTGAATCTGTCGGTGCGCTACGCGTATTGGGAAAAGGCTCCGCGGCTGCGGGCGAAGCTGGAGTTTGGCCGTACGTCGGGACTCCTGCCCGACGGTCATGACCAAGGCGACGCGGTCGGGACGGAGTCCCCACCGACGGATGTCGAAGTCGTCAAGACGTTCGACATCGATGCCCAGCCGAACGGAGCCGTGATCGTGGTGCCGCCGGACCTGGATTCGCCGGAGAATCTGGCGCGGCTCAGGCGCGACGCTGATTTTGCGGCGGAAACCGGCCAGGCGGCGGACGCGTTCACCTGGCCGAAACACGGGCGAAAACCCAGCCGCATCCCGTTCCTGGTGAGCGCCAACATCGGCGGCTACGACTTGCCGGTCGATCAGGCGGTGACGCAGCGCGAGCAGCAGACGCTGGATTACTTCGGCTTCAATGGCGCCTATGACCGCATCCTGCACGGCTTGTGGCACATGAAACTCGACTCGTACTGCCGGCCCGACATCGACCTGATGCGCGAGCGGGTGAAAGAGGACGTGGAGGCATTTCGCAAATCCGGCCGGCGGCTGGAGGACATCGCCGTCTGTATGCTGATGGACGAGCCCGGCGGCCAGTCGGCATCGTTCGCCGCCAAGGACGAAGCGTACCGCGAACGGTTCCGCGCGTGGCTGCGGGGCAAGTCGCTCCAACCCGCCGACCTGCTGGTGGCGAGTTGGGACGACGTGCGGCCGGTCGCCGAGTCCGATCGCGAGGCGTTCCCGGCGCTGCATTACTTCACGCAGTTGTTTCGCACGCGCGCCCTGGGCGACTTCATGGTCGAGCAGCGGCGGATCATCGAGGAGGCTTACGGGCGCAAGCTGCCGACCGTCGTCAACTTCAGTGACGGGGCGGTCTATCACGCCAACTTCTGCGGCCAGGGTGTGGACTATTTTGAATTGCTCGACGCCGACGATCAAAACGCGATCTGGGGCGAGGACTGGTCGAACAACGCCTCTACGTACCAGTGCGCCGCGTTCAACGTCGCCCTGATGCAAGCCGCGGCGCGGAAGCGGGACCAGACCATCGGCCATTACCTGATCGCCCACGCCGGCCGCACGGCGTGGGACATTAAGACCAAGGCAGTCGGCGAGACGGCCCGCGGCGTGCGGATGTGGATGAACTACTGCTACGGCCCGCGCTGGAGCGGCCATGAAGGCGGACCGCCGTGGCGCACGCACGTGTGGCAGGCGAAGCCCGAACTGTGGACGGCCAACGCCGAAATCACGCGCGAGATCGGCGCGGTCGAAGATTGGCTGCTCACCGCGAAACCCGCGCCGGCCGAGGTCGCCCTCCTCTACAGTTCCTCGTCGGACGTCTGGACGATGGACAACTTCGCCTACGGCTTCGACCGGATGCACACGTGGCTGGCGCTGATGCACGCCCAGATGCCGGTGGCGATCGTTCCGGAACGCGAAATCGAGCGGCTGGATGGGTGCCGCGTCTGCTACTTGTCCGGCCCAAACCTGACGCGGGCGGCGGCAGCCGGTCTGCGGGCGTGGGTCGAAGCCGGCGGCACACTCTGGCTGACCGCCGGGGCGGCGTCGTGCGACGAGTACAACCGGCCGTTGGACACGATCGCCAGCCTGTTGCCCGTGGAGCGAGGGGAACTGGCGACGCTCGAACCGTATCAATCCGCCGGCCGGTTCCTGAACTACCTGGCCCGGCGCGACACGGTGAAATGGGGAGACCAGGAATTGGAGGTCCTGTCGGTCAAGCAGCCGCTCCAGCTGCGCGGCGCGGAGGCGGCGGTGTTGGCCACCTACCAGGACGGCCAGCCCGCGGCGGTCGCCGGCCCCGCCGACAAGGGCCGCGTCGTCGCGATCGGCTTTCTGCCCGCGCTTTCGTACATCAAGCCGGCGCTCGCCGCGCGTCTGCCGTTGGATCGTCAGGCCGATGAGGAACGCCGCGCGGCGGAAGACGAGGCCGCTGCTCGCGCGGCACCTGCCGACACCGATCAGCCGTTGGCAACGAGCGCGGTCGTGGCCGTTCCCCGGAATGCCGGTTCGCTCGCCCAGGCGGACCGCGAGTTCCTGGAGCGTTCCTACAATCCGTGGCGCTACCCCGCGGGCATTCGTGATTGCCTTCTGACGCCGGTGCGCGACGCGCGACTCCGCCCTTCGCTGATCTGCGACACGCCGCTGGTCGACGCGGTGGAGCTCCGCTGCGAGCAAGGTGTCCTGATCGCGCTGTCGAATCACGCCTTAGAGCCGCTCGCGCACATCGGCCTGGAACTGAAGACCGCCGGCGAGGTCCGGCGCGTCGAGTCCGTGCGCGTCGGACCGGTCGCGTTCGAGTCGCCTGCAACGGGGACTATCCGCTTCGCCGTCCCGCTCGAAGCCAGCGATTTCATCATGGTATCGACGAAGTAGCAGCACCTGCCGCGTCGTGTGTCGTCCCACTTGCACCGCCACGCCCACGACGACCGCGCGTGGGCCTTGGCGCGTTGTCGTCAGAATCATGTCGCGACGAATGGGCTTCTCCGGATCGAACGTGCTTAAGTGGATGTGACCTGGGCACGCAAGCACGTTTCAACGCAGGCACATTCAGCGTGTGCGAAGGACGGTCCGTTCTCGTGTCACGTTGGACCGCCCACGGGCCCGCCCTTTGAGCCATCGCTGGTTTCGGTCGCTGCAACAGGTGTCGATTTGACTCATGCGTGCGGGATTCTCGCCCCCGGAACGACTATGGACGTTCGCATCCGCTGACGGCCTGAAACCGCTCAAGCAACGGAAATCAACTGTAACGAGTGGAGCGACCGTTGGTTCGCCCCGTTTTCGCCGTCCGTTGGACATGACACGGGCACTCGCCTGTCAATCCCCACCGTGCCCGGCAATGACTCCGGCGAGGAAGTGCCGTACAATAGACTGCGTTGCGACCACCTCGATGGCTGTCGAACGCTGCGGCTACGCCTTTGTGTGGGATCTAAGGAGAACCCACATCCGAAGGGTGGGTTTGTCGCTCCGTCTGAAAGCTCGAACTCAACGCCTAGGGGACCGCGATGCCGTACATCGAATTCCTTTGGATGGACGAAAACGTGGACCACATTGCAGAGCATGACGTGACAACAGACGAGTTCGAATATGTGGTGAAGCATCCCGACAGGCGCGACGTGAGTCACTCGTCTGGCCTGCCGTGTTGTTGGGGTACGACCCCAGAGGGCCGATTTCTGTTTTGCGTGTACGAGAAGATCGATGACATCACGGTGTATCCCGTAACCGCGTATGAGCCCAGCGAGGAACAGCCATGACAGACCCATCACGCCGCGGATTGGCGCCCGACCACTTAGAGCGCCTTGAGAAGGCCCGGGCAGAGATCGCCGCAGAGCTACCCGACTTGGTCGCACGAGAGCGGCGCATGCGAGAGGCGGCTGAGGAAAACACGTTCAGCGGTGCCTTGAGGCGTGCTATTCATGGCGGGGATCGGGACCTGATTTCCCTGGCGGAACTAGTCGGAACGACACCGGTTCATTTGTCCGAGTTCCTCGCCGGGGACCGCACCCTGCGTTCGGATGTGCTCGATCGGCTCGTCTCAGCTCTCGGAGCAAAGCTTGTTGTGTCAGGCAAGGAACCAGGCTCACCGTAGTAGGCTGGAAGTCCATCCCACACAGGGAACCTGGACGTGCGAATTGGATTGGTTGTCGCTGCTCTCAGTGCACAAGCGAGAGAATTCGCGCGACTACGCGCAGGCGGGCGAGGAAGTGCCGAATGCACGGGTACGGCTGCTGTTCTCCGGGAGAAGAAACACCATCTTGGTCGACAGGGTAATGTCGAAAAGCGTCCGTACG
>Ga0194113_10007866_pt1 | contig 13198 bp, 29 predicted proteins | sample TA2MahC200mmetaG_FD_146193 | JGI IMG/M metagenome (GOLD analysis project Ga0194113, IMG submission 146193) | Freshwater microbial communities from Lake Tanganyika, Tanzania - TA2015017 Mahale Deep Cast 200m | ecosystem: Environmental > Aquatic > Freshwater > Lake | place: Tanzania: Lake...
CTGGATAGGATTTTGAGCAGGGTGGTTTTGCCCGCGCCGTTGCGGCCAATGCTTGCCCTGAGCCTGTCGAAGGGATGCCGACCACTTCGCCGCGCTTGACCTCAAACGATACGTCCTTCAGCGCCCAGATGGTCTCGTTGGAGACAACGGACGACTGACCCTTGTCCTGAGCGTAGCGAAGGAACGGACGACGGATGATAGACGGCGGAAGGGGACCTGCACGGCCTCAGTCAGCGATTCGCGGATCGTCTTGTAGCGCGCCTGCGGGCCGCCGATGCGGTATTGCTTGCTCAGATTCTCCACGCGGATGGCGATGTTATCCATCAACAATCCCTCATCACCTACACACAGATGGCCTGTATAGCATCCGAGATACTGAATCGCCCCTCGCTTCTGTACCCACGCTAGGCTCCAGCCGTCGCATACACTCTCTCGGGTACACGCGCGGCCTGAAGTGTCACGCTGATCTCGCCTGTCTGAATCAGATGACGCACAGAAGCGTGCAGAAACTCCACGCTGACCGCCTCCCCATCCTCGCCGTAGCTGATGATCACACCTCCTGCTTCCTCCACCGCGTCCACCGGGGGCAAATCCCGTAGTACAAATAGAAGGATGTCGGCTTCAGAATCATATCGGATTTGCATCTTGTTCCTCCTGCCAATACTTCTCCACCTTGCTGGTCCAATAGACCGTCAGGATCTTGCGTCCTCTTTCCGTTTCGACAAAGGGAATCCTCAACAGGCCATTTCCTCTTCTTGCTTGAGCGACAAGAGCCTCGAGGTCACCTGGCACCACCTGTTCGGGATCCCTCAACAAGTTCTCCACCTCCTGACGAGTGATGCCCAACTTTTTCTGCCATTCCTCCTGGCGCTCTTCCGCATGTCTTGTCCAAATGATTTTCACAGCGCTGCCTCTCTGCTACTCCCACGCCCGGTCAGTTCGGGGTGGAAGCCCGTGCCTACCTCCAGCAATGAACCAACCCGGCCGTGGATCTCGGCGTAGCCCTCCGTCGGCTCGGTGATGCGAGAGAGGATCTTGAGCAGCGTGGTCTTCCCCGCCCCGTTGCGGCCGATGCCTGCCCTGAGCCCGTCGAAGGGATGCCCACCACCTCGCCGCGCTTAACCTCGAAGGAAACGTCCTTTCCCAACAAATTGAAAGCAACGCCCAACTTCTCCGAGAACCCTATCTTCGCAGTAAACCGCTCCGTCCCCACCTGTAATTGAAAGTCCTCTTCACGAGGAACACGGAAGACGAGAGGCATCGGTTCCAGACCTGCCTCACGGACTTCACGATACACGTCCACTTCTGAGCTACCGATGATAGCGATCCTTCCCTGATGGATGGCCACCACTTGGCCAGCATACTGGGTGACCAGTTCATCCAGATGATCAGCTATCCACTCATCATACTCTTGCAACTGCAGTGTCTCCATGACCTTTCACCTCCTGTTCGATTCGAAATTCCCAATTGCAGCTCGCAATTCACACTACATCGGCAAACGTCTTTTCCATGCGGCGGAAGTAGAACGCCCCGCTGATCAGCAGCCCCACGGCCACCAACGCCGAAACGAGAACAATGAGGAAATAGAGCAGCTCGCGGTACTCCCACAAGTCGCCCAACTTAAGGGATACCCAGCCTTTCGAGGGCTTGATAATCGTAACCGGCACTTCATCAACGCTTGCCGCGTCATTCCTGGTTTCAGTCAGCCTGGATACGAGCTCGCGGACGGTCATGTTTTGTCCACTCCTATGCGCTAAACGCCGGCACGTTAGAACGTTGAAGCGTTCGAACCTGTCCTTCGATCCACGGATACGTATACCCGATCCCCTCTTTGAGGGACACCCTCGCCTCCCACACTTCTGTGCAGGGCTGCGGAGGTGCTAGGAGCAAGGGTGAGAAATACTCGCCACCCTTGCTCTCCTCTGCTCTCCTGCTCCCCCACGCCTCTGCTCCCAAGCTCAGTTCGGCCACTGTCACCCGCTCATCGCTGCCGCTGTTCACCGGGCCTTCCAGACGCTGCCCTGAGCCTTGTCCTGAGCGTAGCCGAAGGGCTGCCCAGCACCTCGCCCTGCTGCACCTGGAAGCTCACGTCCCGCAGCGCCCAGACTTGTACTGAGCGAAGCGAACGTATGTACTCACCCTGCCGGTGGGCGTAACCCTCCTGGCCGATCCTTCGCTTACACTCAGGACAAGCCTTGAGCAGTGGGTCGGGCTTGCCGCGCACCCTGGCCCACCAGCGCTCCAGGTCGGCGCTCAGGGTGTGGCCGCCAATCAGCCCCAGGCGGTAGCGTTTACTGACGTTTTCGACACGAATGGCGATGTCACTCATGGCTTTGGCTGAACGGAGATCGAGACTCCCTCCTTGCGTCTTCCATATTCCCTCTGCACACGATGACCTTAAGCAGGTATCATCTCAGGCTGGGAAGGCACAAGCGTCACCTCAAACTGGACTTTTTGTTGCAACACTTCCGAGGCATCCAATACCTCGATACCGATTAGTCGCCCCTGCCTGTTGAAATCCGCATGTACGCCGGGCACCACCGTCTCGGTGTTGGCGGCTTTCTCTCCCGGGATACCAAACCAGATATACAACAGGTCTCGAACCGAGTCGTATTCAATCTTCATTTCAACCTACCCCCAAGGAAATCCTTGCCCATATCGGGCCTTCACCGTCAGCAAAATGATCTATCCAGCAATCACTTTGTAATACACCGTCACCTCCTTCTCCCGATAGAATCGTCCTTCCCATTCGGCTTCGTAAGGAAATACCAGCACCTTGCCTGAGGTTCCAGGCTTGGCATCCCTGGCCTCCCAGCCTTTGTTTAAGGTTTGTTCTATCTCTTCACGGGTAACGCCACGTTGTCTCATTCGGGCCCGGAGGGCGGGCCGCCGATGCGGTATTGTTTGGATAGGTTTTCGACTTGGATGGCGATGTCACTCATGGATGCCTCAAATCGAGGATTGCCATTCTTCTCGTGTGATACCGGACTGTCGCAGAAGCCGAACCAACAGGTCTACGCTAATGTCTCCCCGATGCGGGTTGGGCAGAATCAACCGGCGGTCTCCTCGGAGCATAAACTCGTGCTGGCCACCTGTGTAGGGACCTTCAAACCCCAACCTTTTCAAACGCTGAATCAGTTCGCGACGTGAAACAGGCGTGAGACGCGGCATTTAGGCTGGCACCTTCTCCGGCAGGTGAATAGCTACCTCCCCCAAAGCTGGGACCGGTAATCCTTTCGCAATGCTAAACAGCACCCAGTCCTCAATTGCCTCGGCCAGGTTGCGGCGGCATTCTTCCAGGGTCTTACCTGTCGCCCAGACCCCGGCTAGCGGTGGTACCTCGCCGTAGAACGGTTCTTCGTCTTCGATGATTTCATAATAGGCGTATTCCAGTGCACTCTGAATGTACTGCAATAACACGCTACCTCCTCCTTAAGTTCACCTTCCTACAGATTTGGACGCCTTTCCAGCATAACCCACCGGCAGGCCCTCCGGCTCCAGGCATCGCCGTGAGCCAAGTCGAACGGTGGGCAGCCACGGCAAAGGCCAGGCGCACGTACATGCCGCTGGAGAAATGCTTGACCGGCGTGTCCATGAACTTCTCGATCCTTCGACAGGCTCAGGACGGCGTCTCGGCAAAGGCCACGATCCTTCGGCAGGCTCAGGACAGGTCTCGTCGAACTTGCAGTCAATCTCCGCCTTCTTCATCCCCAGGTCTGCCCTGAGCATCGTCGAAGGGATGGCCCCGTTCAGGTAGATGTTCTCCCGCCCGGCCTTCCCCCTGCTTGCGGGGGGATAGAGGGGGGCGGGGTGGAAGCCGGTGCCCACCCTTCGGTTACACTCAGGGCAGGCCTCCAGCAAGCTGGCCACTCGGCCCTTGACCTTCACCTGGCCCGAGGTGGGAGCGGTGACCCGCGACAGGATTTTGAGCAGGGTGCTTTTGCCCGCGCCGTTGCGGCCGATGATGCCCAGTACTTCGCCCTGCTGCACCTCAAAGCTCACGTCCCGCAGCGACCAGACTTGTACTGAGCGAAGCGAACGTATGTACTCGCCTTGCCGGTTGGCGTAATCCTCCTGGCCGATCCTTCGCTTACGCTCAGGACAAGCCTTGAGCAGCGGGTCGGGCTTGCCGCGCACCTTCGCCCACCAGCGCTCGAAGTCGTCGTGCAGGGTGCGGCCGCCAATCAGCCCCAGGCGATAATATTTACTGACGTTTTCGACGCGAATAGCTATGTCGGTCATAGGCGAAGCCTTCCGAACAGTCCATGTTTCTAGGGGATGAGAAGCGCCTTTTTGAGGGCCTCCTGTACCAGAGCCATGATGTCTGAAGGCAATCTCCCTAACTTCTTTCGGAACACGGACTCATGAACAATGGCCATCTTCTCTGCTTTGAGCAGCGAAGTCTTCTTCAGCCCAGTTTGTGAAAACACGGGATGACCAGCCTCAATCCGCACCCAGGTCTTGCGCAATGCCCCAGCAGGCACTCGTGAGAAAATACCTATCACAATCACATCTTCTCCGTGAACCACCCACACCAACGCAGGTCTCAGCTTGGTGGAAGTGAGGTCAGTAAAGGGAAACCGTACCAACCACACCTCTCCCCGGTCAGGCTTCGGCATCGTAGATGTCCTCTCCCTCTTCCAGCCACTCCCGAAAACCCGTCTCTGCCAGCGTCATCATGGCAATGGTCTCTGCTCGCTCGTCAAAAGTATCAACCAGCGTTAGCAATTCCCGTGGCGGCAGTTGGAAGACAAGGTCTTTGATCTCCTCCATGCTCATGTCCAATGTCACTTTGGGCATTGTTCTCACCTCCAATATGAGTTTGACACACCCCACTCCTTTACCGCCAGCACCTCGTCCACCAGCAGAATCTCCGGCTCCAGGTGGGCGGCCACCGAGAAGGCCAGGCGCACGTACATGCCGCTGGAATAGTGCTTCACTGGCGTGTCTATGAACCTCTCAATTTCGGCAAAGGCCACGATCTCGTCGAACTTGCGGTCAATCTCCGCCTTCTTCATCCCCAGGCCTGCCCTGAGCATCGTCGAAGGGATGGCCCCGTTCAGGTAGATGTTCTCCCGCCCGGCCTTCCCCCTGCTTGCGGGGGGATAGAGGGGGGTGAGGTGGAAGCCGGTGCCTACCTCCAGCAGGGAGCCCACCCGGCCGTGAATCTCGGCGCAGCCCTCCGTCGGCTCGGTGATACGGGAGAGGATTTTCAGCAGCGTGGTCTTCCCCGCCCCGTTGCGGCCAATGATGCCCACCACCTCGCCCCGTTGCACCTCAAAGGAGACGCCTTTAAGCGCCCAGATTATCTCTTCCTCGGATGGGCCGCGCAGGGTGCGGCGCAGGTAGCCGAATGGCGAGGCTGCGAGATTACCCAGCGTTTCACGCAGGGTATTGGCCCGCTTCTCTCGGGCGCCGATGCGGTAGCGCTTGGATAGGTTTTCGACTCTAATCGCGATGTCAGTCATACTTCTTTGTTGCCACGAATTAACACAAATTGTCTTTGCCACGAATTTATCAATCTGTATGCATCTGTGCCCTCCAGTGCTGACGGCAGTTTGCCTTCTGGACAAAACCCGTGTATAATCTAAGCTGATTGAAAAAAGGCTCATGCAAACACGTGCATAGAAAGGCACTTCTGTGCATCCTCCAGGTGATGAGCACCACATAGACTTCGACGCACTTCGACATCAGGTGGCGGATGACAACTTCGCCTTGCGTCCACACGCCATGCAACATGCCGTTAAAGAAGGCTTCACGAGAGACCATGTGACTCACGTGGTTCTCACTGGCATGATGGTTGAAAGCTATCCTGAGCGCAAGCGTTGTTTGTTCTATGCCGATGTAGTTGTCGAGGGCGTCACCATGCCATTGCACGTCATCTGTGAGCACCACGAGCCGCAAGAACCAGTGGATGTAGTGACTGCATACAGCCCTTCTGAGGAAGAGTGGGAAACGCCAACCCGACGAAGGCCAAAGAGAAAGGGGCGAAGATGAAAGGATTGATCACCATCTGTCATGAGTGTGGGACGAAAACCGAACTCAGTCTGATCCGTATCGAGTTCGAGCGCAAGGGCGTTCACGCTGCCATGACCGGCATCCCGGCCATGGTATGCCCCCGATGCGGCACAGAGTATGTGCCAGCGGAGATCGCCGGTGATGTCATCGACACCGTCTCTCGCACTATTGACCAGACAGAGGCATTGCTCAAGCGCACCGAGGCACACCGGCGCACACTGGCGTCGCCGCAGCTCGTTCTGGGCCCCGAACGACTGGAACTGGCCCTCGCCTCGTAGTTCGCGCTCTCCCGTCTTTCCATCTCCATGTCCCCTTGTCTCCGCTGCTTCCCCGCCCCCCAGCTTCCCTGCTTACTGTCGCCTCCGCCAGAATCCCCACATAGCCAGTGTCCCCACCACCATCACCGCCGCCCTTCCTTCACCCCATCGCCCATCTTGCCCAGACACTTGTGTTGAAATCCTATATCTCCTACTGCCAGCACTTCGTCCACCAGCAGAATCTCCGGCTCCAGGTGGGCGGCCACCGAGAAGGCCAGGCGCACGTACATGCCGCTGGAATAGTGCTTCACTGGCGTGTCTATGAACCTCTCAATTTCGGCAAAGGCCACGATCTCGTCGAACTTGCGGTCAATCTCTGCCCGCTTCATGCCCAGGCCTGCCCTGAGCCCCGTCGAAGGGATGGCCCCGTTCAGGTAGATGTTCTCCCGCCCGGCCTTCCCCCTGCTTGCGGGGGGATAGAGGGGGGTGAGGTGGAAGCCGGTGCCCACCCTTCGGTTACACTCAGGGCAGGCCTCCAGCAGGCTGGCCACGCGGCCCTTGACCTTCACCTGGCCCGAGGTGGGGGCCGTGACCCGCGACATGATTTTGAGCAGGGTGCTTTTGCCCGCCCCGTTGCGGCCAATGCTTGCCCTGAGCCTAGCCGAAGGGATGCCTACCACCTCGCCTTGCTGCACCTCAAAGCTCACGTCCCGCAGCGCCCAGATGTACTCGCCCTGCCGGTTAGTGTAATCCTCCTGGCCGATCCTTCGCTTACACTCAGGACAAGCCTTGAGCAGCGGGTCCGGCTTGCCGCGCACCTTCGCCCACCAGCGCTCGAAGTCGTCGTGCAGGGTCCCGCCGCCAATCAGCCCCAGGCGATAGCGTTTACTGACGTTTTCAACGCGAATGGCAATGTCAGACATGGCTTAACCTGTTGTCTCTGTTCCCTATCTTCCCTTCTTCATTGCGTTTACCGCTGAACGTCGTGTTTCGTTGCCAAGTAGATCTCGACTGTTTCGAAAACTCGCGTGGCCTTCTGTAGAGTCTCATCCGCATCTGCTTCGGCATAACGCTCGGAGGGAATCCACACAGGCAAGTCCCGGCGCCCAAAGAGTGGATATTCCGTGCGAAAACCAATGCCTTCCATGGTCACTGCGATGTCCGCCAGTTCGTCACACAGCGACCAGTCAGCATAGGTCTGCCGAAAGTCTTCTGATACTTCATGACGGTCGGTGATGATCACATCCCTCACTGTTAACGCGGCTTTGAGCGCCTTTTCCACAGCGTGTTGGCAATGAGCCATACACCGGGCATAAACACCGGCCTGCTGCAACACTCGTGCCGCCTCCAAGTCGGCATATGCCTCTATCAAAAGAGCTCGTGCAATGTCACGGTGAGACAGCATATTCAGGAACCTCCCAGACTCCTGGTTTTCTCATTCGGATGCCCCGTTCTTTCATGAGGCGTCCCATGCGTATGATATTGTTTCTAAAGAAATCGTGGCGATCGAAAACAACCTTGTTAGCGTTGTAAATCTCCAGCATCAATGGCGCAGCCCATTCCACTGAATCCTCCACATCCTCTGGGCTTGCCAGCATGACTTGAAAGCGCTTCCCAAGCCGCCGTCCTTTACGTGCCCATTGATCCTCTAGGCGATGAATGATCCCCCAGTCTCGCGGCAATCCTCTCACTACCACCAAAAGATCAATATCGGACCCTGGCGTGGCTGTGCCGCGAGCATGGCTGCCGTAAACCACAACAGCCACTAGTCTCCCCCCATACTCCGCATAGAGATCCTGCGTCATGCGGCTGAGGGTCGTCTCAATGTCTTGCACGCTTAATCGAGAAGTCATAACTGATTCGTTCATGCTCGACAGCTCGCCACTCCAAACTTTTCCTGAAACACTACATCCCCCACCGCAGCACCTCGTCCACCAGCAGGATCTCCGGCTCCAGGTGGGCAGCTACGGCAAAGGCCAGGCGCACGTATATGCCACTGGAATAGCGCTTCACCGGCGTGTCCATGAATTTCTCGATCCTTCGACAGGCTCAGGACGGCGTCTCGGCAAAGGCCACGATCTCATCGAACTTGCGGTCAATCTCTGCCCGCTTCATGCCCAGGCCTGCCCTGAGCCCCGTCGAAGGGATGGCCCCATTCAGGTAAATGTTCTCCCGCCCGGCCTTCCCCCTGCTTGCGGGGGGATAGAGGGGGGTGAGGTGGAAGCCGGTGCCCACCCTTCGGTTACACTCAGGGCAGGCCTCCAGCAGGCTGGCCACGCGGCCCTTGACCTTCACCTGGCCCGAGGTGGGGGCCGTGACCCGCGACATGATTTTGAGCAGGGTGCTTTTGCCCGCCCCGTTGCGGCCAATGCTTGCCCTGAGCCTAGCCGAAGGGATGCCTACCACCTCGCCTTGCTGCACCTCAAAGCTCACGTCCCGCAGCGCCCAGATGTACTCGCCCTGCCGGTTAGTGTAATCCTCCTGGCCGATCCTTCGCTTACACTCAGGACAAGCCTTGAGCAGCGGGTCCGGCTTGCCGCGCACCTTCGCCCACCAGCGCTCGAAGTCGTCGTGCAGGGTCCCGCCGCCAATCAGCCCCAGGCGATAGCGTTTACTGACGTTTTCAACGCGAATGACGATGTCGCTCATAGTCTGGAATGGTCCCTCGAAAGGAACGCCGACACTTCTTGAAGTACAACCCCAATGTCTCTGATCGGGTCTCCTACCAGAGGCGACGGCTTCACGTTGCCCTGTTCATCGTGATGATGGTGCGGGTAGGTTGCCAGGTTACGAAACTCCTCTTTGTTGTCCCAACGTAGCAGCGGAACCTCAGTGAAAAACTGGTAAGCGTAGTCAATGTGTCCTTGGTTGTAGTAGATCCGCACCTGAAGCTTGCTCTTTCCTATAAGCTCTGCCCTGACCTTGAAGAAGAACTGTTCGAGGGAGAACTCCTTGGTCTCCATCTCGATCACCTTCTCGCACAAGGGATGCGCTTGAAGAATAGCTGTTAGGGCACCTAGGAGAAAGGGCAAAGAAGTCAAGGCGTGACCTCCTGGCGGAGCCCCAGCCAGCTTTCCAGCATCTCCTTTGCTACCTTCCAATCCAGCCAGTCGTCTTCCTCTTCCATGATGGTCCGGCCCAGGGTCTGACGTTGTTCGGCCGAGAAACTGCCTGTCTCTAGCAGAACGGACCTTTCATGGAGATACTCACCAAACCGCTCGAAGTGCATCCCATACTTGCGCTCGAAACGAGTGATTTCCCGCTGCAGAGCCGTAATCTGCCGCAGGATATACTCCCTCAACAGTTCCCGTATGGCTTGCTCCTCTGTGACAAAGATTTTCCTCTTGATCAAAGGCTTAATCACCACACTCACTTCTGCACTCATACTTTACCCTCCTATTGGCAACCTCCTGTGGAGTAATGCTAAATTAGCGTGTCCATGAACTTCTCGATCCTTCGACAAGCTCAGGACGGCGTCTCGGCAAAGGCCATGATCCTTCGGCAGGCTCAGGACAGGTCTCGTCGAACTTGCGGTCAATCTCCGCCTTCTTCATACCCAGGTCTGCCCTGAGCATCGTCGAAGGAATGGCGTCGTTCAGGTAGATGTTCTCCCGCCCGGCCTTCCCCCTGCTTGCGGGGGGACAGAGGGGGGTGGGGTGGAAGCCGGTGCCCACCTCCAGCAGGGAGCCCACCCGCCCGTGAATCTCGGCGTAGCCCTCCGTGGGCTCGGTGATGCGGGAGAGGATCTTGAGCAGCGTGGTCTTCCCCGCCCCGTTGCGCCCGATGATGCCCACCACTTCGCCGCGCTGCACCTCGAAGGACACGTCCTTCAGCGCCCAGATGGTCTCGTTGGAGACGGCGGACGACTGGCCGCGGACGACGGACGACAGGTGGCGGAAAGGTGCCCCCACCGCCTCGGTCAGCGACTCGCGGATCGTCTTGTAGCGTGCCTGCAGGCCGCCGATGCGGTATTGTTTGCTCAGGTTTTCGAGCAGTCAACTGTTCGATAAAATCGAGCGCCTGCTGAAATGGTGTTGACGTAATTGCTTTCATAGAAGTGCTCCTTATCTACACTATAGGTGCGCCGACAGTATGACAGCAGGCACACGCACATGCCGCTGAAAGGGAACTCTAATACACCTCATCGTGAGTCCCCATGGTCAGCAGGTGGATTTCCTCTTCACCCGATTCTGGGTTCTGGACGATCTCGAAGAGGATGCGGTTGTCGTAATCCACGGTACATGCCCAGACACCGGTCAGCTCTCCCTTCAACTTGTGACTGTGAAGCGAAGGGTGAAAAGGGTCTGTTGCTAACTGTCGGAGAGTATGTTCAGCCCTCGCACGCAATCTGAGTTGTCGGCGGATCGCACGCCGAAAGGCACGGGTGAAGCTGGAACTCCAGACCAGGGTCTTCACGTGTCCAACTCCTGCAGCAAATCGTCCACCGTGCCTCGTCGCACATCCCCTGTTTGGTAAGCCTCACGTGCTGCGGCGATTTCAGAAATAAGCTCAGAACGCCGATGCTGGATCAAGCGTTGGCGGATGATTTCGATCAACAGCATCTGATCGTCAAGAGGCAACATCTCAACGTTCTCGATCACCCTCTGAAAGTCTGAAGACTTGGTCCGCATATCCACTGTCAACACCTCCTTCATCGCTGCTCGAACCCGGACTCCAGGTGGGCAGCCACGGCAAAGGCCAGGCGCACGTACATGCCGCTGGAGTAACGCTTCACGGGCGTGTCATCGTTCAGCTTGCTTACGAAAGCTGCCTCGTAGCGACGTTTCCGCCAGGCCTCGGCAATGTTGGAGCACACGGAGCGTAACAAGCGGCGGATCTGATCCGTTAACGAGTACGTCCCTTCTTTGGGAAAGCTTTTCGTCAGCTCAAAGATCCGCATCGCCGTGTCAAATCCCATCTGATACACATCGAGGTCACGGTGCGTCTTTATCGTTCCACCCATTCCCCTCGTCCCCTTGTCACAGCACGTGCAGGGTCCTACCGCCGATCAGCCCCAGGCGGTAGCGTTTACTGACTTTTTCGACGGAGATGACGGTGTGGCTCATACTGTATCCATAAACGTCCGTTCGACCTGATTGAAGATCAAGATGCCGATCAGCAAGACCACCAGCATGAAAGCGGTGCTATACAGCAAGTGCCCCCCATCCACCGTGCCCGCCCCCAGGAAGGCGTAGCGAAAGCTCTCCACGATGGGCGTCATCGGGTTGGCCAGGATCAGCCAGCGGAACTTGCCCGAAACGGTGGAAAGCGGATAAACCACCGGCGTGGCGTACATCAAGAGGTGCACGCCGAAGGTGACCAGGTACTGCAGGTCACGGTAGCGCGTGGTCAGCGACGAGACGATGATCCCAAAGCCCAGCCCCAGCCCGGCCATCATCGCTACCAGCACAGGCGTGAGCAGGGCCCACCAGTTGGGCTGTATAGCCGCGCCAGCCAACCAGAAGTAGGTCAGGAAGGCCAGGAACAGCCCCAACTGGATGGCCAGGGCCACCAGGTTGGAGACCAGGATGGACAACGGCACGGTCAGGCGCGGGAAGTAGACCTTGCCGAAAATGCCGGCGTGGGCGACAAAGGTATTCGACGTCTTGGTCAGGCAGGCGGCAAAATAGCCCCAGATGACCGTGCCCGACATGTAGAACAGCATCTGCGGCAGGCCGTCGGTGGGCAGCCTGGCGATGCGGCCGAAGATGACGGTGAAGGTGATGGTGGTCAGCAACGGTTGGATCAGGTACCACAGCGGCCCCAGGATGGTCTGTTTGTAGACCGAGACGAAGTCGCGCCACACGAACAGCATCACCAGCTCGCGGGCCTGCCACAGCTCGTCCAGCCGCAGGTCGAGCCAGTGTCGCTGCGGGCGGATGATCATGGTCCAGTTTTCGCTATCCAGCTTTCGTTCGGTTAATATACTCATTCTTCAAGGCCAGACGGTCTCGTTGGAGACGGCGGACGACTGGCCGCGGACGACGGACGATAGGCGGCGGAAAGGTGCCCCCACTGCCTCGGTCAGCGATTCGCGGACCGTCTTGTAGCGCGCTTGCGGGCCGCCGATGCGGTATTGTGACGAAGGCCAGTACAAAGTCCACCGCCCCGGAGATCACGCTGGAGATAGGTACCACCAGGCGTGGGAAATAGACCTTCTTGATCAAATTGGCACTGGCCACCAGGCTGGTGGACGACTGGCTCGGCCCATTGGCGAAGAAGGTCCAGGGCACCAGAGCCGCATAGTTGAAAATGGGATACGGAACCCGCTCAATCCGCAATTGACCCAGAACTGCTGACCCCAGAATGCCCTCTACAAAGCGCACTGCCTCCTCAAATACCTCGCGACGAAACAGCAAGGTGATGAGTTCGTCCAGAACATAGTCACTGGTGTAAATCGGAATCCCATTGCTGCGAAGCTCTCGATAAATGCGCTTCACTTCCGCGTGGCGGGGCTCTTGGCGATGTCCAAGCGCCATCCATCCCCACGTATCTACAAAGACGGCCTCATGATTCATTATGTCCCTTTCCTATCGCGGTAGAGCTCTTCCTCGATTTCTTCGGCCGAAAGCATCTTTCCAGAAAGAATGCCTGCGACCGATAACAAGGGTTCATGCTGATCTGTGGCTCGCATAGAACACATTCCAAAAGCTGCTAATTTGCACTATTATCGGCAGCAGCCGTCTCCGAATCCCTCTCAGACTTACGCCGCTTACCTCGCCTGCGACGTCGCCACGGCAGCAGCCGACGCAGCAGGGACCGCTCCCTGGATTCGTGCTCGTGATGGTCCCGATAGTAGTAGCCGTAGTAGTAATAGTAGCTATAATAACCCAAATCGGATAGATTCACCCGGTTGAGCACCGCGCCCAGAATACGGGCTCCCACTTTCTCCAGCACCGCCTGGCCCTGGCGCACCAGGTCGC
>Ga0194113_10007868_pt1 | contig 13198 bp, 9 predicted proteins | sample TA2MahC200mmetaG_FD_146193 | JGI IMG/M metagenome (GOLD analysis project Ga0194113, IMG submission 146193) | Freshwater microbial communities from Lake Tanganyika, Tanzania - TA2015017 Mahale Deep Cast 200m | ecosystem: Environmental > Aquatic > Freshwater > Lake | place: Tanzania: Lake...
GATGGTGATTCACAAGCAGATGGACCGGATCGTCTGCCACCTGTGCGGCGCGACCGGTGCGGTGCCCGCCCGGTGCCCGGCGCCGGGCTGCGGCGACCCGGACATCCGTCACTCGGGCGTCGGCACGGAGCGGGTGGAGGAGATTCTCCGGAAGCTGTTCCCGAAGGCGCGCATCGCCCGGATGGATTCGGACACGATGACGAAGAAGGACGACTACCGGCGCGTGCTCGGCGAGTTCCGCACCGGCCGGATCGACATCCTGCTGGGCACGCAGATGATCGCGAAGGGGCTCGACTTCCCCAACGTCACGCTGGTGGGCGTCGTGCAGGCCGACCACGCGCTGCATCTCTCCGACTTCCGGGCCGGCGAGCGGACGTTCCAACTCCTGACGCAGGTCGCCGGCCGCGCCGGCCGCGGCGATGTGTCGGGCGAGGTGCTGGTCCAGACGCGCACGCCGTTCCATCCTTCGATCCAGGCCGCCCGGCGGCTCGATGCCGACTCGTTCTACGACCAGGAGCTGGAGTTCCGGGGTGCGACCGGATACCCGCCGTTCACGCACTTCATCGCCTGCACGGTGCGCGCGCAGGACGACGGGGCGGCGGCGGGCACGGCGGCGGACCTGGCGAAAGTCCTTCGCGAGCGGCTGGGGGCGCTCGCGGACGTGGGGCAGCCCGCCCCGGCGACGATCGCGCGCATCCGGGGCCAATACCGGCACCAGGTGATGCTCCGGGCGCCGCGGATGAAGCCGGTGCTGCCCGTGCTTCGCGATGTCTGGCTGTCGTTCCCCTGGCCCCGGGACGCGGCAGGATCCCTCGACATCGACGCGATGTCGGTGCTGTAGGCCGCGCCCCAATCCTCAGCCACGCTCCGGGTATCCGTTGACCACCCCCATGTGAAGTACGCATGGGCGCGACGCTCCGACCCCGTTCCACAGGGATGCGAGAGGACGGGATGGAGGGCGCCGTTCCGTCGGCGCCGTGCGGAAGACCCTCGGACCATCGTCCGTTCCTGATCAACCGTACTTGGCCGGGGATCTGGGTCCTGCGTTCGCCGGTTGACTCGGATCGCCCGCCCCGGCATGGTCGGGGCCATCCGGAGGAACAGCCATGACGGGACGAGCGGCGGCGGTGGTGATGGCGGCGGTGGGCATCGCGGCGGGCGGGGCGGAGGCGCGGGAGCGGTGGACGGAGCAGGAGGCCGCCGCGTGGTACGCGCGGATGCCCTGGTTGGTCGGCTGCAACTACAACCCGGCCTCGGCGATCAATGAACTGGAGATGTGGCAGGCGGAAACGTTCGATCCCGCCTCGATCGACCGCGAGCTGGGATGGGCGGAGTCGCTCGGCTTCACCAGTCTGCGCGTGTACCTCCACAACATCCCCTGGCAGCAGGACGCGAAGGGGTTCCTGGACCGCATGGACCGCTTCCTGGCGATCGCCGACCGTCACCGCATCGGCGTGATGTTCGTCCTGCTGGACTCGTGCTGGGACCCGCACCCCAAGCCCGGTCCGCAGCGGGCGCCGCGGCCGCACGTCCACAACTCGGGCTGGGTGCAGTGTCCCGGCGCGGAAATCCTGTCCGATCCGGCCCGGCACGGCGAACTGCGCGGGTACATCCACGGCGTCGTCGCGCGGTTCAAGGACGACCGGCGGGTCCATGCGTGGGACGTCTTCAACGAGCCGGAGAACGACAACCGGAACAGCTACGGGGCGGCCGGGGCGAAGACGGAGATCCCGAACAAGGCGGAGATGGCCCTGGCGCTCCTGCCGAAGGCCTTCGCGTGGGCGCGCGAGGCGAATCCCTCGCAACCCCTGACGGCGGCGCCGTGGCGCGGCCCCTGGCCGGAGCATGCGGCGATGGACCCGATCGAGCGCGCCATGATCGAGGAGTCGGACGTGATCAGCTTCCACAACTACGCGGACCTCGGGCAGGTGAAGCTGCGCGTCGGGCAGTTGCGCCGCTACAACCGCCCGATTCTGTGCTCGGAGTACATGGCCCGCCCGGCGGGCAGCACGTTCGACCCGGTCCTCGGGTGGCTGAAGGAACAGAAGGTCGGCGGCTACAACTGGGGGTTCGTCGCGGGCAAGACGCAGACGCAGTACCCCTGGGATTCGTGGCAGAAGGCCTACACGGCCGAGCCGCCGGTGTGGTTCCACGAGATCCTTCGCGACGACGGATCCCCGTACCGTCCGGAGGAGGTCCGCTACATCCGGTCCCTCACCGGCCGGCGCTGATGGCCTCGTAGAGGCCGGGCTTCCAGACATCCGAGAAGAGCGGGGGGATCTGGCGGCGCGCGATCTCGCGGAAGGGTTCCGCGTCGATCGGGACGAACTCCATGCCGCCGGCCTCCAGCTTCCGCCGGTAGTCGGCCTCCATGCGCTCGACCTCGAGGTTGTGCCAGCGCGTGGCCTCGTCGAAGGCGGCGAGGAGCCAGTCGCGCTCCCGCGGGCTGAAGCGCCGCTCGAAGCTCGGGCCCAGGGCCGGGACGTAGAACCCGATCAGGTGGCGGGTCTCCATCGCGTACCGCTGGACCTCGTCGAGGTGGTTGGCGCTGATCGTCGCCAGCGGGTTCTCCTGGCCCTCGACGACGCCAAGCCGCAGCGCCATGAAGATGTCCGTGAAGGGGATCGGCGTCACGTTGGCGCCGAAGGCCTGCCAGGCCTTGATGTAGACCTCCAGCTCCGGAACGCGGAGCTTCATGCCGCGGAGATCCTCCGGTGTGAGGACCTTCTTCGTGGACGTCGTCAGGTAGCGCGGGCCGCGGAACCAGGGGCGAAGGAGCCGGATCCCCGCGCGCTCCTGCATGACGCGACGGAGGTCCGCGCCGATCGGGCCGTCCCAGACGGTCTCGACGTGGGCGTAGTCGCGCCAGACGAACGGCGCCTCGACCACCCCGTACTCCGGCGCATACCAGCCCACGATGGCCAGCCCGCTGATGACCATGTCGACCGTCCGCAGCTTGAGGCCCTCCGTCAGCTCGCGCTCGTTGCCGAGCTGGCCGCCGGGATAGACGCGCACATCGAGCGCGCCGTCCGAGGCCGCGCAGGCGTTGCTCGCGATCCGGACCGCCGCCTGGTGCAGCAGTTCCGACGGCCCCGCCGTGTAGGCGATGCGGAAGACGGGGCGGGCCTCCTGCCGCCCGCAACCGGACACGACGAGGAGCAGGCCGGCGGAGACAAGGCGGAGCAGGGGATGGACGGATGAACGGATGGATGGAGATCTGCGACGGCAGGCCGCCCGGCCCGCCCCGCCGCCGGTTGCCGGCTGTTGGCTGCTGGCTGTCGGCTGCTGGATGTTGGTCTTTGGATGTTGGCTGTTGGGTGTTGGCTGTTGGCTCTTGGCTGTTGAGTCCCGTCCGCCCGTCCGATGCCCGGTGTTCGATGTCCGGCGTTCCGTGTTCACTTGAGCCTCCCGCCGCTTCCCTGGACCAGCGCCAGGGAGAGGTCCGGAACGAACGCCAGGATGAGCAGCAGCACGACCAGCATGGCGTAGAAGGGGGTCATGTGGCGGAGGATCGTCTTCACCGGCACGCCCGTGGTGCCCGCGAGGACGAACAGCAGCATGCCTACCGGCGGCGTCAGCAGTCCGATCATGATCCCCATCTGGAAGACCACGCCGAAGTGCACGATGTCGATACCGTAGGCCGCAAGGACCGGCAGCAGCAGCGGCGTCAGGATGATCATGATGCTTCCGCCCTCCATGACCGTCCCGAGAACCAGGATCAGGCCGATCAGGAGGAGCAGAAGGATCGCGCGGCTGGACGTGAGCGACTGGAAGAGGCCGATGAAGGCGCCCGCGTCCACCTCCCGCGTGATCAGGAACCCGAAGCAGGACGCGCAGGCCATGATGAACATGATCGCCGCGGTGCGGCGCGCCGTGACGAGCAGGATGGCGGGCAGGTCGCGCCACTTCAGGGTGCGGTAGATGCCGAGGCCCGCGACCAGCCCGTACGCGACCGCCAGCGCGCCGGCCTCGGTCGGCGTCACGAGTCCGCCGAAGATCCCGCCGAGGATGATGACCGGCATCAGCAGGGCGGGCGCGGCGCTGCGAAGGCTGGCCAGGATCTCCCGGCGGTTTCGCGGCTCGCCGGCGGGATGCCCGTCCCGGCGGGCGATCCACGCGCACACGACCAGCGTGAGGACCGCCAGCAGGATCCCGGGCAGCGTACCCGCGAGGAAGAGCTTCCCGACCGAGGCGCCGGAGACCGATGCGTAGATGATGAAGCCGACGCTGGGCGGGATGATCGGCCCCATCGTCGCCGCCGCCGCGTTGAGCGCCGCCGCGTAGCCCTTCGGATAACCCTTCGCGGTCATCATCGGCACCATGGTGGACCCGACCGCCGCGGCGCTGGCGATGGCGGCGCCGGAGACCATGGCGACGAGCATGTTCACCGCCACGACGACGTAGGCCAGTCCGCCGCGCGGCTTGCCGATGATCGCGAGCGCCAGCCGGGTGAGGCGCTGCGTGATTCCCGCCGCGTTCATGATCTCGCCCGCCAGCAGGAAGAAGGGCAGCGCCAGAAGGACCATCGAGTCCGCGCCAACGCAGATGCGCTGCGCGACCAGCATCGGGGAGAGGTCGGTGCAGGTGACGACATAGACCAGCGCGCTGGCGCCCATCGCGTGGGCGATGGGCATTCCCAGCAGCATCAGCGCCAGCATGAGGCCGATGAGGAGGATCATCGGGCGCCTCCTCGGTCGTCGGCCGGCGGCCGGTCGGACGTGTCGCGCTCCGTGAACTCGCCGCGGCGGAACCGTTGCAGGGCGTAGGCCAGGCTCAGCAGCGAGGCGACCGGCAGCGCGGCGTAGAAGAACAGGTTCAGCGGCCATTGCAGCGCGGAGGTCACCGTGCCCCGGGTCTCCCAAACCCAGAGGGCGCCCAGGACGGTGAGGGCGGCATGGAACAGGCAGACGCCCGCCGCCATCGCCACCTCGACGGCGCGCTGGAGACGCGGAGGGAACTTCTCGACGAAATACTCGACGCGGATGTGCTCCCGGTCGCGCAGGACCAGCGCCGAGCCCACGAGCGAGAACCAGACGAACAGGTAGCGGACGAACTCGTCGCTCCAGGAGAGCGAGTTGTTGAGCACGTAGCGGAAGAAGATCGCGCCCAGCACGATCGCCGCCATCAGGGCGTTGAGCCCGATCAGGAGGATGTCGCCCGCGCGATCGACCCATCGCGCCGCCCCGCCGAGTTGTCGGTCCATGTGGTCCATCGTGCGATCCCCCGGGGTGCGAATCAAGCCGGTCGCGGCGCGGCGTCCACGCGGTCGAGCCGGGACAGGTCCCCGGCGAGGAAACGCTGTGCGTTCCCGAGGGCCGCGACGGCCATCCGGCGGTTGGCCTCGGCCGTGTTGGATCCGACATGCGGTGTCAGCACGACGTTCGGGAGCGTGCGAAGGTCCCGCGCCGGATCGGCCGGCACGTAGGGCTCCGTCTCGAACACGTCGAGCGCCGCGCCGGCGAGGCGGTCCGCGGCCAATGCGTCGAAGAGCGCCGTCTCGTCCATCAGCGCGCCGCGCGCGGTGTTGATCAGCATCGCCTCCGGACGCAGCCACGCCAGCCGTTCGGCGCCGAGGAAACGGCGCGTTTCGGGGATGGAGGGGAGATGGACGCTGACGAAGTCCGCGGCGCCGAACATCGCACGGACGTCCGTCGTGTACTCGCCGCCCCCGGCGCCCGCCAGCGGCCCGGCCATGCGCTCCGGCGGCAGCTGGTCGCAGGCGATCACCCGCATGCCGAATCCGCGCGTGGCGATCGAGGCGACCCTCCGTCCGATCGCGCCGAAGCCCAGGACCCCCAGCGTGCGGCCGCACACCTCGACACCGCCGGCCCCGGCAAACCCGCCGTCGATGACCTTCCGATGCAGGTCCGCGACGCGTCGGGCCAGGGCGCCCATCAGCCAGATCGCGTGCTCCGCCACGCTGGCATCGAGCGCGCCGGGCGTGTTGGTGACCGCGATGCCGCGCGCCCGGGCCAGGGCCTTGTCGATGCCGTCATGGCCCACGCCGAACCGCGCGATGAGGCCGCTGCCATCGGCCGCGAGCGCCTCGTACAGTGGGCCGCGATAGGGCGCGACGCCGACGATGACCGCGCGGGCCCCGCGCGCCGCCACCGCGGCCGCGAGCCCCGCCTCATCCTCCGGCGCCGCCTCGCATCGCACTCCCTGGGCCGCCCGGAATACAGCCTCTCCCTTGCGGTACTCCTTCTCCGTCACCAGGACGATGGGCAACGATCCGCCGTCAGCAGGGTCCTTCACAATATCGCTTCCTTCTCTTCGTCCGCCGTTCGATGTTCGATGTTCGATGTTCGATGTTCGATGTTCGTTGGCTGTTGGTTGTTGGATGTTGGTTGTTGGTTGTTGGTTGTTGAATGTTGCCTCATCCTCTCGCCGCGAGCATCCGCCGGCATCCCTCGCGGATGAACAGTGTGTCGATGCCGCAGGCGATGAACCGGAAGCCGTCGCCCACGCGGCGGCGGACCTCGTCGGCGTCGACCGGCACGACATGGATCCCCGGCGCGACGCCGTTCCGGCGGCAGGCATCCAGGATCGACTGCTGCGCGGCCCGCACGCGGGGATGGTCGAGCTGTCCGGCGAGGCCCATCGAGGCCGAGAGGTCGTACGGACCGATCAGGACCGCATCGATGCCGGGCACCGCGAGGATCTCGTCCGCCCGCTCGACGCCGCGGATGTGCTCGATCATGACCACGACCACGACGCTGCGATTGTGGGCGCCGAAGTAACCGGCGAAGTCCGTCCCGTACCCCGTCGCGCGGCACAGCGACGCGCCGCGGACGCCGTCCGGCGGGAACCGCGCCATGGCGACGGACTGCGCCGCCTCCTCGGGTGAGTTGACCGACGGCACGATGATGCCGGCGGCGCCCAGATCGAGCACCTTCTTGGCCGCGACCGGATCGCACGACGGGAGGCGTGCCAGCAGGTCGCACCCGCTCCCTTTCGCCGCGAGCGCGACGCGGTGGAACTCCTCCAGTCCGATGGCCGTGTGCTCCATGTCGACGCCGAGGAAATCGAATGCCTCGCCCGTCATGATCTCCGCCACGACCGGGCTCCCGGTCATCAGCCATCCGCCCAGCACGGGCTGGTTCCGTCCCAGCATCTCCTTGGTCCTGCTCATCGGGGATCTCCTCCGTTATGCGTCAGCCGAAGATGTTTGAAGTCCATCACGCGCCCGCCCGGCTGGGCGAGCGCCTCGATCGTGATCGCGGACAGGCCGGCGGGCAGGTGCAGCGTTCCGGCCTTGAGCACGCCCCACTCGCGGTTGCGGTACTTGGCGTGGCCCTCGGCGTCGCGATGGGGCAGCGGGAGGTCGGGGGCGGGCGCGGCGGGAACGACGGCCTCAACCGCGGCTTCGCCGGCGGAAACACGGATTCGCGACCCCGCGTCGGCGGCCGGGCACGCGAAGGCGAGTTCGACCGCGTACTCCCCGGCGCGCGCGGCGTCGATCTCGAACCGGATCCGGCCGGAGGTGTTCGTCCAGTTCGTGAGCCAGTCGTGGGCGAAGCCCGGGCCGCAGGCGAACGAAAGGGGTGCGGTGGGGTAGGACTGCGGCGCATGCAGGTCGACCGGGTTGTGCTCCGCGTGGCCGACCGGGATCGGGGGCCGGCGGAGCCCGTCGCGGAAGATGTCGTCGATCCATGCCTCGTACTTCGCCGACAGGTCCGCCACGAGCGCCGGTTCGCCGGCGGCGATGTTGTTCGACTGCCCCGGGTCGGCGAGCATGTCATAGAGCTGCCAGTCGCCCGCGCTTCCGTCGTTCGCCTTCGCAGCGGAGCCGCCGGACCTTCCCTTGATCTCGCGGACCAGCCGGTACCGCTGTGTCCGCACCGCGCCGGGATAGCGGTTGGTCTCGTCGATGGGGTTGTGCGTGAAGAGCGTCCGCGCCGGCCACGACGCCTCGCGTCCCTCCAGCAGCGGCCGCAGGCTGACGCCGTCGACTTTGGGCCCCGGCGGCGCGGGCACGCTGCAGAGGTCGAGCAGGGTGGGGTAGAGGTCAATGTGCGAGACGATGGGCGCGACGGTGTGCGGGGTCCATCCGGCCGCGGCCCAGCGCATGAACAGCGGCACCCGCGTGCCGCCCTCGTGGACGCTGGTCTTCCCGCCGCGCATTCCCGCGTTGTAGATCTTCACGCCGGCCGTTCCGCCGTTGTCGGTCAGGAAGACGACGAGCGTGTTGTGGGCCATCTTCAGTTCGACGAGCTTCGCCAGCAGCCGCCCGACGTTGTCGTCGATGTTCTCGCACATGCCCCAGAAGGCCGCGACGTTGTCCTCAAAACCCGCCTTCTTGAACTTGTCGAAGTGGCGGTCCGGCACCTGGAACGGCGAGTGAGGCGCATTGTAGGCCACGTAGCAGAAGAACGGCTGCGCGCCGCCCTTCTCGATGAAGCGCATCGCCTCGTCGGTCAGCACGTCGGTGATGTACCCCTTCGTCGCCTCGGGCTTCGTGCCCCGGAGCAGCTCGGCGTCGAAGTAGTGGTTCCAGTGGCCTGCCGTGAGGCCGAAGAACTCGTCGAAGCCCTGGCCGGTCGGGTTGTACGGGTACTGCTCCCCGTTGTGCCACTTGCCGATGCAGGCGGTGCGGTAGCCGCCGCCGCGCAGGGCCTCGGCAAGCGTGACCTCGTCCGGCCGCATCGCCTCGCGGTTGTGCGTGACGCCGTGGACCCCGGTGCGGACCGGCCAGCGCCCGGTCAGAAGCGCGGCGCGGGTGGGGGCGCAGAAGGAGTTCACATAGAACCGGTCGAAGCGCACGCCGGACGTCGCGAGCGCGTCGATGTGCGGCGTGCGGACGTGCGGATTGCCGTGGATCGAGAAGTCGCCGTAGCCCTGGTCGTCGGTGATGATCAGGAGGATGTTCGGCCGCAGCGGCGTGCGCTTCGCCTCCTCGACCACCGGCACGTCCCTGTTCATGGCGTCGAAGGCCGCCTGCAGGCGCTTCACCTCGGACGGGTGGCCGGCGGCGGCGTCCTTCTGCTCGCCCGGGTCCGCATCGAGGTCGAAGAGCTGCATCGCGCGGGGAGCCACGCCCGTCTTGAGCCCGGGATAGGCGTCGGGACCGTACTGGTTCGCGGGGGCGAGGACGGTCGTGCCGTCCGGCCCGCGCGGGTCGATCCATCGGCCGTCGGGCTCGAGCTTCGGATCCATCTGCCGCGACGGCTTCACGTGGAGCTTCCATCGCGCGTCGCGGACCGTGACCAGCTTCGACCCCTGGTGGCCGAAGATGACGTCGTGAACCGGCCGTTCGTCCCCGGCCAGCAGAGGCAGCAGGTTCCGCCCGTCCAGAACACGGTCGTCGGGCATCGCGGCGCCCGCCGCTGCGAGCGCGGTCGCGAAGACGTCCATCATCACGGTCAGCTGTGCGCTCGTGCGTCCCGCGGGGACGCGGCCGGGCCAGCGGGCGATCATCGGGACGCGGTAGCCGCCCTCCCACGACGTCGCCTTCATGCCGCGCAGTCCGCCGGCGCTTCCGCCGTACCACGGTCCGTTGTCGCTGGTGAAGACGACCAGCGTGCGGTCCTCGACGCCCGCCGCCTTGAGCGTGTCGAGCACCTCGCCGACGCTCGCGTCGACCTCCGCCACGGCGTCGCCGTAGAGCCCCGCGCCGCTCTTCCCCTCGAAGGCGGGCGATACGGCCAGCGGCTTGTGGGGCATCGCGTGGGCGAAGTAGAGGAGGAACGGACGGTCCTTGTTGCGCCGGATGAAAGCGACCGCCCGGTCCGTGTAGCGCCGCGTCAGCGTCGCCTGCACCGCGGGATTCTCGACGACGCGGGTGCCGTCCAGCAGGTGAACGGGCCGCATGTCGTTGGAGTAGGGGATCCCGAGGTACTCGTCGAACCCGCGCTCGGTCGGCAGCGAACCCGGCTTGTGGCCGAGGTGCCACTTGCCGACCATGCCGGTCGCGTAGCCCGCGGCGCGGAGCACCTGCGCGAGCGTCACCTCGGAGGCCGGCATCGCCAGCGAGTCGGCCTCGGGACCCGCGTCGGGCGTCGGGTTCTGCGTCATGCCGCAGCGGAACGGGTAGCGCCCCGTCAGCAGCGAGGCCCTCGTGGGCGCGCAGAAGGGCGCCGGGCAGTTGAACTGCGTCAGCCGCGCCCCCTCCGCCGCCATCCGGTCGAGCCGCGGCGTCTTGAACTTCGGATGCCCGTAGCAGGCGAGATCCCCGTACCCGAGGTCGTCGGCGAGGATGATGACGATGTTCGGACGCTCCGGCGCCGCCGGGGCGGCGGATGCGACGAGCAGCGCGGCCGCAAGGCCGGCCAGGCGCGAGGCGGTCGGATTCATGATGCATGCCTTTCGCGGTTCGGGGAGTCCGGGGAGCGATCAGGAGACGCGTGATGACCGGCAGGAGTCGGGCCGGGATACCCTCCGAACTCCTGGCATGCCCTGACCATCGCGACGAAGTTCTCCGGGCGGCAGGAGGAGTGGATACTGTTCGACGACGTCAGGATATAGCCGCCGCCGGGCGCCGCGTCGGCGATCGCCTGGCGCACGGCCTCGCGGACCTGCTCCGGCGTGCCGTGGGGCAGCAGATGCGCGCAGTCGATGTTGCCGGTGATGCACACGCGGTCGCCGACGAGCCGCTTGACCGTCGCCAGGTCCATGCCCGCGACCGGTTCGACCGGGTTGATCCCGTCGGGGCCGGCGGAGACGATGTCCTCGAGGATCGGGTAGAGGTTGCCGTCCGAATGCTTGATGCAGAAGGCGCCCTCGTCGTGGATCATCGCAATCATCCGCTTCAACGGCGGCAGGACGAACTCGCGGAACTGGTCCGGGCTCATCATCGGTCCGAGGTTCCCCGCGTAGTCGTCGCCGAGCACGATCACCTCCGCGCCCGCCCGGATCGCGCGCTGCACGATCCGCATGTTGCACGCGAGCACCTTCTCCATGAGCGCCCGCACGAGGTCCGGCTCGAGGATGAAGTTCGCGAGCAGGTTGTCGAGGCCGTTCAGGTACGCCGACCACATGAACGCGGCGCGGTGGTGGAAGCAGATCGCCCGCTTCCCCTTGTAGCGCGCGACGAGATCGGGCAGCTTCCCGAGCCGGTGCGGCGCGTCGGGATCGGGCGGCACGTAGGCGCGCGCCTCGTCGATCGTCGCGACCGGCCCGCGCAGCGGATGCGCGACGGCTTCGGGACCGGGCAGGTAGTCCACGCCCCACTCGTCGGTGTAGGAGCCGTCGTCGTTGTCGCGCACCTTCGCGAAGAACGCCCCGCAGCCGACGCCGTCCATGTCGAGCCGGTCCATGCAATCGGCGACATCGCGGCATCCCGGCACGGCGGCGCGCGCGACTTTCTCGTCGACGACGAACTCGATGACCGGAACCCGGTCGGGTTGACCGCGTTTCAAGGCGGCGTGGACGCGTTCGACGGAGTTCATGGGGCGATGGGTTCCCTGCCGGGCGGCTGCGCCCGATGCGTGTACGGGGCGGTGGTGAACTCGAACCGAAAGGCATCGACGAGGGGCTCGGTCGTCGAGACGCCGCAGTCCTTGGCGGACAGGATCGGCACTCCGGCGCGGGTGCAGTTGCGGAGAACGACGTTGAGGATCAGCGGCCCGGGACCCGCCTCGGCGGCGCGCTTCTGCGCAGGCTCGGTGACCTCGACGCGGACCGGCACCCGGGCGTCGTCCCAGTGGACGTTCTCGAAGACGACGCCGTCGATGCGCCCGGGGGGCCGGCCGCGGGCCTCGCTGCCGACCAGCAGGTACAGGGCGCGCGACGGATGGGCGGGGGACCGTTCGCGGTTCCGCTCGTACCGCCGGTCGTAGTGCTCGAGGAACGACTCCATGCGGATGTCGCGGAAGACGATGTTCTCCATCCGCGCCCCGCGCACGCAGTCGAGCCGGATCCCGTCGGCGGCGGACAGGATGTCGATGCCCTCGAAGAGGAAGTTGCGCATGACGTCGCAGTCGGTCTCGCTGCCGACGCGGATGCCGTTGGCCTTGTGGACCCAGAGGACGCAGTTACGGTAGGTCAGGTTTTCGACCACGGCGCGGCCGGCGCGCGCCTTCGGGCTGAGGCCGTCGTCCTCGGAGAGGATGAAGCAACCCTCGACGAGGACGTTGTTGCAGCGGTCGATGTCGATGCCGTCGTGGTTGCTCAGGCGGACGTCGCTCAGGATCTTCAGGTTCCGGATCTTCAGGTCGTCGGTGAGGAACGCGTGCACATTCCAGGAGTAGGAATCGCGCACCGTCACGTCGCGGATGCGGACCTTCCGGCACCCGGCGATGGCGAGGGCTCGCCCCGGCTTCTTCGCGATCTTCTCGGCCGCCTCCCAGCCCTTGCGAACGACATAGCCGTTGGCGTCGATCGTGCCCGGCCCCGAGATCGTCAGGTTCGTCACGGCGCAGGCCTGGACATAGGCGATCATGTCCGGGCTGGCGGGCAGGGGCCGCACGCTGTCGTGCCGGTCCAGCGCCTGGAGCAACGCCCCGGCGTCGAGGTGGAGCGTCGTGTCCGAGCGCATGCGAAGGCTTCCGGTCCGGTAGTGGCCCGCCGGGAACCGCAGTACGCCGCCGGCGGGGAGCGCGTCGATCGCACGCTGCACGGCCTCGGTCGAGTCCGTGACACCGTCAGCCCGCGCCCCGGCCTGCGCCGCGTCGACGATGGCGGCGCCCGGTGCCGGCGGCGCGATCGCGTCCGGCGCTTCGAGGAAGAGGAAGAGCTTCGGAAGGAAGTTGACCTGCACCACCATCTTCGCGGGCCGTGCAGACACGAATTCGACGTGCGAAGCCTTCCATGCCGGCCGGATGCCGAGACGGGCGGGTTGGACGGTGGCGGATTGAACCGGGGTGCCGTCGAGCAAGGCGACGTCCACCTCGGCCGGCCCCGTGCACACGGCCTGCGCGTAATAGATGTCCTTGTAGGCGAGAACGGGCACCGCGACGCCGTCGATCGTGAGCGCGAAGACGGAGCTGGCCCGGCCGGGCACGGACAGGGGCTGCACCGCCGCGGCCGGGAGGATCAAGGCAAGCGCCAGTGTGGCAACGGCGCACCGAAGAACTCCATTCAGTCCGCTCGCTGTGGTTGACGATGCTCGCAAAGGCCTCCCGTTCGGCCGGGCGAGCCGCCCGGCCCTACCTGCCGCAACCCTTGAATCCGCGGTGGGGCCGGGCCGCCGCCCGGCCGATAAACGATGGTCAGGCGAACTGGGTGCATGCGTGAAGGGTCGAACGTCATCCGGGACCCC
>Ga0194113_10007871_pt1 | contig 13196 bp, 11 predicted proteins | sample TA2MahC200mmetaG_FD_146193 | JGI IMG/M metagenome (GOLD analysis project Ga0194113, IMG submission 146193) | Freshwater microbial communities from Lake Tanganyika, Tanzania - TA2015017 Mahale Deep Cast 200m | ecosystem: Environmental > Aquatic > Freshwater > Lake | place: Tanzania: Lake...
ATCCATGCAGCACGGTCATATCGTACTTGCCGTTATGGGCTATCTTGGCAGTTTTTTGGTCTTCGAGGAGCGGCTTCAGTCTGCTTATGACCTGCTCTAAAAAAAGCTGCCTGCCCGCTGAATGCCCTACAGGCAGATACCATGCCCTGCCGGGCGAGGTTGATAGGGATATGCCCACAAGCGCTGCCTGCCGCGGTTCGATGCTGGTGGTCTCGACATCGAAGGTGAAAGATTCGGCTGCGGAGAGCGCTCTTATAACCTCTTCGAGAGCCTCAATGGTGTCCACGATTCCGTAGTCGGCTGCTTCTTTGCTGACCTGTGCCTCAACTATGGGACGAACCTCCTGCTCTACTGCTGCACCTATGGCTTCGGGCAGCTTGGACAGCAGGGTGGTGAACTCCAGCTCCCGGAAAAGCTCGGTCACCCTGCTGCGTTCGTAGCTGGAGACGCGGCAATTGTCCAGGTCGAACTCTATGGGCACACCGGCGTCTATGGTGGCAAGCTCCTTGCTCTGGTGCGCTGCCGCCTCGTTTTGTCTCAGGGACTCCTGCGCTTTGGGCGGCGCAACCTCATCGAGATGCTGATAAATCCCCTCGATGCTGCCGAATTGCTTGATCAGCTTGGTTGCTGTCTTTTCGCCGATGCCGGGCACGCCCGGAATATTGTCGGAAGGGTCGCCCTTTAATCCCTTGAGGTCGGCAAGCTGTCCGGGAGATAACTCATAGCGTTCCTGCACCGCAACTTCGTCGTAAATCTGGGTATCGCTGAACCGTTTCCCGGGGCGGGGCGTGAGCACCCTGACATGGGGTGAGACCAGTTGCAGGGTATCTGTATCTCCGGTGACGATGATGGTATCCAGCCCCTTTTCACTGGCTTTTTTGCAGATGGTTCCTATTATGTCGTCGGCTTCATAGCCGGGCACCTCGAAGGAGGGGAGGTTGAAGGTGTTTATCATCTCTTTGACGCGCTTTATCTGCACCTTCAGTTCATCGGGTGCGGGAGGTCGGTGCGCCTTGTACTGTTCGAACTTCTCATGCCTGAAGGTGGGCGCGGGGCTATCCAGGGCTATCGCCCAGTGGGTAGGCTTGAAGTCGGACATCACCTTGAGCAGCATAGAGGCGAAGCCGTAGACTGCTCCGGTAGGCTCGCCTGTTTTGGTCACGGAGAGCGCGGGCAGCGCGTGATACGCCCGGTGTATCAGAGCATGACCGTCGAAAAGGATAAGCAAAGGTTTGTGGGATGACATATCAAGCGATAACCTGTTTTAATAAATCCCAAATCCGAATTTCGTTCGACTGAGCTCACGACGAAGTCTAAACTCTAAACAGCTTGGAAGCGGTCAGCCGTCAGCAATCAGCTTTCAGTATCCAATTTAACTGACCGCTGAGTGCTGATAGCTGAAAGCTCAGCCTGTGTTCCGGATTCAGCGTTAATAATTGTTTTGACTCGATATGAGTGATGGACTATTATTGGTTTTGCCTTTGAGGGCATTATATCAGAAGAGCGCGGGGAGGTGATACTCTGGCGAAGGTTGACAGTTTCAGTTTCGGTTCAATTGTTATCGGGGGCAAGAAGTACCGGCGCGATGTTACTCTGTTTGCGGATGGCTCGGTGAAGCAGAGGAAAGGCGGCTTCTGGATTTTCGGCAGCCACAACATTAAGAAAGAGGAGATAGAAGAACTATCGAGGGCAGGCGCAAAGGTGTGCGTTATCGGAACAGGGACCAATTCACGGGCTAAACTATCAAAGGAGGCAAAGAGCTTCGCCGAGCAAGCGAAGCTGGAACTCCACATCCTGCCCTCTCGCCAGGCTACACTAAAGTTCAATCAACTGGGAGAAACGGATAAGAAAGCTGCAGCTCTTATCCACGTTACCTGCTAATAAGCTAACGGAATGGCTCTGAATCTTAGTGGTGTAGCTTCTTGTACTTTGCCATCAATTGCTCTTTGGTTTCCTTGTGCTTCTCATCCGGGACGCAGGAATCCACCGGGCAGACCTCTTTGCACTTGGAGGTATCGTGAGCCCCTACGCACTCAGTGCACCTGGCGGGGTCGATGACATAGATTTTGTCGCCTTCTTTGATTGCCTGATTGGGGCATTCAGGTTCGCAGGCGCCGCAACTGATGCACTCATCTGTAATCTTGTAAGCCATGGTCACTCCTCCTAATAGCTTTTGCGTATAGTAGCGTTTCTGACGACGCTATTTGCTTTTCGAGCACTGAATTTCTTTTTCAGGGCGATGGCGACATGCCCGGGGACGAGGCTGGTGATGTCCCCTCCCAGCTCGCAGGCTTCCTTGAGCAGTGAGGAGCTGATGAACTGGTATTCCAGGCTGGTCATCAGGCAGACCAGTTCTACGTCAGGGTCCAGCTTCTTGTTCATCAAAGCCATCTCGAACTCCCGCTCGAAATCGGAGCTCATCCTCAATCCCCTCACTATAACCTTCGCCTTCATTTTGCGGGCAAAGTCAACGGTCAGACCGTTGTACGGTGTGACCTGCACATTGCGCAGGTGGGCAACCGCCTTTTTCATTAAAGCCACTCTTTCCTTGGTGTCGAACATCAGGTGCTTCATGGGCACGTCATAAACGCAGATGATGACTTTATCGAAAAGGACGGCAGCCCTGTTAACTATGTCAATGTGACCATTGGTGACGGGGTCAAAACTCCCGGGGTATATAGCAGTGGTCAACGTTCACCCCCAGCATATTGATACATAGAAACGCAGCTATCGCCGTGTCGAACATTCTTCACTCTTTGAAAATCACCCAGCCGGTCTTCGAGGGCTACACGCTTCGAGTGTTCGATTACTATGGTTGAATCCTTTCCCGCAAGCTGAGACGATGATAGTTTCTCAGCAACTGACACAATGGTCGGGTCGGTGTAGGGAGGGTCCAGTAAAAGTATATCATACGCTTTATTCAGTACGGAAATCGCCTTAGCCGCAGGCATGCAATAGACCTTACTCCGCTCGGTGAATCCCGTGTTCTTCAAATTTTCTCTAATGATAGCGCACAGCCTCGGGTTCTTCTCCACGAAATCAGCCCAGTCCGCTCCGCGGCTCAGAGCCTCTATACCTAACGCTCCGGTGCCGGCATAGAGGTCGAGCACCCTCGACCAGTCGGGAGTCAGGGATTCCAGCATAGAGAAAATTGCCCCTCGCAGCATATCGGATGTGGGGCGCAGGTTTGAACCTTGCAGCGATTTGAGTCGAAAACCCTTAGCTTTACCCGCAATCACTCTCATTATACTGCGAATAACCTTTAACATTATAGCAGTGCCCGCTATCTCGTCAAGTGCAGTCGGGGGCAGGTACTATTTTCCCACTGTGAGCGCACTAAATTACCATTGAAAGAGAGATGTATGCCGTGCTATTCTCGAATCTGTAAATCAAGCAGAACCGCCTTGCTGAGAAGCAGGATATCCATGCCCTTGAGGACAGGAAATGGATGAAGCTAAAGCGACAATACTCGTAGTAGATGACGAAAAACCGATCAGAGACCTCATTTCGCGCAAGCTGGAATCTGAGGGCTACCGGTGCGTAGTTGCGTCGGATGGCGAAAATGCTGTCTGGAAGGAATTCATTCAGGACTTCGACCTGCTGATTGCGGACATGAAACTGCAGGGGATGTCGGGAAAAGAAACCCTGGGGAGGCTGATAACAGAGCATCCCGATACCGGCGTTATTTTAATGACAGCCACTGCCGACATACGAGCTGCTGTGCAAGCAATACAGTACGGAGCGTATGACTATTTGCCCAAGCCTTTCGATCTGGATGACCTCTCCGAGAGGGTATCGAAGGCTTTGGAACGAAGGAAGTCGGCGCTGGAGGGCAGGGCGTATCGGCAAGGTCTGGAGCAAAAAGCAAAGCAATTGGAAACACGTTTGCAGCACTATCAGAATAGATACGTCGAGATGGCAACATCCCGGCAGTCAGAGCACATCGGAAGCACGGAGCAGCTTAAGGTCGCAGTCGGCGTAAAAGTCGTGGTCAAGTCACGGGAGGATTCGAGCGCTGCGGAACAGGCTGACGGAGGTCGTTCGCTGCTTGCGGGCAGGAAGGCGCCCACCATCTGGGACGACATAGGTTCAGATGTGGATGAGATAGCGGGGACGATAGGAGAAGAGTCACATTTTCCGGTGAGCGCAGAAAAGCGTGATACGGAATCAGTAACCCCTCCTCGGGATTTGCAACAAATACTGCAACTGAGAGATGTTTCGCGGGCGTACCGGATGGGGTCGGTAGAGGTACAAGCCCTCAAGAATGTTACCCTCAGCATAGCCCGCGGTGAATTCATCGTAATTCTGGGACCCAGCGGCTCGGGCAAGACCACGCTGCTTAACCTTATCGGGGGCATGGACTCGCCCAGTTCGGGCGAGACACTGGTAGACGGCATCGACATCAGTGTCCTTAGTGATAAGGGATTGACCGAATACCGCCGCAGAAATATCGGCTTCGTTTTTCAGTTTTTCAATCTCATACCGACGTTGACAGCCAGAGAGAACGTCGAGTTTGCCGCCGAGCTGGTCGAACGTCCCAGAGATACACTTGAAATGCTGGAGATGGTCGGTCTCAAGGAGCGCGCCGACCACTATCCCAGCGAGCTCTCCGGAGGGGAACAGCAGCGCCTTGCCATAGCCAGGGCACTGGTAAAAGACCCGCCCATCCTGCTTTGCGATGAGCCTACCGGGGAACTCGATTTCGAGACTGGCAAGCACATTCTGAACAAATTGCGGGCGGTAAACAGAGAAGACCACAAGACCGTGCTGCTCGTGACCCACAATACGGCAATAGGAGATATTGCCGATAGGGTGATCAGGCTCCGCAGCGGCGAGATTATTGAGGTCAGGGCTAACAAGCACCCTCTCGACCCCATGGAATTAAAATGGTAGTGCGCTATGAGCAAGCTCCAGCGTAACCTTATTCGCGACCTCGCTGCTTCCAAGGGATTGTTCCTGGCGGTGGCAGCCGTTATTTTGCTGGGCGTGGCAATCTTCAGTGCCTCCTCTACAGGCTATCACAATCTGAAAAGCTCCTATGACTACTCCTATGAAACCCTGCGCTTTGCCGATTTCACTGTGAAGGTCGTGGCAGCGCCTCCTGAGACTGCTGACGAATTGAAAACGATAACGGGTGTCGAGTCTGTCAGCGGCAGGGTGAATACCGAAATAGCCGTCACACTGCCCGGTGATGAAGCAAAGAGAGTGCTGTTACGTGCCATATCTCTGCCCTCCGGTGCACGCCCTGGGGTCAACGATGTCAAGGTGGAGCAAGGCTCTTACTTTCAGGGCGATGAAAGCAATGTGCTTCTGGTGGAGCGGAGCTTCGCCGAATACCACAAGCTGAGTCCCAGAGACAGCTTGCTGCTCACGGCGGGTGGTAAGGAGATCACATATGAGGTCGCGGGGATAGTCACCAGCCCGGAGTATATCCTGCCTGCCAAGAGCCGTCAGGAGCTGCTGGTCTCGCCGGAAAGCTTCGGGGTTATTTTCATCTCTCAGGAAGCGATGGGCGCACTTACGGGCAACCCCGTATTGAATGAGTTTTGCGTGATAGTCGCTGAAGGGGCGGACAGGGCTACCGTAATGGAGGAAGCTGAAGCCATACTGGCGCCGTACGGAATAATGGAGGTAGTGCCCTCAGAGGAGCAAGCCAGCAACGCCGCCCTCAGCATAGATATTCAAGAGATGGGAAATATAGCGCAGGTCTATCCTCTGCTGTTCCTCATTGTGGGCGCATTGGTCACATATACATTACTTGCCAGAATCGTCCTCAATCAGAGGTCTCAGATCGGTTTGATGCGGGCTATGGGTTACACCCGTAAGGAGGTTCTTATTCATTATCTTAGTTTTGCCCTCATCATCGGGATTGCCGGCGCTGCTGCCGGCGCCGTAGCAGGCTACCTGCTTTCCAGGGTTGTAACTGACATCTATACCGCTGCTCTGGGGCTTCCTTTCACGAAGATGGAGATGGAATGGCTGGTGATAGGGGAAGGGCTGCTTCTGGGAATCGTACCCTGCGTGGCGGCAGGCATTCTGCCAGCCTTAGCTGCCTCTCGACTACATCCTGCTGAGGCTATGCGCACTCCGTCCCCTGCTGCCGGCAGGAAACTGCTTGTGGAACGGCTTTTCCCATTCCTGTCGCGGCTTTCTCATCTGTGGAAGATTCCCCTGCGCAACATCTTCCGCAACCGACGCCGCAGCATTTACACCATCATGGGCGTCGCCTTCGGCATTGCGCTTATTCTGGTATCGCTCATTATTATGGAGTCCATAAACTCATTCATGGGCTTCCAGTTCACCGAGATTCAGAGATACGATGCTCAGGTAACGTTCGCCGGAACTCAGCCCGTGACTCTGGTCGGCGATATTCAGAGCAGCGGAGATTTCACCAAAGTCGAGCCTGTGCTGCAGGTGCCGGTAAGGCTGGAACATGAAGGCAAAAACTACACCACTATGGCGATAGGGATTTCACCCGAGGCTGAGCTATACGGGTTGTACGCCACCGGCGGAGAGCGTGTGAGCGTCACTGACGAGGGGATACTGCTCAGCGGAGCATTAAGAGAAACACTCGGGGCAGAGGTCGGCGATGTCATAACCGTTTACTCACCTTCTACTTCTCAGGAGGTTCGTGTTGCCGGATTCGTGAAGCAGCCTCTGGGCGCTTTCACCTTTCTAACTCTGGAGCAGGCGCAGGAACTGGCGGGAGGACAGCCTGTAATCGGCGGGCTTATGCTTGAGGCGGAGCCTGAGTACGCAGGTACTTTGAGACAGGCGGCGAGCCAGATTCCGGGTGTGGCTTCCGTCGAAATAACCGATGAGACCGCCGCAGCGGTGGGCAAGAGAATGGACTTCAACTGCAATATGATTTGGATAATGTTCGGCTTCGGCGCAGCGCTGGCGCTTGCCATAGTTTTCGCTACCTTCATGATAGGCATACTGGAGCGACGCCGCGAGATAGCCACCATGCGCACTCTGGGGGAGAGCAGGGACAGAATCATAGCCATGCTTACCAAGGAGAACCTGCTGCTGGGATTAGCAGGGGTAGTCCTGGGCATCCCATTGGGATATGTGCTGTCGGCGTACTTCTTCAGCCTGTTGCAGAGTGATATGCTATCATACAGCATGGTTGTTCCAATTCATACATACCTACTCGCTACCGTCACGGTCATAGCGCTCATTCTGGTTTCCCAGATACCCGCCATTCGTCACGTGAACCGGCTTGACCTGTCGAGGGTGATAAAAGAGCAGGCGAGTTAAAAATAATCACCGAATTCATTTCGTGTAGGGGGCGGGTTTCAAACCCGTCCCCTACGTGTTTCTATATCATGACTGGCTTGAAATAAACGAAACGAATGTTTCGCAGATATTATGTTTTGTGATATAATCGTTCTCGAAGAACTCATATGAAATTGATTGTCAAAGGTCATGGTGGTGAAGGGATAAGATGTCTCCCTGTTTCTGGCGCTGCAAAACCTCCAGGAATTCACGGCTCTGGCTTGCCTTTGGTCTGTCACTGATACTGGTTCTAACGGCTTGCGGGGAAGCTGCGGAGCCTGCCCCTGTATCTACCAGTTCGCCTGCTCCAACGCCAATTTTCTCTCCGTCAGCTGCTGCCCGGCCTGTTATCCATATGAGCAAGGAAGGGGGCTGGGGGCCGAGCCAGGGGTTCACGTATTTTATGTTATGGGACAGCGGGCGGGTGGTCTTTACAAATGATCGTGTTCGCCGGGAAGCTTATTTGCCCCTATCAAAGGTAGCAGATCTGGTGGATGCCGCCAAGTTTCTCTATGACCTTAACGATGGTTATGGATGTGCTGTAATGGATGCGCCTACTGTCTATTTAACAGTGGAGGCGGAGCAAGGACATCGAGAGACTATACGATTCCAAGAAATATCTTCAGAAATATCTATAAATGTGGACACTTCTCTCGGAGAGACCTACACTATTAGCTGTTCGCCGCCAAAGGAGATTCAAGCCTTTTTGGAGATACTGAAAAACTCTCTGCCCGAGGACGCACCCCTCTGTCAGCCCGTGGAGGTGTTCGTCGATAGTTATCCTGCTTACGGAATCGATGCGGGAAATATGACGCTTTCGGAGTGGCCTTCGGAGTTGAAAGGTTTCCTGCAGGGAGAGGCAATGCAGCGGGCTATTCAATTGGCAGGGCTTTACTCTGAGAAGCTATTTTTGATGGACGGAGAACCGTACTACGTGTGGGTTGATTCCGTATCACCAGGTCTACATGATCATGGATATAAGTGGGAACGTCCCCGTCACCCCAATGCTACCTACTACGGGTACCACCGCAATTATGGCTATCTCTTTCGGTTCTCCGGAGTATCTCAAGAAGAGATAGCCTCCTGGTATAAGGCAGAGATGCCTGACTACCGCTGGATTTTGGTGAAGGAAGAAGGGGCATACTTCCAAGTCTGGGTCACGGATTATTATGGAGACATACTCAAATTCCGTTTTTCCCCCGACTATTTCTACATTCAACAAATATTCGTGGAACGGGACGTGCCTCGCTATCCGAATGCTGTTCAACTAGGGTGTACCGGTTCCGACTGTCAGTTGTGCAAGGGAATCACCTTGGAGCAGGCAAGAACGTGGTTTCATGATCACATGGTGTATCTGGGTTGGTCGGAGACAAGTGCGGGCGTTTATTCTCGATCCGACGATGGTATCACCAAGATTATCCGTTTTGGGTTTCGAACAGAGAGTGACGGGATAGCAGTTTATATAGAGGAACGTCAGCAGATTGCTCCGTCATGGTGGCCTCCCCCTGTCGATACGCCGCCCATCCCTACTCCTACGCCCACCCCTACCCCTACCTAATCCCCCTTTACAAAAGTGGGGAGAATTATTATGTCCCGTAAAGGCGCAATGACACCAGAATTACCTTTGTGCTATACTTTAGGGCAAATCGAGAGGTATGGTGAAGGTGGTTAAAAAGGCAAAGGTTCAACTCTATGATACGACGCTGCGCGACGGGGCGCAGCGCGCCGGGATTTCGTTCTCTGTGGAGGACAAGCTCAAGATTGCCCGGCGGCTCGACGATATCGGCATTCACTTCATCGAGGGCGGCTGGCCCGGCTCCAATCCCAAGGATGTGGAGTTCTTCGCCAGAGCCAAAGGCCTGAAGCTGAAACATGCCAGGCTGGTCGCTTTCGGCAGCACGCGCCGCGCCGGCATCAAGGCTGAAAAAGACCCCAACCTGCGCGCTATAGTGGAATCGGGGATTAGGTACGCCACGCTGGTAGGCAAGTCGTGGGATTTGCATGTAACCGATGTGTTGGAGACCACACTCAAAGAGAACCTCAACATGATTGCCGATTCCGTTCGCTATCTCAAGTCGAAGGGGCTGACGGTGTTCTTCGATGCCGAGCATTTCTTCGACGGCTGCAAACGGAACAGCGAATACGCTCTAAAAACAATCGAGGCTGCCGCCGGAGCCGGCGCTGACTGCATCGTGCTCTGCGATACCAACGGCGGCGCATTGCCCGATGAAGTGTCTGAGGCTGTCAAAGCGGCGCAAAGGTTCGGTGTGTCTCTGGGCATTCACGCCCATAACGATGGGGAGCTGGCGGTGGCGAACAGCCTGGCTGCGATGCAGGCCGGGGCGGTTCAGGTGCAGGGCACCATCAATGGCTACGGGGAGCGCTGCGGCAACGCCAATATATGCTCCATCATACCTGCGCTCAAGCTCAAGATGGGCATAGACTGCATCAGCGATAAGAACCTGGCGAAGCTGACCGACGTATCACGCTATGTCAGCGAGCTGGCTAATATCAGCCCCGACCCCCATCTGCCCTATGTGGGTGGCAGCGCGTTCACCCACAAAGCGGGACTGCATGTCTCGGGGATGATGAAGCACTCGGAAAGCTATCAGCATGTCAAACCCGATATGGTGGGCAATCGCAGCGAGGTGCTGGTATCGGAGCTTTCTGGGATAAGCAACATAACCTATAAGGCGAAAGAGCTCGGGTTCGATATCCCCAGAGGTGAAAAAGCCAGAGCGGTGCTGGAGCGAATCAAATCGCTGGAGAAGCTGGGATTTCAATACGAGAACGCCGAGGCTTCGTTTGAGCTTCTCATCAGGCGCACTCTGCCCGATTACAAGCCTCCCTTTGAGCTGGTCGATTTCATGGTGGTCGTGGAGAAGCTGCGCCGTCTCTCCACTGTGGAAGAGGCGGAGGACCTGCTCTCCGAGGCGATGGTGAAGGTGAGGGTGGGCGGGCAGATGATTCATACCGCAGCCGAGGGCAATGGACCGGTCAATGCGCTGGATGCGGCACTGCGCAAGGCGCTGCTCCAGTTCTATCCCAGCTTGGCGGTAATCAAGCTGACGGACTACAAGGTGCGCATCCTCGAAGAAAGCGACGGCACCAAGTCCAAGGTGAGGGTGCTCATCGAGTCGAGCGACGGCGAGCACGAGTGGCGCACTGTGGGAAGCTCGACCAATATCATGGAGGCAAGCTACATAGCGCTCGCCGACAGCCTGGAGTACTGGCTGCTGCGCTGGGGCTCGCCTGCCAAGAAATAGTCGGAGGTTAAACTGACACGGTTTATCCTGATACGGCACGGACAGACGGAGTGGAACCGCGTGGAGAGGTTTCGCGGCAGGGCAGACCTCTCTCTGAACGAGACCGGCTTCAAGCAGGCTGAAGCAGCGGCGCTGAAGCTGAAAGACTGGCAGGTTGCCGCTATCTATTCCAGCCCGATGAAACGCGCGCTCCAGACCGCAGAGCCTATAGCGAAGGCTCTGCATCTTCCGGTTCAACCGCTGGAAGGTCTTAACGACATCGATTTCGGTAGCTTCCAGGGGCTGTCTGCGGAGGAGGCATCCAAAGTTGACAAGAAGCTGCTGGACGACTGGGTGGCGCGACCGCACCTGGCAAACTTCCTCAAAGGCGAGAATCTGGACATCGTACGGCAGAGGGTGCTGGGAGCGGTGGCGGCGCTGGAAAAGGTGCACAAAGACCAGACGGTAATACTGGTATCACACACGGTGGTGTGCCGGGTGCTATTGTGCGCCATGCTGGGGCTGGACAATTCGCATTTCTGGCACGTGAAGCAGGATGTCAACGCCATCAATATCTTCGAACTCAGAGACGGTGCCCCTCTGGTGACGCTGGTCAACGATACCTGCCATCTCAAGGGTCTGGATGCCTGATGAGCCCGCTGAGCATCTCCGAAATAACCAGGCTGCTGGCAATGGAATACGGTCGGCTCAAATGGCGCTCGCACCGCGACCCGCTTGACGAACTGGTTCTGACCATCCTCTCTCAAAACACCTCAGACCATAATTCAAGAAGAGCCTTCGACTCTCTGATTAAGAGGTTTGGCGGTTGGGAGGCGGTAGCTAGGGGCGATGTCGAGGACATAGCCGAAGCGATTAAGCTCGGAGGCTTGGCGCGGGTCAAAGCGCCTCGGATAAAGCAGATACTGGAGCAGATTAAGGCGGAGCGCGGCTCGCTCGACCTCTCGTTTCTCGAAGAGATGCCGCTTGCTGAAGCTAAGGCGTGGCTGCAGAGTCTGCCCGGAGTGGGGCCCAAGACTGCTGCGTGCGTGTTGCTGTTCTCGCTGGGCAAGCCGGTGCTGCCGGTGGACACGCATATCCATCGTGTGGCGAAGCGGCTCGGTCTCATAGATTCAAGAGTAAACGCGGAGAAGGCGCACGAGATTCTGGGGGACATAGTTCCCGCCAGGAATGTCTATCAGTTCCACATTCACATGATTGAGCACGGACGGAGGGTGTGTAAAGCGCAGCGTCCGCTGTGTCATCGGTGCGTGCTGCTGAAAGGCTGTCCTTTCGGTCAAAGGGAGACTGCAAGATGAGCCAGGGCAATGAAATCATCGCTTATGCCGGCGAGCTTTTCGATGCCGTGGGTGTGGCTAAAGACCCGGCGAGCGGTGATACTATCCTGCTGCTGGGCATGGTGACGGCGCCGGAGCGGGACTTAGATGATTTCGTGTCCGACAGCAAGAAGTTCGTGATGCGGGGTTTTGAACGCTATGCCAAAGCCAAACTGGATGCCCTGCTCCGGTTCATCAGGAAGCAGGGGTTCTCCGCCGAGCTTGTGGGCAAGCTGGGCTATCCGCTGCACGGCAAGCCTAACCTCAAGCATCTGGCGGTGGCAGCGGGACTGGGGAGACAGGGCAAGAATACGCTGGTGATAAATCCGCGCTTCGGACCCTGGCTGAGGTTCATGGCTGTCAGGACAAACGCGTCCCTGTCAACGACAGGCTCCGGCGTGTATGCGAAGGAGGAGAACCTTGATTGCATGGCGTGTCAGCGATGCGTTGATGCCTGTCCGGTGCAGGTGCTGGAGCCGTATCGTCTGCGGGATGAAGAGAGATGCCTGGCTTCCATCTCCAGCGAGCGCCGCGGGGGATTGGCAATTTGCGATAAATGTGTAATAGTATGTCCCGTTGGGAAACGCAGGTTGCCCTTCAGGGCAACCTGAAGTGAAAATTGCAAAATAAAAATTGAAAAGTGAAAAATGTAGAGGTGAGTTCGATGGCAAAGGTGAAGGTGGGAATTATAAATGTAACAGGCTATATCGGCATGGAGGTCGCCAGGCTGCTGTACCAGCACCCCAAAGTTCAGGTTGCCGAGGTTACGGGTCGCAGCGCCAAAGGTCAGAAGCTGGGCGATTTCCTGCCTCACCTCAGCGGCATCGACCTCACTATAGAGGCAGACCTTGGCAAGGTCGATTTCGTATTCTCCTCGCTGCCTCACGGGGAGAACGTGGCTTCCGTGGTGGCTGCTCTGGACAAGGGCGCCAAAGCGATCGACCTCAGCGCCGACTTCCGGCTCAAGGATGCCGCCGAATACCAGAAGTGGTACAAGATAGCCCATACCGCGCCGAACTATCTCAAAGAGGCGGTGTATGGGCTGACCGAGTTGAACCGCCAAGCCGTAGCCAAGGCTCGTCTGGTGGCGAACCCCGGCTGCTACCCCACCAGCGCCATGCTGGCTCTGGCTCCGGCGCTTAAAGAAGGGCTTATCGAGCCTGACATCATAATCGACAGCAAGTCGGGCGTCTCGGGAGCGGGCAGGACCCTGACCCTGAACACTCACTACGCCGAGGTGAACGAGAATGTGTCGGCGTACGCGCTGGACGGGCACCGCCATTTGCCCGAGATAGTGCAGGAGTTGCAGAGGCTGGCGCCGAAGCCTGCGCTGTCGGTC
>Ga0194113_10007874_pt1 | contig 13195 bp, 9 predicted proteins | sample TA2MahC200mmetaG_FD_146193 | JGI IMG/M metagenome (GOLD analysis project Ga0194113, IMG submission 146193) | Freshwater microbial communities from Lake Tanganyika, Tanzania - TA2015017 Mahale Deep Cast 200m | ecosystem: Environmental > Aquatic > Freshwater > Lake | place: Tanzania: Lake...
TTGGGGATGCAGAGTTGGTGTGGGTCGGTATCGGCTGCCGAACCGCTGGACGACGCGAAGTCGCCGCCGGCCGGACCCGTGCTGGCATGGGCGCGGATCGAAACGGGTCCGGAGAGCTACAAGGAGGTGCCTTACCTGTGGTTGGGAAAGTATGACATCGCGCTGACCATCGACGTGGTTCCACGCCCCGGGCACGCGCTTCATTTCCTCTGGGGGTCGAAGAACGACGATCGCCGCGGCCTGGTCAGGATCAACGGTCACGACGCGGGAGTGCGGCAGGGCGGCTACGACGGGTTTCGCTGGCTCGAGGTGCCGATGCCGGACCGGCTGTCCGGTGCGAAGTACGAAGTTCTGGTGAAGGCGGATGCGGGCGGCGCGCCGGGGTTCATCGCCGCGGTCGTGCTGTCGGATCCGCCGCAGGTGGGCAGCGGGAGTGCGACGATGGAGGCGGCGTCGCGGGGAATCACGGTGAACGCGATCGCGTTGTCGTCCGCGCCGGCGCGCGTCGAGGCGTTTCCCGAGATGCGGCCGATCTGGGACACGCCGCTGGTGCCCGCGTCACCGCGGACGGACCCCGGGCAAGAGGCAGCGTTCCGCCGGGCCGAACGGAATGCGCGGCGAGCCAACGAGATGCTGTTTCGCTCCCGCCGCTTCGTCGATGGCTGGCTGGCCCACGCCGACAAGCAGACGGGCTTGATACCGCGCAACCTGACGCGCGACACCCACATCTGGAACCCTCAGGATAGCGCGGCGGACAATTATCCCTTCATGGTGCTCACGTGTGCACTCACCGATCGCGCGTTGTTCGACGGTCGCATGCTGGACATGCTGCGAACGGAAACGCGGTTGACCAGCCGCGTCGATCGCCTGCCCGACACGTTCTCGTTCACCACACAGGGTTTTGCCGCGGACGGCGTGGACATGCCGGGGATCATCTTCGGGAGTTCGGAGTACGTGAAGGATGGACTGATGCCGCTGACCGAATGGCTCGGGCCCAGTCCGTGGTGCGACCGGATGATCGATATCCTGGAAGACATCTGGAAACACGCCGCTTTCGAGACGCCGTTCGGCACGATCCCCTCCAACAACATCGAAGTGAACGGCGAACAGCTTCAAGTCCTGTGCCGCATCTTCTGGATGACCGGCGATGCGAAGTATCTCGACTGGGCCCAACGCATTGGCGACTATTACTTGCTGGGCGACCAGCACCCGACCCGAAATCAGACGCGCGTGGCGCTGCAGGATCACGGTTGCGAGATCATCTCGGGCCTCTGTGAGCTTTACACAACGGTCCACTACGCGCGCCCGCAAAAGAAGAAAGCGTATGAACCGCCTCTTCGCGAGATGATGGATCGGATTCTCGAGGTCGGACGGAACGATCACGGGTTGTTTCACTTCGCGATGAATCCGAAGACGGGCGAGGCGATCGGCGAGTTGACCGACAACTGGGGATACAACCTGAACGGGTTTTACGACATCTTTCTCGTGGACGGCGTGCCCGCCTACCGGCATGCCGTGCGGGATGCGCTGAGCAACTTGAAGGCCCACTACACGGGCTATCGCTGGCAGGGCGGCAGCGCCGATGGCTACGCGGATTCGATCGAGGGAGCCATCAACCTGTTCAACCGGGAACCGATCGATTCGGCGCTGGAGTGGATCGACACGGAGATCGACGCCATGTGGGCGAAGCAGGGTCCGGATGGCGTGATCGAAGGCTGGCACGGTGACGGAAATGTGGCACGCACCGCCATCATGTTCGCACTGCTCAGGACATGTGGGCTGACCGTGCAGCCGTGGCGAGCGGACGTGCGGATCGGCGCCGTGGAAAAGGACGGTGCCGTGTATGTCAGCTTGTATGCGGCCGAGGAGTCGTGGACCGGCAGGCTCGTGGCCGATAAGCCGCGGCACCGAGTGAACCTGAACTTGCCGATCGACTATCCTCGCATCAATCAGTTTCCCGAGTGGTTCACCGTGGCATCGGACGACGCGTTCACCGTGGGACCCGCGGGATCCGGCGAGCAGCAGGCCGTATCCGGCGCGCAATTCCTGGAGGGGGTTCCGATAACCCTGCCGCCGCGCACCGAGCTGCGGTTGGTCGTCGCGCGCACCGGCGCCATGCCCGGTGCGCGGTGAGTGTCGCCGGCCCGCGCGGATCACGGCACTTGCGGCAACCGGCTCACGACATGCGGATGGACTCCTGTTCGAAGTCGAACAGGGCGACTTTGTTCTCTCTGTGGGCGAGGATTCCCATGGAGAGTGGTGCCTGCACGCGCACGGCCATCTTGATGTTGCATTTCGGCTGTTTCCGCGTTCGGAAGCAGTCCAGCAGATCCAGCCAGAGTTTGCCCGTATCGCCCTGTCCCTGCCACGGGATGAGGATCTCTTTCTCGTCCTTGGCGAAGGGGACGATCCGCACGCCGTATTCCTTGCCGCCCTGGAGCATGGCCCAGGTGATCATGCCGTCGGACCCGCGGATGATCGTGTCGGAGGGAACGTGGTTGGAGAGGGAACTGGTCATGAGGACACTGGGGCCGCCGCGGTAATCGGCGATGATGCTGCACTGATCGGGCACTTCGCGGTCGTATTCGAAGGTCCCGCCGCCTCCGACAACGCGCGCGGGGTAGTCCAACTCCAGCACGCAGAAGATGGGCGTGAACGTGTGGACGAGCAGATCGGTGGCGGGGCCGCCCGCGTAGTCCCAGAACATGCGCCACTGGAAGAACCGCGACACGGTGAAGTCCGTTGCCGGGGCATCGCCCAGGAAGCGATCCCATAAGAGGTCCGGGCCGGGCTTGGCGTTCGGGTCCGGGATGTGCATCCGCTCGCCCCAGTCGCCACGTCGGAAGAAGCTGCACTGGACGTGCATCGGCTTGCCGATGATGCCGTCGCGAATGAGCTGGACGATCTTTGGATAGTTGTCGTCGGCCATGTGCTGCGTTCCCACCTGCACCAGCTTGCCGGTGCGGTCGGCGGCCTGTTGGACCTGTTTGGCCAATTCGAACTGGCTCCAGTGTGTCAACGGCTTTTCGCAGTAGACGTCTTTTTTCGCATTCAGTGCGTCGATGGCCTGGGGGGCGTGCAGGCGGTCGGGGGAGGCGATGCAGACGATGTCGACGCGCGGGTCCGCGAGCAACGCGTCGTGTTCCATGTACATGGTGGCGTTACCCGTCTTGCGGCTGGCCTCCTCCAGCCGCGGCCGATAGACGTCGCACACGGCGACCGGCTCGGCGAGTCCCTGCTTCTTGAATTCGTTGATGTATCCGATGTGGGCCTGTGCCCGCCCGCCGACTCCGATGAAACCCACTCCAATCCGCTCGTTTGCCCCCGCGGCCTCGGCGGGCATTGCGTGGAATTGCGGCACGAACGCAGCGGCTGCCCCGCCAAGGGCCGCGGCAGAACGCAGAAAACGGCGACGATTGGTTCTGAGTGAATTCATGAGAACGATCTCCCAAGGCAAGGGTCTGTACGAAGGTGTCTGTGATTCTCGGCATCCATGCCCTTCCGCCATCGGCTGCCGACGGTTCGACAAACGGGCAGGAAGCGCCATCCTCGCCGCGTCGCCAGCCGACGTTCCTGCCCCTCTGGCCCTTCAATATCGTAACGCGGCCGCCAAGAATCAAGACTTCCAACCTATGGGGCCCGTGCCGTAAGGCGAGCGGCAGGAATTGATTTACCGGTAGGACGGGCACTCTTGCCCGTCGAACACACACCGGACGGGCAAGAGTGCCCGTCCTACGGGTAGCTTTTCAACTGCCGCTCGCCTAAGGACCCATCTTCGGGGTGCGGCGCCGCGCACGCATGACCGATTCGTGAATTCGATTGCGTGCGTTTCTTTCTTCGCCAATTACAATGGAGGCTATGAGCAACGACAGCAGAAAGCACGGCAAACGGCGGTTGCCAGTCCTGGCGGGTCTCTACAAGCAGTACCTGACGGACGAGGGCTTGGCGGTTTTCATCCGCGGAATCACCCAGCTGTACACGTGCGGTACGCTGCAGCGGCTGAGTTTTCACGCGGACGTCGAAATCCGCCGCGCGGCGATCGTGGCTCTGGGGTTCGTGGGCCAGTACGACGCGAATCACGCCATGGGGCGGGCCATGACCGACGACGATCGCATCGTGCGACTGTTGGCGCAGAACGGAATCCGCTCCGTGTGGAATCGAGATGGTAATCAACAACAGCGTCAACAGCTGGCCAACCTGGTCCGGATGAACGCTGCGGGGCGGTTTCGCGATGCCGTGGCGTCCGCGACCGGCTTGATTCAAGAGGCGCCCGGTATTGCCGAAGCCTGGTATCAACGAGGCGTGGGATTGTACCAGCTGGGTGATTATTCCGGAACCCTCCGCGACTGCCATCAGGCCCTGGAATTGAACCCGTACCATTTTGTCGCGGCAGCCATGATGGGCGACGCCTACCTGCAATTGGGCGATCACGCGGCGGCGTTGGAAGCATTTCGCCGCGCTCAACGCGTGAATCCGGATAGGGATCGGGTCAACGAGCAGATTGCCCGGCTGGCACGGCAACTGGAAGGCAAATAGCTGGAAGGCAAATAGCTGGAAGGCAAATAGCTGGAAGGCAAATAGCTGGAAGGACATCGGCTTCATTGCGCCTTCGATCGCTTCCCTGCCCGCCTGCAAAATGGGTCCTTGCCGGTTGCCAACCAGGCTAAGACTGCCGGCGCGGGGCTAACCCGAGTTGCTCGGCCAGCGGACTCATCGCGTCGATCACGAACTGGATGTGCTCGTCCAAGTCGACGCCAAGTTCTTCCGCGCCGCGCACGATATCGTCACGATTGACGGCCGCGGCAAAACTCTTCTGCTTCATCTTCTTGCGGACGCTCTTCGCTTCCATGCCCCGGATGCCGTCCGGCCGGACCAGGGCGCAGGCCGAGACGAAACCGGCCAGTTCGTCGCAGGCGTACAGCGTCTTGTCCATGCGGGAAAGGCGCGGGCAGTCGCCGAGGTAGTCGGCGTGGGATTTGATGGCGTAGATCACGTCCGCGGGATATCCTCGCTCAGCCAGAATGGCCGCACCTTGCAGCGGATGGTCCGGGGCGGTCGGCCAGCGTTCGTAGTCGAAGTCGTGGAGCAGTCCGACCACGGCCCATTTCGCTTCATCCTCGCCGAACTTCCTCGCGTAGGCGCGCATCGCGGCTTCGACCGCCAACATGTGACTTCGCAGGCTCTCGCTTTGCGTGTACTCGCAAAGCAGTGCGTGAGCAGTGTCGCGGTTCATGGCTTGCTCCGCGGGGCGCGGAGTCCCTCGACGGTTCCTGGGTGTCCGCGGCGCGTCATTGGCCGCTCGTGGGTGACTCCTTCTCCGGTGACTCGAGCTTCGGCACTTCACCCTTCGGGGCCTCGCCCTGGCCTTCCTGTTTCCGTTCGCGCCACGGCTTGCGTTGCTGATAGCTCTCCAGCTCCTTCTTCAACGTTTCCTTGAGCGACTCGTCGCTCGCGTCGACGGCCTTTTGCGACCATTGGAGCGCCGATTCGAAGTCCCCGATTTCGGCATAGGCGGCGCCGAGCGTGCTCAGGATGTGGGCCTGTTTGTATTCGGTCAGTTCGCAGGCTTTTCGAGCGAGTTCCACGGCCCGCTTGCCGTTGCGGAGAGGATTGTCCGGCGAGGTGGCCAGGACCCAGGCGAAGTTGTTCAGGATTCCCGAGTCATCCGGCTGCGTCTTGACCGCCTGCTCGTAATCGTTGATGGCCTTGCCGTGATCGCCGAGGTTCAGGTAGGCGTCGGCACGGCCGCGCAGAGCCACTGGGTTTTCGGGATCGCCTTGCAGAACCTCCGTGAAGATCGCGGCGGCCTTGCCGGACTGCTCGGCCGCGTTGAGGAAGATGGCCAGCTGCAGTTTCCAGAGCATGTTCTCCGGCTCTTCCTCGACCAGTTTCGTGATCGTGCCGATGGCCTTGTCGTATTCGCCGAGGTTCGCGAGGACGAGGCTGTACAGTTCGATCGCGTCGGGAAGGTCGGGCTCGAGGGCCAAGAAGGTCTCCAGATCCTTGCGGGCCAGTTCGTGGTTTTGCTGGGCGAAGTGCAGACGCGCTCGTAACAGGATCACGGCCAGATTGCCCGGGTCGAGTTTCAATGCTGCTTCGAGGTCGGCCATCGCTTTGTCCAGTTGTTCCTGCACGGCCCACAACTGAGCGCGCATCGAGTACACCGCGGGGGACGGCCGCTTCTCGATCACGTAGTCAAGGTATTTTCGCGACTCGTCGTATTGCTTGACGTTCATCAAGGCTTGCGCGATCGCGATGCGGATTCCCACGTTGTCGTTGTCCTTGGCGAGCAAGCGATCGAAGTCCGCGATGGCGTCCTTGACGGCGCCGCGATTCAAGTGAAACAGCGCGCGTGCCTGCCAAGCTTCCGCGCTCTCGGGATCAAGTTCGACCGCCCGGTCCAAATCGGCCAGCGTCTTCTCCGGGTCGTCCTGCAATTGGCCGCGAAGGAGATATGCGTCCGCCTGGGATTGTCTGTCGTCTGCCAGCGATTCGATGGCGCGATCCAACGCGTCGCGGGCTTTCTCCTGGTTGCCGCCCGGCAACAGTTGGAGGCGGGCGATCATCAGGTGCGCTTGACCGAACTTCTCGTCTGATTGCACGACCTTCTCCAGGTCTCCCAGCACCGCGTCCCGCGCTCGCGGCCAGTTACGGTCGCGCGTCGAGCCACCGAGGAGCAACCGGAACTTCGACTCCGCTCGTCCAAACAGCGAGGCGGTCAGCAGCTCCTTGGCGAACTTCTCGTCGTCGGGCGGAAGCCCCTTCTTGATCGCCTGTTCACACAAGGTAATGACTTCCGACAACTTTTCGACCGATGGGTTGCTCAATTTCAAATCAATGGCCTTCTCGAGATCCGCTCGGCCATCGTCGGCCAGCACGGGGCTGAGAGCGCAGCAAACGAGCAACGCTCCCGCCAAGAGCCGCCCGGGAAACCTGTCATTCATCATGGTCACCGTTCCTGTCGATGCCGCGCCGGCGCCCGCCCGCGCGATCGGGTAGATTCTGAAGCCACATGCGGCGGTTGGCGGACCGTCATGCGATCCGCCCTTCGCCATTATTACGTCCTGACGACTGCACGTCACCTCGGACTTGGCACCGTGAGGTTCCACCTCCAGCCATTGCGGGCAAGACCGTGAAGGCCTGACGCGCAATCCGGAGCGATTGAGTCATAGCCGCGGCCGCCACGGTCCGGCTACTGTGCAAAACGGCCGGAATGCTGGCGAATTCCGCTGTGAAAACGCTGCACGGGGCGGCTCGAAATCCCCATGTGCCGAAGGCCGCCGGCCGCGCCACAGTCACCGCCTTCGGGGGACACGAGCACATTATCGTGCATCTCGGCGGTCCGATCCAGGTGGCGTGCCCCGTGCTCGGCCGCCAGAACACGCGGAAGACCTGTGATTCGGCCCGAAGCGGCCGAGGCGTCGCGTGATCGTGGGCGACAACCTAGAATGTCGTGCACACGCGTGCCGCGCCGCCCTCCGGTTGTCCGAGGTGGCGGGGGACTTAGCGAACGCGGCTTGCGCGTTTCCACTGAAGGAACCAACTTGGGAGACCAGCGAGTGACTGCGCACGTGGTGGACGGCAAGGCGGTGGCCGCCGAGATTGAGGCGGAAGTTGCGGCGCAAGTAGCGGCGTTTCGCGAAAAAACGGGACAGATTCCGTGCCTGGCGGCAGTGCTGGTGGGCAGTAATCCGGCCAGCCAGGTGTATGTCCGCAACAAACGACGCGCGTGCGAGCGCGCGGGCGTGAACGGTCAGGTCCACACGCTCTCAGAAGGAACGTCCGAGCGGGAGTTGCTTGACTTGATCGAGCAGTTGAACGGGGACCCGCAGGTGCACGGGATTCTGATTCAACTTCCCCTGCCACCGGCAATTCGCGCATCGCGGGTGCTCGACGCCGTGTCGCCAGTCAAGGACGTGGACGCGTTTCATCCCGAGAACGTCGGACTCCTCGCACAAGGAAGGCCGCGGTTCTTGCCGTGCACGCCCCATGGGGTCCAGCAGTTGCTCCACCGATGCGGGACCGCGGTGGCCGGCAAACACGTCGTGATTGTGGGACGCAGCGACATCGTGGGGAAGCCGTTGGCCATGATGTTGGTGCAGCGCGATTCGCCGCTGGGGCCGTCCGCCGCCAACGCGACGGTCACGGTCTGCCACACGCGGACCGTGGACTTGGCCCGCGTGACGCGCGAGGCCGATATCCTGGTTGCCGCGGTCGGCGTGCCGCGATTCGTGACCGCTTCCATGGTGCGGCCAGGTGCCACGGTCATCGACGTCGGAATCAACCGTTCGGATGACGGGTTGGTCGGCGATGTCGACTTTCCCGCGGTGAGCCAGATTGCCGGACAGATCACGCCCGTGCCCGGAGGCGTCGGACCGCTGACTGTCTCCATGCTGCTCCACAACACCTTCCAGGCAGCGCGGAATCAGTGGGAGGCGAATGGGTAGCACGTTGTGACGCGTTCGCCCGAACAAACGGCGCCGAGCACGGCCGGGCCGCGCAGGCCGTCTCAGGCAATCCGCCTGTCGGCCATGGGGGTCGATGCTGCCGGGTAGGCGGCCGCCTCCGCACTCTGCACGGGATCCGCCGGCTTCCGGGCGGCGCGAGCGACCGCCACCAGCGTCTCGAACGTGCCTGATTGAAGGACGTGACCCGCGGCGTCAACCAGCCTGCGGCGCCACGTCACCTTGCCGGAACGATTGCCGCGCGCTTCCTTGGCCGTCACTTCTGTTTCGGCATACACGGTGTCGCCCACGTAAATCGGCTTGTGAAATTCCCACCCGTCAATGCGCAGGAATGCAATCGTGCGGATGCAAGGGTTCTGACTCGCCAGTCCCGCGACCAGCGACAACCCGAGCAGTCCGTGTGCGATCGGCTTTCCAAAAGGCGTCTGCTTGGCGTACTCGTGGTCCACGTGCAACGGGTCGAAGTCGCCAGTCATCCCTGCAAAGTTGACGATGTCCGTCTCAGTGATGGTGCGACCGAGGCTTACCCAACGATCGCCCACATTGAGGTCTTCAAAGTGCAGCGGCCCTGTCATCTGGCACCCCGACTGGTTTTCCGAAAAACGGTGGAAGGCAAGGCAGATTATGCAATGTGGCTATTATTACCCGAAACCCACCCGCGCGTCCAACCTTGTATTCCCGGAATGATTTCCTGGCTCGGTTTTTTTCTATCCATCCGGAAAACGGGCTTCCAGCCTGTCAAAATGGGCGTGACAGGCAAGATGCCTGTTCCGCTTCCCGGCTTCGTGAGTCGACCGTGCCAAACGCCCCGGACTGCGGTTTGTGGGTTCTGGCAGCGTCAAGCACGAAATGGAACCGCAATGCCCCGTATTTGGGCCGGGGTTCAGTCGCAGTGTGGCTCTGCGGTCATCGGATGCCATGAGGCGGCGAAATGCCAGCTTGGCGTTGACGGAGTGCTTCGTAGCAGAAGACGGCGGCGGCGACCGAGACGTTCAGGCTGTCTGCGATCCCGAGCATGGGAATTGCCACGGAGACAACGGATGGTGCGCGCCATTCCTCCGACAGACCACTAGACTCGCTGCCCAGGATCACGGCGCAACGGCCTCGAAACGTAATCGCCGTGTACGGGATCGCGGCGTCGACGTGTGCCGCGTAAGTGGTCACTTGATGAGCTTGCAGCCAGTCTCGCACGTCCTGTGCCGCCGCGGCGGCTAGGGGGACGCGGAAGATCGCTCCGGCACTGGCGCGGATGGCGTTGGGGTTGAAGAGGTCGGTGGCGGCGTCGGCGACAATCACGCACGCTGCGCCGGCCGCGTCGGCCGTGCGTACGATCGCGCCCAGATTGCCCGGTTTTTCCAGAGATTCCAGGACGAGAACCAGACCGTCGGCTGGCAACGAGATGTCAGTCAACTGGGCACGCGGCTCGGCCGCCACCATGACGACGCCGTCCGATCGGTCGCCGAAGGCGAGTTTATCGAAGACTTCCCGCGAGACGGTGGCCGCATGCACGCCTGCCGCGTTGAGGGAATTCTCAAGTTCGGTTTGATCGGATTCCGTGAGCAGGGGCGGGCATACGAACAACTCGATCGGCCTCACGCCGGCCTGGATGGCCCGCGTTGTTTCGCGGAGCCCGTCGACGATGATTCGATGTTGTTGCCTCCGGCCGCGTCGATCGCGGAGGCGGATCGCGAGTTTCACGCGCGGGTTTCGCACGCTGTGAATCGTCGTTTCCATGGGAAGACCCACCTCAAGCAGGTGGCGGTGATCAGCTTGGCCAGCGCGCTGCGACACCGCTGTCTAACCGCCGGCCGTCGCGTGTTTGAAGGACCAGTCGTTTGGCACGAACGTCTGCATGCGAATGGCCGAAGATGGTGTCAGCCAGCATCGCTGCCAAGTCCGTCGGTCCGATATCAGGGCTGTGGCAGGTCAACAGGATGAAGGCTCGGCGGCTCGACGTCAATTGGCCACAGGCGCGCAACAGGCCGTACAGATGCTGGTCGATTTTCCATGCTTCTGTTTGGGGACCGTGGCCGTAGGAGGGCGGGTCGAGGATGATGGCATCGTATTGGTTTCCGCGGCGGATTTCACGTTCTGCGAACGTGCGCGAGTCTTCGACAATCCAGCGGATGGGAGCGGTGGCCAATCCCGACAGGGCCGCCGACCTGCGTGCCCAGGCCACGGCACTGCGAGACGCGTCCACGTGCACGACTTCGGCGCCGGCCGCCGCCGCCGTCAGCGTGCTGCCGCCGGTGTACGCAAACAGGTTCAAGACCTTGAGACGGTGTTGAGCACCACGCAGCTGTCGTTCGATCCAGTCCCAGTTCTCGGCCTGCTCGGGGTACACTCCGATGGCGCCCGAACCGGTGCGATTCAGCTCCAGAACGACGGCGCCGTGCCGCACCGTCCATCGTGGCGGCGGATGCCCTCGGTCCGTCCATCGGCCGTCCGCCCCGGCCGACCGCGAAAACCGAGCGTCGGCCCTGTTCCACAGAGCGGGTCCGCCCGTGGCAATGCCGGTGGCCGCGGGGGCGGGGCGGTCCAGCAGGACGTCAGCAAAACGTTCCAGTTTGCGACCGTGCCCGAAGTCCAATAACTCGTATTGCTCGGTGGGAAACATGGCGAGACAACCTGTGGCACAACGCGGCGAGGACGTTGGCAACAACTGCGCACCCAACCCTCGACGCCGCCCAGCCATTTCGGCCGGGTGTACTCGATTCTAACGAGGCACGGCTTCCGGCCAAGTCGGGGGAACCCGGCGAAGGGCGGACGAGCTCGGCCTGTGTCGCCCCCCACGAGCCAAGCTCGTGGGGGCGGTGGGGGAGGGGACACCCAACCGTCCGCCTGCGACGAGAAGATCTGTCACGCGGCTGCAGGCACACGGCGAGTTTCCCTGGAATGGCCGCCGTCGCCCGAGGGCTCACGCCGCGTGTGTCGCGTGGCGGTGGGAGTGGACTCTTCTCAGCAGCAGGCGGTCGCAGGCTTGGTAGACCGATTCCACGGTAATCAGCCGGATGGCGGAATCGTCCCGTTTGCGTCTTCGCCGGTTGCGGATGCGAGGGCAATCGACTTGTACCGTGGCGTGTTGCGTCCCGTACGGTCCGGAACTCTCGGCGCGGGTGACCGCGTGGAGTCCCACGCACGGTGTGCCGACTGCGGCGGCCAGATGCAGAGGGCCCGTGTCCGACCCGACGACAAGAACCGCCTTGCTCAGCAGCGCGGCAAGCTCGGTCAGATCGGTCTTTGGCGCCAGATACGCGTGTCCACCGGATTTTTCGAGGATCTCGCGAGCCCGCGATTCCTCCCGTGCCCCGGCCCAGGTCACCACCGTCGGCAGATTGTGGCGCTCACCAAGATGACGCGCGACTTGGCCAAGACGGTCCGCGGGCCACTGCCGGGACGGCCAACTGACGCCGCTGATCACCACGGCAAAACCGCCAGTCAGGCAGGCGGTGTGCAGGAATCGCTCGGTCCTGGCGATCGCCTGGACGTCCGTGGGAACATCGAAACGAACCGTCGGTTTCTCTGGAACTCCCAAAGGGCGGAGCAGTTCCAACGACGCGTCAACGAGGTGTTGCGACGCACAGGTGACTCGGATGTTGTTCAACCAGGGCGCCACCTCGCGACCCCTCGGGCGCGCGAAGCCCACGCGGTTTGGGGCACCGCTGAGCCACGCCAGCATGCTGCTCTTGGTCAGACTCTGCGGATCCACCGTCCAACGGCAATCCAGCGATCGGAGGCGAGCGCGCAGCGATCGTATGGCACGCGGGGACTTGAGCCATCCCTTCGGCACGATCACCGTCTCGTCCACGGCGCGGTGACGGCCGATCAACGAAGCCGCCAGCGGTTCGACAGCCCAGGCGATGCGGGCGCGGGGAAAATGATCGCGCAAGGCACACACCACCGGCAGCGTGAGAATGCAGTCGCCGATGGCACTCAGGCGCGTGATGAGAATCCCCGGTCCCCGGTCGTCGTTGCTCACGGTTTGGCCTCCCAGACGCTTTGTGCGATCAAGGGCCGGGCCACGCTTCCGACTGACTCGTCGGCCGTACCCGACCGAATTCCGCTCGCTTCCGTGTGTGGTGGTTCCTTCGTTCCCGAGTGCCGCACGGCGCGGCCCGGTCATTCCTGCTCAGCCCCCGGCCGCTCGCGAGCCGCCCGGTGGCGGCGAATTGGTGGCCGGTTCGGTGACCGATTCGGTCGACGGCCCAGTCACCGGCTCCTCCGTTTTCGATTTCTCTGTCGCAGGCGGTTCGGCTGCGGGTTTCTCCACCGCCGGCGGCTCTCCCGCCGGTTTTTCCGTCCGTTCCCTCGCGGCTGCCGGCCCCGCCGCTTGTTCCTCGAACGTTGTGAGTTGGACGCCCGTGTCGTCCTCTTTCGCGAGTCTCTCCCGCGGTCCGATAAAATGCACCTCGCGACTGTAGAGCGTGAGCGGGTCCGGACCCGGCCGCCGTTCTTTCCCGACTAAGGGGAGGTCGACGTCGTCGCCGGCAAAACCCGTCCGGTCGTGAATCGTGCCCCTTTGGAACGGCCCCGCGCCGAATAGCCAGAGATTCTTCGATGAGCTGCGAGCCTGCGACAGGCCGGACTGCCAAATGGGCTTGCCCGTCGTCCGGTGATAGGCAAATACAGCTATCTTTGCAGCACCCACCTCGTCGTCCTTCTTGGCCAGCGAGATCTCCGGGATCGCCGGAATCGGCGGCGCGTTCGGCAGCCAAGAAGCCGCCGACGAG
>Ga0194113_10007884_pt1 | contig 13187 bp, 12 predicted proteins | sample TA2MahC200mmetaG_FD_146193 | JGI IMG/M metagenome (GOLD analysis project Ga0194113, IMG submission 146193) | Freshwater microbial communities from Lake Tanganyika, Tanzania - TA2015017 Mahale Deep Cast 200m | ecosystem: Environmental > Aquatic > Freshwater > Lake | place: Tanzania: Lake...
GGCTCGCGGTAGCTCGCCCCTCCAAGAACCAACACCCAACACCCAATGATGGAGGGCCGAGCTATGCGAGGCCGAAGAAGGTGCCACGGGCGCGGCGAGCGGGCTCGCGGTAGCTCGCCCCTCCAAGAACCAGCGACCAACACCCAACATCCAACACCCAACGTCCAACACCCAACATCCAACACCCAACATCCAACACCCAACGTCCAACACCCAACATCCAACACCCAATGATGGAGGGCCGAGCTATGCGAGGCCGAACGAGGTGCCACGGGCGCGGCGAGCGGGCTCGCGGTAGCTCGCCCCTCCAAGAACCAGCGACCAACACCCAACATCCAACACCCAACGTCCAACACCCAATGATGGAGGGCCGAGTTATGCGAGGCCGAAGGAGGTGCCACGGGCGCGGCGAGCGGGCTCGCGGTAGCTCGCCCCTCCAAGAACCAACACCCGACATCGAATGATGGAGGGCCGAGCTATGCGAGGCCGAAGAAGGTGCCACGGGCGCAGCGAGCGGGCTCGCGGTAGCTCGCCCCTCCAAGAACCAACACCCAACACCCAATGATGGAGGGCCGAGCTATGCGAGGCCGAAGAAGGTGCCACGGGCGCGGCGAGCGGGCTCGCGGTAGCTCGCCCCTCCAAGGACCAACACCCAACACCCAATGATGGAGGGCCGAGCTATGCGAGGCCGAAGAGGGTGTCATGGACGCGGCGTTCGGGCTCGCGGTAGCTCGCCCCTCCAAGAACCAACACCCAACATCGAATGATAGAGGGCCGAGCTATGCGAGGCCGAAGAAGGTGCCACGGGCGCAGCGAGCGGGCTCGCGGTAGCTCGCCCCTCCAAGAACCGACACCCAACATGAAATGATGGAGGGCCGAGCTATGCGAGGCCGAAGGAGGTGCCACGGGCGCAGCGAGCGGGCTCGCGGTAGCTCGCCCCTCCAAGAATTTAAACCCGACATTGAGTGATGGAGGGCCGAGCTATGCGAGGCCGAAAAGGGTGCCACGGGCGCGGCGAGAGGGCTCGCGGTAGCTCGCCCCTCCAAGAACCAACGACCAACACCCAACATCCAACACCCAACGTCCAACAGCCAATGATGGAGGGCCGAGCTATGCGAGGCCGAAGGAGGTGCCACGGGCGCGGCGTTCGGGCTCGCGGTAGCTCGCCCCTCCAAGACCCGGCATCCAACGGTGTGCGCGGCCTGCACCCGACACTCCGACACTCGACACTCCGACACTTCTCCCCCGCGTTTGCGATTGAACCGCCGCATTGCCGCGGGCACGATGGCGGGCACGCCGGAAGGCGGGAGGCGGGCATGAAGGCACGGAACGCGGTTTGGGCGGCGGTCGTGGCGGCCGGCGCGGTGGCGGCGGGCGTGGCGCGGGGCGCGGAGGCGCGGCCTCCGAACTTCGTGCTGATCTTCATGGACGACATGGGCTACGCGGACCCCGGGCCGTTCGGTCCGCCGGCGGGGCCGACGCCGAACCTCGACCGTCTCGCGAAGGACGGCATGCGCTTCACGAGCTTCTACGCGGCGCAGGCGGTCTGCAGCGCGTCGCGCGCGGCGCTCATGAGCGGGTGCTTCCCGAACCGGGTCGGCGTCCTCGGCGCTCTCGGGCCCAACGCGCCGGCCGGGCTCGATCCGGAGGAGGACACGATCGCCGACGTCCTCAAGCGCCGCGGCTACACGTGCGGCATCGTCGGCAAGTGGCATCTCGGCGACCGCGAGCCGTACCTTCCGCTGAAGCAGGGGTTCGACGACTACCTCGGCCTGCCGTACTCCAACGACATGTGGCCGGTCGACTTCGACGGCACGCCGATCCCTCCGGGGCCGAAGCGGGCACAGCCGGGTGACGGGAAGCCGCACCGCGGGTACTACGTCCCTCTGCACCTCATCGACGGCAACGCGCGGGTGCGCGAGATCAAGACGCACCGCGACCAGGACGACCTGACGACGCTCTACACGGAGCGCGCCGTGAAGTTCATCGACGCGAACAAGGGCCGGCCGTTCTTCCTCTACCTGCCGCACTCGATGGTCCACGTGCCGCTCGGCGTCTCCGACAAGTTCCGCGGCAAGAGCGGCAAGGGGCTCTTCGGCGACGTGATGATGGAGGTCGACTGGTCGATCGGCGAGGTGACGGCCGCGCTGAAGCGGAACGGGCTCGAGGACAACACGCTCGTCGTGTTCACGTCCGACAACGGCCCGTGGCTCAACTACGGCAACCACGCCGGCAGCGCGGGGCCGCTGCGCGAGGGCAAGGGCTCGATGTGGGAGGGCGGCTGCCGGGTGCCGATGATCGCGCGCTGGCCGGGGCGGATCCCGGCGGGGACGTCGTGCGGGCGCATCGCGGCCACGGTGGACCTCCTGCCGACATTCGCGGGCCTGGCCGGCGCGGCGCTGCCGCAACGGAAGATCGACGGCGTGGACATCTTCCCGCTGATGCGCGGTGACGCGGCGGCGAACCCGCGCGAGCGCTACTGGTACTTCTACGGGCAGACGCTCTGCGCGGTGCGCGAGGGGAAGTGGAAGCTCCAGCTGCCGCACACGTCGAGGACCTACGAGGGCTTCGAGCCGGGCCGGGACGGCTTTCCCGGGCCCGTCGACAGCAAGAAGGTGGGTCCGGCGCTGTACGACCTGGAGGCCGATGTGGGGGAGCGAAACGACGTGCTCGCGAAGCACCCGGACGTCGTGGCGCGGCTGGAGGCGGTGGCGGCCGAGGCCCGCGCCGACCTGGGCGACACGGGCAAGCCCGGCCCCGGCGTCCGCCCGCCGCGGAAGCTCTGATCCGGGCGCCCCGGGCCCTCCCGGTCCCCTTCATGGCGACGCGGGGGGCGGCCCGGATGCCGAGCGCGGGTTTTCCTTTTCCGGCCGCGGACGGTATACTTCGCCGCTTGAAGCCGGACGATCCGGCGGAGGATGCGGCGATGGTGTTGCTCCAGGACGAAGTCAAACAGAGGCTGGGGAAGCTTGCGGCCCGCATGGACGACATGCGGGGCTATCTTTGACTTGGACGGACGCCGCGCCAAGCTTGAGGATCTTCAGCGTCAGGCCTCGGCGCCGGACTTCTGGACCAGCCAGAGCCGCGCCAAGGATGTGATCGCGCAGACCAACGCGCTGAAGGCGATCCTGGACCCGTGGTCCGACGCCGAGCGGACGCTCGGCGATGCCCGTGTCTACATGGAACTCGCGGAGGCCGAGAGCGGCGAGGCGGAGCGACAGGCCGCGCTGGTCGAGACCGAGGGGCAGATGAACGCCCTCGGGAAGCTCTGCGAAGACCTGGAGGTCCGCGCGCTGCTCGGCGGCCGGTTCGACGCCAACAACTGCTTCCTCGACCTGCACGCCGGCGCGGGGGGCACGGAGTCGTGCGACTGGGCGGACATGCTCTTCCGCATGTTCAAGCGGTTTGCCGAGCGCAACGGGTTCGAGGTCGAGGTGCTCGACGCGCAGGTGGGCGAGGAGGCGGGCATCAAGAGCGTCAGCATGCTCGTGCGCGGGCCCTACGCCTACGGCTACTTCAAGTCCGAGCGGGGCGTGCACCGGCTCGTCCGCATCAGCCCGTTCGACTCGAACAAGCGGCGGCACACGTCGTTCGCGGCGCTCGACGTCGCGGCGGAGATCGACGAGGACGTCGAGATCGAGATCAACGAGAAGGACCTGCGCATCGACACCTATCGCGCGGGCGGCGCGGGGGGCCAGCACGTCAACAAGACCGACTCGGCGATCCGCATCGTGCACAACCCGACCGGCATCGTGGTCGCCTGCCAGGCCGAGCGCTCGCAGCACGCCAACCGCGACAAGGCCATGCGGATGCTGAAGGCGCGCCTGTACGAGCTGGAGATGGACAAGAAGCGCAAGGAAATGGAGCAGTTCTACGGCGAGAAGGGCGAGATCGCGTGGGGCCGCCAGATCCGCTCCTACGTGCTCCAGCCGTACCAGATGGTCAAGGACCACCGGACCGAAGCCGAGACCTCGCGCGTGGATCTCGTGCTCGACGGCGACATCAAGCTGTTCATCGACGCCTTCCTCCGCCAGGGACGGTCGACGAAGTAGGGCCGATGACCATCCTCGCCTCCATCCTGGCCGACAAGCGCGCGGAGGTTGCCGCGCGCAAGAAGGAGGCGCCGGAGGCGGGGTTGCGCGCCATCGCCGCGGCTCGCGCGCCGCCTCCGGGCTTCACGGCCGCGCTGCGGCGCCGGGCGGTCGGACTGATCGCGGAGGTCAAGCGGCGCTCGCCGTCGGCCGGCGCGATCCGCGAGCCCTTCGACCCGGTTGCGATCGCGAAGGCCTACGAGGCGGCGGGGGCGCAGGCGGTGTCGGTGCTGATGGATGCGAAGTACTTCGGCGGCGGCGAGGCGGACTTCCGGGCGGTGCGCTCGGCGGTCGGGCTGCCGATGCTGTACAAGGAATTCGTCGTCGACCCGTGGCAGATCGCCCACGCGGCGGCGCTGGGCGCCTCGGCGGTGCTGCTGATCGCGGGGGCCCTGGAGGCCGGGGAGTTGCGCGACTTCTCCGCCGCGATCCGGGCCGCGGGGATGGATGCGCTGGTCGAGGTCCACGACGAGGCCGAGCTGGAGAAGGCCCTGGCGTGCGGGGCGGGGCTGGTCGGGGTCAACAACCGCGACCTGCGGACCTTCGTGACGACGGTCGGCACGACGATCCGCCTCGCGGGGCGCGTGCCGGCCGGCGTGACGCTGGTGAGCGAGAGCGGGATCCGCGGGGCGGACGACGTCGCGCGGTTGCGCGCGGCGGGCGTGCACGCGATCCTGGTCGGCGAGAGCCTGCTGCGCCAGCCGGATGTCGGTGCGGCGGTGGGGAACCTGATGGCCGGCGTGCCGCCGGCGGGAGGGTAGGGCCATGGCGGACAGCCCGGTGGACATCCTGATCGCTCGCGGCGTGGTCGTCCGTGCTCCGGCCTCGGTCGACATCGATCCCGGGGTCGACCCCGCGCGCATCGCGCCGGGGGTTGTGATCCACGCCGGCTGCCGCCTCCGCGGGGCGGCGACGTCGATCGGTCCCGGCTGCGAGATCGGGGCCGAGGCGCCGGTGACGCTGGAGGGCTGCCAGCTCGGCCACGGCGTCGAGCTGAAGGGCGGCTTCTTCTCCGGGGCGACGTTCCTCGACGGGGCCTCGTTCGGCAGCGCGGCGCACGTGAGGCCGGGGACGCTTCTGGGGGAGGGCGCCTCCTGCGCGCATGGGGCGGGGCTGAAGCAGACGATCCTGTTCCCGCACGTGACGACCGGCAGCCTGGTCAACGTCTGTGATTTCCTGATGGCGGGCGGGACGTCGCGCCGCGACCACAGCGAGATCGGCTCGTCCTACGTCCATTTCAACTTCACGCCGCACGGCGACAAGGCGACGCCGTCGATGGCCGGCGACGTGGCGCGGGGCGTCTTCCGGGACCGCGCCCGGATCTTCCTGGGCGGGCAGGGGGGGCTGGTCGGGCCGGCGCGCATCGCGTACGGCGTCGTGATCCCGGCCGGGATCGTGTGGCGGGGGGACGCCCCGGACGAGGACGCGGTGCTGGCCGCGCCGGCGGCCGCGCCGGACGGCGCGAGGCCGTTCATCGCCGGGGCGTACCGGTCGATCCGCCGCATCGTCCGCAACAACCTCGTCTACATCGGCAGCCTGCATGCGCTGGCGGCGTGGTTCCGCGTCGCGAGGGCCCGTTTCATGCTCGGCGACCCGTTCCGCGCGGCCTGTCACGCGGGGGCGCTGACCCGGCTCGCGGAGGGGCTCGACGAGCGCATCAAGCGGCTTGGCGAACTGGCGGCGCGGATGCCGCGGTCGGTGGAGCTGGCCCGGACGGACGCGCGCTGCGCGTTGCCGGAGCCGGTGCTGGCGGAGCAGGAATCGTTCGCGTCGGCCTGGCCGGCGGTCCGCGAGGCGCTGCGGGCCGGTCCCGGTCCGGATGCCCCGCCGGAGGCTTTCGTCTCGACGTGGGCGGAGGCGCCTGCGTCCGCCGGGATGGAGTCGGCGCTGGCGGCGTTGTCCCGCGAGGCCCGCGCGGCGGGGACGGCGTGGATGCAGGGCATCGTCGACCGCGTGGCCGGGCTCTGGCCGGCCGCGCCGTCGGAACGGGGCGGATGACGCGGCGCTTCCAGTCGTGCCTGGCCTGTGCGCTGGCCGCCGCCGCGGCGCTGGAGGCGTCCGCGCTGCCGTCGGGCGGGGCCTCCGTCGTGGATTGGGGCCCGTTCTACAGCCGGGTCGAGACGGCGGACGGGTCGGTCCGCACGCGCGCGCTGGGCCCGCTGTTCGAGCGTCGTGCGGAGGCCGGCGGCGACTCGCTGTTCGCGCTGCGCCCGCTCTACGCGCGCGCGACGAACGCGGAGAGCGGCCGCGTCGAGGGCGACCTGCTGTGGCCGGCCGGCGAGTTCTCGTCGATGCACGACGAGCATGGATGGCGTTTGGGCGTCGCGTGGTATCGCAACTTCGACACGGGGTCGGAGCGGCCGCGCTGGCGGCTCTGGGTGCTCCCGGTCTATTTCCAGGGACGGGGCGCCTCGGGCCGGAACTACCTCGCGGTGTTTCCGATCGGCGGCCGGATCGAGGAGTTCATCGGGCGCGACGAGTGCCGGTTCGCGCTGTGGCCGCTGTGGATGCGGACCACGGCGGACGACCTGGAGTCGCTCGACATCCTCTATCCCCTCTACGGCACCGCGCACGGAACGAAGGCGGACCGGTTCCGGCTGTTCCCCTTCTACGGCCATGCGACGCAGCGGGGGGACTACGAGAAGCGGTTCATCGCCTGGCCGTTCTGGAGCCAGGCCACCTACCACTATCCGGGCTCGAAGGGAACGGGCTTCGTCCTGTTTCCGCTCTACGGCCGGATCGATCTCACGGACCAGTCGACCTGGATGGCGATTCCGCCGTTCATCCGCGTGACGCAGGGATCCCACGTCAACCGGATCTACGCGCCATGGCCGGTCTTCAAGTACGAGAGCGGGCGACGCAACCGCCTCCACGTGTGGCCGCTCTTCGGGCGCACGGCCGATCCCGGGGTCGAGCGGGCCTACGCGCTGTGGCCCGTGCTCTGGCGGTCGAAGATCCACAGGGACGGGATGGTCTCGCGTTCGTACTGGGCCGTGCCGCTGTGGTTCTCGGAGACGCGCCGCCGGGACGAGGCCGCGGAGGCCGAGTCCCATCGATGGAAGCTCTGGCCGCTCGCGTCCTACGCGCGCGAGGGCGATGCCGTCCGCCTCCGCGCCCTGGAGCTCTGGCCGACGCGCGACTTCGCCTGCATCGAGCGGTCGTGGGCGCCGTGGTGGACGCTGGCCGAGCACCGGCGCGGGGGCGGGGATGCGGATACGGAGCTGCTCTGGGGCTTCTTCCGCCGGCAGGTGCGCGGGGAGGAGTCGGCGCGCACGTCGCTCTTCCCGCTGGTCGAATGGACGGCCGGGGCACCGCCCGCCGGCGCGACGTCGCGCGAGGTGTCGCTGTTCAAGGGGCTGATCGGATACCGGTGGGGCGGGGTTGGACGCGAGCTTCGCATCCTGTATGGTGTCCGCATCGGACTCGGAGGATCGGGCGCATCGTCATCCACGAACCAGACTATTTCGAGCCGCCGCTGAACCTGTTTGCGTCGGTGGGCCGGCGCATCCTGCTCACCCTCCGCAACACCGGCCGAGGCCTGCTGATGATCGGGGCGGCGTTCGCGGCGTTGCGCCACGTGCTGTCGCACCGGAACCGCCACGAGGTCCTCTTCCAGATGTTCGTGACGGGCATCAAGAGCCTCGGCGTGATCACCGTGGTGGCGATGTTCACCGGGATGATCCTCGCGCTGCAGACCGGCCTGGAACTGCGCCGCTTCGGCCAGGAGGTCAACATCGGGACGGCGGTCACGGTGGTGATGGTCCGCGAGATGGGGCCGTTCATGACGGGCCTGGTCATCGCGGCGAGCGTGGGGTCGGCCATCGCGGCGCAGCTGGCGACGATGACGGTGTCGGAGGAGATCGCCGCGCTCGAGGTGATGTCGATCGACCCGGTCCGGTTCCTCGTCATGCCGCGGCTCGCCGCGCTGCTGGTGATGATGCCGATCCTGACGATCTACATGAACGTGCTCGGCGTCGTCGGCGGGGCGATCGTCGGGCAGACGCAGCTGGGCGTGTCGCTGGCGGCCTACTTCGACAACGCGATCCAGTACGCGCGCAACAAGGACCTGTACGTCGGCCTCTTCAAGGCGCTGGTCTTCGGCGTCATCATCACGACCGTCGCATGCCAGCAGGGCTTCCAGGCCACGGAGGGCGCCGTCGGCGTCGGCCAGGCGACGCGGCGCACGGTGGTGATCTCGTTCCTCACGATCCTGGCGCTCGGCTACATGATCACCCGGGCGTTCTACGCATGAGCGGGACCGCGGCCATCCGGTTCGAGGGCGTGACCAAGCGCCTGGGGGGACGCACGGTCCTCGACGACGTGTCGTTCGAGGTGCCGCGCGGCGAGACGTTCGTGATCGTCGGCTCGTCGGGTTCGGGCAAGAGCGTCACGCTCAAGCACATGATCCGGCTGCTGACGCCGGACGAGGGCGACGTGTGGGTCGGCGACGCCTGCATCAGCCGCGCGGATGCCCGGGAGCTGCCGGCGCTGCGCGACCGGTTCGGGGTGCTGTTCCAGGGCGCCGCGCTGCTGCAGTGGCTGACGGTGGGCGACAACGTGGCGCTGCCGCTGCGCGAGAAGACGAGGATGCCGGCGGCCGAGATCGACGAGCGGGTCCGCGCGCGGCTCCGGATGCTGAACCTCGAGGACGCGTTCGAGAAGTACCCGTCCGACCTGTCCGGCGGCATGCAGAAGCGCGTGGGCCTCGCCCGCGCGATCGTGCTGGATCCGGAGATCGTGCTCTACGACGAGCCGACCTCCGGCCTCGACCCGGTGACGTCGCGCCTGATCGACGACCTGATCGAGGACCTGCGCCGGAAGCTGGGGCTGACCAGCGTCGTCGTGACGCACGACCTCCACAGCGCGCTGGCCATCGCCTCGCGCATCGCCGTCATCCACCGGGGGCGGATCGTCGAGGTGTCGACCCCGCGCGAATTCGTCCGGTCGAAGAGCGAGATCGTCCAGGGGTTCCTCGAGGCGCAGTACATCACGCGCCGCGGGGACTGGGAAGGAATGGTGACGCCATGAAGCGCAGCCGCATCCGCGAGGTGTCGATGGAGGTGACCGTCGGCGCCTTCCTGTTCATGATCCTCCTCGCCCTCGGGGTCTTCACGATCATCCTCAGCCGCCAGAGCCTGTTTACGAAGAAGACCTACTACGACGTCCGCTTCACGACCATCATGGGAATCCGGGAGGGGGACAACGTCTACCTGCGCGGCGTGATCGTCGGGAAGATCGACGACGTGGTCGTCGAGAAGCACTCCGTGCAACTGCGGCTGGGGCTGGACCGGCCCCTCGAGCTGCACGAGAACTACAAGATGGAGATCCTCCCGTCCTCGATGCTCGGGGGCAAGTACCTCAACGTCGAGGAGGGCGACGCCGACCGCCCGCTGGTGCCCGTGGGCGCCATGCTCACCGGGGTGACGCCCGTGGACCTGATCGACGAGGCGACGCGGACCGTGACCTCGATCCGCGAGGCGCTGGAGGGCGGGGTCCTGGCGGACGTGAGTCAGATCGTCTCGAACGCGAACGCGATGGTCGCCCGGGTCGAGCGCGGCGAGGGCAGCCTGGGCAAGCTCCTCGCGGAGGATGACGTCTACAACGACATCAAGGCGGTGACCGCCAACCTGAAGAGCATCAGCGACCGGATCGAAAAGGGGCAGGGGTCCCTCGGCAAGTTGCTGGCCGACGACGGCAAGATCTACCAGGACATCGAGGTCGTCGCCGCGAACCTGCGCAAGTCGTCGCAGGACCTGGCCGACGGCAAGGGGCTGATCGGCAAGCTCCTCTCGGAGCAGGACACGGTCTACGACGACCTGCGCGCCTCCGCCCTGGCGATCCGCGAGATCACCGAGTCCCTCAACCGGGGCGAGGGGTCGATCGGGAAGCTGATTCGCGAGAACGACATCTACGACGAGACAAAGATGCTGCTGCGCGAACTGCGCGCGACGATCGACGACTTCCGCGAGACCGCGCCCGTGACCACGTTCACGAGCATCTTCCTCGGCGCGTTCTGAGCCGGGTCCCGCCGGCGCCGTCGGGCCCCCGGGCGCACGTCGCCGGGGCGCTCCGGAACGCGCCGCTCCCGGGCCGGGCGGGCTGGAGGGCGCCGCTCCGTCGGCGCTGTGGAGCGCGTCTCCCGGGCGCACGGTACCGGGGTGCGCCGGAGCCCGCCGCTCCCGGGCCGGGTAGGCTGGAGGGCGCCGCTCCGTCGGCGCCGTGGAGCGCGTTTCCCGGAGCCGCGTGGTCCGCCGCTCGCCGGGGTCCCGCCGATGATCCGGGCGCCGCCGGACGGCTTGAGCGGGGGTGGCCGGAACGGTACATTGCCTCCTCACGCAGGCGGCCGCTGGCCGCGGAAGGGTGGATGATTCGCATGGGCGCCGGTTTCTGGACTCGACGCAGGCTGCGGAAGGCCGCGAAGACGATGCTGCACCATGCCGCGCACGCGAGGGCGATGCGCGAGGACGTGGCGTCCGCCGACTCCCTGGCCGCTCTCGACGCGGCCGGGCAGCGGCTCCGCGAGGCGCTGGCGGCGGCCGATCCGGAGCGGTTCGACGCCGCGGCGACGGACCTCGACGCCGCGTGCCGCGCCGTGTGGCCTCCGCGTCCGATGCCCGGCGTGCGCGAGAATGTCGAGATCCTGGTCGTCGCGCTCGGGGTCGCGATGGCCCTCCGGTGCTTCTTCATCCAGCCGTTCCGCATCCCGACCGGCTCGATGCAGCCGACGATGTTCGGGGTCAAGATCACCGAGCAGTCGGAGGCGCGGTGGTACGACCGTTTCCCGGTGTCCTGGCTCGGCTGGGCGGTTTTCGGCGAGGGCTACGTCGAAGTGCGGGCGAAGCGCAGCGGCTACGTCGAGGGCGCGGTGCTTTCGCCCGACGGCGATTCGCGGATCGTGCACGTCTCCGGCGTTCCGCACAGCATCCGGCTGCACATGCCGCAGCGCGCCGGCATGGGGGCGTTCGTGTCGAAGGGCCAGGTGATCGCCTCGGGCCGGGTCAAGATCGGCGATCACGTCTTCGTGGACAAGGTGCGCTACAACTTCAGCAAGGCGAAGCGCGGCGACATCATCGTCTTCGACACCACGCGCATCGACTATCCGAATCTCAGCGGCGACTTCTACATCAAGCGCCTGGCCGGCCTGCCGAACGAGACGATCGCGATCCGTCCGCCCTACCTCGTCGCCGACGACCGCGTCGTGGCGGATCCGTTCCCGTTCCACCGCCTCGTGCACGACACGAACTACCACGGCTACGTTCTCGCGTCCGGCGGGGCGGCGCGCCCGCCGAAGCTCGCGGCGGCGGAGGACCGCCTGTCCCTCGGCGGGGACGAGTACCTTCCGCTCGGCGACAACACGCTCTCCAGCCTCGACGGACGCTACTTCGGCCCGGTCAAGCGCGGCGCGCTGGTCGGCCCCGCGTTCATGGTGTACTGGCCCGTCTCCGAGCGGTGGGGCCGCGTGCGCTGATGGACCGCGACCTGCACATCCACACGTTCTTCTCGCCCTGCGCCGAGCCGACGATGAGCTTCCCGGCCATCGCCGAGGCCGCCGGCCACGCGGGGGTCGGCGAGATCGGCCTGACGGACCACCCGCACCGGCCGGGGCTTGCGCGACACCACCGGGCGCTCGACGAGGCGCGGCGCGCGTACGGCGGGCCGGTTCGCATCTGGATCGGGGCCGAGCTGGAGGTGGTTGCGCTCGGCCGCCTCGTCGTGCCGCCGGCGGATCTCCCGCTGGCCGACTACGTGATCGCCGCCGCGTCGCACTACGACGTTGCCGGGCGTCCCCCGGTTCCGAACCTCGAGGACCCGGTGGCGTGGGCCGACCGCCTGCTGACGGACCTCGAGAACGTGTCCGGCTCCGGCGCGCATGCGGTGGCCCACCCGTTCTACGCCTACGCCCTGCTGCGGGCGGTGCCGGGCCATCCGACGGCGCGCCTGGACGACATCCTCGAGGAGATCCGTCCCCGGCGCGTCGACCGCCTTCTGGAGATGCTGGCCCGCGAGGCGATCGCGCTGGAGATCAGTCCCCGGCTCTGCCTCCACCTGGGGCTCGAGTCGTTCATCGAGGAGACCTACCGCAAGGCGAAGCAGCTCGGCGTGAAGTTCGCCACGGGCAGCGACTCCCACCGCGCGGCCACCGTGGGGCAGCTCGGGCAGGCCGAGTACCTCGTCCACCGGCTGGACCTCGGCCCCGGCGATCTCTGGAGTCCCTCGATGGTGCGCGCACGCGTCTGATCCCGGCTTCCGCCGCCGGGTCGGATCGGCTAGGATCGCCCGGGGCTCGAACGGACGATGAACAAGAAACTGCTCTGGACGCTGCTGGTCATCGGGCTGACGGCGATCGTGCTCCTGCTCAACATGGGCGGCACCGCGCGGATCGACCTGTACTTCGGGGATCCGCTCGCGATGCGGCCCGCGTTCGCCTACCTCTCGTTCACGGCGGTCGGCGTGCTGATCGGCATCCTGCTCAAGTAGCCACGTCGCCCGGGGCCGGGAGGCGGTCGGGATCGACGCCCTCGCGGAGGCGGACGGTCTCGAGCACGCGCGGCACGTACATCCGCGTTTCCATCGGCAGCGACGGCGCGATCCCGTCGAAATCCGTCGCGCCGTGCTTCTTCAGCAGCCCGGAGATCCGGCCCTCGCCGGCGTTGTAGGCCGCCAGGGCCAGCGGCCAGGAGCCGAAGCGGTCGTGGAGATAGCGCAGGTACTTCGCGGCGGCGGCGGCGCTTCGCTCCGGGTCACGGCGCTCGTCGCGCGGCGAGAGGGAAAGCCCCAGCGACTTCGCGGTGGCGGAGGTGATCTGGAAGAGGCCGACGGCGCCGCGCGGACTGCGGGCGTCGGGATTCATCGTCGATTCGACCTCGGCCAGCCAGACGAGTTCCTCCGGGACGCCGGCGGAGCGGAAGGCGCGCTTCATCGAGGGGACGAACTCCGCGGCGGAGGCGGGCTTCGGGCGCGTGGCGACGCGCTTCCGCCAGGCGGGGCGCGCGACGGCCGTTTCGATGCGCTTGTTCTCGATCTCCGCCGGCACGGGCGGACGTCGCGCCGGTCGCGCCGGAGGCCGGGACGGAGTGGTCGCTGGAGGCCGGGACG
>Ga0194113_10007885_pt1 | contig 13187 bp, 13 predicted proteins | sample TA2MahC200mmetaG_FD_146193 | JGI IMG/M metagenome (GOLD analysis project Ga0194113, IMG submission 146193) | Freshwater microbial communities from Lake Tanganyika, Tanzania - TA2015017 Mahale Deep Cast 200m | ecosystem: Environmental > Aquatic > Freshwater > Lake | place: Tanzania: Lake...
TGAAATGCAAAGTGAACTTGTAAGGATATTATTTGGCTAAATATGGATAACAGGTTGCTTTTAGCAAGACAGTCTTCAGGTAAGGATACAAGATATACCTATGCTGTAGGCAGGCTACGCGTCCTTGAGACAAGGCTTCTTACAGGGTCATTTTTTGATAAAATGGCAGAGGCGGCTACCTACGAAGAATCCCTTAAGATGCTCTCTGAAAATCCTGAATACAGACAGGATGTAGAGAATCTAAAGGAAAAATCTAATTTTGAAAGCATCTTTATTAGCCAACTTAAGAGATTATACAATCTGGTTAGCGAACTTACGGAGGATAAGGAGATAACCAATATCTTTTTATTAAAATACGATATTGATAACTTAAAAACCCTTATAAAAATAAAACTACTCGGAGGCACCAAAGAGGCCGGGTTTGTTGATTTAGGCATTTTTAAAATAGAAACCCTTAGAGATTATATTAAAAATAATAATTTTAAATTACCCGGGGAAAAGATTGGAGATTTCATTGCTAAGATTAGCGAGGTAAGGAAACCGCAAAGGATAGAATTTCTTTTTGATGAGTTCTATCTTGAATTGTTAAAAGAGGCATTAGCGAAGATAGAAAGCCCATTTTTAGAGTATATTTATAAAACTATAATTGATTTGTTTAACATAAAAATTTTGATTAGGCTTAGAAGCGGGCTATTTGAGAGAGCTTTTTTAGGCAATGGGTATATAGGTAAAGAATTTTTTTATAAACAAGACACCCTAAACCCTAAGGAATTTCTTGGTACCGCATATTATGAATTAGTAAGAGAAGTTGTTGAAAGTAAAATAGATATGCGCCGGGATAAACTCCTTGATAATTATTTAATGAATATAATAAAAGAGGCAAGGTATTTTCACTTTGGAATTGAGCCTTTGGTTGGTTATATATTTGCGAAGGAATACGAGGTAAAAAACCTAAGAAGAGCTTTAACAGGTAAATTCTTTGGGGTTGGAGAAGAGGAAATTAAAGATTCTTTAGAGGCGGCATATGTCTAGTATAGCCTTGATATGCCAGGAAGGTTTGATTTCTTTATTTGGCTTAGTCGGCATAGACACATTTGGTGTAAAATCTAATGAGACAGAAGCTGTTTTAAAAGGAGTATGCGAAAATAAAGATTATTTAATTATACTTATAACCGAATCTATTGCATCTAACACCCTTGAATTTATAAACAGGATAAATTTAGAAGGCAAAAAATACATTATGATAATCCCTGACCATACAGGAAAAACCGAATTGTCAAGACTTATTCTAAAGAAGGCGGTTGAGAAGGCAGTTGGTGCGGATATTTTAAGGGAGTAATATATAATGTAAATGGGTCCTGTCAAGGTTTGGTTTTCGCTGCACCGTTTGTCCTGCCCCAGCGAGGCAGGACCGCACTCGGTGATTTTTGTTGCTCTCCCTCGCTTATGCTCGGGAACCATGCCCGCTTCGAAAAATCAACGTGCGGCTCAAACACAAACCTTGCCATCCATTAAATGTTAGCAGAGAGTATTATTTTCGCGGAGTGATGTTATGAACATAGGAAAGATTATTAAGGTTTCTGGTCCCTTGGTGGTTGCAGATAAAATGCAGGATGCGAGGATGTATGATGTGGTAAGGGTAAGCGATAAAAAACTGATAGGCGAGATAATTGAATTAAAGGGTGACGTTGCCTCAATACAGGTTTATGAAGAGACCGAAGGGCTTGGCCCTGGCGAGCCTGTATACCTTACAGGAGAGCCCCTAAGCGCGGAGTTAGGACCCGGGCTTATTGAGTCCATATATGATGGTATCCAGAGGCCCCTTAATGTTATAAGAGAGAAAACTGGCGATAGAATCTCGCGTGGAGTTGATATACCCGCTCTTGATAGAAATAAAAAATGGCATTTTAAACCGGTTGTTAAAAAAGGTGACAGGGTTATTGAAGGGGATGTGCTTGGCGAGGTAAAAGAGACCGCACTTATTACCCACAGAATATTAGCACCTCTTGGTTTTGAAGGAGTTGTTGAGGATATTTTTGAAGGAGAATTTAGGGTGGTTGATACAGTATGCAGGATAAAGACAAATGGGGGTGTTAAAGAGGTTATGATGTTTCAGAGATGGCCTGTGAGGACCCCAAGGTTATTTAAGGAAAAACTCATTCCGAAAGAGCCCTTGATTACAGGTCAAAGAATAATTGATACCTTCTTTCCTGTTGCAAAGGGCGGAACCGCCTGCATCCCTGGCCCATTCGGCTCAGGCAAGACCGTAGTGGAGCATCAACTTGCAAAATGGTCTGATGCAGATGTAGTGGTTTATATAGGCTGTGGCGAGCGCGGAAATGAAATGACAGATGTGCTAATGGAATTTCCACACTTAAAAGACCCACGCTCAGGAGAACCGCTTTTAAAAAGAACGGTTTTGATTGCCAATACCTCAAATATGCCTGTGGCGGCAAGAGAGGCAAGTATATACACAGGCATAACCATAGCAGAATATTTCAGGGATATGGGCTACAGCGTTGCGGTTATGGCGGATTCTACCTCTCGATGGGCAGAGGCACTTAGGGAAATCTCAGGAAGGCTTGAGGAGATGCCGGGCGAGGAAGGTTATCCTGCATATTTAGGTTTTAGAGTGGCAGAGTTTTACGAGAGGGCAGGAAGGGTAATCTGTTTAGGAAAAGACACAAGAGAGGGTGCCTTAAGCGTTGTGGGAGCAGTATCTCCTCCGGGCGGTGATTTATCTGATCCTGTGGTTCAGGCAACATTAAGGGTTGTTAAGGTATTCTGGAGTTTGGAGGATAAACTTGCATATAAGAGGCACTTTCCAGCAATAAACTGGCTTATGAGTTATTCCCTGTATCATGATAACATAGAAAATTTTATTAAAAAGGAAATGGCAGAGGATTTTATTGAACTTAGAAAATTCGCTATGAGGTTATTGCAGGAAGAATCCGAACTTGAAGAGATAGCCCGCCTTGTAGGGCTTGAGTCCCTTTCTGAACAGGATAGACTTATCTTAGAAGGAGCACGCTCAATAAGAGAGGATTTCCTACATCAGCACGCATTCCATGAGGTGGATACCTATAGCTCTTTTATGAAGCAGTATAAGATGCTCAAGCTTATTATAAGATATTATGTTGAGGCAAAAAAGGCGTTGGAAAAGGGTGTGACATTTAAGGAACTTGCCAATCTAAAGGTGAGAGAGGATATCGCAAGAGCAAAATATATAGATGAAAAGGAAATAGATAAGATTGATAAGATTCAGGAAACATTACTAAAAGAGATGGAATCTAAAATTGCAAGTAATACTTAATATGCAAATGGGTCCTGTCAAGGTTTGGTTTTCGCTGCACCGTTTGTCCTGCCCCAGCGAGGCAGGACTGCACTCGGTGATTTTCCTTGCTCTCCGCCAAAGTTCATGGCGGAACCATGCCCGCTTCGAAAAATCAACGTGCGACTCAAACACAAACCTTGCCACCCAATATATAAATTAATAAAAGCGTTAAGATTCTGGAGGAGTAGATGCTTAAGGAATATTTGACGGTATCAAGCATAGCAGGACCGCTTGTATTTGTGGAGAAGATAGAGGATGTTAAATACGGCGAGATTGCCCAGATAGAATTTGGAGATGGAAATATTAGGATGGGAAGGGTATTGGAGGTTTCAACCAATGTGGCTTTGGTTCAGGTATTTGAAGGGACGCGAGGCATAGATGTGTTTAAAAGCAGGGTAAGGTTTTTGGGCAAGGGGATTGAACTTGCCGTCTCTTTGGATATGGTCGGAAGGGTATTTAACGGATTTGGAAGACCAAAGGATGGGGGCCCTGAAATTCTACCAGAAAAAAACCTTGATATAAATGGGAATCCCTTAAATCCCTATGCAAGGGATTATCCCTCTGAGTTTATTCAGACAGGCATCTCGGCAATAGATGGTTTAAATACCTTAGTAAGAGGGCAGAAACTTCCTATATTCTCCGGCTCAGGCCTTCCCCATTCAAGAGTTGCGGCACAGATTGCAAGGCAGGCAAGAGTTTTGGGAAAAGAGGAGAAATTCGCTGTAGTATTTGGCGCAATGGGAATAACCTTTGAAGAGGCAGAGTTTTTCATAAACGATTTTAGGGATACAGGCGCAATAGAGAGGGCAGTTTTATTTATGAACTTAGCAGATGAGCCCGCTATTGAGAGAATAGCAACACCCCGAATGGCTTTGACCTGCGCAGAATATCTTGCATTTAGTAAGGATATGCATGTCTTAGTAATTCTAAGCGATATGACGATGTATTGCGAGGCGCTTCGGGAGGTTTCTGCCGCAAGGAAGGAAATCCCCGGAAGGCGTGGATACCCTGGCTATCTCTATACCGACCTTGCCACAATATATGAAAGGGCAGGTAGAATAAGAGACAAAATTGGCTCTATAACCTTAATCCCTGTTTTAACAATGCCTGAGGATGATAAGACACATCCCATACCAGACCTTACAGGCTATATTACCGAGGGACAGATTATCTTATCGCGCGGCCTTCACATAAAGGGTATATATCCGCCCATAGATGTCCTTCCCTCACTCTCAAGACTAAAGGATAAGGGTATAGGAAAGGATAAGACACGTGAAGACCACTCAGATGTTTTAAACCAACTCTTTGCCTGTTATGCGCGCGGCCGAGAGGCAAAGGAACTTGCGGTGATTTTAGGCGAGGCAGCCTTAAGCGATATAGACAAACTCTACTCCAAATTTGCGGACAACTTTGAGGGTGAATTCCTGAAACAGGGCGAGTATGATGATAGAACCATAGTTGAAACCTTGGATATTGGCTGGAGACTCCTCTCTCTTATGCCAAAACAGGAATTAAAGAGGGTAAGGGAGGAGTATTTGAATAAGTACTATAAAGTAGAGAGTAGCGAGAAACGAGTAGCAAGATAAAAAATACTCTCTACTCTATACTTGCTATCTCATAGAATAAAAATATGCGTCTTTCTGTTAATGCTACCAGAATGGAATTATTAAGGCTTAGGAAGCGCCTGCTTCTTGCCCGCAGGGGCAATAAACTCCTGAGGGATAAGCAGGAAGAACTTATGAGGAGATTTCTTGGTTTTATCGGCGAACTAAAAACCCTAAGAAAAGAACTTGAAGAGAAACTTATAAGAATATTTAGGCTTTGTATCCATATCGGGATGAACCTGCCTGGTTATAAGATGAAAAATATAGGACTATCCCAGACAGAAAAGCCTACCATAAAGAAATCTGAAAATAGAATAATGAATATTACCGCACCGCGCTTTGAGATAGAGAATATCCCAAATCCATATGTCTATAGTCTAATTGAGACTCCCTTTGAGATGGATAGTTTTGCCCAAGCCATGAATGAGATAATGCCGAGGATTGTAAAACTTGCCCAGATAGAATCAAGCCTTATCCTTTTGTCTGAAGAGCTTGAAAAGACCCGCCGAAGGGTAAACGCCCTTGAGTATGTCCTTATCCCCAACATCACCGAAACTATCAAATACATCACTATGAGACTCTCCGAGCTTGAGCGTTCAAACCTCGTGCGGCTTATGAGGGTGAAAGAACTCATAGAGAGCAGATAGATTTTTAGTATTTATCCTCCTTTTAAAATTGACTTAACTTTTCTAAGGAGTATAATTGTTTTCTAAACGAGGAGAGTAGGATATGTCGGCAGATAATTTATCCGATAGAAAGAAGTCATACAGGGTGTATGCTCAAATTCCAATTACCTGTGAAATTATTGATCCAACCGATAAAACTATACGTAAGAAATCCGCTTTAGTTCGTAATATAAGTTCGGAAGACGTCTATTTTGAGATAGATGAGATATTGCCCTTAGGAACAGAGGTAAATATTGCTTTTCAGCTACCAAGAAGCGAAAATGTGATTACATCTACTATAAAAATATCAAGGGTTGAAGCGACAGAAAGCGAAACTATCTTTGGCGCAGGTGCATATTTTGTCAAAATCTCTGATACTGACAGGGAAGAAATAAGGCAGTTGGTAGAACGCCTTGATATATATAAACTTTTAGAATTAACCATTAAAAAAGGGGCTTCGGATTTACATATATTAGCAAACCAACAACCGGTGTTACGCATACAGGGCGAGGTTGAAATGTTAGATTATGCAAAATTATATGCCGAGGACATTCCCAATCTCCTTTATAGTATAATGACCAAACAGCAAATAAAAAAATTTGAACAAGATAAAGAATTAGATTTCGCGTTGCAATACGATATGCAGAATAGATTCAGGATTAATATACATCAACAACGAGGATTTTTAGAGGCAACCCTAAGGCGGATAAGCACAAAGATTCATTCATTTGACGAATTAAACCTTCCCGAAGTAATAAGAGATTTAGCAAGGCAAAAGGAAGGCTTGGTTCTTATCGTTGGGCCTACAGGCTCAGGCAAGACTACCACGATAGCAGCAATGCTCGATATTATAAATAATGAACGCAAGGGGGTAATTATAACATTAGAGAGACCTATAGAGTATGTGTATTCAAATATCAAATGTATTATTAAACAGAGAGAGGTTGGCATAGATACCAATTCGTTTTCTACGGCCCTAAAGAGTACCCTTAGGCAGGACCCTAATATTATAGTTGTAGGAGAAATAGATGATGTTGAGACTGTCCGAACAGCTATAATTGCGGCGGAGTCAGGGCACCTGGTAATCGCATCTTTCCATGCGCCAAATACAGTTCAGGCGATAGATAGACTTACGAGCTTATTTCCAATAGAAAATAGGAAACATATTTTATTTCAATTATCCAGGAGTCTTAAAGGTATAGTTTGTCAATTGCTTATCCCCACCAAAAACAGGCAGGATAGGGTTTTAGCAACTGAGATTGTGATTGTTACTGATGCCTTAAGAAATATAATCCGCAACGATGAGTTATTTCAAATACCAACGATTATTCAAACTGGCGGTGCGCTTAGAATGCAATCCATGCAGCAATCAATCAAAAGATACTTGGATCAGGGTATTATTGATGCAGAGACAGCAATTGAGTATTCCGAAGAATTTAATCGCTAGTTTAAAACATAATCTATAAACAAAAGACAGAATTTACCCCGCACCTCGTAAGACCTAGCCATTTATAGCGGGGATGAAGGGTGTGGTTGATAAATTTTTCCCCAAAACCCCCTCCTTTAGGAGTTAGAAAAAATTTTAAAAAATCAGGGTGCAGTATGAAAAAATGCCCCTATTGCGCAGAAGAGATACAGCTTGATGCAATAAAATGTAGGTACTGCGGGGAGTTTTTAGAAAAGCCTAGGCAGGTTAAGTGGTATTTTCGGACATCCGTATTAATAATCGCTATTTTATCAATAGGTCCACTTGCCCTACCGCTTCTTTGGCTTAATCCGCGCCTTGGCAAGACAAGCAAGATAATAATTACCATAGCCGTGCTTATTCTGACTTATTACTTGATAGTTTTAACTAACAGGGCTTTGAAGTCAATACTGAGTTATTATAGGCTTATATTTTAATCAAGGATAAACCCTCATCCTGCGTGCAGGGGCTGGGTTCACCTCAGCTTAAAACCTTAGGAAAGGACGGACTATGAATGCATACAAGACAAAGTCTCTTGAAAATATTGAGCAAAGGATAAAGGACACAGACGAAAACTCTTTTCGCTATCAGGTCTTAAAATGCGCAAAGGATTTTAAAACCTCCTGGGTAGAGTTAGGGCGCGCACTCTATTCAGTCTGGAAGGATAAATTATATAAGGAATGGGGTTATAATACCTTTGAGGCGTATATAGCCAAGGAGATAGGGATAAGAAGACAGACTGCTATGAAATTGCTCAGGTCGTATTGGTTTCTTGAAAAAGAAGAACCCGAGTATTTAAAAGATGAATATGTCAAGAATGTTGAAGCATCAAAACTGCCAAATTATGAATCAGTATATGTGCTGCGGCAGGCAAAGGCTAAAAGCGAACTCGATGAGAATGATTATACGAATTTAAAAAAGGATGTTTTTGAAAAGGGTAGAGATGCCCGAGATATAAAGAAAGATCTAACAGCACTTGTAAGGCAAAGAAAAGAGTCTGACCCCCAAGAGGCATGGAAGAAAAAAAGGGTTGCTACTGTAAAGAGATTTATTACAACCTTGAAGTCTTTGAAATATGAGATAGAGACTTCAAAACTTCTTCCCACATCTCTCATTAAAGAGACAGGCGAACTTATTAAAAAATTAGAGGTGCAGATAGAAAGATAATTAAACAGATATATCTCTTTTTATTATGGAAAAGATTACTCAGGATATAAGAGAAATTTTAGAAAGAGAAGGTATGTATCTCTTTGGATTTTGCAATATAAGAGATATAAAAGACAGGTTTTTGTTTGAGGATAAAAATGTTTTAGTGAATATAGACTACGCAATTTCTATCGCATATATATTATCTGATAAAATCTTAGATGAGATAGATAATGCGCCTACGGTTCTTTACGCCTTCCATTATAAGAGAGTAAACAACCTGTTAGATTTGGCAGCGCTAAGGGTTTCAACATATCTCCAGCAAAAAGACTTTAACGCCATACCCATACCGGCAAGCCAGATAATAGACTGGGAAAATCAGAGGGCTTCGGTTTCACATAAGCATATCGCTGTAAGAGCTGGTCTTGGATGGCTAGGAAGAAATAATCTGGTAGTTAATCCAAGATATGGTTCAAGGATAAGATTTTCCACAGTACTTACTGATATGGTTTTACCTGAGAGCGAACAGATAAATATTGACTGCGGAGATTGCTCTGACTGTATAAAGGTTTGCCCTGCTTGTGCTATAAAGGAAAGCCAGACAGATTTTGACCGCAAGGGTTGTTTTGAACTCCTAAAGGAATTTTCAAAGAGACGCGGGATAGGGCAATATATATGTGGGATATGCGTGAAGGCATGTTCAGGAAAAACATCGTCATAGCGTTATAGAGTTATAGGGTTAAAACCCAAGCAACTCAAGTAACGCAAGTAACCCAATAACAAAACAATAATTTTTGATTTAACATAATGGCTAAGGCAAAAAAACACCCCAAGGTAAATCTTATAATTGGAATAATAGCAAATAAAGAAAACTTGTTCGGGAACATTAAGAAATATTTAGTAAGAAAGTTTGGAGAGATAGATTTTGAAAGCCATGTAATAGATTTCAATTTCACCACTTATTATGAAGGAGAAATGGGTAAAAATTTAAAGAGAAGATTCCTGAGTTTCAAAAATCTTATTGCGCCCCAAGAGTTATCTGATATAAAATTATATACAAATAAACTTGAAGAAAGATTTTCAAGGAGTAAAAATAAACCAAGCAGGAATATAAATCTAGACCCCGGCTATGTAACCTCTGCAAAGCTGGTACTTGTTACAGCCAAGGATTATTTTCACAGGATATACCTTAACAGAGGCATATTCGCAGAGATAACACTATTTTTTAAAGAAGGGAGTTTCCAGCCGTTTAACTGGACCTACCCGGATTATAAGACAAAGGAATATATAGATATTTTTAATCAAATAAGAAATTTATATATAAAGAAAAGTTATGAATGAAATAACTACTAAAGCAAAACAATATTCAAAGATAAAATACAAAATTTTCTTTATAAGCCTGATACTTTCGTTTGTATTTTTAGGCACAATATTATATCTTGGCATAAGTCATATTCTAAGGGAATTTGTCTATGATTTAACAGGCAATCTGTATGCAGGCTTATTTATTTTTCTGACAATATTTGGTTTGATATACTGGTTTAGTTTTTTGCCCCTTGACTTTTACTCTGGTTATATGCTGGAGCATAAGTTTAATCTATCAAATCAGAGCCTCTTTTTATGGATTAAGAGATATCTGAAGCAGAATATTTTATCCGCCTGCATAGCACTTCCTTTGATAGAATTATTATATTTTTTTCTTAAGAATTATCCCGAGACCTGGTGGGTTCTTATTTCTATAGCGTGGATATTCTTTAGCATAGTTCTTGTGAAACTTACACCCATCTTTATAATCCCCCTGTTTTATAAACTTACCCCCCTTAAAGATGGAAAGCTCAAAGAGAGGCTTGCAAAGTTAGTTTTATTATCGCGGATGCGGGTAAGGGATATATGTGAGGTAAATTTAAGCAAGGATACAAAAAAGGCAAGCGCTGCTTTTACAGGAATTGGAAAATCAAGAAGGATTTTGCTATCAGATACGCTACTCTCAAATTTTAGTTACGATGAGATAGAGGTAATATTAGCTCATGAGGTAGCCCACAAGAAATTCGCCCATATCTGGAAGCATCTTATTGCTGGCTCGGCTCTGACATTTCTGGCAGCGTTTATTTTAAAGTTTATCTTAGACAACTATAGCACAAGACTTGGTTTTTCGGGTATATATGACATAGCAAATTTTCCATTTCTTATGCTTTATTTTCTAATATTTGAGATTGTTTTTTTGCCTCTTCAAAACGCCTTTTCAAGGCATCTTGAAGCACAGGCAGATAAACACGCATTGGTTCTTACAAAGAATAAGCCCGCCTTTATATCCGCAATGGAGAAATTAGCCAGTCAAAACCTTGCCGATAAAGAACCTCCCATTTTAATGGAACTGCTTATATACGACCATCCGCCGATAGCAAAGCGAATAAAATTTGCCGAAAATTCTAAATAGAAATGAGACGCTATATTCTTAAGGAACCTCCCCGTCCAGAAGTTTCTAAAAAGATAGATTACGAAAATGATTTAAATTCCCAGCAGTATAAGGTAGTTACTGATTCAGAGGGTCCTGTTTTAGTCTTGGCGGGGGCGGGAAGCGGAAAGACAAGAACACTTATTTATAGGGTAGCATATCTGCTTGAAGGCCAAATAAAACCTGAAGATATATTGCTGGTTACCTTCACCAACAAGGCGGCAAGAGAAATGTCAAACAGGGTGGAATTGCTTTTAGGGAAGAAACCAAAAGGCCTATGGTGCGGGACATTTCACCATATCGCAAACAGGTGCCTGCGCCACTATGCAGAGAAATTAGGTTATACAAGAGACTTTTTCATTCTGGATGAAGAGGATAGCCTTCAATTGATAAAATCCTCCTACGAGGATTTGAAAAAATCTTCTTATTCAGGTTTGTTCCCAAAACCCAATATAATACAGTCCATAATAAGCTTTGCAACTAACAGTACGGACAAAATAGAATCCGCGATAAAGGAAAAATACCCCTACTTTGAGGAACTGACCGCCGATATAGAACACATAAACAAACTCTACATAAAGAGAAAGAAAAATGCAAATTCTATGGATTATGATGACCTCTTAACAAACTGGCTTAGGCTTTTGACCGAGATAAAAGAGGCTTCTGAGAGATACAAGATGCAGTTTAGATATATCCTTGTGGATGAGTATCAGGATACAAATCGCCTTCAATATGAAATAATAAAGCCCCTTTCCTCATATCACAAGAATATCCTTGTAGTAGGAGATGATGCTCAGAGCATCTATTCCTTTAGAGCCGCCCAGGTAAGAAATATTCTAGATTTTCCAAAGCATTTTAAGGATGCAAGGATTTATAAACTCCAGATAAATTACAGAAGCACCGCTAAAATCTTACACCTCGCCAACGAGAGTATAAAGAATAACGTTGAGCAATATCCAAAACGCCTTACAAGTTTAAATTCCAGAGGACCAAAACCTGCCTTGGTAAGATTACAGGATATAAACCAGCAGTCTTCTTTTGTTGCTCAGCGGGCGCTTGAGCTGAGGGATAAGGGAATTTCCCTTAACGATATTGCGGTATTATTCCGCTCGCGCTATCAGGCAGCGGAATTGGAACTTGAGTTTTTAAAGAGGAATATCCCCTATGTGATAAGAGGGGGTATCAGATTTTTTGAGCAGGCACACATAAAGGATGTATTAAGTTATCTCAGGATTATTCTAAATCCGAGGGATGAGGTGGCATGGAAAAGAGCCTTAGGTTTATACGATGGCTTTGGCAAGGTAACAAAGGATAAACTTTTTATTGAACTTTCAAAATATGATTTTAGTTTAAATACAATATTTAGCAGTAGGTTTAAGATAAAACTTTCGCAGAAGGCGGATAAATCGTGGCAGACTTTTTGTCGGCTTATGCGGCTTTTAGAAGATGAGCCAAACAGGAATAATCCCTCAAACCAGATAACCCTTATAATAAACTCCGGATATGACAAGTATGTTTTAAATTCCTTTGAGAATGCGCACGACAGGCTTGAAGATTTAGAGGAACTCTCCAATTTTGCCCATACATATAACTCTCTAAAAGAATTTCTTCAGGATATCACCATAAGAGAAGGCTTTAGGGGTGAGACCCTGCTTGGGGTAGCAAAGGAAGAAGAATTTTTGGTGTTATCTACTATTCATCAGGCAAAGGGCCTTGAATGGAAGGCAGTTTTTATAGTAGGCCTTAGCGACGGTCATTTTCCACATCCAAAATCTATGGACAACCTTAAAAATCTTGAAGAAGAAAGAAGATTATTCTATGTTGCCATAACAAGAGCAAAGACCCACCTGTATCTAACCCATCCTATGAGCCATCCCCATTATAAATTTGGCGAGGTTATCTCGCGGCCCTCCTTATTCATAGACGAACTCCCCCAAAATACCTATAAAGTGTGGGAGATAGAAACAGAGTAAAGATAAGATTAAGGTTTAGGCTGAGGTGGAGGATAATCCCTTTTTTAAATTGACTTAACTTTTCTAAAATAGTATTATTTGCTAAAAGCCACAAAGAGGTGGTAATGGGTTTAAGTAGGTAGAAAATGTAACAAATTGAAGACTATTAGTAGGGAAGGATAGACTTGTGAAAAAATTTATAGTTTTTCTATGTATTTGTTTATTTCTAGACGGGTGCGCAACAACAGGTGAAGCAAATAGGTATTACTTAAAAGAAAAACTTCCCCCAAAAAATATTAATGAAGTTGAGGTGTTAAAGGAAAAACCAACACGACCTTATATTGTAATTGCAGATTTTCAAGCCTCATATGCTACTGTTAAACATATGCGGAAAAGGGCTGCAGAAATCGGTGCCGATGCTGTGATTGTAACACATACTGGTGGTTGGTATTCATATGATGAAATTTGGGCAGAAAATGACAGATATTCAAATAGCTATACTGAGCTAATTGGCACAGCGATAAAATATAAAACAGAATAACAAAAGGAGAGTTTTTCTATGAAAA
>Ga0194113_10007886_pt1 | contig 13186 bp, 8 predicted proteins | sample TA2MahC200mmetaG_FD_146193 | JGI IMG/M metagenome (GOLD analysis project Ga0194113, IMG submission 146193) | Freshwater microbial communities from Lake Tanganyika, Tanzania - TA2015017 Mahale Deep Cast 200m | ecosystem: Environmental > Aquatic > Freshwater > Lake | place: Tanzania: Lake...
TCTCGCCCAGGCCGGCGGCAAGGATCCGGCGAAGCTGGACGAGGCGCTCCGCGCTGTGGGCGGGCTGATTGGCTGAGAGAACGTTGGGCCGAAGGATTCCGTGGCATCGTTCAGCAGTTGCGGCATCCGAAGGAGAAAAGCCCCGCGGATGGAGAGGAGCGAGGCGTTTGCCACCAGAGTGTTATACCTATAACAGCCTGGTGGCAAATCAGTTTCTGATGCAGACGACCGTCGAGCGCGAAAAAATGCCGGTTTTACTCGGTGGAACCGCGGTTCCAGAACAACGGGATCAAGTCGCTCTCGCCGGTGTTTGCCACCAAACTGTTATACGTATAACACTCTGGTGGCAAATATTCCGGCGATCGGGTCACGACAGCGCGAGCCGTGATGCAACAACTTCTGAACGGCACCAAGCTCTTGGGTGATGCGTTCCGGCCCGCGCCTCGCGAACGGTGACGTTTGGCGCACTGCGTGGGGCAGTTGCGGTTGGCCAGCGAGTTGTTCAAATCAAGAGGCCAAGGCCACCCTAGAGCGGCACTTCCTTCAATCAAAGTGTGAAATACCCGCGCTAGGATGAGAGCACGCACGGCTCGGCGGAGTAAGGGGTCAGTTAAGTGGGGCGAGCTTCCAAGCTCGCCCATCGGTCTGGGTGAACAGGCCGGGCGAGCTTGGAAGCTCGCCCCACTTATACGGCCACTCCCCCCGCTTAACTGACCCGTTACTCGGCGGAACGCTTCGCCTTACCCAGTCGTCGTGTGCCACGTTTATCACGGAGATCTTTCGTCGGCGCCACCTTTGAGTAACCCATTACAGTTTTTGGGCGCCCCGCCGCAACGGGCGGAATCCCGGGAGATTGACCGCCGCGGCTCTGGCCTCTACAAATGCAGCTCACAGCCAGCGACAGGTCGAGCACGCCATTTCTGGAACACAACGACCGAGGACAAGATCATGAGACGGAGAAGAGACCAAGCAGGACAAGCTGGGATTTCATTCGCTGCAATGCTGCTGGCGCTGGTTCTCGGACCCGCGATTGCATCGGCGGCCGCCGCCGATGGTGCTGTCCGTGAGAAGGGCCTGAGAGGAGTGTCTGGCCTACCGCGTCCGAACTTGCTCTGGATCACCGCCGAGGACATTTGTCCGAACCTGGGTTGCTATGGCGACCCGGACGCCGTGACGCCAAACCTCGACCGGTTCGCGGCGCAGGGGGTGCGATTCACGAGCGTGTTCTCGGTGCATCCGTGCTGCTCGCCGAGCCGGTCGTGCCTGGCCACGGGCGTTTATCCGACGCGGCTGGGCACGTTCCAGCATCGCGGCAAGATGTGGGTGAAGCCAGAGTTGGTGAAATGTTTCCCGACGCTGCTGCGCGAGGCGGGCTACTATACCTTCAACGGCGGCCAGGGCGGCCGATCGAAGCTCGACTACAACTTCGAGCCGAAGGACAAGCCGTGGGACAAGATCGGCTCGAAAGAAATCGAATGGCGCCACCGCGCGGCGGGCCAACCGTTCTTCGGACAGATCAACCTCGGCTGCACGCACCAAAGCCAATACGGGAAACGCAAAGCAGCCGCGGCACTCCGTGACGCGAGCGCCGTTCACGATCCCGCCAAGGTCCGCGTGCCGCCGTATCATCCCGACACGCCGGCTGTGCGGGAGATTTGGGCGGAGTATCACGACCGTGTCACGCAAATGGATGGGGAGTTTGGGGCGCTGCTGAAGATGCTGGAGGACGACGGCCTCGCCGAGGACACGATCGTCTTTTTCTTCGGCGACAACGGCCACGGCATCCCCGGCGGCAAAATCTGGCTCTGGGACCAGGGCCCACACGTGCCCCTCATCGTCCGCGTCCCAACCCAATGGGCGCGCTTCGCGCCGGGCGAGCCCGGCAGCGTCAGCGACCGGCTGGTGAGCTTTCTGGATTTCGCGCCGACGATGCTTTCGTTAGCGGGCGTGACAATCCCCGCCTGGATGCAGAGCGCGCCGTTTCTCGGAGCGCAGACTGGCGCGGCGCGCAAGTATGTGTTTGCGGCGCGCGATTTCCATGATGGGGCCGACTTCGACACCAGCCGCATGGTGCGCGACGGGCGGTTCCACTACCTGCGCAACTTCATGCCGCACATCGGCTGGGACGCCATCCAATACAGTTGGCAGCAGGCGCCGTTCATGCTCGACGAATGGCGCCAGCAGGCCGCGGCGGGCAAGCTCAAGGCTGACTCGCGGCAGGCGTGTTTCTGGCGCCACACCAAGCCCGCGGAGGAACTCTACGACATGCAGGCCGACCCGTATCAAATGCGCAATGTCGCCGCCGACGCGCGATACGCCAAGACGCTGAAGCAGATGCGAACCGCGTGCGAGCAGTGGATGGTCGAGAACCGCGACCTCGGCCTGCTCTCGCAATATGAGATTTACACCCGTTCCGAGAAAGACTCGCCGTTGGAGATGGGCCAGGACCCGAAGCGCAACCCGATCAAGCGCCTCCTCGATGCCGTCAACATCGCCAACCGTTGCGATCCCGCGGCCATCCCACAGTTGCTCGCCCTGCTGAAGGACGACGACGGCTCCGTGCGGCGTTGGGGCACGATTGGGTTGCTTGCGCTCCGCGAGAAGGCTGCGACGCCGATGGCGACCGAGGCGCTACAAACCGCGTTGAGGGATGCCGCGCCAGACGTGCGAATGACCGCCGCCGAAGCGCTGTGCGGCCTGGGCGGGGCAAAAGTCGCGGTGCCTGTGTTGATCGAGTTGCTATCGCATGAGAGCCGAATCATTCGCAACGAAACGCTGCTCGCGCTCTGTCGCATTGGCGAGCCGGCGCGAGCGGCATTGCCGCATTTGAAGAACGCGCTTGAGCACTGTCAGGGTTCCAGCCCCTGGTCCTACGACAACGTCCCGCCCGCGGTCAACCTCGTGCAGGCATGTTTCGGCGAACCGCTCACGGAAGGTCTGGCCCGCGAAGGCCGCGCCGCGAAGAAGAAGGGCGCGCCTCCGCCTGTCCCCCTCAAAGCGACCCGCGAGAAGTATCTGCCATGACAGCAAGGAACTGACATGGCCGCTGCAAGATCGTCCTTCAGGTGGATCGCGTTCTCCGAACGCGATGCCGGCACCTTGCACGAATGATCACGTTCAGAGAACGCGATCCACCTCGGACTTTGCAGCGGCCTTGGAACTGCCGACCGGCCACGGCCGGTCTTGAGAAATGGATATGGATCGAGTAGTAAGAACGCCAATGTGATGACCGCGTCCCACACAACATGAGCGACCGCATGAACACACCACTCAACACCTGTCCCTCGTCCGAGTCCATCAATCGCCGCGACTTCCTCGCGACGGCCGCGCTGGCGGCGGCCGCGCCACCGGCGGCGACGGAAGTGTCGGGACGCAACGAGGGTGGTCCTGCGGCCGTGAAAGCCCCGTCGCAACCCGGCGCGACACTACCGAAGGGCAAGATCGGCGACTTGGAGTTGAGCCGGCTGATGCTGGGCACCAATCACATCACGTTCTACATGCACAGCCGGGACCTGCGTTACGTGGACAATCTGTCCCGGCATTACAACACCGACGAGAAGATCATCGAGACGTTCTTCGTTGCCGAGGCCAACGGGGTCAACACGTTCGTGACCCACTCCGAGGCGAAGATTGAGAAGCTGTTCCAGGAGTATCGGAATCGTCGCGGCGGCAAGATGAAGTGGCTCGTCGCGCCGTGGATCAGCAGCGAGGGCATCGTGACCGATCTGGCCGGTTACAACCGGACCGTGCCGCCACTGGTGGACAGCGGCGTGGATGCGCTCTATGTGCCCGGCATGCTCGCCGGTCCGCTGGTGAATCAGGGCAAGAGCGCGTTGATCGGCGAGATGCTCAACATTATCAAGGCCAGCGGCCTGCCCGCCGGTGTGGCCAGCCATGGGCTGGATGTGATCCAGTTCTGCGAGAAAGAAAAACTCCCGGTGGATTTCTACGTGAAGACCTTCCACCACCTCAAGTATCCCAGCGCGCCGAAGCCGGAAGAGATCGCGAAGTTGCGCCAGAGCGCCGAACGTTATCCGCGCGGCGACCTGAAGGCCGACTACGCCGAGGTGCCGGGCTATTGGTGCGGCAACCCGGAGGAGACGACTGAGTTCATGAAGAGTGTGGCCAAGCCGTGGATCGCCTTCAAAGTGATGGCGGCCGGGGCGATCCCGCCGCAGAATGCTTTTCAATACGCCTACGGGAACGGGGCCGACTTCATCCTCGCCGGCATGTTCGACTTTCAGATCGCCGAGGACGCGCAGATCGCCAGCAACGTGATCGCGGCCCTCAAGACCCGCCCGCGCCCGTGGCGCGGCTGACCCGCCCTCGGACAACCGCACGCCCCGCAGGAGCGCGGTCCGCAACCAACCGTAGCCGCCGAGGTAACAAGGCGGACTGGTCTTCAGCGCGGATGCGTCCGCCCTCTCATGAACCGGGCGAAGACCATCGCGGACTTCCAGAAGTCCGCGATGGTTTCTTCACCCTCAGCCGGCAGGTAGCTCGACTTTTCAAAGCTGAGACTGCGGTCACGGCACGACCCTCCTCGACTTTGGAAAGTCGAGCTACGTTCATGGCCCCGACGCATGGCTGCGAGGCCAAGGAAGCCTACCGACGGCCGGGCCGCAACCAGGCGACGGCTGTATCACACTTTGCGAAGTGTGATACGGGCTCCAACAACCAACCGCCGGCATCGCCGCTGTTCAATGCGCCGCCGTTACTTCGGCTGCTCTGCCCGTGAACCGTGTTCGACCATGATTGACGCTTCTGATTACATCCGTATGCAACGAATTGGTTGACTCCGCTGCCGTCTTCGCGCTGAATCACGCGCGACCAAGCGAAAGGAATCATCATGCGACCTGACCAATGGCAGACCTTCAAGGCGGCGGCGAAACGCAAGAACCGCGGCGGGCCGGTCCCACTGTCGTTGATCGTGGACAGCCCGTGGATTCCGCCCTACTGCGGCATCAGCCACTGGGATTATTTCTTCGACCCGGAGGCGTGGTTCCAGGCGAACGTCCGCGTCATCCGGGATTTTCCCGACGTGATCTGGTTCCCGTCGTGGTGGTCGGAGGTCGGCATGGGCGCGGAACCGTCGGCGCTCGGGCCGCGAATGCGCATCTATCCGCGCCGCATTCCCGACGTGGAGCACCTGCCGTCGCGGCTCGAAGACCTCGTGAAGATGACGCTGCCGAATCCGCGCACCGACGGGTTCATGTCGCTGTGCCTCTATCGCTACCAGAAACTCATCCCGCGCATCCTCGACGCCGGTCTGACGGTGCCCGTGGTGTCGGCGCGCGGGCCGCTGACGATTGCGTCGTTCGTCCGCGGCGTGACGCAGTTGATCATGGACATGGTGGACGAGCCGGAAGCGACGCTGAAGCTCTTCGACCTGACGACGAACCTGGCGATTGACTGGCTGAAGGCCCAGATCGAAGTCTTGGGCGACTGCGTCGAGGGCATCCTTGTGCTCGACGACATCGCGGGCTTCGTCGGTCGCGAGCACTACTTGCAGTTCAGCCATCCGTTCCTAAAGCGGATGTGCGACGCGTTCCCGAAAGACTGGGTGAAGGTGTTCCACAACGACGCGAGCGTGGAAGCGTGCCTGGAATTGTTGCCCGACTGCGGGTTCGACGTGCTGAACTGGGGCACCGCCACCGATGTCGCCAAGGCCGGCGCGCGGCTCAACGGCCGGATGACGTTGATGGGCAACGTGCCGCCGCTCGACGTGGGCGTGCGCGGCACGCCGGAGCAGGTCCGGGCGGCGGCGATGGAAGTGCTGCGCAACGCCGGCGACGCCCCGCTGATCCTCTCCTTCGGCGGCGCGACCACCATCGGCACGCCGCCCGACAACATCCGCGCGATGGCCCGCGCCGTGGCGGAGTTTAATCGGTCGAAGTCCTGACCCGGGTGCTTCACAGGATGCACGAAACGACGACAAGCTGTGGGCACCGACGTAAGGAGGCGAATCCGCTTCCGACCGCAACCCTTCCGCCTCTCCATGAACCTCCTTCCGATGAGCGATGTGAGGCAGACATTCCTGTCTGCCTCGGGCCTACTCCAAGGAGGCAGACAAGAATGTCTGCCTCACGGGTTCATGGCCTAGGCGCGCCAACGCTGAATTGGTGGACTTCTCCTTACATCGTTTACGAGACGTGCGAAATACGCGGGGTAACGCGGTATCGTCCGCCTACGCAGCCGCAAGGCGCGGGAGTGAGTCATGGGCCAATCATCTGAGGGCGCCAGAACGATCCTGGACTTCATGAAGTCCGGGATTGTTTCGATGGCGGGTGTTGTCGAGACCCGTGCGAACGGCAACCGCAATGATTGCGGAGTTGCGCAACTCCGCAATCGTTTTCCCTGTCCCGCGGTAATCGGTCAGTCTTGTAGGCAGCCGTTTAAGTGGGGCGAGCTTCCAAGCTCGCCTGTCGGTGTATTGGAGCACGCCGGCCGAGCTTGGAAGCTCGCCCCACTTATGAACCAGAGCGCATCCCTCCACACAACTGACCCGTTGCGTCCCGCGCATGACTGAGCCATCGGGAAAGTCATCATGAAGAAGATTCTTTGCACGTCTCTCCTCATCGCTACGGTCGCTTGGTCGCAGACACCATCGCCGCCGCCCCTGATTGACGACCCGCTGCGACAAGAACTCGTTTCCTGCCTGACCGACCTCAGCGACTGGATCATGACGCTCGACGTCGGCAGCGGCGCGCTGAAGAACACGAAGGACACTTCGTGGTCCATCTTCATTAACGGCAACTTCGCGCGCGTGTTGATGGCCGCCCACAAGCTCACCGGCAAACCCGCCTATCTCACCGAGGCGCTGCGCTGGTGCGACAGCTTCGTGGGCCAGCAACAACCGGTGACGACCTCCACGGGGGAGGCTGGCGGTTATTGGGGTGACCACGGTCCGGACGGCAATCTCTACCTGGCCGACTCGGGCACGGCGGCCACGGCATTGGCCTTGGGCTACAAGCGCGCAGACAGGGAGCGGCAGAAACGTTACCTGAAGGCGATGGAGCGATTTGCCCGGTTCGTGCGAACCGGTTGTCGCGAGGATCCGCAGGGTCAGGCTCGCGGCGGTTGCGCCGGATGGGTCATCCGCGAGGGCAAGGACAAAGGCGCGCTCGGTTGCGGTTACTACCGGGGACATCTCAGCCGCGGCGCTTATATCATTTCGTCGGCGACCAACGCGGGAGCGTTCATGTCGTTGCTGCACTCGATCAACCGCGATCCCGAACTCAAGACAATCGCTGCCGACGCGGTGCGCTGGATCCTGTCCGTCCGCGCATCCGATGGCGAGTTGCCTTACATCATCGAAGGCCAGCCAACGGTTTCACCCTATCGGTTCTGCACGATGACGTATTGCAGTGAAGGGATCATCGCGGCCCACACCCATCTCGACGATGCGCCCTTGCGAGGGCAGATCGGGCGGCAGGTCAAACCGTGCATCGAGTGGCTGCTGCGGACGCAGAACGCGGACGGCTCGTGGGGCGAAGCTCGCAGCGCCGACCAACAGCGCAGCCCCGGCGTGGTCACGTTGCTGGCGTGGTATTACCGCACGATCGAGGCCGACCCGCGCGTCGCCAGCGCGGTGCGACGCTACTGCCGGTTCGTTCTCAATCCCGACCACAGCAAGCCCTACGGCGTCAAGACACTGGTGCGCACGACGGGTTTTGTGGGACTGGCCGTGGCCGAACTGATCGAGCCGTTGGTCACCTTCAAGTGAGCGATTCGATTGCTATTCCATATCGGCGAGCGCGCCGACCAGTTCGAAGCGTCGTTGGACCGTCAACGATTGGGCGGGCTGGGCGGCGATGAACTCAAGGCGGGGCCGCAGGCCGCAGCGGTTGGCGATCTGAATGGCGAGGCCGGGGCGGGCGTTGGCCTCCAGGACCACCGGGCCGAGCGTCGCGTCGAGCACGAAGTCCACGCCGATGTAGGCCAGTTCGAGTCCGTCGGCGAGTTTCATGGCCGCGGTGAGCAGGTCGTTCCAACGCGGCACCTCCAAGTCCGCGATCGGCGCGCCGGTGTCCGGATGGGCCGATACGGCGCGGTCGCGGCAAACGCCGCCGAACGTGCGGCCCGTGCGCAGATGGATGGCCGCGGCGACGGCGCCCTGGTGGAGGTTGGCTCGGCCGCGCGAGGCGCGCGTGGGCAGCCGCACCATCGCCATCACCGGCACGCAACGGTAAAGGATCACGCGGATGTCGGGCGTGCCGCCGACGGCGATGTTCTCGAACGCGGGGTGGCGCACGATGCGTTGCTCGACGATGGCACGGTCGGGCTGACCGCCGAGCGAGTAGAGGCCGGAGAGGATGGTTTCGAGGTGATAACGGATGTCGGCCAGCGTGATCTTCTCGCCGCTGGCGGTGGTAAACGTCGTCTCGTCGTGATCCAGCACCACAAGGATGCCGCGGCCTGCGGCGCCCTTGGCCGGCTTGATGACGAAGTCGCGCCGCTGGCGGACCCGTTCCTGGAACTGCCGGATGTCGCCGGGAAACCCGATCACCGCATAGGTCTGCGGCACCGGGATGCCGTAAAGCTCGCAGATGCGTTTGGTCAGCAGCTTGTCGTCCACGCGCGGATAATGCGCGCGCGGGTTGCCCGGCAGGATGACGTTCGCATTGCGCCAGTTCATTCCCAGCACGCCGCAGCGGCGCAACTGGCCGGGCCAGGCCCACGGAAACCGCCGCGTCGCCGTCATGCGCCACCTCGTTTGCCCGGCGTGACGAGATCACGGAACCGCCACAGCTCGCTCAGCCGATAGCCCGAATAGCGGCCCAGCAGGATCAACGCGGCGATGGTGAACAGATGCACTTCGGGAAACGCGAGCACGAAGTGACCGACCGTCGTCCAGCGCAACACCAAGTAGCAGAACGCCGCCACGAGGATCGTCGCGGCGAGCAACTGCGTGGCGAACGCGGGACTGTCCTCTTCCGCCGTCAGGTAAAACCGCTCGACCATCATCGTCAGGATCACCATCGGCAACAGCACCGCCTGCGCGCTCGGCGTCAGACGCACGTAATCGAGCAGCGAGATGGCGAAGATGATGCACAAGACCACCAGCGTGAGCACCACGCTCAGCCGCGGCACCAACAGCAGCTTCAGCCGGTCCAGCAACGCGCGACTGGTCAGGCCCAGCGCCAGCACGATGGCAAACGTCAACAGACCGGCGCGCCAGTCGTTGTAGATGAAACTCAGCGCAATCAGCGTGGGCGTGAACGTCCCGTAGGTCCGCATGCCGACGAGCGTGCGGAACAGCACGGTGACCAGCGCGCCCAACGGCATCAGTAGGATGACCTCCAGCACGTCGTGCATCTCCAGCGGCAGCCGCGTCAGGTCGAGGATGACCCACGGCCGGCGGTGCCCCGCGCGGACCGCCTCCGGCCCCGGCGGCAACGGGATGACGCCGTAGGTTGCGCGCAAGTCGGTGACGTCCGAGGCGTGGACGATCTCCGCGCCGTCGCGCCGGGCGGGAACGAAGTGGTGCGGCAACTCGCGCGCGAAACCGTTGACCGGGTCGTAGGATTCCCACCGCGCGCCGTTGAGCACCTCGACCCACGTGTGCGGCTCGAACGGCTCGGTCTCTTGCACCACGAAGCCGGTGACGAGCCGCGCCGGGAGCTTGGCCGCGCGGCACAACGCCGCCATCGCGCGTGCGCGGCCGACCGCGACGGCGGCCCTTTGCTGGATCGCGCCAACGGCGTCGGCGGGGGATCTCTCGTCGCCGGGATGGAGTTCGTTACTGCAAAAGTCGAAGATGCGCTGGAGCAATTCGCCCTTGGGTGGCAGCCCGCGGCGCAGATGGTCGAGCGTCTGGCGCACGATGGGATCGTCCGCCTGGGTCATCTTGGTGCTGCGCAGGCAGTCGGCCCGCGCGTCGGCGCCCAGCGCCGCCTCGGGCGCCGGCGCCCGCCATTGCGCCCGCGGGCTGAGATGAATGTCAAACCGCGCCGTCAGCGTGTAATCCCCCGGCCGCGGGGCGATCAATCCGATCTCGCGCGTCTGCCATCGCGTGCGGTGCGCGCGCTCGCTTTCCAGCCCCGCGTAACGCACGTCCTGGCGGAACAGACGCGCTTGCGGCGTGTCACTGGGGACGGCCACCTGGACTCTAGCGCCGGCGTTGGCGGCGTGAAATCTCACCGTGTAAGTCACCCGCCACACCGCGTCGCCCAGCCGCATCTGCGCGTGATGTCGCGCGTAAAGCCGCAGACCCACGCCGACCGTGCCGAGCACAGCCAACGTGCCCGCGACCCAGGGCGCAATGCGTCGGACATTCATGGGGGTAAAGGTTCTTCCGCTCCTGATGAAGCTAGTCTGGCAGGTGCCTCATTTCAACCCAGGCCCAAGCGTGTGCGAAAAATGTCGGCTACGGCTTCGCGGTGGCGATCTTCTCCCACACGATGCGGCACGCTCCGCCGCGCGCGAGCGGCTGCGGCTCGGCAGCGGCGTTGAAGGGTGGTGTGGCCGCTCGCGTCGTGAGGAGTTCGATCATGCGACGCAGTTCGGCCTCGGTGACGGGCTTGTCCGGCTCGAAGGGGCCGAACTGGTGTTTCTGCGTGAACCCGGCGTGCTTGCCGGCGTTGTAGCCGCCCGCGGCGGGCCAGCGCGGCTCGACGCCCAACGCCCGAAGCGCGCCGTTGTCGAAGAGCGTCTCGATCTCGCGGAAGGCCGGATGCGTCCAAGGCACATCGGTGAAATGCGCGTTGCTGACGCTCGGCCACAACGCGAACGCGTGGTAGAGCATCACGGAGGCATCCGCGCGCGTGAGCGGGTCGTCGGGCCGGAAACACCGTTCGGCGTTGCCTCGCGCTGCGCCGCGCACAGCGAGCAGTTGGATCGCCTCGAAGTCAGCACGGTCGGCGTCCACGTCCCAGAAGAACGCCAGCTTCACCTTCTGCTTCACCAACTCGCGTTGCAGGTCGTCCACCGGCAATGCGCGCGGTGCGATGCCGCGCTTGACGCTCATAGCGGCGGCGGTGCCGGCAGCATGGCCGAGCACGGTCCACGTCGGGTCCATGCGGACGGACGAGAACGCGACGTGCGTCGCCGACAGGCCGACAGGCACCAGCAGGCCGTCCACGCGTTTCGGCACGATGGCGCCGTAGGGCACTTGAAACGCGGCGGCGACGTTGACGAGGAAGAAATCGCCGTCGCCCTTGTCGGGTTTGGTCACGTCAGTCTTGGGCCGCACCGGTTTGGCGTCAATCGGATAGTGCCCGATGCCGACGCTCGACGGCTGCGGCGGCGGTTCGAGGCCGCGCCCGAGGATGAACGGGTTGACGTCGGCCTCGGTCATCGTCGCCTCGCCCTCGATGCGGCGCGCCTCGCGCACGAAAATGCGATACGGGACGTTGCCGTTGTCGGTGAACTCGTCCTTCGGCAGGCCAAGATGCGTCAGTTTCTTCTCGTGCTGGAGATAGTAGAGATAGGAGAGCGCGTTGTTCTTATAGACCTCGTAGAGCCGCTTGCGCTCCGCGCGGCTTCCCTCCGGCCAGACCCAGTTGATCTCCTGGAGTTCGTTGCCGACGGGGTTCACGTTCATCTCGGCTTTCTTGTTCGGCATGCTCGGCTGGCCGCCGTAGGAGGCGTGCGTGAACTTCGCCGGATCGTAGCCCGGCGGCGGCGTCTTCAGGATGTGCGCGTCGCCCGCGTCGCGCGGGTAGTTCTGGATGCACAGCCGCAGCCCAGACGATGGCACCGCGCGGTCCTGCTGGCCGGTGGAGCCGGGCAGGAACTCGCCGGTGTGGTTGAAGAAGAACACCTGCCCCGCGTGCGGCTCCAACGGCGAGCGGGCCTCGCGCCCGACGCGATACGGCACGCCCGCCCACGCGGCGATGTCCGCCTCGTGCGTGGCGTCCACGACCACCGGCGCGCGCAACACGAGCCGCTCGCCTTTGTCGGTTTGCGTGACCACGCCAACGACACGGTTGCCCGTCTTGATGACCTCCGTGGGAAAGCGGCGGTAGTAAATCTTCAGGTTCGCGTGACGCGCCGCCATCATCTTCCAGACGGCGTCGGCGACGTGCGGCTCCCAACGGCCGCCCAAGCGCGGCTCGTTGGCTTGGAACGAGCGGCCGTCCATGTGATTCGGCGCTTTCTTCCAGGGTTTGAAGAAAGGGTCGCCGTCCATCTGCGGCGCGTAATGCTTCTGCACAGCGCGGCGGAATTCCTCGAACACGCCGCTGAGCGATTCATACGAGTAGCAGTCAATGTTCGAGATGCCGTTGGCGAGCATCCCGCCGAGCACGGGCGTGTCCTCGACCAGCGCGACCTTCACGCCCAGCCGCGCCGCCCCCAACGCCGCGCCAACGCCGCCCGAGCTGCCGCCGATGACGACGACATCGTAGGTTTCATCAGCGTGCGCGATGCTGACCGCAGTGAACAGGAGGCAGACAACAAGGAGGGAACGAACGGCGCTGACAATAAGAGTTTTCATAAGCTTCGAGCCGGAGGTTACAGGCTGAAACGTTTGCCGGGCAAGGTTTCTTGGCTGGATTACAGAGGGAACTCCAGTCTCGAAACTCCTGAGCCGGTGCAATGGCTTTTCCAATACCGTGGAATTCGATTGAGCCGAGAAGCCGGGTTCGGAGTCCCGGCTTCAGCCGGTTTTGAGCCGTGTCAACCACGGCCGAGCCGAACCGGCTAAAGCCGGGACTCCGAACCCGGATCAACCGGGATTTCTCGGCAACAGCAGTTCTGAGTCAGAAAAGTAGCCGCCGTGAGCGGCTCGTTTGCCTGGCCTTCACTTCTTCAGCGTCAGTTCGATCAGCCGCACGTCCATCACCGTCTTGCCGGCCACCTTCAACGCGCGGAGCGTCAACGGACCGCGACCTTGTTCGAGGCGCATCGTGCCGAGGTTGAGGCGATGGAACTCCTTGAGGTAGGACTCGCCTTTGCGCGGAACGCGGTCCTGGTTGTCTATCAACGGCGGATTCCATGCGGGCGCGACGGTGCCGGTCACTTTGCTGTCTTTGAAGCTGAGTTCAATGGTCGAGCCGGCGTCTGCAGACGGGCAGGTGTAGTGGATCGCGACCTCGTAGTTGCCAGCGGTGTGGACCTCGATGTCCCACGTCATCGAGTCGTCGGGCGAAGTCCAGTTCACGAAGTAGGAGCAGTTGGGCGCGCCGGCGCTACGCTTGACGTTGCCGTGCGGCACACCGTCGCGCGCGGGCAGCGGCGTCAT
>Ga0194113_10007909_pt1 | contig 13163 bp, 10 predicted proteins | sample TA2MahC200mmetaG_FD_146193 | JGI IMG/M metagenome (GOLD analysis project Ga0194113, IMG submission 146193) | Freshwater microbial communities from Lake Tanganyika, Tanzania - TA2015017 Mahale Deep Cast 200m | ecosystem: Environmental > Aquatic > Freshwater > Lake | place: Tanzania: Lake...
GAAAATGGCGTAGTAGGCGCGGCTCACGGCGATCCGGTATTTGCCCTCTCGAATAAGCAACCGCGCGACGGTCAGATCTTCTCGGCCGCGTTCGAGTCGGATGTTGACAAGGCTCTTGGTGTCCTCGTCCATAATTCGATCCCTTCGCGTTGAACGTTTCGATAGAGCGGTTCGCCCAACCTGCGCATCAGGCTGTGGTGTGTCGGGCCTACCAGCATCATGCCCAGAATGAGGTCATACTTCAGTTCGATATCCGAGGCAATCAGATACATCTTTGCATACGTCTGCCGGTTATCCTGTCCGATCCGTACAAACAAATCGAGGTCTGAGTCCTCGTGATGGTCGCCCCGCGCTTTGGAGCCGTAGAGTTTGACAGAGAGCACGTCACGGCCGTACTCTTGCCGCAGTCGGTTCAAATACTCTTGCAGAGCCAGTTTTTCTTTTGGCGTCAGGTGCTGTAGCCGTTCACGAGCCATGGCTTGTCTCCTATCGGATTTCGATCAACCGGCAGAACGATTTTGCCAGCCGAATCTTAGCATCGGGTGTAGGGCGCGTCAAGTTGTCATCGTCTTCGCACATCCTTCCACTCTCTCGAAAGGAGCCTTGCTGAACCGATTCTAGTACGCCGCGGCGGCTGTGTCAAAGTCAGCGGTAAGTGTGAATCCGATCCCCGCAGACGTCCCTCCGGCGCGCCCGGCTTGTCCATCAGCTCAACCGGGTTGCTGTACGGCGTGCGATAGCCCGCTCGTATCATGCGCGTGAGGAGAACGCTCGCTTCGGTCAGGGTCACCAATCCGGCTCAGACGGACATGGCGAGCACGCCGAGCGTGCCGGAAACGACCACCTTCCGAGATGGCCGGCACGTCGGCCGCCTATCCCCAGGTCGTCGCGTACCAGGGCCGTGGTTCCGCGATCATGGTCGGGGCAGTCGCCGGTTGGGCTACCATCGCAATATGCGCGTCCACCGGCCCAGGCCCGCGCAACGTCACCGTGAAGCTTGCCGGCGTGGCCTGGATCTCCGGGGCGGGCAGGCCCGCCTGTTCCATCGCCTCTCTCATGCGGATCAAGCCAACGCCGAAGCGTTCGACATAGCCCAGGTTGTGTAGCCAATCGGCCAGGCGGGGGTTGCGCGGCCGGTGTTGGCCTTCCAGGTGCGCCACATCCAGGCCGGGCAGCAACCCGCCTGGGTTGGCGACCACCAGGCGGTCGTCATAGATCTTCAACTGGATCGGGCTGCGCTCCAGGTAGTCGCGGTGACAGCAGGCGTTGGTGATCGCCTCCCGCACCGCGTCCGGGGGATACTCGTCCACCTCGCGAGCGCGCGCAGTCCATGAGTCGCCGATGCGCAGGCCGTGGCGCGTGTTGCGAGCCACGAACTGCACGGCCTTATCCACCATCTCCGGTAACGTCCCCTCAATGATGGCCCGATCCAAGATTTGGGTACCCAAGGGACCGACCAGCCGGCCGGCCAGGATGGTGGCATGGTTGAAGTAGAACTGGGGCCAATTGCCGAAGCAGAGCAAACCCGCCACGGTGGGACGGATGATCCCTTCAGCCGCTTTGGCCGCGCCCAGGATTTGCAGCAGCTCTTCCAGGGAGCGGGCCGGCGTCCCCGTGCGGAGCCGCTGCGCCAGGAGGTCCATGACGCGTTTTTCGTTGAGGTCGTTCAGAGTTGCTTCAAGCACTGGCGTACCTTCGTAATCCAACGTTCCGCGGCGGGCGGCATGTTGTAACACGTCCGCTGGGCTCATGCTCCGGTTGAAGCTGCCCTCACGGATCACGAAGCGCCCTGCCAGGCTGTAGGTGGCCTCCAGGTTATCAGGGACAGTCGCGACAACCACCGTGCGTCCTTCAAGGGTCACGATGACTACCGTCACCGCGCCATGCAGAGAAGGCGCCACGCGGCGCGCAGCGGCATGGAGGCGGTCGGCGATGTTCTTGGCTCGCTCTACTCCCACCACTTGCCCATCATCCGAGACCCCGATCAGCACATAACCGCCCTGGGCATTGGCAAAGGCGACCAGGGTCTCGGCCAGGTCGGACTGCTTCTCGCTTTCCAGCTTGAACTCGACCGTCTGGCCCTCGTCTTGGGCGATAAGTCTTCGCAATTCATCGGTATCCATGATTTGCCCCTCAGCTCACGGCGTCCCCCAGCAACCTGCTGATCCCGAATCCATGGTACGCAGCGCCCTGGCAAGCCAGGTTTTGGCCAGAGCAATTCGGACATAGCTTCGATCAGTCGCTCGGTCATCTGTAGTACCTTCCTTCGGCTGCGCTCAGGACAGCCTCTCATCCCGCATCAGGCCGGTCAGTGCAGCAGGTCTTTCAAGGGTGAATCGGTTTCGGGCATCGGGTCTTTCCCCCAGCGGCGCACAGCGCGTGACGCAGCGCGGCGTGTTTTCACTATACCAGACGACAGGGTTTCGGTCAAGCGTGGGTTCAACCCACCCCAACGATATGTCACTGTCAGCCTGTCGGCCGCATACCATCAGCGCCGCGGCGATAGCGCAGCGCGCAGTTCCCACACGAAATGGGCCGCCGCAGCCGGGGCGTCAGCCGCAGCGCCGGCCGCCTGGATCAGCGCGGAGCCGACGATCACGCCATCCGCGATCTCGCCCACCGCGCGCGCCTGGGCCGGCGTGGAGATGCCGAAGCCGACAGCCACCGGCGTCCGCACGACCCGCCGGACGCGACCCACGAACTCCGCCAGATCGGGCGACAGCGCCTCCCGCGGGCCAGTGACGCCCGTCACCGACACCAGGTAGAGGAAGCCGGCCGTGTGCGCAGACACCAGCGCCAGGCGCTCGGCCGGCGAGGTGGGCGCCAGAAGGTGCACCAGCGCCAGATCGGCCGCCCGGCACCTTCTGTGCAGACCCGCGCAGGCCCCGTCGGCTGCGCCCCATGGCGTGCAACCGTTTGCAGCCTCCTCTGGCGGCAGATCGGGTACGATGAAGCCGTCGGCGCCCGCGGCGTGCGCGTCTGCGATGAACTGCTCGACCCCGTAGGCCAGGATCGGGTTGATGTAGCCCATCAGCAGCAGCGGCTGCGCCACGCCGCTTGTGCGCAGCCGGGCCGTCAGCTCCAGACAGCGCCGCAGCGTGACGCCCTGGGCCAGCGCGACCTGCGTCGAGCGTTGGATCGTCGGACCATCTGCCAGCGGATCGGAAAAGGGAATGCCCAACTCGATCAGATCGGCCCCGGCCGCGGCGATCGCGGCGATGACCCGCTCCGAAGTCGCGAGATCGGGATAGCCCAGCGTGTAATACGGCATCAGCGCTGCGCGTTTGCCCGCGCGGGCCGCCGCGAATGCGCGTGCAATGCGATCGAGTCCCATGGGTTCCTCCGGACGTGTTGCGTATTGCGTAGTCCGTTCTCCGGCTCCTCACGCCTCACGCTTCACGCTTCACACTTCCAACACTCTGGCAACGCTCTCCAGGTCTTTGTCGCCCCGGCCCGAAAGATTGACCAGGATGACCTGATCCGGCCGCAGCGTGGGGGCCAGCCGGCCGGCCTCGGCCAGGGCGTGGGCCGATTCCAGCGCGGGCAGGATGCCCTCGGTGCGCGCCAACAACTGGAACGCGGCCAGCGCCTCGTCGTCGTTGGCGATCGTGTATTCGGCGCGTCCCAGCTCACGCAGCCGCGCGTGCTCTGGGCCGACCGCGGGGTAGTCCAATCCGGCCGAGATCGAGTGGGTGGCCGCGATCTGCCCATCGGCGTCTTGCAGCACGTAGGTGTACGCGCCGTGCAGCACCCCTGGCCGGCCCAGGAGCGGATCGGCGAAGCGGGCGGCGTGCCGGCCTGACGCGATCCCTGCGCCGCCAGCCTCGACGCCGATCAGACGCACGCCGAGGTCAGCGCGGAATGCATGGAACAAGCCGATGGCATTCGACCCGCCGCCGACGCACGCGACGCACGCATCGGGCAGCCGACCGATCTCTGCCAGCATCTGCGCCCGCGCCTCGATCCCGATGACCGCCTGGAAATCGCGCACGAGGGTGGGATAGGGGTGCGGCCCCAACGCCGAGCCAAGAAGGTAATGCGTGGTGCGCACGTTCGTCACCCAATCGCGAATCGCCTCGTTGATGGCGTCCTTGAGGGTGCGGCTGCCGCTCTCGACCGGTCGCACCTCCGCGCCCAGCAGCCTCATGCGCAGGACATTGGGATGTTGGCGGGCCATGTCCACGCTGCCCATGTAGACGACGCACTCCAACCCCAGGAGCGCGGCCGCGGTCGCCGTTGCGACGCCGTGCTGACCCGCGCCCGTCTCCGCGATCACGCGGCGCTTGCCGATCCGCCGCGCCAGGAGCGCCTGCCCCAACGCGTTGTTGATCTTGTGCGCGCCGGAGTGCGCCAGGTCTTCCCGCTTCAGATAGATCTTCGCACCGCCGCAGTGAGCGGTCAGACGCCGGGCGAAGGTGAGAGGGGTGGGCCGGCCTACGTAGGTGCGCAGAAGCTCGTCCAATTCTGCATGAAACGGTGCGTCACAGCGCACCCCCAGATAGGCGGCCTCCAGTTCAGCCAGGGCCGGCATGAGCGTTTCGGGCACAAACTGGCCGCCATACGCGCCGAACCTGGCCGGCAGCGTCGAGGAAGCCGACGTCTCGCTATGTGCCATCTGCGAAATCTCCTCTCGCCGCTCTCACGAACGCGGCCACCTTCGCCGGGTCTTTGCACCCAGGACTGGCCTCCACGCCCGAAGCCACATCCACGCCCCAGGGATGCACGCAGGCCACGGCCGCAGCCACGTTCTCAGGCCGCAGGCCACCAGCGAGCAGCAGGGGATACCGGGTCGCCAGACGCCGGGCCACATCCCAGTCGCCGATCCGGCCGGCACCGCCGAATTGCCCCGGCCCGACCGCAGCATCCAGCAGCAGGGCTGGCGGGGCTGACCAACGGCCATAGAGCCGCGCCTGCGACTGGGCGTCTGCGAGGCTGGCCGGCCGGATGGCCTTGAACGCGCGGTCGCCCAGCGTCGCCATGTCGGCCAGCGATTCGTCGCCGCTGAGCTGCGCCAGATCGAGGCCGCAGTCGTCCAGGATGGCGGCAATGGCCGGGGGTGACGCATTGACGAAGATGCCCACACCGACGAACGCCATCCCGCGCCCGCCTAGGACGCCCACGAGCCGACTGCACTCGACCGGCGCGATGTAGCGCGGGCTGGGCGGATAGAAATTGAAGCCGAGCAAATCGGCGCCGGCCTCGACGGCCGCCAACGCCTCATCGAGCGTCTTGATGCCACAGATTTTGATCTTCATATCCAGCGGATCCATCAGCAGCGTGCAGTTTCCTGCCACAACCAGCGAATCATGTTTCAGGCTCGCGGTGGGTCCATGACCCGCCCGATGCGCGATCGGGCGGGAGCCAACGCCCGGGCCAGACTGCGCGTTTGGGCCGCCATGTCCACGGCCGTGACCAGCGCCTCGCCGACCAGGATGGCGTCCACCCCCGGCCGCGCATGAACGCCGGCCGGCCGGCGGATGGCGGCCAGCCGGCGCACGTCCTCGGGGGAGTGGATGCCGCTCTCCGCGACGACGCACACTTCCGGCGGAAGCCGGCTGCAGAGCCGTTCGGTCGTCGCCAGTGAGACGGTGAAGCTGTGCAGGTCCCGGTTGTTGATGCCGATCAGCCGCGGCCGCCGCGCCAGCGCCTGCTCCAACTCGTCGTCCGTGTGCACTTCCACGAGCGCGGCCATGCCGAGGCTCTCCGCCAGCGCGTGCAGCTCAGCAAGGAGGTCGGCGGGCAGCGCGGCGACGATCAGCAGCACCGCGTCCGCGCCTGCCGCTCGCGCCTGGTAGACCTGGTAGGGATCGCAGATGAAGTCCTTGCGCAAGAGCGGCAGCCGCTCTGGCTGCGCAGCCACCGAGCGCAGGTCCTCAAGGCTCCCGCCGAAGTAGCGTTCGTCGGTCAGGACGCTGATGCAGGCCGCGCCGTTCTGCTGGTAGATGCGCGCCAGGCGCAGCGGGTCCAGATCGGCAGCCAGCGTCCCGCGGGATGGTGAGCAGCGTTTGATCTCCGCGATCAGCGCCGGCCGCGACGCCGCACCCCGCAGGCCGGCGATGAAGTCGAGCGGCGCCGGCGCGTGCGACGCGGCCGCCTGCACCGCGGCCCAAGGCTGTTGCGTGCGTTGCAGGGCCGTCTCGGCCCGCTTGTGGGCCAGGATCTCCTCCAGGATGCTCGTTGTCACAACGACTGCTCCGGTTCACTGCTGCTGTCCCTGCTGAACGCGATCAGAGCATCCAGCCGGGCCAGGGCTGCGCCGCTGTCCAGCGATCGCTCCGCCTCTGCCAGCCCGGCGACAAGGGCCTGCTCTATGCCCTCAGCCCTCAGCCCTGAGCCTGTCGCAGGGTCGTCGGATGCGACGGCGAGCGCGGCCGCGGCGTTGAGCAACACCACGTCGCGGCGAACACTGCGGTCTCTCCCGGCCAGGATGGCCCGCAAGATGGCCGCGTTCTCAGCCGGTTCGCCGCCGCGCAGATCGTCGGCCGAGGCGCGGCGTAGCCCCAGCCGGCCGGCGTCCAGCTCGAACGTCGCCACGCGTCCCTGTTGCAGATGGCTGACGCGATTGGGCCCGCCAGTGGTCAGCTCGTCCAGCCCGCCATGACCGTGAACCACGAACGCCGCCCGGCTGCCCAACATGCCCAGCACTTGCGCCAGGGTCTCGGTCAGGTTCGGATCGTAGACGCCGATCAGTTGATGGGTGGCGCCGGCCGGATTGGTAAGCGGGCCGAGCAGGTTGAAGATGGTGCGTTGGCCGAGCTCGCGCCGCGGGCCGATGGCGTGCTTCATCGCCGGATGAAACTTCGGCGCATACAGAAAGCCGATCCCCACCTGCTCGATGCAGGCGGCCGCCTGGTCCGGGGCCAGGTCGAGGTTCACCCCCAGGGCGCTCAGCACGTCGGCGCTGCCGCAGCGCGAGGATGCGGCCCGATTGCCGTGTTTGGCGACTCGCCGGCCGGCGCCGGCGATCACGAACGCGGCAGCGGTGGAGATGTTGAACGTGTGCGCCCCATCGCCGCCGGTGCCGGCCGTGTCCAGCAGCGGGAAGGCGCACGTGACCGTCACACGGCTGGACTGGCTGCGCATGGCCCGTGCGCTGCCGGCGATCTCCGCGGCCGTCTCGCCTTTCATGCGCAGCGCGATCAGATAGCCGCCGATCTGGGCAGGAGTCGCGTCGCCGGCCATGATGATAGCCATGGCCGCTTCGGCCTCCGCCTCGGTCAGGTGATCTCCTTGCAGGATTCTGGCGATGTATTGTGGCAGCATCGTGTTACCCTCTCGCGGTCAGATCGAGAAAATTGCGCAGGATTTGCTTGCCGCCTGCCGTGAGGATGGATTCGGGATGGAACTGCACCCCGAAAACCCGGTGCGTGCGGTGGCGCAGCCCCATCACCTCGCCTTCGGCGGCGCGTGCGGTGACCGCCAACTCATCCGGCAGCGGCTCGGCGACCACCAGCGAATGATAGCGGGTGGCGTCGAAGGGGCTGGGCAGTCCCGCGAACAGCGCGTCGCCGTGATGGAAGATGGGCGAGGTCTTGCCGTGCACCAGCCGCGGCGCGCGCACCACGCGGCCGCCATACACTGCGCCGATGCACTGGTGTCCCAGACACACTCCCAGGATCGGCCGCCGCGGCCCGTGCTCGCGAATGATCTGATTCGAGGCCCCGGCATCACTGGGGTAGCCTGGGCCGGGCGAGATGACCAGGTGGCTGGGAGCGAGCGCGTCCAGCTCGGCCGCCGAGATGGTATCGTTGCGGAACACGCGCACCTCGGCGCCCAGCTCGCCCAGGTACTGCACCAAGTTGTAGGTGAACGAGTCGTAGTTGTCTATCACAGCGATCATGTTGCCTCCGATCATCCTTCTGCCATAGCCACGGCCGAGGCCAGCGCACGAGCCTTGTTCACCGTCTCTTGATGCTCGCGGTCCGGCTCAGAATCGGCCACGATGCCCGCGCCCGCCTGGACGCTGATCTGTTGGCCTTGCATCACAAGGGTGCGAATGGTGATGCAGGTATCTGCCGAGCCATCGTATGAGAAGTAGCCGACCGCGCCCGCATAGGGCCCGCGCGGATCGTGCTCCAGCTCGGCGATGATCTGCATGGCGCGTATCTTCGGTGCGCCGCTGACCGTGCCGGCCGGAAAGGTGGCGCGCATGAGGTCGAAGCTGTCCAGGTCGCTTCGCAACTGCCCCTCGATGTGCGAGACGATGTGCATGACGTGCGAATAGCGTTCGACGGTCATCAGCTCGGTCGCATGCACCGTGCCGTAGTCGCAGACGCGCCCCAGGTCATTGCGCGCCAAATCCACCAGCATGACGTGCTCGGCGCGCTCCTTCGGATCCGCCAGCAGCTCGCGTTCCAACGCCGCGTCCTCGGCCGGCATGGGGCTGCGCGGTCGCGTGCCGGCGATCGGGCGGATGGCAGCGCGACGGCCTTCGAGCCGGACGTGCATCTCGGGGGACGCGCCGATCAGCCGCAACGGCTCTGGCCCGACCAGGCCGGCGAAATCCATGAAGAACATGTAGGGCGAGGGATTCAGCCGGCGCAGCGCACGGTAGATACTGAAGGGCTCGGCCGCCGTCTGCCGGCTGAAGCGTTGGGAGAGGACGACCTGGAAGATGTCGCCGGCCGCGATGTACTCTTTGCCGCGCAGGACCGCAGCCATGAATGCTTCGGGCTCCAGGTTGGCGCGCAACGGCCTGCCGGTCGCAGAGGCCGCGTCCGCCAGGGCCGCTCGCGGCGGCAACGGCCCGGCCAGACGCCGCTGGAGCTCATCCAGCCGCGCTGTCGCCTCGCCGCGCGCCGCAGCTTCTCCGCAGCCGGCGTCAGACGTCTGATCGAAGTCCACATTGGCGATGAGCAGCAGCTTGCCGAACGCGTGGTCGAACGCGATGACCGTGTCGGCGAGCAGAAACACGGCGTCGGGCAGCCCGGCGTGCGGCTGCAAGGAGAGCGTGGGCTCGAAGTAGCGCACCGTCTCGTAGCCCAGATAGCCGACCAGCCCGCCGGAGAAGCGCGGCAGCCCTGGCATCGGTTGTGGCGTGAATCGGGCCAGCTCGCCCCGCAAGAAGTCGAGCAAATCGGTCCCCTCGGCCACACTGCGCTGCGTCATCTGCCCGGCCGCGTGACATTCCACCGATGCCCCGCGGATCACGTAGGCGCGCCTCGGATGTACGCCAATGAAGGAGTAGCGGGCGACATGCTCGCCGCCGGTGATGCTTTCCAGCAGAAACGCCGGCCCCTGGCCGGCCAGCTTGAGGTAGACCGAAACGGGCGTTTCCAGGTCTGCGGGCAACTCGCGCACGACGGTCGCCAGGTTGGCGCGGGCCGGCGTTTGCCGGCGCGTCTGGAGAGGTGTGTCTGATAGATCGCGATCCATGGCAGCCTCCACGAAAAGAAATACCCCCTCACGTCCCCAGGGACGGGAGAGGGTCTCTTCCCGTGGTGCCACCCTGCTTAGACTGGCGGTCGCTCCGGATTCCCGGAAACAAAAAACCCGCCGTGATGACGACGGGTTGGCAGGGCCAGTCTCACTCATTCGAGTACGACACCGGGCCGCGTAGCACGGTGCTTATACTCTTTGCCCGGATAACGGCGGCAACTCCGGCGAGAGCTAATAGGTTGATGCCGTTCGCTCTGCGGCTCCGAGGGCCATTCGGCGCTGGCATCGGGACGGGGCTTGCACCTGTTCCCCGCTCTCTGAACCGTCCTCCACGCGCGTACTCGTCCTCTTCTCAGCCTTTGGGTGTCGGCGTATGCGATTGTAGCTGCCTTATACCAGAGGTTGGCGGGGATGTCAAGTTGGGGGATGGAGGTTGGAGGATGGAGGTTGGAGCCGGCCGGATTCTGTCTGCCGGAGGCTGCCAGCAGGCCATGAAGGGCCTTCGCAGTCTCACCCGACGGGGTTCCATCCGCCGGAGGTTTTAGCGGCCACTGCCTTTGCCACGGCCGCGGCGCGGCTGTCCACGTCGAGCTTCTGGAAGATGGACTTCAGGTAACGCTTGACCGTGTTGGTCGAGATGACCATCGCACGGGCGATCTCTTTGTTGGCCAGCCCTTGCACCAACAGACCCACCACCTCGCGCTCGCGGGGCGTGAGCCGGCCCAGCTCACCGGCGCCGGCCTGGCCAGAGGCGATCGCCTCGCTTACGATCGCCCGGAACGCACTGCGGTCGAACGCTTGCTTTTCTAAATATGCGAAGATGCCGAAGTCGGCATAGGCGCGCTCGACATCGGCCAGGCTCGCGAGGCCGCTGACGACGATGGCGGGAATCTCGGCCGCGCGTGCGCTGGCAAGCACCTGGTAGCCATCGCGATTCGACCCAGGGTCAAGTGAGCTGGCCAGGCCCAGGTCAACCACGGCCAAGACGAAACGCTCGCGGCGCAGATAACCCAGCGCCTCCCCGAAGCTGCCGCTCGCGCGCGGCTGGCAGCCTGCCTCGGCCAACAGCTCGGCCAGCACATTGCGCCAGCCGGCATCGTCTTCGACCAACAAAACGGAACCCTGAGACGACGCAAGGCCGGCGGCTTGCGCAGGGGTTTCGTGCGCCGGCGCGCCTGGCTCGGCCTCTGGGAGCGACGCAGGCGACGCGCGCGCCAGGATGCGCCGCGCCAGCTCGCGAAACTCAGCGCGGCGGAAGGTCTCTTTGCGCAAGCAGGTGTACGCGCCGCGCTCGGTCAGCGCGCTCACGGCCAGCTCGACCGTGGCGAAGCCGGTCAACAGGATCGCGGAGCAGCCGGGGTCATAGCGCCGCACCGCCTCCAACACGCGCAAGCCTTCTTCGTCGTAGGCCGTGTAGTTGCCAGCCTGGCGCGAACCGCCGGTCAGCGAGAGATCCACCACGGCCAGCCGATGCGACGCCGCACGCAGCGCAGCGATCGCTGCGTCCAGGCTGTCGGCGATGTCCACCGCCAGGCCCATGTCGGTCAGGAGCTCCGCCAGGATCTCCTGCCAGGCGGGATCGTCTTCGACGATGAGGCCGCGCTGCTGCGCGTGAATCGTCATGCGGTTTCCTTCTGGCCGCGCTGCCTCGCGCCCCCTGGCCCATTCCCAATCGGCAGACGCACACGAAAGGTCGCACCGTTGCGGCCATCGCTCTCGACAGCAATCGCGCCGTCCAGCCGCGATATCAGGGTTCGGACCCACCAGAGGCCAAAGCCGAGCTTGCCCCGCCCCTCTGGCCGCGCGCCCGAAAAGCTGAACTCGAAGATGCGCGCCTGGAGGTCCGGCGCGATCCCTGGCCCGGTATCGCTGATGATGATCTCGACCCAGGCCTCCTGCGCGGCGGCTGTGATGGCGATGCGGCCGCGGCCTTCCATGGCGTCGCTGGCGTTTTGCAACAGGTTGATGATGGCCCATGCCAGCGTCTCTCGACTCGCGACCACGTGCGGAAGCCGATCCAGTCCCGTCAATTCCACGGTCACGCCTGCTGGTAGATCGGCCGCCGACACCGCATCGCGGACGCATGAAGCGACATCCACCGGACCGCGTTCGATGGGACGCAGCAGCGAAAGCCGCTCGCGCACGATCGCCATGGCCTCCAGCGCGCTCTGTTCGATAGCTGCGAGATTGGCTGCCAGGTAGTGGTTGGCGGCCAGGGCCGCGGCGCACTTGTCCTGGATGCCCTCGACGCGCACGGGAATCGCGCCCACTTTGTTGTTCAGGTGGTGCAGCAAGTTCGCCGCGATGTCGCCCATCGCCGCAAACGTCTCGGCGACCGCGCGCGCATCCTGGGCCGCGCGCAACGCATCCTGACGGCTGGCATTCTGCAAGGCCAACGCTGCGTAGCGCGCCAGCGTCGTCAGCACCTTCTGATCCCAATCGGATGCAGCGAAGCGGCCCGCTGCGGCCTCTGTGCCGTATACGCTGAACGCGCCCGTCGCCTCGCCGCCCTCCGCGGGGAGCAACGGCACGATCAGCGCCCTGGTCCAGCCCTGACCGCGCGCCAGGTTGGGCCAACTGAAGCGCGGATCGGTCCTCACATCCGCGCTGAGCACCGGCTCGCGGGTCAGGACAGCCTGCCCCGTCAGGCTGCCGTGGATCGGCAGGTCATCCCCGCGCACGTGACCGACGTTCGCGGCTGCCAAAGAGAGCCGGTCACCCTGGCGCATCCAGATCGCACTCGCACCAGCGTTCAGCAGGCCGCACGACAGCTCGACCAGTCCGTTGAGCACTTCGTGCGCAGGCTTGACCAGCAGCCATTCGGCGATCTGTTGCAGCGCGTCGAGCAGACGCGCTTCCTGGATGGCGATCACAGCCTGCGTGGCGAGCGATTGCAGCAGGTGGCTATCGGCCTCGCTGAACGCGGCGACTTGAGGGCTCTCCAGGTTCAGGACCCCTTCCAGCCGGCCGCCTGCGCCGATCAGCGGCACGGCCAGTTCCGAGCGCATCTCGAGCGCATGATCGAGCGGGTAGTAGATGCGCGACCAGGGCAGCAGGCGCACATCCGCGATATTCGCCGGCTGGCGCAGCTTGGCCACGTAGCCCATCACGCTGGTGGCGTTGATCGGCAGCTCCTCGACTGCGGGCCGGCCCAAGTCCTCGCCCGCGATGGCGCGCATCACCAGATGCAGCCCACTCTTATCCACCAGCCGGAAGATGCCGTAGCGTGCGCCGGTCACATCCAGCGCCATCTGCAGGATCACCTGGAGCGTCCCCTCCAGGCTGGTGCGCGAGGAGATGAGCAGGGCCGCGCGGCGCAGGCGACTCAGCTCATCCTCCTTGCGCGCCAGATCGCGCTGGATGCCCGCGACCTCGGCCGCCCGATAGATCGCGATGGCCGCCTGGTTGACGAAGTTGTTCAGCAACAGCAGCTCCACCTGGCTGAAGGGACGTTCCTCGTGCAGATAGACGTAGAGGACGCCGAGTGGCCGATTGCCTACGACGAGGGGAAAGCAAGCCATCGCGCGCGCGCCGGCCGCCTGTTTGGCCGGGTGGATCTCCAGGTCCGGCTCTTCATAGGAGAGCACCCCGCGAAGCTGCGTCACCGCGCGCATGCCCAGGCCGAACGGTCGCGGCTCATCGTGTGCGCCGGCCAGGCCAAGAGCCTCGGCCCCGCCGCGCTCGCCGGCCGAGACGCGCGAGACCGGGTCGAACGCGTGGGTCGCAGGATCGTAGATGTAGAGAACAGCCGACGCGCCCGGCGACATCTTGATGGCGCTTTCGGC
>Ga0194113_10007913_pt1 | contig 13159 bp, 13 predicted proteins | sample TA2MahC200mmetaG_FD_146193 | JGI IMG/M metagenome (GOLD analysis project Ga0194113, IMG submission 146193) | Freshwater microbial communities from Lake Tanganyika, Tanzania - TA2015017 Mahale Deep Cast 200m | ecosystem: Environmental > Aquatic > Freshwater > Lake | place: Tanzania: Lake...
CGATGGAGGCCTTGGAGAGGACCAATTTCTTTAAGTCCTGAAGGGTCTGCTGTTTTCTGGATGGCTCTTCCATAGTCCAAATTATATAGAAGTTAGAATTAAAGGTCAACCCCTTCTAAAAATGAACTCAAATCAAAAATTTTGCTTGACAAATGTTTTTTGTTGCATTACACTGAACAGCACCCATGAAAACCAAATCTTTTGGCCAGGTCGTTAGGGAATTAAGGATTAAGCATCAGGATTATTCAAGCCTGAGAGAATTCGCTAAAAAGGTCGGTTTGTCTCCGGCCTACCTCAGCCGGATAGAGAACGAAAAGGAGCCGCCCCCGTCGGAAAAAGTTGTCGAAAAGTTGGCGGAGGCTCTTGGGGCTGATAAATATGAACTGTTCAGTTATGCAGGGAAAGTCCCGGTGGAGTTTTTCGAGACGTTCAGGAGGAATCCAAAAAGTGTAGCATCCTTCATGAGGAGGGTTCAAGAGATCGGGTTGGATTCAGACAGTGACTGGAAGGAGCTTGAGAGCAGTCTATCAAAAATGAGAAGGAAGAGCCACAAATGATGGTTGACATGAGTAAGGTTTCTTGGCTTTCAAAAGCCGAAATCGCTAGTGAGGTCCAGGAACTTTTGAGCCAATGGGAAATCTTTACAGGTCAGGAAGTTCACCCCGTTAGAAAACCTATCAGGGCATTAAACCCCGATGGAATTACTCTAAAATCCAACACAGCTGAAGAGCAGAGGACCATTTTTTTTAACGGGGTTAAGCCGCCCATTCCCGTTGAAGCGATTGCGGAAAAATATCTCCAGTTCACTCTGGAATACGACGACCTTGAGGAGATGCTTGGCATTCCGGATGTCCTTGGGGCGACATGGGTCAAAGAAAAACGAATAGTCATTAATAGTTCCCTTCTGGATGGGGTAGAGGGCCGTATTACGTTTACTTGCAGCCATGAAATTGGGCATTGGATCCTCCATCACAAATACCTTTTTGACCAATTCATGGGTTTTAGTAGTCTCGGCAACAATGATCAACCTACGGTTGTCTGCAGGTTATCCACTTCAAAATTGAGAGGGGAATGGCAGGCCGATTACTTCAGCTCGTGTCTTTTAATGCCACAGGAAAAAGTTGAAAACGCCTACAGGAGAGCCTTTGGGGCTGATCCCATCTCCATCTACAATGAAAAGAGCTGTTTTGGAAGGAATAATCCTGTGGTTTTGGATCCAGCGCTCGATACGGTAAAAGAAATTGCCCAGAAGGTAATCGATCAAGGGAATTTTACAAATGTATCCAAAGAAGCCATGTGCTACCGGCTTCATGACCTTGGTCTTTTGGTCAATTTGACAGGGCAGCCTTTGGTGGGACACCCTAAAGCCAAAAGGCCTTCCACCCGTCACAATAAAATTTAATTCATCCCCTCTCTATCCGGTCCCCCAAAATTGATAGACCGAGGCGGGAAAGGGTAGGATCAACAATATATTCCCTCCCCTTCAAGGGGAGGGTTAGAGAGGGGATGGGGTAAATGAAGAGGGAGAACATATACCCGGCAATACGGGTTTTTTTAAACCATTCAATGTTTAACGTTATGCAACAAAAAACATAAAGATGACGATGGCAGAAAAAACAATAGAGATCTATATCCAGGAAGACGGAGAGTTTGTACTTTTCCAAACCTTTATTGAGATGAAAGAAATGATGGAAGAGGTCGGGAAGTTTCACTTCGATTTCAACCCCTACTGCGGTTAATCGTCCCCCTTATAACTCCCCCTTCCCCCTCTTAAATTAAGAGGGGGAGAGTGGAGGGGGCGTTAGATTGGGGGAGGAAGGGGGATTAGATAATTTCTCTCAAAGAACTAAAGTGTTACAAAAATATTATGAACAACAGCATCCCGAAAGATAATTTCCAATCATTTAGAAAGAGTTTGGAGGAATTGATCCGGGCCAGAACTCCTCTCTTCTATTTAGGGGCTTTAGAGATCAAACGGTCTGTTCAAGAACTGGAAATAGTAGCTTCAAGAACAAACTCAAAAATCCAGATTTTCCATCTTTCAAGGGGAGTACTCGAAAGTGGAGAAGAAAAAAAGAACACAGATCCAATTGGAATTCTCGACAGCATCATCAAATGGGTGAATACCACAACATCGGAGAAACAGACGGTGTGGGTGCTTCCCTTCTTTCATCTACTATTCCAAAATTCGGATGCTTTAGTCATAAGCAAACTCAGGGATATTATGGAGTTCAATAAATTTAACGGGACAGTCATAATCATCGGTCCCCCGAGTTACAAACTACCTCCAGAGTTTACTGATGTTCCGGTAATCGAATTTCCTCTCCCTGATTGTCATAGCATTGAATCCTTACTCAGTCCCAGTCTCACAAAAGACGAAAAAGATAGAATCAGTAAGGCTTGTCTCGGTTTCAGGCTAAGAGAGATCGAAGACTTATTCTCGAGATCCATGGTTCGCTATGGCAGGATAGATCCTTCTGCTATAGAAGAACTGAGGGCAGAACTTATCAGAAAGAAAGGAAGCGCCTTTTTGGATATCGAGTTTCCCAAAGAAAGCCTTAACCAGGTTGGTGGTATGAAAGTCCTTAAAGATTGGCTCAGACTGAGGGAAAACGGATTCCTTAATCCGGATCTCTTGAAAGAAAGAAATCTACCAATACCAAAAGGAATATTGCTTACCGGCGTCCCTGGCTGTGGGAAATCTCTCGTATGCAAGGCTCTCGCGGGGTCATGGAGAATTCCTCTCGTAAGACTTGATCCCTCGAAGATCTACACCGCTGCTTTAGGGTTGAGTGAAAAGAACCTATACGATTGTCTTGAATTGGTCCAAGTTGCCGCACCCTGCGTATTGTGGATTGATGAGATTGAAAAAGGCTTTTCCGTGACAGACCCCCGCACCGATGGGGGCGTATCAGGAAGGCTCCTGGGAACATTCCTAAACTTCCTGCAGGAGAGGGATTCCCCTGTTTTTGTAGTGGCAACCGCCAATGACCCAAGATCAATGCCTCCAGAGATGTATCGAAAAGGAAGGTGGGATGAAATCTTTTTCATTGATCTCCCTGATGAAAAGGAGCGCTTGTCTATATTTAAAATCGTATTTGAGAAATATGGCTTGAATTTAACCATTGACCCGGAATTTCTCCTTTTTTCAGATGGTTTTTCTGGAGCGGAAATAGAGCAGGCTTTAGTCGATGCATCATATGAAGCCCTTTTTCGAAATTGTCACGTAAATCCATTTGACATTCACAGGGCCCTCCAAAAAACCGTCCCTCTCACAAATTTCATGAAGGAGAAGATCGAAATATTGAGAACATGGGCTGCCGGACGTACAAGACCAGCAAACAAAGAAGAGGCTAAGATAACCCCCAGGGAAAAAGTAACGTTCCTGCAACAGAGATCGGGCTGAACTATATGAATCGCAGAGAAATCATTCAATACATTCGCCAAAAAACAGTGCTTTCTGAGGAGCAAAAAACATCCTTAATAAACATGTTATACAACCATTCCAATAACTTCGGCTCATTATGCAGATGGATAAAGAACTTGAACATCTTCTCATCGGAGGCTTTCCAGGAGCTTTTTAGTTTTGAGAGGATGGAAGTGGTAAACACCCTGATCCGGGGGGCTGAAGAAAGGATATGGAAGGGGAGCTTTGAAGAACTGGTGAAGATCTTTTTCGGAAAGCCCTCGGAGTTTTCTAAGGCCATCTTGAGTCAGTTGCGAAAAGAGAAGGAATCCCAGATCAAGGCGCTTTTTGTTCAACTTCTCTGCCATTTCAATATCCGTCCCGTCGAAAACTCAAGTCTATGGGATTATGTTTCAGGACTCCATCACCCGGATGAGCTGATCCGGTGCAAGGTCTTGCATTTTTTGTATAAACATTATGGAGGAAAATCGCTTTCGCCAATTCTTAAGGAAGTGATCCGGGTCGTTCCTCCTCCGTCCCTCTTCTTTTCGATGGCCTTGAATCATTATCTCCGGCTCAACCCTGAAGTGATGGAGGACGAAACGATCAGGAGATCGATTTTACCGAGTCTGCACTTCTCCGGGGGGCAGACGGAAAAAGGTCGCATGGTGACCTTTTTCCAACAGATGCGATATCCGATCTCAAGACATGACTTCCTGTCATTGATCCATACTCAGGAAGAACCGAGAATATCCAATGTGTCAAATGAAAACCTGACAAAATTGCGACTCGAACGATTCGAAAAAATAGATTCCTTCATAAATAAGGGATTACCCCTCTTTGGAAAATAAACCAGGGGTAAGGGGAGATTTTCCAATGTTCATATCAATTCAATAATGAGACCCTTATTAACCCATGAAACTCCACTATTCATAAGACGAATTTGATAAAGGAGAATTGAACCATGTCACATTTCACAACAATCAAAACAGAAATCCGTGATCCGGATATCTTAAAAAGGACACTGTCTGATTTGAAGTTTGAATTTCATGAAAACGGGAAAATACCGGGTCACCGAGGTCAAATGGAAAATGTTGACATTGCCGTCGGGGCAGCAGGTTACTCCTCTTTTGGATTTAAAAAAAGAGAAGGGAAGGATTGTTACGAGATCAGGGGGCTTGTGGAATACCTGCAGAATAGGGAGGTCAGCATGATGATCAAGGAGGTGCTCCAGGAATATGCCTATCGGAAGATCCTTCATGAAACCCGGAAGAGGGGGTTTTCCCTGATTCAGGAGGAGAGATTAAACACAGGGTCCATTAAGTTGGTTCTGAGAAAAGTGGCCTGATTTCGGAAAGGAAAGGTGAGTAGATATGGAACAAATGGTTGTTACCATCAAGGACGGAAAAGTAGTAATAGAGGTCGAAGGCGCAAAAGGTGCCCGCTGCCTTCAATTAACTCAGGCCATCGAAAAACTAATAGGAGAAGTGGACAATCGGCATCTTAACAATGATTTCTATAAGGATATGAAAATAGAGCAGAGTATTTGCCTAAAACAATGCAACTTTGAGAAGCCTCTCAGGTAAACCCATACCGTTGCGACCTCATAAATTTTATTGACAAAAGATTTGGGTTGTGGTTTTATGGGCTCGGAATAATGAATTATGTAAGCAGAATCCTCAATGAGCGATAGACAGAGACAGACTCCAACATTATAGACCTGACCCTCATTTTCCTTGGGAGCCAAAATGGAAACATCACAAGCATGTATTTTTTTCCTAAGTGCTGGCAAAAAAAGAGTACTATGGGAGATAACCAACAAATGCAATGCAAGGTGTAAGCACTGTTGTAGTAATTCTACAGAAGAAGGTCTTCCAAACGAATTAAGCTCACAACGTATAACAAAACTATTGGAAGAACTTAGAAATTTCGGCTTCAACCAGATTTATTTTACGGGGGGTGAACCTTTACTAAAACACAATTTTATAAATACCCTAACACATACTAGACAATTATTTGATGATGTTGTCCTTTCTACAAATGGAGGGGTGATCGATGAGAACATAGCAGACAAGATAGCCACGATTGGATTAGATTACGTTTCAGTAAGCATAGACTCCTTTTCTTCCGAAAAACATGACATTTTTCGGGGAGGGACATGTGGTCTGCATAATAGAGCATGCAATGCCGTAAAATTACTTTCATCTCGTGGAGTTCGAGTTATAGTCGCGTGTACTATAACAAACGAGAATAGCGAAGAACTAGAAAATATGCTGCAACTCGCCAAAACTCTTAACGCAAACGCTCTACTGACTCAATTTTTTTTACCAGTAGGACGCGCTGTAGATTACAAAGAATTCTTTATTTCTGGCGACAAGAGAAAGACATTAGAAGAGAAAATATATTATTTGAAACAAAAATGCGAGTCTGAGACAAATCCTATAAAAATAAAATATAAGCGTTTTCTTAACAAGGGTACTCCTCTAGAAAAATGTCTAGGCGGAGACAGATTTCTATACATCACTGCAGAAGGTAAAGTTGGACCTTGCCCTTGGATTTGCAAAATTGAACCTAAATATATGTCATCTAATACATTACACGAACACTCTTTTGAATCACTATTTAACTCAATAGAAATACAACACTTCAAAGACCTCCTTAATAAACGAGAACAATTACATAATTACGGGGCATGCGAAATCAAAGATTGTAAACATGGTTGCCCCGCCATAGCAAAAATATATAAAGGAAATTTTATGGAATTTGATCTTTTTTGCGACATAAATATAAAAGATTAATAAAATGCGCCAAACTCCCCCAGATATCTGCATTATAAATGTTTCCGAAAGATGCGCACTTGATTGCATCCATTGCTATTTAGATAAGACAAAAGCCCAAAGAGAACTGTCTTTGGCAGATGCAGAAATTCTTTTGAAACAAATAGGAAGACTAAGGCCACATTATGTTGGGTTCGAAGGTGATCATCCACAGCTTGAGGATCTAATAGAAATAGCGTGCAGCCACGATTTAGAAGTTACTGTGGGTGCTAGCGGAGTCTACTATAACAGGGAGTTTTTAGACAGGATAAGTGGGAAGGTTAAGCGATTACTATTTAGTGTTGATGGCCCTACTGCGGAGATTCATGACAAGTTGCGCAATTGCCCTGGATTGTTTGATAAGACCATAAAACTAATAGAATACGCGAGGGATAGGAAATATAAGGTTGCCGCACTTTGCACAATTTCTAATGAGAATGTTGCCTATATTGAAAAGTTATACTTTTTGATGCTGCATTTAAGTGTTGATATTATTTCTTTTATTTATACTTCGCCATTTGGACGAGCAAAGAATAATGCGCTGTCGGTTTCTCCGGATATCTGGAAGTCCACATGCAACAAGATAAGGCATTTGAGAAAAAATGAACCAGATATTACCATTGCATATGAGCCTGTATTTTGTAACAATAGTTTTACTGTTCGAAATGTGTGCTCCATATATCGGAAACAATATATGGCCATAAATGCTGTTGGTGAGGTATTTTTTTGTCCATTGCTTATGACTGATCCGGTATATGCGTTGGGTAATGCATTGAAAGGTAAATTAGACCAGATATGGTACAAATCAAAAAAGTGGAAGGAGTTAGAACAACTTAGGACAAAAATGGATATTTGTAGCGAATGTGATACTTATGCTACTTGTGGGGGAGGGTGTTTCGCGAATGTAGTGAAAGGAAATAATGTCGAAAAGGTTCTTTGTTATATGTATTGGGACGGTTTGGGTATATAAGATATGAAAATAAGGAAATATGTATTAACAGGCGGATTGTGTTGTGGTAAGACTACAACCCTATCAGAGCTTGCAAACAGAGGCTTCTATACCACTCCGGAGATAGGGAGGATAATACGCCGATACAATATCCACCCCAGTAGGTTTATATATCTAGCTTTGGAGTTAGAGCGGTTAGTTCCTCAAGGCATAGATATTATATTTACGGATAGGGGCGTAGTAGACACTCTTGCGTTTGTTCGAGCGTATGATAAGGAAGTACGTGATGAATATTATGTGATTTGTAGAGATAATAGATATGACGGCATATTTGTCTTAGATATGCTTCCAGATTATGTAAATGACTTTTGGCGCGACCAGTCGCGGGAAGTTGCCGAGAAAATGCACAGACTCGTTATAGAAGAGTATGAAAAGCAGGGCTATGATTTAATTTATGTACCTGTGATGGATGTAACAAAACGCGCAGATTTTATTTTGAAAAAAGTTTTATGAAGACCCTTTTGTTGTGCTTTCAAGAAGGGGGCCTGTTCGAAATATTTGTCAGAGAATGGAATCGAGGTAATAAATTTCAATGACATTCGTGTTCTGGGCTGGGCAGAAGAATCGAAAGGTATTTGCTTCTCAAAATGTCCGCCTGTAACCGTTGTTCTTTAAGTGTTACCCGAATTGAAGGTAGATAAACCCGATAACCAAGGGAAAGAAACGGAACTCCCATCCTCTGGGGGCTCAATATCTACTTTAGGTCACTGTGTCTGGACTCTAAAAAAAACGAGGGCCCGATTTCCCATATTCATATGGGGAATACATGTTTTTCGAAGAAAGAGGATCCATCAGTTACATTCAGGTTCTTGAGGGGACCAATTTTCTTCTGATAGAAGGTGTTCCCACGGACTCCAAAGTTAATAGAATATTTGGCAGGCAAATAGCTTTTGCACTCTTTGTTATTTGATACTGGTCTCCGTTTTCAGTGGTCTATTGTGGTCTATTAAGGATGGGGTTTTCAAATTATGCCCCCGTTTTTGACTTTTCCTTCCTTGATTGTTATTGGAATCTAACTAATTTTGTTAGGCTTTAATAACAAAAACTTCAAAAGCAGAATTATACAACCTATAATTTCATTAATATCAATATGTTGTAAATTATTTGGCCTGTATAAACCTTGGCATTATTATTGCTATAAGTTTCTTGGAATTGTACCAAAGTGGAGTGCTTGAGGAAAATTTTAACCAAAGGATAATTGTAGCTGATGGAAAATAAGTTTGAGCCCAATTCCCATCCCCTATTAAAAGTAAAGAGGCTTAGAACAGAGTTTCGCCTTAGGAATAGTAAAGCCCTTCGTGCGGTAGACGGAGTGGATATTACCATTATGCCTGGTGAGGTCCATGGTTTGGTTGGAGAATCTGGCTGCGGTAAAACGGTTACTTCACTTTCCATTCTGAGGTTGATTTTACCTCCTGGCTTCATAACTGGTGGAGAAGTCCTGTGGAATGGGCATGATTTGCTGAAACTGAAAAAGGACGAAATGAGAAAGGTTAGGGGAAAGGAAATTGCCATGATTTTCCAGAACCCTCAGGCATCGCTCAATCCGCTTTACACCATCGGGGATCAGATGGCAGCCATAATGAGGCTTCACAGGGGCATGTCTCAAAAAGAGGCTCATCAAGAAGCCCTGAAACTGCTTCATACGGTGAGAATTTCGGATCCGGAGAACAGGATAAACGATTATCCTCACCAGCTGAGTGGTGGAATGTGCCAGAGGGTTATGATCGCCATGGCCCTTTCCTGCTATCCGAGGCTGCTCATAGCCGATGAACCGACTGCGGCCTTAGACGTAACCATTCAGGCTCAAATCCTTGAACTTCTCTTGGAGCTTCGTAAGCAATTTCGGATGGCAATTTTATGGATTTCACATGACATGGGGGTTGTGGCCAGGATGTGTGGCTGTATTTCAGTAATGTATCTTGGGAAAATTGTGGAAGAATCCACTGCTGAAGAGTTGTATTCAAATCCTATGCATCCATATACGCAGGCGCTCTTAAAGGCGGTTCCAGTTCCAGACCCCAAGATGAAGGTTGAATTTTCTTCGATAAAAGGGGACTTACCAAGTTCTATCAATATACCGTCGGGTTGCAGGTTTCGAACTCGATGTCCCGAGGTCTTTGAACCGTGTATCAAGGAGCCTGAACTAAAGACCATTAACAAAAATGGTACTAAAGTTGCCTGTTGGCTTTATCTAAAGGATGAAAACTGATGGAACCTATAAAGATATGGCATTCTTTAATAAGCTCGGAAATGTCGGAACAAGAATTACTTAAATGCTTGAAGATGGTTTATCAAGAGAACCCACCTTCTATCGCTGAGATAATCATGAACAGTTATTGTCCCAACAGGTGCAGACACTGCATTTATCCAGTTGATTTCCATTTACATAATACGAACATGAGTTTGGATACTTGGATGGATGCTTTTGAAATACTGTACAATGACTTAGGGCTAAAAAGATTCATATTTGACGGAAGGGCACTCACACGTGAATGCACCGAGGCGATATGTTTCATCAAAGAGAGATTTAAAGACTCGAGGGTGGGGCTTCTCACTGATGGGGTTTCGGCTCAACCCCTATTGGGAGAACTCGTAAGAGCAGCACTTGACTGGGTTGATATCTCGGTAGATGGTCTTGAGGAGGATCATGATACCCAACGGAACAGTAAGGGCGCCTTCAGGAAGACATTAAGGCTTCTTCGCCTACTCAAGAACTCCGGGCATTTTGAAAAAATTAACATCCTCTCATGCTTAACTACCATCAATATAGGGACGATCCTTGAGATGATAGGGTTACTGAACAGAGAGGGTTTTAAAAATTTCTTTATCATACCGGTGAACATGATAGGGGGATATTGGCCTGACCCAGAGCTAAGGCCGCGGGACGAGGTCTTCGTGGATTTTATTGACAGCCTGTTGAACAAATCTGGTGACTTCAGTGATACATGGATAGAGTTAGATATTTATGATGCGGTATATGCAGATGCCGTAAGGAGAAATAGGCCCAAGCTTTTTGAGGAGCTTTCAACGCAGGGTGAGCATCTTGAACTTGCGAGAATGTATGGAGATAATGAATTCCACATTTGTTATTATCCCAATTCGCTCCTGGGTACAAGGGAATTCATACTAAACTCAGATGGGAACTTTATTCCCAAGGTGATGACGACGGATTCGATGCCTAAAAGCTTGACCTTCGGAAATATACTGGATTGCAAGACCGATCGGAGTGTGTTCAAAGCGCTGACAGAGAAGCCGGAATTTGCCGTTTACCTCCAGGATCTTTTGCAGGAGAAGGCTCTACTAGGATAGCTAAGGTTGAATAACTCATCGAATATCGAGGAAGGCATAATGACCGAAATGATAACATAAGACACGTAATTACTCTAAGCGAGGTGAATACAATGCCTATTCAGAATATGGGGACAAATGGAAAAGGGAAACCCTTCAAGAGAGGGATAGCAAAAATAAACTATCACCCCTTCGTGGATACAGACCATTTCCAAAAAACAGAGCAATTGCTTCATCGGACACCTGCATCCCAACTGAACTCATCAAAGAATAAGGAAAATTCATGGCGATTAGAGAATATGGAGGGGGGAAAGAGATGAATCGGCGCATCTTTCTATTGTTGCTTGGCATTTTGGTCTTTTTGTCGGGGGCCTGTCGTCCTGCTGGGGTGAGCCAGCTGATCTTCGGGCTGGCCAGCTCGCCCGAACGCCTGGTCCCGATAACCTTAAGAAATCCAGAGACAAGCCCAATTAGCATGCAGATCTTTGAGGGGCTTTTTGACCTGACCGAAGAGGGCGAGGTTGTCCCCCGTCTTATCGAAAGGTGGGAAACAAAGGATTATCAGACATGGACCTTTCATGTGAGGAAGGGTGTTTATTTTCACAGTTCTCCCATTTTTCAGAATGAAACAAGAGAAGTAACAGCAGATGACATTATTTACTCACTTACCCGTTTTTCTTCACCAGAGGCATTCCCATCTTTCCTATTGACCGACTCCATTACGGGTGCAAGGGAATATAATCAGGGAAAGGCTAAATACGTTGCAGGATTAAAACTAATAGACACGTATACCCTTGTGGTAGAACTACTTCGACCACAAAGGTTCTTTTTGAATTGTTTGAGCACCGCCTGGATATGTGTGTTTCCAAAAGAGTTGGATAGAAAGGAGTTTTCAGACAGGGTCGGGCTTTCGATAGCTGTAGGGACGGGACCGTATGCTCTGGAATCAAGAACTGAAAACGAGGTGGTATTGAAAAAGAATGAAAGATATTGGGACAGGAATAATATACCCAAGATTGATAAGATCTTCTTTCGTGTAATCAGGAGTGACCAGGTCCGATTCGCCAACCTGCAGAAGGGCAATATTAACATGATGATCCTCCCTAATAGTCTCTTCCAAGCGGCCTTCAACAGGGATGGCACATTGAAAGAAAGTCTGAGGGACAAATACAAAATCAAGGGGGTACCAAGCTTTAACAGCCACTTCATAGGCATAAATAATAAGCTTGTGCCAGATGTGAATTTGAGGCGAGCGATGTTCTGGGGTACCAACAGAGATGAAATGATAAAAACTATACTTTTCGGTTATGCTGACGAAACTGGAGGAACTATTCCGCCAGGAATGAACGGATACAGTCCTCCCTTTGGCAATGTCTTTGACCTTGAAAAGGCAAAGGTTTTTTTGAGGAAAAGCAACTACAAAGGTGAACCACTAAAATTCCTTGTTCACGAAATAGGCAACAGTGAGCAGATAGGTCAGATATTCCAGGCCCAGATGTCCAAGATCGGTATAAATGTTGTTCTAGAAAAACTCGACTATAACTCTCTTATAAACAGGATGATAAAAGGAGAAGCCCCACTTTTCAGTATGTTTGTGGAATATGTCTTTTCGTCGCCAGAGCCGGTCCTTATAAACCTGTTTTCGACATCAAAAATACCTGTCCCCAACTTTTTCCAGTTCTCAAATAAATCCGTTGACAAGATGTTGGAAGAGCTCTACGATATGAAAGATGAAAGAGAGGCTGTAAGATACTCTGCAGAAATAGAATCAAAGGTAATGGACGATGTCCCGGCAATTTTCCTCTATAGGCAAAAATATGTTATCCTATATTCCAATAACATGGAAGGCTTGGAATTGAGTGGAAACAACCATTATTTTCTTGAAAAACTGCGGTTTATTAATTAGAGTCTGTTTATAAATGCACTTTTTGTGTCATGCCGGACTTGATCCGGCATCCAGAAGGTCTTGAAATTACTGGATTCCGGCCTTCGCCGGAATGACGACCTTTTGAAAAATCTTTAGTTTATGGACAGACTCTAATTAACTGCTAATTGATCATTGCTAATTGGTCATTTTGCAATGGTTTTTGGAAGGGGGTTTTATGATCGGAATTGCAGTGGTGGGAGCGGGGGTGTGGGGAAAGAATCATATCCGGGTTTTTTCAGAGATTCCGAATGTTCATTTGAAATATATTTGTGATTCCGATCCATCTAGACTAACCAAACTCCAGAAGTCCTACCCTCATACGAAGATGGTGGAAAATTTAAGCCCAGTCTTACAGGATCCGGAGATCAAAGGGGTTGTCATCGCCTCATCCGCAATCTCCCATTTCTCCTTGGCTAAAGAATCCTTATTAGCGAGCAAGGATGTGCTGGTCGAAAAGCCTATGGCATTAAATGTGAAAGACTCAGAAGAGATGGTGAAGCTTGCGGAGGGGGAAGGGCGTATTCTCATGGTGGGCCACCTCCTGATATACCATCCGGTCGTGGATCGTTTGAAAGAAATGATTGCTTCCGAAGAACTGGGAAGGATCCATTATATCTATACTCAGCGGGTCAATCTCGGCATCATCCGCCAGGACGAGAATGCCCTCTGGTCCTTTGCTCCCCATGACCTCTCCGTTATTCTCAAGCTCT